>JAEEGI010000499.1_pt1 | contig 118920 bp, 95 predicted proteins | sample 8958751 | NCBI WGS metagenome assembly JAEEGI01 (sample SAMN16246545, study PRJNA631951) | gut metagenome | biome: gut microbiome; feature: rumen; material: KS-attached | host: Bos | place: Iran: Karaj | collected 2018-10
ACCACCCGCGAGAAGTAATGCTTGTAGCTGAAGTGGATGCGATGAACCCAGGGGTTGTAGAGGCTATAGGCCTCGGCATACTGGCCCTGATGGTTCTTCAGGTAGCTGTTGGCATGAACATAGTCCATGAAGCGGTTCTTGTCACCCTCGCTCACAAAGCGGAATTCACCGTTAGCGACCTGCTCGTCGGTGGGTATGTAGAGAGCGTCATAGTTATAACCATCGCCGTTCATGTCGTTGGCCATCATGTAGGAGTAGTTGTAGCCACCGCGCCAGGTTTCATAGATCAGGCCATAGTGGTTACCGCTGCGGTCGTGACCGGTTGCCGACAGGACAAAACGGTCAGGAGTTACATACTGCGAGTTGTGCAGCTTGATGTTGTTGGGACCCTCAACGGTGGGAACATAGGTAAAGGCGCTCTCAGCGGCGCTTCCGGGCATACCGGTAACTTCCTTCTGTACGGTGTGGGTGTAAGCAGCCATCAGGCTCAACCAGTTGGTGGGATCAGCATTCACGGTGATGTTGCCAATCCAACCATAACCGCGGCTGGTGTTCTCCAGAACGAAGGCCTTGGTACCCGTGCGGAAACCAGAAGGATAGATGGGACGATTGTCAGCACCGTTGAAGCGGGCATAACCACCCACGCTGGGGATAGCCCAGTCGCTGATGCTGGCAGCGTTGATGTTCTTGTTGAAGATGCCCTCAACAGTCACACTGAAGGGGAACGATACGGGGATGATGTAGTCAACAGCCAAAGAGGTCTTCCAAACCATCGGCATCTTGAACTTGGGATCCACAGCACTGATTGACGAGGGAACGGTACCCATATCAGAGGTTACGTTCTCGGGATAACCCATAGAAATCAGCTTGTTCTTCAGAGCCTCGATAGTGGCATTGCCGTTGGCGTCGGTTACCAGACCGCCGGCGAACAGGTTCATATCGGTATTCTTGCTGTTAAGCTGTGCCTGATACTGAACAAGACCGCCATTGGTGGGCATGTTGGTGAAGAATACAAGGGGCAGACGGCCAGAGAACAGACCAGAGCCACCGCGAACCTTGAGCACCTTGTTGCCAAATACGTCCCAGCTGAAGCCAACGCGCGGTTGCACGATCAGATTGCTGCTCGGCCACTTGCCAGTGTCGATGTGGCGAACATTGCCGTCATTGTCATAATAGTTGAGAGCCAGAATGGCGTTGTTGGTGATCAGGTCACCATTGTTGAAGAACAGACCGTCAAGACGCAGACCGTAGGTCAGCTTGAAGTTCTTGGTGACGTTCCATTCGTCCTGAGCATAGATACCAGCCTTGTTGAACTGCACGCGAGCAGCAGGCTTGGTCTCACTGCCGTAACCGTAGGTCAAGCAAACAACCTCGGGGGCAGCACCGTTGATAAAGTCATCAACGCTATTGTAGCGATAGTAACCCGTACCATTGCGCATGTACTGGTTGTCGGCCATCTGATGCTCAAATGACAGACCGCCCATCACCTCATGGTTACCAAAGTACCAGGTCACGTCGTCACGCAGGTTCCAAATAGTGTTGTGAACCGCGTTGTTCCAGGTGAAGAGCTCATAACCCAGAGCCATATAGTTGTCGGTGTTACCCTCGGCATCGGTCATGGTGATGTCGATGAAGGGGAACTCGCTCGAGTTGCTGGCGCGGATATCGTCCAGCTTTGACAGAGTAGCCAGGAACTGGTTCGACAGGTTGTCGCTCAGGCGGCTGTTCAGGTCAAGAGAGAAAGAGTGTACCAGGTTATCCATGCCATACATTGAGTTGGCGAAGGAGAAGGACTTCTGCGAAACACGGGCAGTAGCCATGCGGGTGCCACCGTCCATCGAAGTTGCGTTGGGATTGCTCCAGTAACGGTTCTTGGTGTAGTTGTAACGCAGAGCCAGGTGGTGATCATGATTGATGTTCCAGTCCAAGCGGGCGAGCAGTTTGTAGTTGTTCTCGTCGGCGGGGAAGTTGGTCCATGAACCCGTGTCATAACCATATTTCTGCTTCACATGGTTGCTCACGCGGGCCAGATCGGCGAGCGTGGTGCGCGAGATGTACTGGTCGGGAACGGCAACTCCATTCTCTGAAGCACGCCACATATTTACAATAGTAGGTTGCTTTGTCATCTCACCATTGACGAAGAAGAACAGCTTGTCCTTGATGATCGGGCCACCAATGGTAGCACCGTAGGTGTTCACCTGGAACTTCTCGCGGGCCTGACCGATCTGAGTGCGCTGCACAGCGTCACCACGCATGTTCTCGTTGCGATGGAAGACGTAGGCACTGCCACGGAAGGTGTTGGTACCACTCTTGGTAATGGCGTTCACACCACCACCGATGAAGTTGGTCTGACGAACATCGTAGGGCGAAATCACAACCTGCAGCTCCTCGATAGCCTCGATACTGATGGGGTTACCACCACCGGGCAGGTTGTCGCTCAAACCGAAGTTGTTGTTGAAGTTGGCACCGTCAACGGTGAAGTTGGCAGTACGGCCATCGGTTCCGGCAAAGCTCATGCCATTGCCGCCGTAGGGTGACAGACGGGTAACGTCGGTCAAGCTGCGGCTAACGGTGGGCAGGTTGCTGATTTGGCTGCTGTTGATGTTGGTAGCGGCACCGGTTTTCTCAGCGCGGAACTTGGTAGCGGCAGCAGTAACTACAACCTCACCAAGTGCATTGGCATCAACACTCAGGTCGAAGTCGAGATTGGAGGTCTCGGCCAGCTGGAGCTGGATGCCTTGGACACTGCGGGTCTCATAGCCGACGTAGCTCACACTCACGGTGTAAGGGCCACCGGGACGCATACCCTGAATGGTGTAACGGCCATCGATGTTGGTCACGGCGTTGTACTTCGTGCCCGAAGGCGTGTGCAACGCGGTAATCGTGGCGCCAATCATCGCTTGCTGGTTTTCATCGGTCACAACACCCGAGAGAGCCGAGGTCGTCACCTGGGCACTTGCCGACAATGCCACAAAAAACATTGCCACCAATGCCAAAATCTTAACTGTTCTCAACATACTGTAAGATGATTAATAGTTAATGAATTAATAATAGTTGTATAAAAATGAGTTATCAATATAAAGATTTCGCGCCAGATTTACGGTACTATGCCCGTAAAATCTGGCGCGTTTGTCGCTGGATACCCTCATTTGCAGCGGGTTATAAAACTGGCCTGCCAGCTCACCGCCACAAGTTATCTTAAAGGGTATTCCGAAGCTATGCATCAACATAGGGTGTCTTATCTTCTAAAACAGGTGCAAAAGTACACATTTTTCCTCTCATTACAAGCACTTTTTCCAACATTTTATTAACAAATTGATTAAAAATTTTCAGAGGCGCCTTTTTTACAGGGCGCCTCTGAAAAATCATCATTTCAGCAATTTAATGGTTGGAATTCAACAGGACATCGATGAGGAAAGAGACATCACTGATTGTCACCGTGCCGTCGCAGTTCACGTCACTGGCGGGATGTGTCAGGATCACGGGATCCTCAGTGATGAGGCCGTCGATCAACCTTGTCACATCGCCAATGGACCAGACGGTTTCATCGCAGACAAATTGGGTCGATCCTTTATAGAACAACCTGTTGTCACAGTAAACGTCACTAGACCACACGCCGTGCCCATCGCCAAAGTTGATTTGTCCCCAAGTCATTTCATCGGCCGTCACTTGTCCTTTAATGCCGGGAATGCGGTGGGGATAGGTCACGACATTGAGCATCACATCACCCGAGGGCTGATAGGAGCGATAGTAAGTGTAATTGTACCAGTAGCCGCCCTCATCATTGTAACCGCAGGGTTGCCAGGGCCAGTCAAAGAAGCCATTGTCGAGCACCATAGTATTGCGCCCCCCCATGCCATAGAGGTTGTAGACCGTGACGGTGTCACCGATCTGCTGAATATAGACCTGGGCGCTTAGACCAAACTGCACGTTGTGCATGGGTTGCACCGTTCCCGGATCCAACCAACTGGGGATGGAGTACTTATGAGTTCCGTTGGATTCTGCCAACAGGACGTTGCGATAGACATTGTAATCATGAGATATCGACTCGATTGAAATCACCTGATTAGTCCTTGTATTGATGATTGAAACAATCTTCTCGGTCTCGATGATGAAGCCATCAAAGGAAATTGAGCCGTCTTCATTGATCCGACCATTGATGATGCCCTGCTGCGCATCATTTGAGGTCAGTGTCTCGTCACACCTCAGGTAATAGTTGGTCTCGGTCCTGGTGGCTTTGAAGAAAAGAGCATCAGATGTCTCACTCACTTGTGTCACATTCTCGGGGAGCGAGGCCGTCATGTTGTTAAAATCGAGGTCGATGTTCAAGAGATTCTCATAGAGATTCAAGTTCATGCTGTTATCTCCAGTCACACATTGTGTGAAGAGACCGCATCCCGAAGGCTCAGCCGGCACCATTTCGCCACTGCCCTCATCAATGTCATAGACGTCACCCATCAGAATGAGGTTACGAACCTCATAGGGACGCATCATCGCCTTGCCATACAAGTTAATGGCGATTTCATTGGAATAACGGCTTGAAACATATACCGTTGCAGTATCATTGCCCAACTGACGAGGCTGATAGTTTACCGTCACTATCGAGGTAACATTTGCTTCATTGCATGGGATGTTGATCTTGTCGATGGAAAAGGCTTGATGATCAGGGGATCCTACAAGATCCAGCCAAATGTCATCTTCCAGATTGCGGCCAGTGACGGTGAACGTTGCAGTCGCCATCCCATCGACCATGCAATTGAAATTCAACGAGGTCGTGCTGGTGGTAACAGAAGGTCCTTCCAGACCTGTTCCGAACAATTGAACAATTGCCGAGACTTCGTTGGATTTGATCCAGATGTTTGCACCAAACTCCCCTACTTCCTTGGGTGAGAAACGCACGGTCACTTCGGCCCCATCATCGGCCTCGTGGACCGAGATGACGGTTTTGTTCATCGTGAAGACGGTGTCGTCGCCAAACATTGTCAGGGTTAAATTTTCGGTCAGGTTCATGCCCGAGACAGTAAACGTTCGGGTATAAGACCGGCCGGCTTCACACTCAAAGATGAGCCTTTCGGGATGCACCTGCAAAACCGGGGTTCCTGCATTAGCCACCCATCCGCCACTCACTAGAGTCACAAGAACGAATAAGAATGATAGAGTGATCTTTTTCATAATTAATTCATTTTTAGTTGGATTAATACTAACTATTCGCCCACAAAGTTAATAAAAATCATCGACATTGCAAGCCCGATTCCAGTGACGACACCAACAGCACTTTGATTTAACTTTTTTTATGGAAAACGCGCGATACCCGCTTTTACTTTTTCACTCGATCGGGGTGCTGAGCGATGAAGGATTTCCAGGATTTGGCGCCCTTGGTAGTGAACGGTTTCTGGCGTTCATAGAAGTGGCACAGCGCTGCCGCCAGAGCATCGGTGGCATCGAGCAGGGCGGGCATTTGGGCATCGTCGATGCCAAGTGTGCGTTGCAGCATCATGGCCACCTGTTCCTTGCTGGCGGCACCGTTACCTGTAATGGCCATCTTGATCTTGCGGGGCTCATATTCGGTGATGGGAATCTCACGGTTCAGGGCAGCGACCATGGCCACGCCCTGAGCTCGGCCCAGCTTGAGCATCGACTGCACATTCTTGCCGTAGAATGGTGCCTCAATGGCCATCTCGTCGGGCAGATATTCCCCGATGACGCCGCTCACGCGTTCATAGATGTGGCGCAGGCGCATGTAGTGATCCTCCATGCGGTCGAGCTTGAGCACACCCATGACGATGAGTTCGGGCTTCTTGCCATTCACTCCCAGCAAGGCATAGCCCATCACATTGGTGCCTGGGTCGATGCCGATGATGATATTTTCCCAATCTTTAGCCATTAGCGTGGGTGCAAAATTAACACAATTTCCCTATTTTACCAAAGAAAAATCCGGGCTCAGACACAATCATTGTCCAAGCCCGGAAATCAAACTGTCTTCAATTCCACATTACCAACTGCCTGCCAGCAGGAAGTCGATGAGTGATGAAATGTCGGAAATCGCAACTTCACCGTTCTCGTCACAGTCGGCATTCTCCACACTGATGTTATCGGTATTGTGTGTGAGCAGATAGTCGATGAGCGCCGAAACGTCCGAAATGTTCACTGCGCCATCCTTATTGACGTCACCACGCACAACGATAACAGGCTCGGTCCACTTCTCAACAACGAGCACGCTGCCCGTGAGATAGAACGTCAGGTTATACTTGCCGACAGGAATCCTGAAGGAGTTGGTACCAGCCACTACCGGCAACTCAGTGCCCAGGCGGGCCTCATTGATGAGGTAATTGTTGGTCACGGCACCCATGCGGTCGGCAGCGATGTCGTTCCAAGTCTCACCCAGTTTCTTGGTGAAGCTGAAGTAGCTGTAACCGCCATAGGGATCAACAAAGTCGATGGTGGCCGTGTACTTCTCACCATTGGTGGTCGTCATCTGGATACCGTTGCTGGGGCTCCAGCTGGCGGCATTGATGTTACCCAGAACATAGACGGTCTCGAAATTGGCCGAACCCATACCTGCATACCTCTCGGTCACGTCGATGTAGGTGTCGCCAGCGGCATAGTTCAGTCCCGTCAGGTCGCTGTTGGGATAGATGAAGAAGGCGTCGCGCGTCACAGTGATGGTTGACGTCTGGTTCTCGAAGCCGCTCTGACCGTTGTTGAAGATCAAGTTCACCTCGTCGGCATCGACATGCAGGCAATACCACTCGATGTCGTTGACGGTCACCTTGTCGAGGCTGCTGATGGCCTTTCCGGGCCAAGTGCTGCCCGTCACGCTACCCTCGCTGGTCCAAGCCCAGACGCTGGCAGTGGCCATCGAGGTCTTGACATACACGTTAATGCCGGTCGTTGCCTCGGTGGTGATGGTATAAACATAGGACTCAACATTCTCGACCTGGTCGCCGTTGAGGACGCCCACCTTGAGGGTGGTGTTCTCGTTAAAGGTGAGCGAGGTCGTTGAAGTAATGGTAGCGCTGCCAGTAGTGGGCTCGCTGCCGTCGATGGTGTAGACCAGCTTCGTACCACTCTTGCTGGGAGCCACTGTGAGCGTCACGCTGCCCACATAGTTGCCAGCCTGCTTGCTCACCACGGGATAACCCAAGATGCTGCCATCCTTGCCCACATGGCGCCAGTCGATGCCACTGGTGATGAACAGGTTGTAGCCGTCACCGCCCTGCACGAGCTCATAGCCAGCGGGAGTGCCGTTCATGACTGCATAGCCCACCTGCAGATAGAGGTTGCCGCGGGTACCCTCGGTCTCGAGGATGTAGCCGCCATTGCTCTCCTGCTGTGTGAGGATGTCGCTCTGATTGTGGACACCTGCGGCACGACGTGCCTTGATGCAGTTGTTGATCTCATCGGTATAAACCAGATAGTGCTTGTAGAAAACACACGGCGTGCCAGGCATGGCCAGGATAAAGGCATTGGCGGGCATTACGTTGGTCTTCAAGCAGTCATAGTTGGTGTTTTGGCCCGTGTCGTGGTTATCGACAAAGGTCACTGAGTAGCGCTGATAATTCTTGTCGGCAGCCAAGCCCTTGTCGTTCAGAGCACTCCAGTTGCCGGCGGCAAAGGCACTCTGCATCGGGTACTTGAGCGCAAAGTCAAACACGGCGGTCTGGATGCGGCCGTCCTGCTTGGTCTCGTTCAGCCACCAGCGCAAGGTCTCGGCATTGCCGTCCCAATACTCACCCACCGAGAACGTGGGCTGCGAAGCGGCATTATACAGTCCGGTATAATAACCGGCATAGCCCTTGGACATATCGTAGCGGAAGCCGTCATAGCCCAGCTCATCAATGAGGAACTTCTGATAGGTCTTGACATTCTTCTGCACATTGGCGCTGGTGTGGTCCAGGTCACGACTGCCGTCAAAGTTCTCGCCCTCGTCGGCAGCACCGGTAGGTGAATAGCCTGATGCCACACACTCGTCGTTGCTGCAGATGTCGGCCAGCGACCATGTCATGCTGTATTCCTCGCCAGTGACGGGGCCTGTAACAGTCTCATTGGCAAAGTCCACCCAACCGGTCTTGCCGCTCTTGTGGTTGATGACCATGTCCATGATAACACTGGTGTTGTGGGCATGGAATGTGTCAATCATCTCACGCAGCTGAGTCTCGGTTCCGAAGCATGTGTTGTGCTTGAGCCAATAAACGGGCATGTAGCCCATACTCTGGCTTGTGCCGTTGGCATCGATGCTACCTGAATTGGGCACCCAGATGACATCGAAGTTCTGGCCCAGATCCTGTGCCTGCTCGGCAAGCGTTGACCAGCGAGTAGCCTTGTAGCTGTCCCAATAGAAGCCTTGCAGCATCACGCCGCCAAACATTGCGGGCCAGCCTCTGCCGGCAGCAGGATTGCTACCGCCCTCGCGCGTGATGACACATGTGCGGCTTGCCACATTGACGGTGATGTTATAGGTGCCCGCGGGGATACGGAACGCCGCATCGGTGTTTTCACCAAAGTGATTCATCAGGATGGTCTCGCCCAGCGTGGTCGAAGTCACCCAATAGTTGCCATCGCTAATCGGAGTCATGCGATAGGGGGCGATGCCTGCCCAATCGTCGCTGTTGCTGCCCAACTTGGACGTGAAGGAGAAATAGCTTACATTGGCATCGTCCTCGGCCCATTCGCCATTAAAGGTGACTTGGGCAGTGAACTCATTGCCGTCGGTAGTGTTCATACTCACACCCACAGTGGGGTCCCAGCTATTGCCCTCGGCCTCACCCAAGACATAGAGATGTCCAGTCAAGGGATCGACGGGTTCGCCACCCTCGTCAAAAATCCTGAAGCGTTTGTTAATCGTGTCAAACGTGAACGTGTAGCTGGAGCCAGTACCCGTAATGTAGTAAGCGCCAGCGGCACTCTTCTGAGTAGCGATCCACGTGTCGGTGGCAGCAACTGCCTGGTCACTGCCCTTAGGACCATAACGGTAGTTGTTGTTAAACGTGTTCCAATCGTCAGGAGATGAGGCTTGATTGTCGGCAAACACAAAATACACAGTTCCGGTGATGGTCGTCGTCAGTTTATAGGTACCATCGGGTTTGGCATTCATCCGCACACCGCCGGCAGGATTCCATCCGCCGAACGGCCCGTCGCCCACAATATACATTTGGGCGCCCACCTGCAGCGTCAATAACGACACCACAAGCGCAACAAAAAGAGTAAACGTCCTTTTCATTTTCTATTGGTTTTATTAAGTGATTATGGTGGTAATATTATATGAAATCTCCACTAGCTCATTTGCTGTGCCCAAAATTAGTGATTATTATCCATTTAGCCCCTACCCCACAGGTCTATCGCACTCAAAAAACCACGCAAACGATTGCACGACTCATGACACGAGCTCACACCAGCAAGTCAGGGATTGGTTTCTGTGCTCCTTGCTTAATAACAGGAATGCGGGGCAAGGTGGATCACTCCGCTTTGCCCCGCGATATATGAAATACTTAGACTGTTTCCTAATTTATCAGCCGTTACCTAACGACAATTTTCTTGCCTTGGTGAATGTAGATGCCAGGAGCAGTTGGAACCTCTTTGCTTACAGGCTGGCCCATCAGGTTGTAGTAGTTCTCGTCCATCGGACGACCTGCCTTGTCGGCAACCACCTCGTCAATTCCAACATGGATGTCGTCTCGATAGCGCATACCCTTATAAATGATTTTACCGTCTTTGACCACATGGCTCAATCCGCAAAACTCTTTATAACAACCGCAGTCCGCTTCGGGATATTGCGTGAACGGTGTGAGCAGGTCGCCCCAGTCGTAACTGTCAAAGCCTATACCCTCAACCAAATAGGCTAAGGTATCACCTTGTTCACCTATATAAGCGATACGGCTACACAGAACCCCGTCAATCATAATCGGGTCAGCTTTGACAAAATTATCGGTATTGAGGAAATCCTTGTCGGGGTCGATTTGGCTGTTGATATAATAGTCAATATCCCACATTTCATCCAAATTCTCATGCAATAAACGCACGTCATCATTGCCATAGTAGGAATAGAAATTAATGAAATTGGTTTTCGAGCTCAGCGGTTCGTTTTTGAAACAAAGAATACAGGCTTCGTTTTCCCGTAATCCGGCAACCAGTCTTTCTTCGCCATAGCTTACACCTTTTGCATCATAATTCTTGGAATACACAGCTTTGAACACACGATTATAGGCGTCCAGTTCAGGGTGATTGCCCTTGAATTCATAGATATAATAGTAGTTAGTCGTGCCTGCGTCATTGATTTGTACATATTCATTGACCCACTTCACGCCCTCACGAATCACAGGCAGATATCTATCCTCCACATAATCCTGGGGATAAATGACCTCGCCGTTCTCGACAACCTTTTCGAGATTGTAGTATTCTGTACAATGAATACCCGTACAAACCGGCATGTAGAAGGCCAACGGGTAACTGTTAGTGCCCATAGCGCCAATACCTTCGATGATACGGAAAGGATCCAATTCAGCATATTCACTTTCCTCAAAGTAACGTATAGCTAAATGGTCTCCTATCACAACAGTGTCCACGTTGAGGTTGATAGAGTGCCATTCATCACCCATTCCCCAATAGGAAACCGGATCCTGGAAATCATAGAGCAAGAACTCCTGACCATCGAGGATTGCATTGTCGTAAAAACCGGAATAAAAATTCCCGACAAGGGCGTCATCATAGAAATGGCTATCGGGGACGATGCCATAGACGATTTTGTCTTCCTCGCGCAAGTAAATGGGAACTACATCCTTTGGCTCACTACACTGATCATCTACGCACATGTGCATGGCCTTATAGCTCTTGCCGTTGATGACGGTGTCACCCTTGATTTCAAGTGTGCGGTAAACCTTATTGTCTCCCCGTGCAGGATTAGTCTCGTAGTCCTCATCAAAATGATAATCCTGGATGCTATATGTCCACTTGACGCCCTCGCGAACGAAGGGGACGTACTCGTATTCCTGGGCTGCAGCCTGTGACATGCACAGCAGTACGAACATTGAAAAAAGTATTACCTGTTTCATGATGCAGATTTTTTTATTATTATTTTATTTCCGATGATATAAATGTCCTATTGTGGAATCGTATTCAAGCGATGGCCTTACAGGTTGTATATTATTAGAGATTCTCTGTCGGTAAGAATTACATCAACTAAATCATATCCAGTAACCTGATAGACAAGAGTGCCATCTTTTCAGCAGCGCAACAGATATATGAAATACTTAGACTGTTTCCTTATCAGGGTTGAAGGCCGAGCAACATATCAATCAGGCATTTCACGTCTGCAATGCTTACTGTGTTGTCACCGTTGACGTCGGCTGCCGCCCTGGTGTCGCCGTTGAGCAGCAAGTCGATAAGGGCAGCTACGTCGGCAATGCTCACCTCGCCGTCACCGTTCACGTCGCCGCGTGGCTCGAACAGGTCAGCATTATAGCGCATGCCCTTGTAGATGATCTTGCCGTCCTTGACAACGTGGCTCAGGCCCCAGTATTCCTGATATTCCGCATCGGGGTCGGGCTTGCGCGTGAACGGTGTCAGCAGATCGCCCATGTCGCGGCTGTCGAAGCCGATGCCCTCAACCACATAGGCCTGTGGCTCACCATCCTCGCCAAGGTAGGCATAACGGCTACAGGTGTGACCGTCGATAACAACGGGTTCAACCGCAACAAAATTGTCATCGTTCAGGAACTGCTCGCGCTGGCAGTTCTTGTAATAGCTCAAGACGGAGTTGAAAGGACAAAGGATGTCTGCACCGTGATAAACCGTGAAATCAATCATGTCACGACCCTGGTCAATAACACGGTTCAGAGCGTGGTTCATGTAACTCTCGACGGCTGCGTCATACTCCCTCACGCCGCAGATGATGCTGTCACTCTCTTCAGACAGTTCCAAGCCTGTGTAATAATGCAACGCCTTATAGGTGCGGCCGTCAGCGTCTTTGATGGGCGAGTTCCCCTTAAACTCGTAGGTGTAATACTGGCTGGAGGTTTCATCCCCATTAACCGTCACGCGCTCATACACCCACTTCACGCCTTCGCGCACGAGGGGCAGATAACAGTCGGGATTGTAGCCCATGCCCTTGTAAATGATTTCGCCGTCCTCGATGACATGGCTCAAACTGCAGGTAAACGGATGCATGGAATTATCAGGAAACATGAATGCAAACAATGTATAACTGTATCTCGCATCAAGTCCAATTCCCTCAATCAGATAAAAATCATTAAAGTAATCAATCGTATTGACATAGCGGTTTGCAAGATGCCTACCCACAGCAATTGTATCAGTATAAAGATACTTATAACTGTACATGTCCATTATCTGTTCAGGTATACTGAATAATGAGGATTGGTCGGCGAAGTCATAAAGAATGAACTCGTTTCCTGTATAACAGTTATAGGGACCGTCATCAATGAGGCCAAAACCGATGGGGCAGTTACCGTAACGCTTCCTGTCCGGAATGATGCCATAGACCACCTTGTCCTCCTCACGCAGGTAGATGGGCACCGTGTCATTTTCCACGTTGATAGCGTCACCGCAATACTTGTGCATGGCCTTATAGGTCTTTCCGTTGATGACGGTGTCACCTTTCAACTCAAGCGTCATGTACATGACGTTGTTGCCGATGGCGGGATTGTCATTGAAATCCTCGTCATAGCGGTAATTCTGGATTGTGTACACCCACTTGACGCCCTCGCGAACGAAGGGGACGTACTCGTATTCCTGGGCTGCTGCCTGGGGCATGCCCAGCAGTACGAACATTGAAAATAATACTACCTGTTTCATGATGCAAATTTTATTTTATCATTATTTTTTTATTTCCTATGATGTAAATGCCCTTTTGTGGAATCGTATTCAAGCGATGGCCCTGCAAGTCGTATATGATAAGTGATTCTTTGTCGGTAAGTACTTCATCGACTGAATCATATCCAGTAACCTGATAGACAAGAGTGCCATCTTTCCAACAACACAGTAGATAAGAAAACGTATTTTCCTCATTGATAAAGCGTTGCTTAAGATACTGATCTTTGCTGGCGCCAATACCTTCAATCAACTCGTATACCCACGGATTTGTGTCACCTCCAAAGTATGATTGGCAGTCAAGTCCAGTGTCTATGAAGATTGTTCGGTATTCGTTGCCCATGTTCAATTGATTCTCCACGCTTACTACGGTTGCCATATCATCGAGCCAATGATCACCCTCTTGCAGGTTAAAGTCGAGCAGAACCTCAGGATTACCCTCCTCATCGACAATGTACATTTTTCGGCCCTCTTCAAATAGGGTCTTTTGGATATCATACTTTGAGGAATAAACCTGCTTACATTGACGGTTGCCAACGATTGTGTCACTCTTGACTTGAATGGTGTATGTGCTCTGTAAATCAGGCTGCTCGGTGTCTATTGCTAAGCATTCCCAAGTGGTACCGTCTGCCAACATCTCATCGTAAGGAATGATGATATCATCTTCTTCATTATCATTCATGAGATTCTTCTTGTGTCCACCTTTTGTGGAGAATATGACATGGCTGATGTTGGTTGGTTTAGGCTTCTTCGTCTTTCCAGGAGCGGCCTCCAACAGGAAAAGTTCCATAGGCCCTTCAATGTAGCCATATTGATAGATGATGTTTTTCCATGCCGGCAAACAGTGTGTGTCTCCATTGTTTAACATGTAGTAATCCAAGGAGAAATCTTGCCAATCAATGAATTCTTCCTTAACCTCGCCACCGATTACTCCATATCTTACTGTGCTGCCATATTCGTATGGCTCACGGAAATCATAGAGTAGACATTCATCGCCAATGCTGCCGTCTTCAAGTACAGGCCGCACATAGATTAAACTATCACCCGCATTGCGTATATATCCTTGCACATTGATGCTTACCAGCTCGTCCATAAGGGTTACAGTCTTTTCAAGTGCCAAATAGTTATCATCGGCAGGTAGCAAACGATAGGTTACAATTTGTTTTAGCACATCTGTACTATCTCCAATAGCTGTAGGATAGAAGGTGTAAATAACATCCCATTGTGAGCCTTCTTCCCAAATGCCGCTTGCATGTACCTTCGTCAAAATTAAAAGTGAAAGCAGGCATAAAAGTGTGAATAGTATTCTTCTCATATGATGTATTGGTTTAGATAATCTTCAATCGTTTGATTCTGTATATCGTTATCCAGTTTCTTTTTCATGCGTTGTTTTCTTACTGCAACCGACGAGGGTGCTATTCCGTAAACATCAGCCAAGAGGGCATTAGGCACCCGCATCATCAGCAGACAGCAGAAACGCACATCTTCGGTTGAGAGCGTAGGATGCTGCTTACGCAGGCGGGCCGTGAATCCAGGAAGAACCATATCAGTGTTTTTCTCAATGAGTTCCCAAGATGATTCCTCAAGATTAATATGCCCACTCCTGCCACGATGGGAGTTGAGGATTGGCAAAATAATGGCATAGAGGTGCTCGTAGTACAAGCGTTGCAACTTGATATTCTCCTCTCGTACCAGGTTCTCGTTGGTTTGGGCAACTTCTGAGAGGCGCATGGCTTCCAGTTCTTTGGCGTGAGCGATTCGAGCCTTGCGGCGATAGAAAAGCCCTGCTACAGCTGCCGCTAACAACAATAACAGTACCATGATGATAATGGCAAGCAGTCGGGCTTGTTCTGCCTTACGTTCTGCACGTTGAAAGTCCATTTGTCGCTCATGCTGGAGGGCATGAATGCGAGCCATGTTCTCGGAGGTCTCAGCCCTTGTAATGCTGTCGGTAATGTCCATCAAGCTAATGGCGTCATCATAGGCGTTATGCCATTGATTAGCTTCTTCGTGATGGTACATCAAAAGGCGGGTCAATTCGGCTTGTCCATGAATCCCGCTTTCGGATATAAAGGAAGGAAGAATCGCCATCAAATCCTCATTTCGGCTCTGCAAGTTGAGTCCATAGGCATGTGTAATGCGGTATAAATCAGTTTGAACAACCTTCGGATAGATGTATTCTGCTTCATTGATGTAATGCTCGACGCTATCGCCCTCTTCGGCCATGAGATGGATTTGCGCAAGCAATAGGAGCGTCTGGGCTCGGAAATCCAATGTGTCCTTGGGGGCCAATTGATAGGCCTTATGGGCCTCAATTAAAGCGCTGTCAAGATTCCCTTCCACCATATAGGCGGTCGCCAATTGCTGTAGTGCCTCAGCCATAAGCGTATGGCCAGATGCCTTATTATAACTGCAGATAGCTTCCGCTTCATTCAGCATCTTCTGCTGATATTGTTTCTGCAACTCGGTTAAGTTCTTCTTTTCATATTCAGCGGCAATCTGTGAATACAATTTAAAGCGCTTCTTGTGATCTCCAGTCGATTGGCATTTGTCCAATTCGTTGAGCAGAGTAACCAATTCAGCATCTTCTTCGGCGGGAGGGGCATCGTTTACCTTGATGCAGCTGATAAACAAACCGATTAGTATGACTAAAAACAGCTTCTTCATTTTGTTTTGTTTTTTTGCAAAATTACAGATAACAATGCTAAAATACAAAGCACTATTCATAAATGTATATGCGTGTCTATTATAAAATGTTTATTATGTCATTGATATATAGAGAAATGACGATATCAATGATGTATATCGCATGTCTAATATGGAATTCTTAGAATGACATCATCGAGCACGTTCCCAAGCACACCGCCAACTCGTCAACGAGTACTTCCAATACAGCTAATTGCTCTACATGTCAGAATCCATCAACAACAAGGACAACATATGCAGTTACCCTTGTTGTTTCTCTCTTGATATTCTCGCTGCGCTCGTAAAATCTCAACAAATCTGTCACAAATCCAGGCAAATCTTTTAGTTCTTGATTTGTTTTGATTTTTGCCCGCTTGCGGGCATCCTGTTAAAAGGCAATTGGAAGCCCATTCTCTCAAAACCTATTCATGTGTGTCCCAATGCGGAGAACACAAAAAAGCACGAATTGCGCGAATTTTCACGAAGTAACCTTCGCTTTCGTTCGCGCAATTCGTGGTTAAAACTGCGTTGCGGAGCAAGTTGCCCTGCCAAAGCTGTTATGATTTCAAGCCTGATTCCTTGCGATGGGCGATGAGGTATTGACCAATCTGCACCGCATTCAGGGCGGCACCCTTCTTGATCTGGTCGCCGCACAGCCAGAAGGTCAGACCATTGTCGCTGCTGGTGTCCTCGCGGATGCGACCGACATAGACGGGATCCTTGCCCGAGCAGTCGATGGGCATGGGATAGCGGTTGCTGCGCGGGTCGTCAACAACAACGATGCCTGGAGCAAGCTGCAGGGCGGCACGAGCCTCCTCGGGGGTAATGGGCTTCTCGCACTCAATCCAGACGGCCTCGCTGTGGGCACGCATGACGGGCACACGCACGCAAGTGGCACTCACACGGATGTCGCTGTGCATGATTTTGCAGGTCTCCTTGACCATCTTCATCTCCTCGCGGGTATAGTCATTGTCCTGGAAGATGTCGATGTGGGGAATGACATTATAGGCCAACTCGTGCTGGAAATGGCGCACGGTAAGTTCCTCCTTGCCGACGGCAATCTCACTGGTTTGCAGGGCAAGTTCGTACATCGCCTCCATTCCGGCGCCGCTGGCGGCCTGATAGGTAGCCACCTGCACGTTCTTGATGTGCGACAGGTTGTCGAGGGGCTTGAGTGCCACCACCATGATGATGGTGGAGCAGTTGGGGTTGGCAATGATGTTGCGCGGTGGGTTCAGGGCATCCTCGCCATTAACCTCGGGCACCACCAGGGGCACGTCATCGTCCATGCGGAAGGCGCTGCTGTTGTCGATCATGATGCAACCGTGCTTGGTGATGGTGGGTGCAAACTCGCGGGCCGGTCCGGCGCCCATCGCCACAAATGCGATGTCGATGTCCTTGAAGTCATCGTTATGCTGCAGGCGTTTGACCACATAGTCCTTGCCGCGGAAGGTGAAAATGCGTCCGGCACTGCGTTCCGAGCCAAACAGCACAAGTTCAGTTACAGGGAAATTCTGCTCATCGAGCACGCGCATAAATTCCTGTCCCACAGCGCCACTGGCGCCAACAATCGCAACTTTCATTAGCTTAGAGTTTAGAGTTTAACGTTATTGAAAAAAATCCTTCGGTATGCTGCATGCAAATCATGTGCCAAGAATTTACACCTGGATGTGGGAGCCCTTGGCTGGGTCACCCAGCTGGGCCGGACAGGTGATATAGACATCCTTCACACCGTGCTCAAGAGCAGTGAAGGCATTGTCCAGCTTGTTGTTGAACCAATCCTTGATGATGTCCATGTCACGCAGTGCCTTGTATTGGGTGCGGCGCAGGTTGGCAATCACACTGTCGGGGTCGTCGGTATTAAGCAGCACACCCTTTTTCTCAAAGCAGTAAATGAGGGTGATGTCATATCGCATGGCCAGGGCCCGGGCAATCTCGGCCGCCAGGGCATCGGTCTCGTTGAAAAGCAAGGTGCCGCGCCCGTCGTGGGTGATGGGAGCAAGAACCGGCACAATGCCGGCGTCCAGCAACTGGGCAATGCCTGCAGTATTGACATGACGCACCTGGCCGGTGTCGCCCAGCTTGCCGTCGGGCAGGCGGGAGCTGGTGACCAGATTCATGTCGGCACCGGTAACTCCCAGAGCGTTGACCTTGACGCCCTGCAGCAGGGAAACGAACAGTCGGCTCACCAGGCCCCCATAGACCATCGTGAGCAGTTTGAGGGTACCCTCATCGACCACGGGACGGTCGTTAATGAGTTTGGTCTTGATGCCAAGCTTGTTGCCAATTTCCTGAGCCATCATGTTGCCGCTGAAGATGAGCAGCTTTTTCCCTTTGATGGCTGCAAAAGATTTCACAAACGTGCGCAGATCGTCGGCTTTCTCGACAATCTTACCACTGACCTTGACTATGGTTAATTTCTCGTTCATGTGACTTTATATGAAAGTAATGGAAATTTAGGGTTATAAACGGATTGTCAACGGGTAGGATCAGCTCTCGGCAAACTCCATCAGGTAGGCCTTGATGAAATCGTCGAGGTCGCCGTCCATCACACCGCCCACATCGCTGGTCTGGTGGTTGGTGCGGTGGTCCTTGACACGACGGTCGTCAAAGACGTAGCTGCGAATTTGGCTACCCCACTCAATCTTCTTCTTGCTGTCCTCGACCTTGCGCTGCTCTTCCTGACGGTGCTGCAATTCCTTGTTATAGAGAATCGAGCGCAGGTTGCGCAGGGCATTCTCACGGTTTTTGGGCTGGTCGCGCGTCTCGGTGTTCTCGACGAGGATTTCCTCCTCCTCGCCAGTGTAGGGATCTTTGTACTGGTAACGCACACGCACACCCGACTCCACCTTGTTCACATTCTGGCCACCAGCACCGCCACTGCGGAAGGTATCCCACGAGATGCGTGCGGGGTCAAGTGTAATCTCGATAGTATCATCGACCAACGGGGTGACGAAAACCGAAGCAAACGAGGTCATGCGCTTGCCCTGGGCGTTATAGGGCGAGACGCGCACCAGGCGATGCACGCCGTTCTCGCTCTTGAGGTAGCCGTAGGCAAAGTCGCCCTCGATACTGATGGTCACGCTCTTGATACCCGCTTCATCACCATCGATGAGGTGCTCGATAGCAGTCTTGTAGCCGTGACGCTCGCACCAGCGCAGATACATGCGCATGAGCATCGATGCCCAGTCCTGGCTCTCGGTGCCGCCGGCACCCGAGTTGATCTTGAGAATGGCGTCCATCTTGTCCTCGTCGTGGCGCAGCATGTTGCGCAGCTCGAGTTTTTCGAGCATCGTCAATGCCTTGGTGTAGAGGGCATCGACCTCGCTTTCCTCAACAAGTCCTTCCTTGACGAAGTCAAATCCTGTGGCGACCTCGTCAACCGCCAGTTCCACTTCCTCGCAACCGTTAATCCAATTGCGCAGGGATTTTATTTTCTTCATTTGCGCCTCGGCAGCCTTCTGGTCTTGCCAGAAGTCGGGCACATGGGTTCTCAATTCTTCCTCCTCGACCTCAATTTTCTTACCGTCAATATCCAGATAGCGCTTGAGGTCATCCTTGCGTTGTTGCAGTTCCTTGAGTTGTTCTTGTGTAATCATTTTTTAGTCCCTAGTTTCTAGTCCTTAGTCCTTAGTCCTTAGTCCTTAGTGCTTTGTCCTTAGTCCCTAGTTTTTAGTTTTTTACAGTTTCGTTGTTGTCTTTCTTCTTGCGATAGTCGGCGGCATACATTGCATCAATGAGCGGGCGATAACGTTTACTGATGACTGCACGCTTGATTTTCAGGGTGTTAGTCAGTTCTCCACTCTCCATCGTGAACGCCTTGGGCAGGAGGACAAAACGCTTGATCTGCTCATAGCTCGCCAAGTCCTTCTGATAGTCGTTGATGCGTTCCTCCATCATTTTGTGGATGTCAGGGTTGTTGACAAGATCCTCGATGGTTCGGCACTCGATGTGCTTCTTGTCAGCGTAGGCCCTGAGTTCCTCAAAGTCGGGCACGATGAGCGCCGACACATATTTGCGTCCGTCACCGATGATGGTTACCTGCTCGATGTACTTGTCCTGTCCCAGCATGGTTTCCAGCACCTGGGGTGCGATATACTTGCCGTTGCTGGTTTTGAACAGGTCCTTGAGGCGCTCGGTGAGGATGAGTTCGCCAGTCGGTGCGATTTCGCCGCAGTCGCCGGTGTGGAACCATCCGTCAGCATCAATGGCCTCGGCCGTCTCATCAGGCTTGTTGTAATAGCCCTTCATCACCGTGGGCCCCTTTACCAAAATTTCGTTCTTGTCGCCAATTCTCACCTGTATGCTGGAGATTGGCATGCCGATGGTGCCCAGGGTCCACTCTCCCGGCTTGTAGAAGCTCACCGAGGCATTGGTTTCACTCAGGCCATAGCCGATGCAGATGTTGATGCCCACAGCATGCAGAAACTCGGTGATGTTGTCGCTGAGCATAGCGCCGGCGGTGGGGAACATCTTGCCGTCGACCACGCCGATGGCTCCGCGCAGTTTCTTGAACACCTTGTTCTCGAAGTACTGATATTGACGCTCAATCAAGGCGGGCGCTTTCTTGCCCACACGGGTATATTTCATGTTGCGTATCTTACCCACACGGATGGCCTGCTTGACCATCATGCGCACCACAGGTTTGGCGCTGGCAAGGTTGTCGTTGATGGCGGTATATACCTTTTCCCAGAAGCGCGGCACGCTGCACATGTAGTTGGGCTGTACCTCCTTGACTGCACGCTGAATTTCCTTGGGGTTGTAGTTGATGGCCACACGGATGCCGCTTGTCAGGCACACCATTGTCCATCCCAGTTCAAAGACGTGGCTGAAGGGCAGGAAGCTGAGCGACACGTCGGTTTTATCATCGATAATGGTATCAAATCGCTCGATGTGGGCGTCCATGGCAGCATTCATGTTGCTGTGCATGAGCATCACACCCTTGGGTACTCCAGTCGTTCCCGAGGTATAGATGAGGTACATCACATCGGTATCGACGCCTTCACGTTTGCGCTTTTCTATCTCGTCGAGCATTTCTTTGCCAAGTTTCTCGCCGGTTGACAGGAATTCGTTCCAGGTCAGGGTGGACTTGTCGTCGGGGTGACGCTTCACCTCGGGGTGCAGGGTGACAATGAACTTGAGTGTGGGGCACTCGCTTATGACTTGCCGCGCAATGTCATACTGTCCCTGGTCGCCGGCAAAGAGGATGGTTGCCCCCGAGTCGTTGACAATGTAGGCCACCTCGTCCTTGCTGCTGGTGGCATAAATGGGCACCGGTATCGCACGGTTATAAAAAGCGCCAAAATGGGTAATGAGGATTTCAGGACAGTTTTGGGTAAATATACACACACGTCCTTGCGGCTCAACACCTCCAGCGAGAAGCGCCCCTGCCGCGCGGTCAATTCTTTCACTGAAGCCTGTCCATGTGATGGATGACCACACCTGCGTCATGTAATCACGGAACCGCAACGCCTCACGTTCGCCATATTTATCGCGTTGCTTTGAAATCAATTCGACAAATTTATTCATAAGCCAAGATGCTTTATGTTTCAACTAATCGGCAAAGATAATAAAAATATGGGAAATACCCAAAACGGGTGACAAAAACCATGATATTTTCATTTCTTGGCCATGCGTTGCCAAACATTGAGTGATGTGAACGACAGCAAGACCAGCGCGAAATTTTTCATGACGATGGGCAAGAAAATGAAAATTGTTAATAACTATTGGCTTATTGATTTGCATTGGAGCGGAATTTAGTATTAATTTTGTAGGTTAATTAGAATAATGTGCGCAAATTACTAACTCTAACCATATCAAATTAATAGATCAAAAATGAGATTAACTACGCTTTTTTCGCTGATTTTTTTATCAGCTGTGATGGCATTGGCCGGCCCTCGTCCCTACTCGAGCAACATTGTGGGCGACGTGAATGCCGACGGTGATGTGAACATTGCCGACATCAATGCTGTGATTGATGTGATCCTGGGCAGTCATTTTGACCTGAAGTGTGATGTGAACGGTGACGGTGATGTCAATATTGCCGACATCAACCAGCTCATCGACATCATCCTGCGCGGCCCAGTCGTTCCCGATGCCGAGACCGGCATGTACATGGGCATTATCGGGTATAACCAGACGCTCACCACCAAGGAGATGTCGCTGCTCGATTCAACGACCGTGACACAGTTCAACGACTTTGTGAACTCGCTGGAGACCCAGCCCGGACGCCTGCTCTACTACTCGGTGGACAACGCACTCGACGCCCTGGAGAAGGCACAATACCCCAAGAATCTGCAGAATGTCGCCGTGGTAACCTTTACCGAGGGCGTGGACCAAGGTTCGCTGATGATGACCGACAAGTATGAGACCGAAAGCGAATATGCACAGGCACTGAACGCGCGCATTGCCGACGAGCTCGTCTATGGTAGGCCCATCAAGGCTTACAGCGTCGGACTTCTTAACGAAAACGTCAGGGACACCGTCAAGTTCCGCAACAACCTTCATGCACTGGCAAGCGACTCTATCAAGGCAATGGAAGCCAGCACCATGGCCGAAGCCAATATCAAGCTTCAGGAAATTGCCGACGATCTGGTAAGCCGCAACATGTCTGAAACGCTCACTCTGGTATTCCCCGGTGTGGGTACGGGTACGCGCATCCGCTTCACCCTTGATGAGGTTGATGAAACCACTGTTGACGAGTCACAAGTCTATATCGAGGGTACCTTCTCGCTCAAGACCCGCAGCCTGACCAATATCACCTATCAGGGCATGACATGCACCGCTGGCGACAGCGTGGCAGCGTCGAGCGTTGACGGTATGTTTGTATCGCTCGTCTTTGGAGGCATCCAGCTCGACAGCGAGGACCGCATCGTCAAGAAGAACATCAAGGAGTGGTACTGGATCGAGGACCAGCAAGTTTGGGAAGCCAGCACCGAGTTTAGCGTGAACAGGTTGCCCGAAATCGAGAGCACCTATTCCAGCGCCCTCGTGATGCTGCTGCTTGACTGCAGCTCTATCTCGGGCGAGAACTTCAACGAGCTTCAGGCTGCTGCCAACTCGTTCATCGAGCGCATGGAGAACTACAACACCATCCCTGGCATGTTCACCGTTAACGGCGTATCGTTCCAGATGGTATCGATCGAGGGCGGAACGTTCACCATGGGCGTTGACAGCACTGCAGTGGAAAGCGGCAACGCCAACATCGACGAGTTGCCCGCCCACGAGGTAACCCTTGCATCCTACTCCATCGGTCAGACCGAGGTAACCCAAGAGCTGTGGCAAGCTGTCATGGGAACCAACCCCAGCAGCTTCACTGGCGACCTGCAGCGTCCTGTTGAGCAGGTAAGCTGGGAGGATTGCCAGGAGTTCATCGCCCGTCTGAATGCAATCACAGGCAAGAACTTCCGTCTGCCCACCGAGGCCGAGTGGGAATATGCTGCCCGCGGTGGCAACAAGAGCAACGGCACCATGTATGCCGGCAGCGACAATCTGGAGGATGTGGCATGGTACTACGGCAACAGCTATGCCGTTGGCACCGAGAGTGACGACTACGGCACCCATGTTGTGGGTTCGAAGCACGGCAACGAGCTGGGCCTGTATGACATGTGCGGTAACGTGTTTGAGTGGTGTGCCGACTGGTATGGCACCTATCCCGAGGAAGCCCAAGAGAATCCTGTTGGCGCCGAGACTGGTGTTCGTCGCGTTACCCGTGGCGGTGGCTGGTACAGCATCGCCCGCGACAGCCGCATCACCTTCCGCGGCAATGAGGCGCCCACTAGCCGCAGCTATGCGCTGGGTCTGCGTCTTGCCCTGTAATCCAGATGGCGTTGGCCAATGACTGAACCTATGCATCCGATGAAGGCAACATGCACTTCGTCGGATGCATTTACAATAACATAGGAGACAATAACATGGCGCTTATCATCATTACAGCACTCATTCCAGCATTCATTCTGGGATGGTGGATCTACAAGAAAGACTCGGTGAGGCCCGAGCCGTTGAGTAAACTCTTTTTGGCATTCCTGTATGGTGTCGGTTCGACATTTGTCACCCTGGTCATCACACAGTTGCTGAACATTGTGGGGTTGTTCACCTACGACCTGGGCTCTTTCTCGGGAGCTGTCTCTACTGCCCTGTTTGCCGCCGCCCTGCCCGAGGAGTGTGCCAAGCTGTTGATGCTGTGGCTCTTTCTGCGCAAGAATCCTTATTATGACGAGTACTTTGACGGCATCGTCTATGCCGCTTGCGTCGGACTGGGATTTGCTGGTACCGAGAATATCCTCTATCTGCTCCAGAGCGAGGATTGGGTCGGAACAGGCATCATGCGCGGACTGACCGCTGTGCCCGCCCACTTTGCCATCGCATGTGCCATGGGCTATTTCTACAGCAAGCGCCACTTTGGCGACCGCAGCCGCCTCACGGCCGCATGTGTGCTGGCAGTGCCCATATTGATTCACTGGGTGTATGACGCACTGGCTTTCAGCGGAGGCATCTTCCCTGCCCTCTCGATAGTCATCGACGTCCTGTTCGTCGCACTCATTTGGGTTGTGTACAAGAGGACCATGCGCCGCATCAATGACTTGCAGCGCATCGACACCGCCCGTCGCACTCCTCCGCCCCTGCCTGGATCCAACACCCCCACACCGCCACCGCTGCCCTGACACGGCATGAACAACAACACTCCAATGGCATGACGCCACTGGAGTGTTATTGTTTTTTTGGATAATTCTAAAAAATCAGACAATCCTGTTGTTTGGGATTTACTGTTTGTTGTGGTGCTTTACCAGGCGCTCGTATTCGGGGTTGCCCTCACGCAGCAGGCGGTTGTAGCGTTCGCGGTCGTTGAGAACCTCAATGGCGGCCTGCAGGTCACGGTTGCGGTGATTGAGGACGACACTATAGGCACTGGCGTCGCCATAGACGTCGCGGGCTATCAATCCCTTGATGATATCCTTGAGCAGAGCCTCGCTGGTGCGGTATTTCTCCTCGTCATACTTGACGCTGTCTTTTTCGCCCAATGCGATGAAATCACGCATCATCGCGTCAGTAACAGTGAAGCCATGGTCAAAGTCCTTCACCGTCTTATACTGCTTCGAGAGGGACTTGCGATTCTTGTCCACATAGCTGATGGCATACTGGTTGATGATGCCCTTGGCGGTGAGGTCACGGTAATAGGTCGAGTATTCGCTGGTGTCAACAGGAACATAGACGTCGGGCATCACACCACCGCCGCCATAGATGGTGCGGCCATTCAGGCGTGTGGTGTAACGCAATGAGTCGTTGAACTGGATGCTGTCGAGACTGTAATACTCGCCCACATTGGCCCGGTCAAGCAGTTCTTTCTCGTAGGCCTTCTTGTCACCGCGGCTGTAGGGCTTCTGGATGCAGCGCCCGCTGGGCGTGTAATAACGTGCCACCGTGAGGCGCATCATCGAGCCGTCGTCGAACTTGAAGGGCCTCTGCACCAATCCCTTGCCGAAGGTGCGTCGCCCGACAACCACAGCACGGTCCCAATCCTGCATGGCTCCGGCAAAAATCTCGGCCGCCGATGCCGAATACTGGTTAACCATGACCACCATGTGCAGATCTTTGTATTCACCCCAGCCGTTGGCGTTGGCCTCGCTGCGCGGGGCATTCTCGCCCTCGGTATAGACCATGAGCTGCCCACGCTCGAGGAACTCGTTGCACATGTCGATGGCGGCATTCAGGTAGCCACCGCCGTTGTCACTCAGGTCCATGATGAGTTGCGTCATGCCCTTTTTCTTGAGTTCCTTCAAGGCATCCATCATCTCCTCGTGCGTCTTGGCACCAAAACGCGAAATTCGCAGGTAGCCTGTGTGATCATCGAGCATGTACTGGGCATCGATGCTGTGCAACGGGATGTTGTCACGGGTGATGCGGAAGGTGATGAGTTCGGGCACGCCGGTTCGCTTCACCTTGATGGTAACCTGCGTCCCCTTCTTGCCGCGAAGGCGCTTCTGGATGTCGCTGTTTTTCATCTTCACGCCGGCAATCGTCGTGTCGTTGACATAGATGATGCGGTCACCTGCCAACACTCCCACGCGCTCGCTGGGGCCGCCGGGAATGGTCTGGATGACATAGAGCGTATCCTTGTTCATGTTGAACTGGATGCCGACACCACTGAATTCTCCCTGCAGGGGTTCCTCCAATTCCTTAGTTTCCTTGGCATCGGTGTAGGACGAATGGGGATCCAGATTCTCGAGCATGCCCTTGATGGCATCCTCGACAAGTTTATCCTCGCTGACCGAGTCAACATAGAGGCTTGCGATGGCATACTCAGCATTGAGGAGTTTCTGCATCGCTTGGGGCATTGAGCGCTGAGCCATGGTATTGAGTGACAAGACCAGGCACAAGGGCACAACGAATAATATCTTCTTCATGATAAATGAATGATAGTTTCTCAATAAAAAACCAATAACTTTTACTTCCTAACTCCCAAATCTTCCATCTTGGTTCCCTCGGGCAAGTAGGCGCTCACATCCTGGCCATAGCGAGCCAGTTCACGCACGATGCTGCTGCTGATGTGACTATACTCGGGCAAGGTGTAAAGCAGGATGGTCTCGATGCCGCTCAAGTCACGATTGACCTCGGCCAAGTGCTTCTCGTTCTCGAAGTCCTGGATGAGGCGCACGCCGCGCACAATGAACTGTGCACCCACCTCGCGGGCGATGTCGATGGTCAATCCGCTATAGGTGACGACCTCGACTTGGGGATCATCTTTAAAAACGCGCTCAATCCAGCTCTTGCGCTGTTCCATCGTCATGAAGGCATGCTTGTCGGCATTCACGCCAATGGCGATGATAAACCTGTCGAACAGCGGCAATGCCCGTCGCACAATGCTCTCGTGGCCACGAGTGAAAGGATCAAAGGAACCGGGGAACAAGGCCACGCGTTTTCCCTCATTTTCAATGCACTGTGATGTCTTCATCATCTTCATTCACTAGGTTGTCAATAATAAATCCCTGGCGCTCCATGGTATTCTTGCCCATGAAGAAGGCCAGCATCTGCTTCACCGAGTCTTCCTTGCGCAGTTGCACTCGATCGAGGCGCATATCAGGGCCGATAAAGTCCTTGAACTCGTCGGGCGAAATTTCTCCAAGACCTTTGAATCGAGTGATCTCGGCATTCTCACCCAGCTTGTCAAGAGCGGCCATGCGCTCCTCATCGCTGTAGCAGTAATAAGTCTCCACCTTTTGCGGTTTGGCTTCACGTTTGGACGTGCGCTGTTTGCGCTTGGCATCCTTCTTGTTGAGCACACGGAACAAGGGCGTCTGCAGGATATAGAGGTGGCCCGTCTTGATGAGCTCGGGGCAGAACTGCAGGAAATAGGTCAATAACAGCAAGCGAATGTGCATGCCGTCAACATCGGCATCGGTGGCGATGATGACCTTGTTGTAGCGCAGGCCGTCAATGCCATCCTCGATGTTCAAAGCCGACTGCAACATGGCAAACTCGGCGTTGACGATGACTTTCTTGGGGTCCATGCCGTAGGTGTTCAACGGCTTGCCGCGCAACGAGAAGACGGCTTGCGTCTCCACGTCGCGAATCTTGGTAATCGAGCCGCTTGCACTCAGACCCTCGGTAATGAAAATGCTGCTCTCGCCACGGCGGTCGTTGTCCTTGGGCGCACGGGCATCGTTGAAGTGGACACGGCAGTCGCGCAGTTTGTCGTTGTGCAGGGCTGCCTTCTTGACATTCTCGCGCACCTGCTTGCTCACACCGGCAATGGCCTTGCGCTCGCGTTCGTTATCCTGGATTTTCTTCAACAGCACCTCGGCAGTCTCGGGAGCCTTGTGCAGGTAGTCGTCAAGTTCCTTTTTGATGAAGTCGTTGATGTACTTGTAGATGGTGGGGCCATCTTTCCACATGATGCTGCTGCCCAGTTTGATCTTGGTCTGTGACTCGAACACCGGTTCCTCGACCTTGACACTGATGGCGGCGACAATGCCGTTGCGGATGTCGCTGTACTCAAAGTTCTTACCATAGAATTCCTTGATGGTCCTTGACAACGCCTCACGGAAGGCACTCTGGTGCGTACCGCCCTGTGTCGTGTGCTGGCCGTTGACAAACGAGTAGAACTCCTCGCCCAGCTGCGCGGCATGGGTGATGACGACCTCGATGTCGCTGCCCGTGAAGTGCATGAGCGGATACAGCGGATCATTGGTCATGTTTTCTTTCACCAGGTCGCTCAAGCCGTTGCGAGAATGGTACTTCTTGCCGTTGAACATGAGTGTGAGGCCCGTGTTCAGGTAGGAGTAGTTCTTGATCATCTGCTCGATGTACTCCTCACGGAACTCGTAGTTCTTGAAGATGGAAGCATCGGGCTTGAAGCGCACGAGCGTGCCATTTTCCTCGCCCTCATTGGCGGCCACGATGCCGCTCTCCTCCTTAGCGATTCCCTCGTTATAGAGCACCGACGAGCACTGGCCGTCGCGCACACTGCGGATATAGAACTCGGTTGATAAGGCGTTCACAGCCTTGATACCCACACCGTTCAAGCCAACCGAGCGCTTATAGGTCTGCGTGTCGTACTTGGCACCCGTGTTCATCTTGGACGAGGCGTCCTTGACCTGGTCCAATGGGATGCCGCGGCCATAGTCGCGAATGGTGACGGCACCATCCACCACATCGATGTCGATGACGGGCTTGGCATAGCCCGTGTTGAACTCGTCAATGCTGTTGTCGATGACCTCCTTGATGAGGACATAAACGCCATCATCGTTCTGCGAGCCGTCGCCCAGCTTGCCGATGTACATGCCGGGACGCTGACGGATGTGCTCACGCGGCGAGAGCGTCACTAGGCGGTCATATCCGCCAAAGTCGCTCGCAGCCTGCTGCTGATCCTCATTCACCTCAGGCTCTTCTATGATTTGGTTCTCTTTGTCCTGTGACATTCGTTATTATTGTAATTTCTGCATTTTAACTTGCAAAGTTACGAAAAATCCCGCAAACATCATGCCACCTGCCCTTAACTATAAGTTTTGTTAACAAAAAACGCTGCTCGTCAAGGGCTCAGTTACCATTTTCACAAACACACGCCCCTACTGTTTTCGGTCGCAAAATCATGCAATTGGCGCTCGATGGCGCCAACGCGCACCAGAAAATGATGGCAAAAGACAAGATATCGGGGGATGCGCCGTTTAATAAACAACGGATTCATTAAAAACAGACTCAATCATGAAAAGAATCTACATATCGGTTTGGCTGACAATGCTCTTTGCGGTTTTGACACTTGTGTCGTGTGACGTGATGTCGTCATCGGAATATAATATCCACAACATCTCCCAAGATACGGTTACTGTCACATTCCATGAAGAAATCATCTCCTCACCATTTCACGGCTTTGACATCGAGGAGAATGACAGTGTAACCACCCATCACGGCGAGGACAGCGTCACTGTAGCAGTGTTGGCGCCAAACCAGCATCTGAGAATCCACCGCGAGTGGGACGGCTTGTACCGTGAAGAACTAATAGTTCATGGATGGCAGTATATCTCGTCTATCAAAATCGGGGAAACCAAAGTTGATTCCACCTTGTGGAATAATGAGGCCGCATGGCACCACCGGACAAAAGGCGGCGGCCGATTTGCCAAAGAAGAATCCCACTACTATGACCTGTGGTTCAAGGACTAGTGGTTGAATTTCACGAATCGATAGCTTCAAGGCGATTGCCTTGACACACATAATAAAAACGCCAAGGTGCCTACCTCATGATGAGGTGAGCACCTTGTGATTAATGCCGCACTAAATCAAGCTTAGAGCTTGGCTGCGATGGAAGCAGCGATGGCCTGCATTTCCTCGGCAGGCAAAGTGAGCTTGGGACCGCCGAAGGCCATGTCCTTCTCACTCTGCAGGGGCACGAGATGGATGTGGCAATGGGGCACTTCAAGGCCCAACACGCCGATGCCGATGCGCTTGCAGGGTACAGCCTGCTCAAGCGCCATAGCGACCTTGCGTGCAAATGCCCACAGTCCCATGTACTCCTCCTCATCGAGGTCAAACATGTAGTTTACCTCATGCTTGGGGATAACCAGGGTGTGGCCCTTGGCCATGGGGTTAATATCGAGGAATGCATAATAGCGGTCATCCTCGGCCACCTTGTAGCTGGGAATCTCGCCAGCTGCGATTTTGCTGAAAATTGTAGCCATATTCTTAGACTTCGATTTTGAGGATTTCAAACTTCATCAGTCCGGCAGGGGCCTGAACCTCTACCTTATCACCCACCTTGTGGCCCAGCAGGCCCTTGGCAATGGGGGTAGATATGGAAATCTTACCCTCACGCAGGTTGGCTTCGGTCTCGGTAACGATGGTGTAGGTTACCGTAGCCTTGTTCTTCAGGTTCTTGATGGTCACCTTGGTCAACAGTTGTACCTCGTCGGTAGAAATCTTGCTCTCATCGATGATGCGTGCCGATGCAATCAGACTCTTGAGCTCGGCAATCTTGGCCTCAAGCATGCCCTGACGCTCCTTGGCGGCATCATATTCAGCGTTTTCTGAAAGGTCTCCCTTATCACGGGCCTCAACAATGGCACGTACAACTTCGGGACGCTCGACATTCTCAAGATGAGCCAGTTCGGCCATCTTCTTGTCGTATCCTTCCTGTGTCATGTAAGTAATAGCCATGCTAAATACTGTGTTTTTTTTAAATTTTTAAAGTCTCAAAAAATTAGAAGAATCTCAACTTACTGCAGGTGAGATCCCTCGCGGTTAAAATCTGTTTTTGCGGTGCAAAGATACACATTTTTTCTTTCATAGCGCTCATTATGTTAATAAAATCCGCCTCTTTTATTAAAAATTAACCGACAATGATAAACGCAATCACCATTTCCGGTAGGGTTGTTTACACTGCCTTTTATTTTCTCCACAAGATGAGAATCTGCCGCACGGCAACGGCGATGCTGACGGCGGTAATGGCAGCAGCAACCAGCACATAATCGGCTTCCATGGCAATCATCACAGCCGATGCCACGGCAAGTGTCCACAGCAGGTTGTAGAAGCTGGCAAGCGTCACTTTCAACTTGTACACATTGAAGTAAACCACACCGATGATAATGGTATAGAGCAGATAGGAAACCAGGAAGGCGATACCCAATCCCGTGAGTCCCCACCAGCGATAGAAGACGATATTCAGCACCAGGTTGATGACAGCACTGGCGACCTCGGTCCACAAGTAGGTCTTGCCATCACCCTTAGCAAGCACGGTGAACGCCAGGCACCACGACAGCGTGCGAAATACCGTTCCAATCATGCCCCACGAGACAAAGGTGATAATCACGTTATACTCGGGGGTGTAGAGTATCCACACCACCAGTTCCCTCAACAAGATGAACAGGGCCACAACGGGAGCCATCACAGCGATGGCGACATTGATCTCCTGAGAGACAAAGGCCCGCAACCTGATTTTACTGTCGGCCACGCGCGACAAGCGCGGATAATATTCCATTCCCAATGCCGTGAGTATCAAGCCCGTGTATTTGTTCACCAAGGTATAACCGGCCTGATAGTATCCCACCATCTCGGTTCCTGCATTGATGTTCAGCCATGCGTTGAAAGCATAACTGGCCAAGATGGTCGCAAAGTTGCCCAACGTCATGAAGATGCCCAGCTTGACAAAGCCTTTGCCCAGGTCAAATGTTTCGCGATTGCCCAGTTTCACGGCAGGATAGTCGCGGTTGCGGAACAGCCAAGCAAAAACAGCCAGCGCGACGGCATAGGCGATAATCGACGGCAGAATGCTGCGTTCACGCAACAGGTAGAACAATGGTATTGACACGGCCAGCCCGACAATGGTGCCCCACAACGTGACACTCGCCAAGCGCTTGAGTCGCGCAGTGCCCTGCAACACGGCATATTCGCCATTGGTCAAAGCCTGCAGCAACACGGCGATGCTCAGGGCGACAAAGCCCCAGATGTGCGTCGCGTCGCCAAAGGTCACCTGGCTGAGTAGCGGTGCCATGGCGAGCGTGAGCAACGCTCCCGCAAGTCCAAGCCACAACGACCACTTGCGCACGACCGTCACGATACCGGCCATCAGCCCCTTGTCGCTGCCCGCACAAGCCTGCGAAATGTCTCGCACACTACTGGAGCGGATACCCAGGTTGGTGCCCGTCGAAATCATTTCCAGCGCATTGTTGTACAAGCCAAACAGGCCAGTACCCACAGGACCAATCCACATAGCGACCAGTTTGGTGCGAATGATGGAACAAAGAATGCCCATCACCTGCACACCACCAAAAAGGCCCATCGCCTTCATCGCCATGCGTGATATGTTACTGCGGCCGCCTGCCATTACACATTAAATATTATTTATAAGGAAATCTCAAAAATGTTATAGGCGATGCCGCGGCCTCCCAAGCGGGACTTTTGCCGCACGAGGCCCTCATTGAGGTAACGGCCGTGGTCCTCGTTGCTGATGCCGAAATCGAAATAGCGGAATCCAAGCCGCTGATACTCGTTGATGAGGTGTTCAAACAACAGCGTCAAGGCTTTGCTCTCCTTGCCCAGCGGTGTTGCGCCGATGTACTGGCAGTGAGCCACCGGCATTGACAGGTAGAGCACCACGCCTGCCAGCAGTTCAGTGCCAAGCGTTGCGGTATAGAGCCTGATATTGTTGGGGAAACGTCCCTGCAACAGTGTGATTTCTTGAATGGAGTGTACAGGGCGTGTATCGTATCGCTCATCGAGCAACGACGACAGCAGCTGCCAGTAGCCTTCCCAGTCACTGCTCTCCCCCACCCTGATGCCCGCCTTGCGGGCCGCATTGGCGCCACTCTTGTTGCCGCGGTCAAGAGGCAAGGGACACGTCAGGTCGATGGTGGTTGAGATATTGGTCTCGGTCAATGACGCCCCATGCCTGAAGAGGGCATAGAGGTCCTCCTCGCACGGATAACGGTGATAGATGTGCGGAATAGCCTTATAAACAAAACGCTTGATGCTGTTGTCCTTCATCCATAAAGCGGCGGCATCCATCACCGCCATCATGACGGTGACATCAAAGTGCTTGAGCGGCACAATCCATCCGCCGTAGGTGAGCCCGCGATGCGACCACAGGGTGTCGCCCTCGATGCAGGCAGGCAACAGTACGCACAGCTTGCCATCAATCGATGCGACAAGCGAGCAATCGTCAAAACGGTCGCTGTGATAGTCCATATAACCGCGCTGGTGCAGGAACGTGCCATTGCGGCTGGCACGCACAAAGTCGTCCCAGCGACTTGACATCGAGGCGTCATATCGTTGAATTTCCATCATTATCATTACTTATAAAACGCAAAAGAACGATAAAAAGTATTACCTTTGCACAAAAATGTGAAATAATCAAACGCTTATCTCCATGAAACTATCAAAGATAGGTCTCCTGCCACGAGTCATCATCGCCATCATCCTGGGTGTGTTGTGCGGCATGTTCTTCCCCGAGTGGGCCGTGAGGTGCTTTGTTACTTTCAACAGCGTCTTCAGCCATTTCCTGTCATTCCTCATCCCGCTCATTATCGTCGGGCTGGTGACACCAGCCATCGCCGACATCGGCAAGGGGGCCGGCAAACTGCTGCTCATCACGGCCCTAATCGCCTATGGCGACACCGTTTTCTCGGGATTTCTGAGCTATTTTACCAGTACCGGCATTTTCCCGTCTTTGATCGACCGCAGCCAGGCGGCCCAGGCTGTCGCCACCGCCACAGAGTTAGAGCCCTATTTCACCATCGAGATACCGCCGCTGCTCGATGTGATGAGCGCGCTCATCACGGCCTTTGTCCTGGGTTTGGGCATCTCATTCTTTGAGTCTTCCACCCTCAAGAAAGGTTTTGACGAGTTCCGTGACATCATCACTAAGACCATCGAGGTTGCCCTCATCCCGATCCTGCCGTTCTACATCTTCGGCATTTTTCTGAACATGTCATTCACCGGACAGGCATGGCGCATCATCAACGTGTTTGTCGCCATCATTGGCGTCATTTTCGTCATGCACATCTTCCTGCTGGTGCTCCAATACTGCGTTGCCGGAGCCATCGCGCGCCGCAACCCGTTCAAGGCCCTGTACAACATGCTGCCTGCCTATTTTACTGCCCTGGGCACATCATCGTCGGCAGCGACCATTCCTGTAACACTCAAGCAGGCCAAGCGCAACGGCGTGAGCGATGGCATTGCTGGCTTTGTGGTGCCCTTGTGCGCCACCATCCACCTGTCGGGCAGCGCCATGAAGATCACCGCCTGTGCCGTCGCCTTGTTGCTCATGCAAGGAGGCACCATTGCCATTGGAGAGTTCACAGGCTTCATCCTCATGCTGGGCGTGATGATGGTTGCCGCGCCAGGCGTCCCTGGCGGGGCCATCATGGCAGCGCTTGGCGTCTTGCAGTCCATTCTGGGCTTCACAGCCGAACAACAGGCGGTGATGATTGCCCTGTATATCACCATGGACAGCTTCGGCACAGCCTGCAACGTCACTGGCGACGGGGCTATCGCCCTGATTGTGGACAGCATCTACGGTAAGAAGCAAAGTGCTTGACATCACGTTGAGAAGGTCCCCCACTGCAATAATCAAGTAATTGAAATGCATTTATTGAAAAAAAAGTAATAAAAAAATTTGCATGTCACAAAAAAGTATTATCTTTGTAGCGCATAAAGGGAAAAATCATTTTTGATTTATCAAAGAGTTTCGGATTAACTATACTGTTGGATAATAGAATGGTTAATCCATTTTTTGTGTACCTACCTCTCATCAATTTTATTATTCTTGGTGTATGGTGAAGTCTTTCATCACCATCATAATTTGTTATATTTGAGCCAAATAAGCATTTCGGATGCATCATGGGCTTGGCTTTTGCCTCGTAGAGGCAGGTCAGGTCAAAGACTCGACTTTTATGGAAAACGCCATGCAAGCTCAATGAAGATGGGCGCAGCTTGGTGGCAGCCATATCTAGTGGAATGTGCGTCGTAGACGAATTACTACATTCTCCCAAAGCCTATCAATCATAAAGTTCCTCTTCGAGGCACTTGCAATGTTCAGTTCATTGTGTCCCCCGAATTCGGCATTAAAAAGGGTCTAAAGAAAGCGTAGGGACTTTGTTTGTCTGTCTATTCATCTGTCTGAAGGTTTCGCCAATCGCCCGTGCCGTAATGAACAGCCCACCTCCATGCTCGGCTTTATAGAAGTTTAAGGGGGGGGAACTCGGGCGATATACACAACAAATGACTAGGATGATTATTTCCACTCGGGCCTAAAAAAAACGGAGCAATCAGGTGACCAGAAAACATTTCATACATTAATCGGGGCATTACATCCAATAGGGTTAAAAACATTTGGTTTCAGCGTTTTGTCCATCATAACTTTGCATCACAAACAAAAAATAATCACTAAAAAACCTACAGTTATGACAAGCAAAACTTCAAACATGGGCAACGCCCAGAACGAGAACAACAACAAGAGTAATCAACAGTCAGTAATCTGCGCTGCATGGATGCGCATCCTCGCTGCCGTCATCCTGCTGGCCACCGCAATGCCGGTCATGGCACAATTCCAGTTTGGCGTCATGGGTGGCGTCACACTGGACAAGGGCAGCATGGGCAGCGATGTCATGGACAGTGGCAACCGCATCGGTTACAGCACGGGTGTGGTGATGGACGTGAACATCCCCATCTTGGGCCTGGGAGTTGAAACCGGAATGAAGTACACCCATCGCGACCAGCAGATTGCCGACCGACACGAGACCTACAAGAATCACTACATCGACATCCCCGTGCACGCCCGTTACCGCCTGTCGGTCCCCGTTGTGGGTAAGATCATCGCCCCGTTCGCATTCACAGGCCCTTCATTCTCCATCCTGTTCAAGGGTGACCAGCCCACTTGCAAAGAGAACAGCAAGACAGCCATGTCATGGGACGCCGGCGCCGGTGCCGACCTGTTCAAGCACGTACGCCTCTCGGCCTGCTACAGCATCGGTGTCACCAAAGGCATGAAATGCGTGGATGCCAACACAGGCAACAAGTCGAGGAGCAAGGACAACTGCTGGACCATCAGCGCTGCCTATATGTTCTAACCCATAAAGCACACTCATGCCCTGATGACGCAGAAGCGCGGACAATTCGAGTCCGCGCTTCTACTTTATAAATGGCAATTACCCTGCAAATAATTCCTTAAGCGAGAATCAGGTCGATGATGGAATTAATATCGGCAATGTTGACCTCACCATCACCGTTCACGTCGCCAGCCACGCTCACCTTGCCCGTCAGGATCAAGTCAATCACGGCATTGATGTCGGCGATATTGACCTCGCCGTCACCGTTCACGTCACCCTTGATGCCGGGTTGGGGACCGGGACCGGGAATCTCCTCGACAAAGGTAGCGCCGCAAACGCCATAGGCCTCAACATCCTCGATAGCAAAGCCCACTGTGGTTGACATTGCGCCATCCTCGCCGGGCTTGGCAGCGATGCACTTGATGCCGCTGTGGTGCAAGGGGTTGTTCACATCCAGGGGCACGCTGTTGCGGATGGCCTCGGCATCGGTAGCGGGAGCGATGTAACTCCAGAAGATGTGCTCACCGTCGCTGTTGATTTGTGCGACGTTGGCAATTTCACCGCTGTCCTCAGCGCCCTCTACCTTGATGGGAGAGTCGTCAATGAGTTCGCAGTCGGCGATGCGCAGGTCGGCATTGCCTTCAAGGTCGGCACCGGTTTCCATGTTCTCAATCCTGTTGAGTGCGATGCGGTAGATGCCGGGCACGCAGCCATAGGGGTCGGTCTGTACCTGCATGTAGAGGTAACCATTCTCCTCATCGAGGTAGAAGGTCTTGATGATAGCATCCTTGAACAGGGCGTTGTAGTGCTTGGGCTTGCCCTGGCCGCCATCGGGGTAGATGTCACCCTTCTTGAAGCGCAGGAGGCACAAGCCGTTGAACTTCTTGCTCATCCAGAAGATGCCGTGCTTGTCCTGAGTAAAGCCGCCGGTGATGGAACCCCAGCTGATCTCGTCGTTGTAGTAGGGCAGCCACTGGTTCTGCAGCAGGAAGGGCTGTGAGCCGTAGAGACCGGTAGTGTCGGCATTCAGCTCGTGGATACCCACGTTGCGGTCGCTGATGTAGATCTTGTTCTCGTTCTCGTCGATGAACATGGTGAAGGGGTCCTCGCTGGGAGCGTAACCCACATTATTTAATACCGTCACACGGTAGAAGATGCCATTGGTGTTGTTCACATAGAACAGCTCACCGTCGCCCAGGGGCTGGTTGGGATCCTGATAGGTGAAGCGATTGCCGGCAACGGCGACATAAACGCGGTTCTTGTAGCTCTGCAGCGTGAAGGCATGCTGACCGGCGTTGAAGTTGGTGTTAACGATGTTGCCGTTCTCGTCCTTGTACATCAGGTCACCACCAGTGGTAGCAAAGTACAGTCCAGTGGGACAGCCCAGCGTGGCGCCTTCGCCCGAGATGGTAGGATCGGCCACGATGTTCAGGTAACGCCATTGGTTGGCAGCCTTGAACTTTTCAACCGATTCGGGTGCCACCTTGCAGATAACATCACCCTGCTCCTCGTTAAAGACGCCGGCTGCAAGGGCGGGCGTGTTGACGTTGAGCACACGCAGTTCCTTGATGGTGGCAGGCACTGAACCCGGCTCCATATAGTTCACGTTGGCGGGAATCTCCATCTGCTCGAGCGCGGTGCAACCCTCAAAGCAGTTGCGCATCATGTTGGTCGTGGTGCCGGGAAGCTCCACATTGGCCAGGCTGGTACAACCTGCGCACAATCCCTGGGGAATCTCGTTGCGACCTTCGGCGATGACGATGGACTGCAATGCCGAACCAGCGAACACGTTCTGGCCCACAGTGACGTTGTTCTCGAGCGTATAGGACTCGAGGTTGCTGTAGGCAAAGCCGTAGTTACCGATGGTTGCCAATGCAGGCAGGTCAACACTGGTGAAGGGTGCGTAGGCCAAGCCGTAGTTGTCGATGCTGGTCACCGTGGGGTTGCTGTAGCTGGTGCCGATGTTGCCCTCATGAGCGCTCACTAGCAGGCGGTTGCCAGCGGTGTTCAGCAGCACACCGTTGTCGAGCTTGAAAGTAGCGTTGCCCTCGGCAAGGACAATGTTGGCAAGAGAGGGAATAGGAGCAAAGGCTCCCTGCCCGATGCTGGACACACTGGCAGGGATGCTCACGCCCGTCAGTTGGGTACCGGCAAATGCCTGCGTTGCGATTGATGTCAAAGCATTAGGCAACACGATATCGCCGCTGAGCTTGCTGTTCTCAAATGCGCTCTGGCCAATGCTAGTCAATGCGCTGGGGAAGTTGAACGAGGTGAGCGCAGTGTTATAGAATGCAGTGATGCCGATACTGGTCACGTTGTCGCCCATGGTCACGCTGCTCAAGTTGCGGCAGCCGTTGAACACGCTCTGCTCGATAGTGGTCACGGCATGGGGAATATCGATGCCCGTCAGCGAGGTGCAGCTGGAAAAGGCGCTGTTGCCGATGGCGGACACCTTGTTACCATCCTCAAAGGTAACGGTCTGCAATGCCGTACAACCCTGGAATGTGGTACCCTGGATGGTCGTGGTCTCGCCGCCGATAACCAGCGTCTTCAGGCCGCCCATGTTGTGGAACGGCTGCTCGTTGTTGAGATAGGCGCTGGCATCAACATTACGGCCCATGTAGATATACTCGATGGAGTTGAGGGCCGTGCGGGCCTCGGCCGCAGCACCAAAAGCAGTCACCTTCATTACCACGGGATTGGCATCAGGAGTGATGATCAGACGCTTGAGGTTGTCACAGTTGGAGAACTCCTCGCTGATGGGCTTGGTCCAGCCGGGCCAAATGGTGACTTCTTCAAGACTGGTACAACCGTTGAACACACCGCTGCCTACACTGGTAACGGTGGAAGGAATCGGGCTGCTCTTGAGCGCCGAACAGCCCTTGAAGGTGTTGCGCGCGATGGTCACGCATGTCGAGGGTAGCATGACGCTCGTCAGGTCCTTGCAGTCGAGGAACGAATTGGCCGCCGTGGCCACGACAGTGTACTCAGCACCCTCATAAGTGATTTTCTCGGGAATGACAATGTCACCGGCATAGAAGAGCGTGTCATAGGGTGTCACCGTCTTGTCGATTGTGTACTTGGCAATGGTCGCCGTGCCATCACTCTTGGTCGTGTAGTTGATGCCATCTACCGTGATGTTGGCTGCCTGCAAGGCAGCTACTGTCGCGATGCATCCCAGCGCCATCAACAGACGACGGCGCCATGTCTTGTGAGTAATCATCTTGTTCATAAGCGGTTATTGTTTTTGATTATAAATGATAATTTGGTTATACTTTCGTGCAAAATCAACCCACAAATATAAACAAAAAAAACAACAATCATTCACCATCAACACTTTTTTTCAAAAAAATAACCCGCCGCATGCTCTTCACAAAGCCATGCGACGGGTTAGACATTCAGGTACAAGCGAGATTATTTCTTCTTGCTGTTCACCTTCTTGGCCAGGTCTGCACCGGGTTTGAATTTAACGACCTTCTTAGCGGGGATGGTGATCTTAGCCTTGGTAGCGGGGTTGATACCCTCACGTTTGTCTTTCTTAATTACCTGGAAAGTACCGAAGCCGATAAGAGCAACCTTGTCACCCTTCTTGAGAGCACCTTCTACTGCGCACATAGCTGCATCCAAAGCAGCCTTAGCCTGCACCTTGGTGAGATTGGCATTTTCAGCAATTGCCTGTACTAATTCAGTCTTGTTCATAGTGTAAAGTTTAATTTAAAAAATAATTGATGTGAATAAAAAAATTATTGTTTTGTTTGCGCAAATATAAGTATAACAACGGTTTCAGCAAAAAAAATGAGAAAAAAATTGCGGTTTTTAGAAAAAAAATAGTGTTTTTGGGCAAATTTAGCGCTTAAAATGCCTTAGATAGTAAGTTTTTGGTTACTTTTGTACGCTTATAAATAAGAAAACCAATGCAATTGAATAACCGTTCATTCCTATCATCAATTGCGCCAGTCACTAAGCATCTGCTCATTATCAATGTGATCATGTGGCTGGCGACAATCGTGTCACAACGCATGGGCCTGATTGACCTGCAGAACCTGCTAGGTCTCCACTTCTGGAAAGGAAGTGATTTTAATGTGATGCAATTTTTCACCTACATGTTCATGCACGACACACACAGCATAGCACACTTGTTTTTCAACATGTTCTCGTTGTGGATGTTCGGCAGTCTGCTGGAACGGGTAATTGGATCCAAGCGATTCCTGTTCTATTACATCTCCTGCGGTCTGGGAGCGGCGTTGATTCAAGAACTGGTATGGCAGTTCTCATGGCAGAGCATCTTGGCAAGCTGGGTGACAGGACCTGCATCGGCAAGCATCAACGATATCATCAATGCCATCAATAGCGGCAATGCCGATTTCACTTTGGACCAGTTTTATAACAACCTGTTGACGGTTGGCGCTTCAGGAGCCGTGTTCGGCATCCTGCTGGCCTTTGGCATGCTATTCCCGAACATGCCGATGTATATCTTTTTCGTCCCCATCCCTGTCAAGGCAAAATGGGTGGTGCTGGCCTATGGCCTTCTTGAACTTTACTTCGGCATTTCGGGCAACCAGCCAGGCGTTGCACACTTTGCCCACTTGGGCGGTATGATTGCAGGTATCGTCATGATACTGTATTGGAAACAAAAAGGCACTTTGACGCGCGGTAATGGGTTTTATTGACGATATCAAGCGCTATTACCTGCAAGGGTCGATGTTGATGAGGCTTATCTACATCAACGTCGGCGTGTTTGTTGTGCTGCATGTAGCTGTGCTGTTAGCCGTCCTTTTCAACTGGCCCGGCGACAGGTTGCTGCAATGGGTGGAACTGCCCAGCGATGTGTGGCTCGTGCTGAAACGTCCATGGACACTGGTGACCTATATGTTTGCACATTACAGCTTGTTGCACATCCTTTTCAACATGCTGTGGCTCTACTGGCTGGGGCGCATCTTCATGGAATTTTTCTCATCCAAGCAACTCACAGGCGTCTATCTGTTGGGTGGCTTGGGAGGAGCCATCCTGTACCTATTGTGCTACAACCTGCTGCCGCATTTCGTTGGCACCCAAGCCTATCTGCTAGGCGCATCAGCATCGGTCATTGCCATTGTCGTGGCTGCAGCCATCTATGTGCCTGACTACAAGATTGGCCTGCTGTTCTTGGGCGAGGTATCGCTCAAGTGGATTGCCATCATCACTGTGGCCATTGCAGTCTTTGGGCTTGATGCCGACAACCCAGGCGGAAGCATTGCCCACATTGGCGGTGCTGCTGTGGGCGCATTGTTTGCGGTAAGCATCAAGCGCGGTAAAGACATCACTCGCCCATTGAATGCGATGTTAGACGCTGTGGTTGGCCTTTTCAACGGCCGTTCATTCAAACTGCCCAAGTTCAACAGGTCCGCAACCCATACCCGAAAGGGCCCTAAGACCGAATCGGCCACCGCTAAGTCCACGGCCTCTTCAGCCAATACAGTGAGCGAGGAAGAGCTCGACATCATCCTTGGCAAAATCAAGGTTGCCGGCTATGACGCCTTGACCGACGAAGAAAAAGACAAATTGTTCAAAGCATCTCGCCGACGCACTCCGTGAGTGACCGCCTGAGCGAGAATACAATTACTCATTTACCTGATTATAAAACCATTAACATGTCAGAATATAGAAGAAGGAGAAGAAAAAAGAAACTCATTACAGCAATAGAGATTATTGCTGCAGTGATGGGCGTGATTTTGATATTTTGTGCCTATGCGGGAAACATCAATCCCCAAAAGTTTTTCCCTGCACCGTTCATGACATTGGGGTTCATCCCCATGCTTGTGGTGACAGTGATTGTCCTGGCAATATTCATGCTGACGCGGCGATGGATTGCCTCGCTGATACTTGCAGCGTCAATAGTAATCACATTCCCCATCATTAATCATTACATGCCATTGAACACTATCGACAACGCACCGCCCGTGCCTGCCGACACCACCGTTATGCTCAAGGTGATGACATATAATGTCCTGGGGTTCAACTTCAATGAGCCGAGCCTGAGAGCCAAGCCTTCGGCTTCGATGCGGCTTATTCTGGACACCAATCCCGACGTTGTGCTGCTACAGGAAGGCGGCGCCTCGGGCATGGACTGGAAAGAGTTGCCGTCAATCATTCCATATCTGCCTGAGATTAATGCGAAATACCCTTATTGCTACAGCAGTGCCGAGGGCCTGAACATCATGTCAAAGTTCCCATTCACAACCCAGCCCCTTGGAACAACCCAAGAGTCACATTCGCCCCTGGGCTATAACCGCGATCACAGGTCAAACCTCGCCCGCGCCTACGACCTGATGCTGCCCAGCGGCAAGCAGATTCGCCTGGTGAACTACAGGTTGCAATCCTATCACCTGAGCTTTGCCAAGAGTGAGAACGTTCGTGTTTCACCCGACGTTAAACCCTCGCCACTGGAACGAATGCGGCGCTCGTTTGCTCTGCGGGGCAGCAATGCCGAATCACTGCGAACGATTCTTGACAATTCCCCGAAGAACGTCATCATGTGCGGCGACATGAACGACGTGAGCACGTCCTATGTCTATCGGACCATTCGCGGCGATGAGATGAAAGACGCCTGGGTTGATGCCGGCTATGGATATGCCCACACCTATAACCGCCATGGCCTGCGTTACCGCATTGACCACATCCTTTATCGTGGAGCGTTGCGGCCTGTAGACGCCGTCCGCCTTGAGGGTGGCAGCAGTGACCATTATCCCTTGATGATTACCTTTGACACCGACATCAAATAACATCAAACGACAACCAATATCACTTAATAATCAATAAATGATTTGTAACATGAAGAAAGTTTTATTCACCGTCCTTGCTCTCGCCACCATCGTGCTGGTGTGCTGCAGCGACAAGAAATCCTACGAGAACAATCCGTTTATGTCGGACTATGAGAACGAGTACGGCATCCCGCCGTTTGACAAGATTACGTACGCTGACTATGAGCCAGCCGTTAAAGCAGGTATCGAAGAGCAGAATGCCGAAATTGATTCCATCATCAAGAACACGGCAGAGCCCAACTTCGAGAACACTATTCTGGCCCTGGATAACAGTGGCCGCACGCTGACCAAGGTATCGGCCTTGCTGTATGCGTTGAGCGAGAGTGACAATACCCCCGAGATGCAGAAGCTCACCGAGACCCTGATGCCCAAACTGACCGCTCAAAGCGATGCCATGTACATGAACGACAGCCTGTTCACTAAGGTGAAGGCCGCCTATGACAACGCCGACAAGCTGGGCATGGATCCCATCCAGAAGCGCCTCACCGAGAAGTACTACAAGAGGTTCGTTCGCAACGGTGCGCTGCTGACTGCCGCCCAGAAAGACAGCCTCAAGGAAATCAACCGCAAACTGGGTGAATTCAACCTCAAGTTCGGTAACAACATCCAGCATGATTTGAGCGAATGTGTCTTCTTTGTGGAGAACAAGGACGAACTCGCCGGCCTTCCCGAAACCATCATCGAGAACGCTGCCAAGCTCGCTGAAGAGAAGGGCAAAAAGGGCCAGTGGGCATTCAACGCCATCGCTGCTACCCGCCTTCCCGTGCTGACCTATGCCGACAGCCGCGACCTGCGCCGCAAGATGTACGAGACCTACACCACCACTGCCAGCCATGGTGACAAGTGGGACAACAGCGAGAACATCCGCAACATCCTGATGCTGCGTCAGCAGAAGGCCAACCTGCTCGGTTTCAACACTTATGCCGACTATGCCACCGACCCCTATATGGCCAAGACGCCCAAGGCTGCCGAGGATCTGCTCATGTCGCTCTGGCGTCCTGCCATCAAGAAGGTTGACGAGGAAGTAGCCGACATGCAGAAGTATGCTGCCGCCCATAGTGACACCGCCAAGATCGAGGCTTGCGACTATTACTACTATGCCGAGAAGGTGAAGAAAGAGAAATTCAACTTCAGCGAGGACGATGTGCGTCCCTACTTCGCTCTCGACAGCGTGGTGAAGAACGGTATCTTCTTCGCCGCCAACAAACTCTACGGCATCACCTTTGAGGAAATGCCCGATGCTCCCAAGTACAACCCCGAGGTCAAGGTCTATGACGTGAAGGATGCCGAGGGCAAGCACCTCGCCGTCTTCATGACCGACTACCTGCCTCGTCCCGTCAAGAGCCCCGGCGCATGGATGAATGCCATGCAGGAGGCCTACAACTATGGCGGTGAGAACGTTCGTCCCATCATCTACAATGTGGGCAATATGGCACTGCCCTCGGGCGACACCCCCTCACTGCTCACCTGGGACGATGTACAGACCGTCTTCCACGAGTTCGGACACGCCCTCCACGGCATGCTCACCCGCGTTCAATATCGTGGCCTGGCCGGCACCAACACCGACCGTGACCTCGTCGAGATGCCTTCACAGATCAATGAGCACTGGGCATTTGAGCCTGAGGTGCTGAAGAACTATGCCCGTCACTACAAGACTGGTGAAGTAATTCCCGACACGCTCGTACAGAAGCTGAACGAGAGCGCTCAGTTCAACATGGGCTTCATGACCACCGAGCTGGTGGGTGCCGCCCTCATGGACATGTACTGGCACAAGAAAGCATGGACACCCGAAGAGGCCAAGAACATCGACGTCAAGGCATTTGAGCAAGAGGTTAAGAACCAGCTCAACATGCCCGCCCTGGTCGAGTTCCGCTATCGCAGCCCCTATTTCAAGCATGTCTTTGCCAGTGATGAGTATGCTTGCGGTTACTACACCTATCTGTGGTCACAGGTACTTGAGGCCGACGGCTACCTTGCATTTGAGAAAGCCGGTTGCTTTGATAAGGCTACTGCCGACCGCTATCGCACCTATATTCTCGAGGCTGGTGACACCGAGGATCCCATGGTACTCTACAAGAAGTTCCGTGGTCAGGCTCCCACCGCTGACGCCCTGCTGCGCAACCGCGGCTTGAAGTAAACCGCCCAAACCATAGTGAGGGTATAGAGCGCACATGCTCAGTCCTTCACATCTGACTGAACCTGATAACAGGGGCCTTGCCTGGAGAACGGCAAGGCCCCTATATTTATATCATCGTTTCATTCTTTTTACAAAAGAATCAAGGAAAACGAGGAATTCTGTGTATCTTTGTAGTTTCAAAAGAAGAGATGTCATGAAAAAGCTGGTGATATTTGACCTTGACGGCACCTTGCTCAACACCATTGAGGATTTGGGACAGGCTGCAAACTATGCACTTGAGCGCAACGGCTATGCCACTCACAGCATGGCAAGTTACCCTTACTTTGTGGGCAACGGCGTTCGTCGTTTGATGACTCGCGTGTTACCCGAGGATGCCCGTGACGATGAGACAGTAGATCGGGTACTGGGTGACTTCATCACTTTCTATGACGACCATTGCACAGACTACACCAAACCCTATAACGGGATGCCCGAGTTGCTGCAGGACCTCAGGGACCAAGGCATTGCGATGGCTGTCGCCAGCAACAAGTACCAGAAAGCCGTCACTAAAATCATCAACCACTATTTTGCCGATATCCCCTTCATTGCCATCGAGGGCCATCGCGACGGTGTCAATGTCAAGCCCGACCCGAGTGTCGTGTTCTCTATCCTCGCTACCGCAAAGTGCCCCAAAGCCGACACGCTCTATGTGGGCGACAGCGGCGTTGACATGGAGACAGCCCGTCGCGCATGCATCGACTCGGTGGGTGTGACCTGGGGCTTCCGCAGCAAGAAGGAACTTGTGGAATATCATGCCGATGCCATCGTCAACAATCCCGTCGATATTCTTGCCATTGTAGAGGACGGTATCAAAATCTCATGAAATTACTAAACCCTAAAACTTCAAGATGATGAACTGGTTTACAGAATTATGGATTGGAAACGGCGTAGCGCACACGTTGCTCATCTATGCGCTGGTCATTGCCATTGGCGTCATATTGGGGAAAGTGAAAATCTTCGGCATTTCTCTTGGTGCCACGTTTGTCTTGTTCTGCGGCATCCTCATCGGTCACCTTGGCGTGACAGTTGATGCGGCGACATTGAGGTTCATTCAGGAGTTTGGTCTCATACTTTTCATTTTCTCGATTGGTCTTCAGGTCGGTCCCAGCTTTTTCTCCTCGTTCAAGCATGAAGGCGTCCAGCTTAATGGCATCGCCATGCTCATCATCGCACTGAACGTGGTTGTCGCATTCTCAATCTACTTTATCGCCGGCAACATATCGATTACAGACCTCGTGGGCGTGATGAGCGGTGCTGTGACCAACACGCCTGGACTGGGTGCTGCCCAACAGGCCCTTATTGAAACCGTGGGCGACAATGCCGGCGACCTCAACGAGTCGATGTCGCTGGGCTATGCCGCGGCCTATCCCCTAGGTGTCATCGGCATCATCCTGTCGATGGTGCTGTTGAAAGTATTCTTCAAGATAAATGTCGAAAAGGAGGCCGAAGCCATCGAACGCGACAAGGAGGATAGCCAGTTGAAGCCCCACGTGATTACATATCAGGTGACCAACAAACTCATCTATGACATTCCCGTGACAAGGCTGCACGCCATCATTGACCATAACTTTACAATATCACGCATGAAGCGTGCCGACGGCACTGTCGAGATTCCCCAGGGTGAAACCATCATCCACAAGGACGATGTGTTGCGCATCGTCATGAGCGCCCATGACCAGGATATCTTTGATGCCATCATCGGCCCACATGTGGATTTTGACTGGAAACTGGAGACCGAGCCCCGCGGCATCGTGAGCAAGCGCATCGTTATCACCCAGAACGAGCTCAATGGCCGCAAGATTGGCTCCATCCGTCTGCATGAGGGCTACAAAGTCAACATCACGCGCGTTTATCGTGCCGGTGTCGAGCTGCTTGCCAGCCCCAACCTGTCGTTACAGGTGGGTGACCGATTGACCGTTGTGGGACGTGAGGAGGACGTGGACCGTCTGGGTAAGCGCATGGGCAATTCCTACAAGCGCCTTGACCACCCCAACCTGTTCACCATGTTCATCGGTATCTTCCTGGGTATCATCGTGGGCTCCATCCCCATCATGCTGCCAGGCATGTCGGTGCCCATGAAACTGGGTCTCGCGGGAGGTCCCCTGGTGGTTGCCATTCTCATCGGATGCTATGGTTACAAGCTGAGACTTGTCACCTACACGACCACCGCGACCAGCCTCATGCTGCGCGAATTGGGTCTATGCCTGTTCCTCGCTTCGGTGGGCATCGCCGCCGGCGGCAAGTTTGTATCCACCATCTTGAGTGCTAACGGCGCCATGTGGGTGCTTTATGGTTTCCTCATCACCATCATCCCATTGCTTGTCGCTGTGGTTGTGGCTCGCGGTAAACTGCGCCTGAACTACTGCACCATCATGGGCCTTGTCGCTGGAGCGACAACCGACCCTCCGGCCTTGGGCTATGCCAACACCACCGCAGGCAATGATGCACCTGCAGTCGCCTATGCTACCGTCTATCCCTTGACGATGTTCATGCGAGTCCTCATTGCCGAACTCATCATTATCCTTGCGGTAACTTGACGAGGGGTGGACAGGGAGTTTTTTCCCGTTTGCTTGGCATTTCTCGAAAAAACTTTGTAATTTCGCAAGATTAAAGTCAAACCAAAACAAGAAATCCTATACAACATTATGAAAGGTATTGTACTTGCAGGCGGATCAGGAACAAGGTTATATCCTGTGACAAAGGGCATCTCCAAACAGCTGATACCCATCTATGACAAGCCCATGGTGTATTATCCCATCTCGGTGCTGATGCTTGCCGGCATTCGCGAGATATTGATTATCTCAACACCGCAAGACCTGCCGATGTTCCGCAGGCTGCTGGGCGACGGCAAGGACCTTGGCGTGCGCTTCGAGTATGCCGAGCAACCCCGTCCCGAAGGCCTTGCCCAAGCATTCATCATCGGCGAGGAGTTCGTTGGCAAGGACAGCGTTTGTCTGGTGCTGGGAGACAACATCTTCTATGGCCAAAGCTTTACCAACATGCTTCTGGATGCCGTTGAGCGCACCGAGAAAGAGCAGGTGGCCACATTGTGGGCCTATGCCGTGAAAGACCCGCAACGATTTGGCGTAGTGGCCTTTGACGAGCAAGGCAAGGCGACAAGCCTTGAAGAAAAGCCCGAGAAGCCCAAGAGCAACTACGCCGTGACCGGCCTGTATTTCTACCCCAATGATGTGGTGGAAATTGCCAAGCACATCAAGCCCAGCGCTCGCGGAGAACTCGAGATCACAACGGTGAATCAGGAATTCCTGGCGATGGACCGTGTCTACGTTCAAACGTTGGGTCGAGGCTTCGCTTGGTTGGATACCGGCACGAGTGAATCAATGGCCGATGCGACCAATTTTATCGGCACCATCGTCAACATGCAGGGTGTGCAGGTAGCCGCATTGGAGGAAATCTCATTCCGCAAGGGATGGATTACTGCCGAGCAGCTGCTGGAGCTTGCTGAGCCGATGAAAAAGAACCACTACGGCCAATACCTTATCAAACTTGCCCAAAATGGACGCTGACGTCAACAATAGTCCCCACTTGATTGAGTTGCCCAAAATCAATGATCCTCGCGGCAACCTCACATTCATCGAGAGCGGCCAGCATGTGCCGTTTGAGGTGAAGCGCAACTACTGGATCTATGACGTGCCGAGCGGCATGTGGCGCGACGGTCACGCATTCAAGACTCAGGAGGAATTCATCGTGGCTTTGAGCGGCAGCTTTGATGTTGTTGTCAATGACGGCAACCGTGAACAGGTATTTCACTTGTCCCGCCCCCAAATCGGGCTCTATGTGCCCAAGATGATTTGGCGCCATATCGACAATTTCTCCACCAATTCGGTGGCCTTGGTGCTGGCGAACACCCCCTATGATGCAGCTGACTACATCGAGGTCTTTGAAGACTACATGACACAGAAAAAAGAAGACAATGGAACCGACCGATAAGAACTTTGCACACCGCCATGCATGCCTGAACGACTGCCGCATCATCTCGCTGAACAGGCATCACCACTCCAACGGCAACCTCACGTCGGTGAACAACGGTGTTGAACTACCGTTCGAAATCAAGCGCACCTTCTTCATCTATGACGTGCCGGGCGGGGCAGAGCGGGGCGGCCACAGCCACTACACCAGCCAGCAGTTCATCATTGCCATCAGCGGCAGTTTCGATGTGACAATTGACGACGGTAACGATCAGTTCACCTACACGCTCAACCGTCCCTATCAGGGACTGCTGGTCGTACCTGGCATTTGGAACCGTCTGCACAATTTCTCCTCCGGGTCGGTGTGTCTGGTGCTCAACTCCCACCATTTTGAAGAGGCCGACTATGTGAGGGACTATGACCAGTTTTTGGCGCTAAAACAAAAAAACGCCGAATAAACCAACAAAACCCGACCGAAGATGAAGCAATATCCATTCCTTGACCTGGCACAATATAATGCCCCCTATATGGACGAACTCAAGGCCGCCGCATGTGAGGTAATCGAAAAAGGACGTTACCTCCACGGTCCGCAGACCGAAATGCTGGAACAGGAAATCGCCGAGATGTGCCATGTGAAGCATTGCATCGGAGTGAGCAACGGCCTGGATGCCTTGCGGCTCATCCTGCGCGCCTACAAGGAAATGGGAATACTGCACGACGGGGATGAGGTCATCGTCTCGGCCAACACCTATGTGGCCAGTGTGCTCTCCATCAGTCAAAACGGTCTTGTGCCGGTGTTGTGTGAGCCTCGTGAAGACACATTGAACCTGGACTCACGACTGATTGAAAACCTCATCACTCCCCGCACCCGCGCCATCATGCCCGTGCATCTCTACGGCACCCCATGCTGGGACACCACGTTGATGCAAACGGCACAGCAGCATGGTCTGCTCATCATCGAGGACAATGCGCAAGCCATCGGTGCTGCAAGTGACATTGCGGGATTGAACGGCACGTTTGTCACCGGTGGCCTGGGTGACGCCGCCGGCAATAGCTTCTACCCCACCAAGAATTTGGGAGCGTTAGGCGACAGCGGTGCCGTCACCACCAACGATGACGACCTTGCCGCCACAGTGAAAGCCCTTGCCAACTATGGCTCGGACCGTCGCTATCACAACATCTATGAGGGATATAACTGCCGTCTTGACGAGATCCAAGCCGCATTGCTGCGGGTGAAGTTGCGTTACCTGCAAGCCGAGAACGACAGCCGTGCCGCCATTGCCAGCACCTATGACCAGTGCATCAACAACCCGCATGTGAAGACTCCGACCATTTTTGAGGGAATGACTCAAATCTGGCATCAGTATGTGGTGCGTGTCGATGACCGTGAGGCGTTCCGTGCCCACCTTTCGGCAAACGGCGTGGGCAGCGACGTCCACTATGCCACCCCACCCCACAGGCAGCCATGTTACAAGTCACTGTCACACCTCCAGTTCCCCATCACCGAACGGCTTGCCGATGAGGTCGTGTCCCTGCCCATCGCTCCTCCCATAACAATTGATGATGCCCGCGCCATCGCCGACATCATCAACCAGTTCTAATATCTTTATTCAGGAATAACTATTTCAACAGTTCCCAGGACCTGTGCTGCGCCTTCTTCAGGCTGGCGGGGTTATTCACATCGATGCCGTATTTCTCGGCCGGTGGAATTACAACCCGTGTGCCGGGCTTCACGTTATTCGGGTTTGAGATAATCGATTTGTTTTCCTCGTAGATATATACCCAGAACCACTGGCTGCCGTAGTACTTCTCGGCAAGGGTGGTCAACACCTCAGTTTGGGTGATGACATCGGTCACGACTTTGGCATCAGCAGCTTTAGCGGGCTTTGCAGGCTTGACTTCATCATCAGCCTTTGCGGGTTCAGAGGGTTTTGCGGGAACATCTTCTTCAGCGACTTCGACTGCGACGCTGTCCGAATCGGAGATGACAACAGCCTGTTGAACAGGTTCCTCGGCCTTACCGCTCGGGCGTGCCAGCCACCAGATCAGAGATCCCATGGCCAGCACAGCCAGTGCTATCCAAATCCAACGCCTGTCGGTCTTGTGGGAAGCACGTTCAATCTGCTCGGGCGTAGGCTTGTAGGCGTTGCGCGGCTCAGGACGATAGAAATGACTGTCAACGACTGATTCCTCTTCCTCTTCGGGCTTGGGTACAGGACGGCTCGGGCCGTCGATCGGGCGTCCGATGAGCATGGGCTTGCGTTGCAGTTCCTCTATTCGGCGCTGCGCAATCTGTTCATCCGGAGCCGTCACCGTAGCTTCGGGTTCAGGTTCGGGGGCTGCCATCACGGTCATTTCAGGTTCGGGTTCCTCGGCCGGCACATCAGCGGCAGCTATCTCTTCGGTGATTGAAGCAATTTCGTCAAAGGAGGGTGGTACATAGAATCCCTCAGGCTCTGGCGATGGTGCGGGGTCGGCCAGCTCCGGGAAATCAACGGGCGTTTGTGCAGGCGCATCTGCTTCATGCGACAGTATTTCAGAAGGATGCTGCTCATCAACCTCGGCAAGTTTCTCATCGGTCATGGCATCGTCCAGAACGACACTCTCAAAATGAGCGAACGGCTGATTTACCGCCTCGGCAAGCTTCTTGTCGGGAGTGAACGACACCTTACTAGAACCACCAGATGTCAAACTGTCGTCTGATTTCTCCTTTGAACTCTTTCGCGGCTTGACCTGCGTCAACTTGAAAGTGCCGACGCCATTGACCTTTACTGATTCGCCATTGATCAGAGCCTGAGAAATGGTGGAAAACAGTTCGCGCAGGAAAAGCTCACACACGCGCTTTGACGTCGAGGATGCCTCGGCCATCAATTCAACAAGTTCTACAAATGTAACCTTCTTATTCATTTTCACTTGAGCTTTGACTTGAGCACATTACTCATCTTGAAACCCAATACCACCTTTGGCGGAACCAGCATCCGCTTGCCGGTGCGGGGCTGAACCATCACACGTTCATTGCGTTTCTTGGGCTCAAAAGTGCCGAAACTGGGCACATGCACACTATCTAAATCGCCGCAACGATTGCGCAGAACGCCAGCAAACGCCTCTAGCAACTTGCTGACATCTTCTTCTGTCCTGCCAAGGTTGGCAGCAACCGTTTCCATCAGTTTCTTGTTATCCATCTGGTAGTCTAATGAGATTTTAAACTGCAAAATTAACGAAAAAATGAGCAAGTCTAGCCCAAAAGGCAAATAATAATTTGAATTTTGGGGAGACGCAGTCCATATTCATCAAATATTTTTGCCGTTTGGCATTTTTCGCTTACTTTTGTCATGTAATAGAACCTAATAATCATCAACATAAAATCGAATAATGACATGAGAAAAATTGTTATTCTTGACGGATATGCCGGCAACCCCGGCGACCTCTCTTGGGAGCCCATGAAGGCGTTGGCCCCATGTGACATCTATGACTTCGGCACTGCCGACACCGTTGTTGAACGCTGCAAAGATGCCGAGATGGTGCTGACCAACAAAGTCCCTATCGATGCCGCCACCATTGCCCAGCTGCCTGAATTGAAATACATCGGCGTGATGGCCACCGGCTTCAACGTGGCCGACGTGGCCGAGGCCAGCCGTCGCGGCATCATCGTGACCAACGTGCCTGCCTACAGCACCGACAGCGTGGCCCAGCTCACCATTGCCCACCTGCTGAACATCTGCTGGCAGCCCCAACACTACACCGACGAGGCTCATGACCTGAAGTGGACCAACTGCGGCAGCTATGCCTATTTCAACACTCGCCTCATCGAGTTGGCAGGCAAGCAGATGGGTATCATCGGCTTGGGCAACATCGGCAGCGCCGTGGCTCGCATCGCCCAAGCGATGAACATGCGCGTGATGGCCTATACCAGCAAGAACGCCGACCAATTGCCCGAGGGGATTCTCAAGGCAGACAATCTGGAGCACCTGTTGCGCACCAGTGACGTGCTCACACTGCACTGCCCGCTCAATGCCGACACGACCGGCATGATCAATGCCGAACGCCTGGCAATGATGAAGCAAGGCTCCATCGTGCTCAATCTGGCGCGCGGCGCCCTCATTGTCGAGCAAGACCTGGCCGATGCCCTGAACAGCGGCCACCTGTATGCCGCGGCCATTGACTGCACCAGTGTTGAGCCGCCCGCTGCCGACCATCCGTTGCTGTCGGCACGCAACTGCTACATCACTCCCCACATCGGTTGGACCAGCTATGAGGCCCGCGAGCGCCTGATGGATGTCATCACCCAGAATGTCGCCGCCTATCTCGACGGCAAACCCGTAAATGTAGTTAACAACAAGTAATGCCTTTTGGGGCCTTAAGATTGTTTAAGGTCCCAAAATCCACCATAAAAATCAAATACAATGAACGAGCAAGAAATTATCAACGATGCCCTGGCTTGGGCCGAGGGGACGCATTGCGCTATTACCGTGTGTGACTTGGAAGGCAAAGTGATTTTCATGAACGAGCGATCGAGGGCAACCTTTGACAAAGACGGGCGCACGATGCTGGGCCAGAACCTCATGCCCTGCCACAGCGAGCGTTCACAGGCAAAAATCCGCGAAATGATTGCCACCGATACCGTCAACTGCTACACCATCGACAAACAAGGTGTCAAGAAGATGATTTATCAAACGCCGTGGCGCCGCGACGGTAAAGTCTGCGGCATGGTGGAAATCTCGATGGTCATCCCCGCCGAGATGCCACATTACGTCCGCTAAGTGTGTTGGCCAATCCAAGGAACTATTTTTCATGAGTTTCAAATAATTTACACTATCTTTGTGGCCTGAAATCAACATTATACGCCCAACATAATGAAAACGTTAAACAAGATCACTATCGCCATTGACGGACACTCGTCAACGGGAAAGAGCACAATGGCCAAAGCTTTGGCCAAGAGGATAGGCTATGCCTATGTGGACACCGGAGCGATGTACAGAGCTGTCACACTGTTCGCACTGCGCAACGGCCTCATCAAGCGTGGCAAGGTGGACGAGACAGCGCTCAAGGAGCACTTGAAGAAAGGTGACATCAAGATTACCTTCCGCCCCACCAAGGACGGCAAGAGTGTGACCGTGCTCAATGGCAAGAATGTGGAGCGCTACATCCGCTCGATGCGCGTGAGCAACGTGGTGAGCATCATCGCTGCCATCGGCTTTGTGCGCAAGGCGATGGTCAAGCAGCAGCAGGCCATGGGTAAGGACAAAGGTCTGGTTATGGATGGACGCGACATTGGTACAGTGGTATTCCCAGATGCCGAGATGAAGGTGTTTGCCACAGCAAGTGCCGAAGTGCGCGCCCAGCGCCGTTTTGACGAACTGCGCTCCAAGGGCGATACCACCACGACCTTTGACGAAGTGCTTGCCAACGTGAATGAGCGAGACCGTATCGACAGCACCCGCAAGGAGAGTCCTTTGCGCCAAGCCGAGGACGCGATGGTACTGGATAACTCCAACATGACCATCGAGGAGCAAAACGAGTGGCTTTATAATCTCTATCTGGAGAGAGCCAGCAAATAGGGGTCAGAAGTTAGGTGTTGATGGTTTGGAAACCGGTTTCTTGTCGTGGCAATTATTGAGATTGACAGCGGGTCGGGATTCTGCTTTGGGGTGACGACAGCCATCCGCAAGGCCGAGGAGGAGCTCAACAAGAGCGGGCACCTCTATTGCCTGGGCGACATCGTGCACAACACTGCCGAGGTGGACCGTCTTGCCAAACAGGGGTTGGAGACAATCACCCACGAGCAACTGGAACTGTTGCATGATGTGAAAGTGCTGCTGCGCGCCCATGGCGAGCCGCCCGAGACCTATGAAACCGCCCGCCGCAACCGCATCGAGATTATTGACGCCACCTGCCCCGTGGTGCTCAAGCTGCAGCAACGCATCAACACCACTTTTAATGACAGGGAGACGGGCTCAGACCCGCAGATCGTTATCTACGGCAAACGCGGCCATGCCGAAGTGCTGGGCCTGGTCGGTCAGACACAAGGCCGCGCCACAGTCATCGAGAACATCGACGAGATTGATAAAATCGACTACTCCCGCGATATCTATCTCTACTCGCAGACGACCAAGAGCGTTCAGGAGTTTAAACGCATCGTGCAGGAAATCAAGCGCCGAGTCGAGCCCGGTGTCACCTTTCGCAGTTTCGACACCATCTGCCGTTCGGTAGCCAACCGCATCCCTCAGATTCGGGAATTTGCTCGCCAACATGAGCTCATCCTGTTCGTGAGCGGCACCAAAAGCAGTAACGGGCGCATCCTGTTTGCCGAGTGCCTCGATGCCAACCCCGACTCACATCTGGTGAGCAGCGAGAGCGACATTGATCCAACATGGCTCATCGGTAAAGAGCGCATCGGCATCTGCGGTGCCACCAGCACGCCACGATGGCTGATGCAACGCGTGAGTGAAGCGGTTGAACGACTTGGAGCAAACAATAAATAATCAGGACATCAACATATACACAAATGACCAAAAAGAACCTCATCATCACAATCATTCTGCTGACAATCATCGACCTGGTAGCTGCAGGATGGTACATGTCGCGGCGCATTGAGTCGGGCGGCAAGAGCCAAGACCTCTTCAGCCTGCGTGACTCAACAGACGTTGTGGTTGAAGCAGACACATTGACCAGCGCTTCGCAGTCCGACACATTTGATAAACTCCAGAGCACTAGCTACTACTTTATCGCCAACACCCCATCGATTGCCGGAGACAAGAACTCCTACTACACCAGCATCAAGCATGTGAAGGTAAAATGGCCGCTTGCGGTTAACGGCAATGAGGAACTGGATGAGCTGAACAAAGAGCTGACAATGAAAGCCTTTGGCAACAGTCACTCGCGCATGAAAGATGCCCGATACCTGTACCTGAACACGCCCGCGTTCAACAAGCCTATCGGAGATGACTACCACACCCTTGTTAAAGCGCCGGCCATTCACCCGGTCTATGGCAACGTCTCACAGGTAATGGTCTATCCGTTCATGACCTCGCAACGACTGCTTGTCATGGAAATCGACAAGACGGAATATAACGGCAGTTCCAATGTGGAATCCTCATCGTTTGTGCACTTTGACCGCTTCAGGCAACGGGTGCTCTCACGCATCGACATACTTGTAGCCGATACCGGCAAAGAAAGCAAACTGCTCAAAGCCATCAATAAGAAGATTGATGATATCAATAACGGTCGTGCCGGCAACAAGCTGCAACATGCCTTGAACGTACCTGCCGAAATCTGCTGCAGCGACAAGGGCATCATGTTCCACTTCAGACACGGCAGCATCTCGAACGAGGCCACCACAGTGCTCATCGATTATGACAAGTTGGAGCCATTCTTCACCGAGAACTTCAAGCAACTGCTGGAAGTCAATGACGACTACAACCTCTTTAACGAGAAAATCAAGCCTGAACCCGTCAATGCGCTCCAGACGGCACATCATGAGGTCAAGACGGTTGAGCCGAAAAAAAGTACCGCCATCAGCAGTACCCCAAAAAAACACCACTATAACAGGCAGTATTTTAAGCCAAAACGAACCAAGAAGAGGTATTATAACGGGGCAAAGCGTAGATCTGGACATTACGGTTACGCTGGGAAGGGGCATTGGAGCCGTCGCCGACGCTAAGTCCGCGGGCCTCCAGCGCTTGGCGCATGGTAGAAAGGGCAATCTCCTCGGTGTTATTGTCCTTGCTCAAATGGCACATGAACACATAATGCAGCCCTTCATGGTAGTGATTGGCAACAAATTGTGCCGCAACGACATTGTCCAGGTGGCCTTTCTCACCTTTCACGCGATCCTTGAGCATCTGCGGATATTTGCCGTTTTCAAGCATTTCAAGGTCATAATTGCACTCTATCATCAGATAGTTGGCGCGGCTCATGTAATGGGCGGCGCGCTCGGTAATAATACCCATATCGGTCGCCACAACAAAGTGCTCACCCTCATACTCGATGTCAAATCCCACGCTCTTCACGTCATGGCTCGTTTCAAAGGCTGTAATCTCCATATCCATAATGCGGAACGGAATTTCCTTGAAGATAGCGACATGACGGTCATGGATGCGGCTTGAAATGCGGCACCGCTGTACCATTTGGCTCATGACACCCATGGTGCAGTAAACACTGCAGTCGCAACGGCTCACAGCAGGATATAGACAACGCATGTGGTCCTGGTGGGCGTGGGTCAACAAAACGCCCTTGACCATATCACGGCTCACGCCGTTGCGTTCCAGCTCGTCAAGCGCCTGGTCCAGTGTAGGCACATCCTGACGCAGGGGGTTCTTTTTCTTGCGATGATACTTGACTGGCTCCCTAATGCCGGCATCAATGAGAACGCCGCCGCGAGGCGTGCCCAGATAGGCGCAGTTGCCACTGCTGCCGCTGCCGAAACTCATGAAGCACAATCCCTTACCAAAACCAGTATAGCTGGGCTGGCCCGAAGTTTCATCAGCCACAATCTGGTCGGGTGATGGCGTGTCATTACCATCAACGTCAAACGCGATCTTGAGCGGCCGCCCTGTATTGGGATATCCTTTATACTTGTGTCCTGCCATAGTGCCGCCCGATTATTGATTCAACAGAAAAATGGTGGGTATCTTGTGGTAGTCATACCGCGCCTGCTTCCACTCGGCGAGTGTGCGGGTGATAATTGACTGGTTCTCGCCGGTGATGTTGCTAGCCACACACAAGCGCATGCGAGCCGGCAAATGAGCGGCCAGATCAGAAATCAGCTGATTATTGCGGTAAGGAGCCTCGATAAAAATCTGCGTCTGCTGCTCGCGCTCGATGCGGCGCATCATCTCCTTGAGACGCGATTGACGCGCCTGGGCATCAACGGGGAGATAGCCCTCAAAGGCAAAACGCTGACCATTAAAGCCCGAAGCCATCAAGCCCATCAGGATGCTTGACGGGCCAACTAGCGGAATTACCTTGTAGCCCTTGCGCTGGGCAATGGCGACCAAGTCGGCACCAGGGTCGGCAACCGCAGGACAACCAGCATCGCTGATGACGCCCACAGCCTCGCCGCGGGCAATCGGCTCAAGCATGTTATCAAGAGCGGCAGTGTCCTTGAGGTCGGTATGCTCGTTGAGCTCTTGGAAGCTGAGGCTGTCGATGTCGATGCTGCGGTCACACTTTTTGAGGAATCGCCGGGCCTCGCGCAGGCTCTCGACGACAAAGTGCCTGATGCCGCGCACAACATCAACGTTGTATGCGGGCAGCACCCTATCGAGCGCCACATCGCTCAACTGAGTGGGTATCAAGTATAAACCGGCCTCCTGCATGATGGACTTCAAAGGTTCAATAGATTTTAATTTGCAAATATACTCATTTTTGGTACAACGCTGCCACTTTATTGCAAATAAAATTCAGAAAGAAATCCTTTTGGAGATCGAGTGCAACACAGTAGCGTAAAAGGGGCTTTTTTCCGAGCCACAGGCTCGGACTACTTGACAGCTAGTCCACAAAAGTCAAATAAAATTTGCTTGTGTGTTGAAGTTGCTGTAACTTTGTCGTTAGTTTTATAGCACTACTGAATGATTGAACGACACATTATCATCGACAACGTGGACCCTGTGACCTTCTACGGGGTGAACAACAGCAACATACAACTCATCCGCAACCTGTTTCCCAAACTGCGCATGGCAGCGAGGGGCAGCGTCATCACTGTCCTTGGTGACGACAGCATGACGGCGGAGTTTGAGCAGAAAATTCACACTCTGGCCGACTATTGTGCCCAGTATAACACGCTACCCGAGGATGTCATCATCGACACCATCAAGGGCACACCGCCCAAGCAGCTGAAGATGGACGACGTCATCGTCTATGGCGTGAACGGCAAACCCATCAGCGGCCGCACGCCTAACCAGCAACTGCTGGTAAAGAAGTTCTCCGAGAACGACCTGACCTTTGCACTTGGTCCCGCAGGCACGGGAAAGACCTATCTGGCCGTGGCACTCGCCGTGCGCGCGCTGAAGAACCGTGAGGCCCGCAAAATCATCCTCTCGCGCCCCGCCGTTGAGGCTGGCGAGAAACTGGGATTCCTGCCCGGCGACATGAAGGACAAAATCGATCCCTACCTGCAGCCGCTCTATGATGCGCTCGAGGACATGATTCCTATTGCAAAACTCAAGGAATACATGGAAAACAACGTCATTCAAATCGCACCGCTGGCATTCATGCGCGGCCGCACCCTCAATGACGCCATTGTCGTGCTTGACGAGGCCCAAAACACCACAACTCACCAGATCAAGATGTTCCTGACGCGCATGGGCATGGGTTCCAAAATGATTGTCACGGGCGACACCACCCAAATCGACCTGCCGCGCAGCACTTCGTCGGGCCTGATTCACGCCCTGCGTGTGCTCGAAGGCGTGAAGGGCATCGGCATCGTGGAATTTGAGAAAAAAGACATTGTGCGCCACCATCTGGTGCAGCGCATTGTCGAGGCCTATGAGCGCTTCCATGAAGAAGAAAAGTTCTTGGCACAGCCTAACAGCAAGGAGGAGCAGGCATGACAGACGACAGCGGGGCACGGGTCGAACAGGTAACGCCCTACGGCGAGGGCGCCAAGACCGAACAGGTCAGGCAGATGTTTGACGCCATCGCGCCCGCCTATGACTTCATGAACCGCGCCATGACGCTAGGTATCGACATCTGGTGGCGGCGACTGGCGGTAAAACGCCTCAAACGCATCATGCCGGCCACCATCCTCGATGTTGCCACCGGCACGGGCGATTTTGCTATCCAACTGAACACATCTCTGCACCCGCAGCACATCATAGGTATTGACCTTTCACAAGGCATGCTTGACGAAGCCCGCCGCAAGGCCAAAGAGAAAGGCTTGGAACAGGTCATAACATTCCGTCAGGACGACTGTATGGCATTGCACATGGAGGACATGTCGGTCGATGCGGTAACAGTGGCCTTCGGTGTTCGCAACTTCGAGCACCTGCAACAAGGCTATCATGAAATGGCCCGTGTGCTCAAGCCGGGCGGCATGTTGTGCGTTCTGGAGCTGTCCACCCCGACCAACCCGCTGATTCGCTGGTTCTATGACCTCTATACACTTCACATTATCCCCTGGCTGGGTTCCCTCAAGAGCGGCGAGAAAAACGCCTATCGCTACCTGCCGCAAAGCATCGCAGCCGTTCCACAAGGCGATGACATGCTGCAGCTGATGCGTAACGCAGGCCTGAAAGACACATCCTTCAAACGCCTCACCCTAGGCGTCTGCACTATCTACACGGGAGTTAAATAGGGCTTTAGGCATTAGGTTTCAGGGGCCTTAAGGGCCTTAGGGGCTTTAAGGACTCTAGCTCTAACTGTTAAAGTAGCTTGCCGTGGTCGTTGTAGCTGTAGTAGCGGCCGCCGCGGCACACGATGATGTGGTCCACCAGTTGAATATCCATAACTTTACAGGCTTGGTGCACCCGCTCGGTCAGGCGGTCGTCCTGAATACTGGGGTTGGGGTTGTCGCTAGGATGATTATGGGCCAAGATGATGCCCGATGAGAGTCGTTCAATAGCGGGCCGCAAGATCATTTTGATATCGGCAACGGTCATGGCGGTGCCGCCACTGCTGATGCGCACACACTCCTCGACCTGCTTGGCGTGATTGAGCAGCACAACCATCATCTCCTCGTGGTCCAGGTGCTCCATGCGGGTGCGCAGGTACTGGTAGGCTTCATCACTGCTTGTGATTTTGAAGCGTTCCTGAAATTCCTCCTGCTGATAGCGGCGCGCCAATTCAAGTGCTGCAAGTATTTCAATGGCTTTGACCTCGCCAATGCCATGATAGTTTTTCACCAGGTTGCTGATGCCCTTGCGGGCTATTTGGTAGAGTTTGTTGTCGTTGTCGCGCAGGATGCGCTGGCACAGGTCCACGACCGACTCGCCTGGCGTTCCCACCCTGAGCAGGATAGCAAGCAACTCGGCGGTAGAAAGGCTGTCGAAGCCATGCTTCTTGGCTTTCTCACGCGGGCGGTCTTCCTCGGGCACAGTATCCTTGATGTTGCGGCTTCCCAACGGCTTGCCAGTGTCTTTCTCCCCCATATCTATCTCCTAAACCTAATGCCTATTTCCCCTTCCTCATCGCCACTTCCTGGTCAATGTCGCGGCCGTGCTTGAGGAGGATTTTCCACACATAGGCCTTGATAAATCCCCAGCCATAGCTGCACAGCTGTGTGAAACTCGTGGCAACGGCAAGCGTGGCAATCTTTGGATTCTTTGTCTCAATCAGTGCGGCGATCCACAGCATCGCGGCATAGAGCAGTATGGGCAGCAGGAACCACCATTTCCACAGCGAGAGCAAGAGCAGCAATGCGCAACCGATGGTGAACACGGCGGGCAGGCAATGCACGGCCTTGAGGCTGTCAGGATAGAGCAGTTTCAAGGTGATGCGCGACATGCCGAAGACATAAGTCTGGCGAGCAAACTTCTCAATACTGGTGCGGCGCTTGTGATAGACGAACGCGGGGCGAATGAGGCGGATATTGAAGCCTGCCTGACGCACGCGTGTGCTCATGTCGATATCCTCGCTGAACATCTCGCGGAAACCGCCCACTTTCTCATAGACCTCGCGCGAATAGCCCATATTGAACGAGCGGGGCACGAACTTCTCCATCTGCACCTTGCCGCCACGTATGCCGCCCGTGGTCAGGAACGAGGTCATCGAGAAGGAAATGGCCTTCTGCACATCGGTGAAGTCATCGCTGGCTGCATCGGGTCCGCCAAAGCAAGGCACATAATCGTTGGCCAGTTCGCGTCCCAGTGTCTTGAAATAGTCGGGAGGAATGACGCAGTCGCTGTCAAAGAAAACGAAATACTGGCCCGTGGCATGTTCCAGGCCGTAGTTGCGGGCGATAGAGCGTCCCTCGTTGGTTTTATAGAAGTAGCGCAGGTCCAGCTGGCTGGCATAGCGCAAAGCAATGTCCTCGCACGGGTCGGTCGAGCCGTCCTCCACCAGAATAATCTCAAAATCCTTGTCGGTTTGCTGGGTGAGGCTCCTCAGCAGGTCCTCCACCTCGTCACGCCGGTTATACACCGGCACAATCACTGAAAAATAAGGCATAACAACTCTGACTTTTGCAATTATCCCACAAAATTAGTGCAAGTCGAGCGGAATGCCAAATTTTAAGCCAGCAGAATGCCATAATGCTTGCATTAATGGCTGAAGCGCAGCCAAAAATTTGAGCATTTCCGAGGCGCAACCTAATTTATCTAAAATTACTCATTTTCCTGCTTATCAACTACAAATAATACGAATTTTATAAAATAACATCAGCACAGAGACTAAGTATCCACAAAAATGTTGTGAACCATTGTTTACTCTGCTATTTCGGTTGTTTGAGAGTTGCGCTGGAGTTTGAAGCGTTGCATGATGATGACGGCGACGAGGAAGGCGGCAAAGTCGCTGGCGGGCAGCGAAGCCCACACGCCGTCGAGGCCCCACAACGAGGAGAATAGCAAGAGCATGGGCAGCAGGAAGAGCAACTGTCGCGAGAGCGACATGAAAATGCTGATGCGCACCTTGCCGATGGTCTGGAAGAAGTTGGTCACCACGGCCTGATAGCCGATAACGGGGAAGACGAGCATGTTGATGCGAATGCCGCGAATCGAGATGTCAATCAACTGTTTGTCATCGGTGAACAGACGTGTGCAAGGCCCGGGCAGAAGTTCGCCAATTATCCAGCCTACTGTCATTGCTATCACTGATGCGGTGATGGTGAGCCGCAAGACGTGTTTCACGCGGTCCATGTTGCGGGCGCCGTAGTTATAGCCAGCGATGGGCTGGAATCCCTGACAAATACCCATAATGACCATGAAGAAGATGAAGCCCAAACGGTTGGCGATGCTGTAGGCGCCCACGGCGAGGTCGCCGCCATAGTTCATCAGGGCGTTATTCATGAAAATAGCCACCACACAGCCCGTGAGCTGCATGGCAAAGGGCGAAATGCCGATGCTGACGATGTCCTTGACAATCGCTTTGGCAGGCTTGAGGAAGCGCCACTCGATGTGCAACAGCTCGCGCTGGCGACTGAACTGCCACAACTGCCAGCACAGCACCACAGCCTGCGCCAAAATGGTGGCAATGGCGGCGCCCTTGATGCCCATGTGCAGGGGCCAGATGAAGATGGGGTCTAGGATGGTGTTCAACACCACAGTTACAATGGTTGCAATCATTGCCGCTCGTGGTTTGCTGGCCGAGCGCAGAGCTGCATTCAGTCCCAGATAGAGGTGGGTGATAACATTGCCCACCAGCAGGATGAACATGTATTCACGGGCATGGGGCAGCGTCTGCTCGCTGGCACCGAAGAAGGTCAAGATGGGGTCCAAGAAAATGATTGAGACGATTCCCACCAGCAGGCCAGTGATGATGTTCAGGGCGACCATATTGCCCAAAACGTTGTTGGCCTTGTCATACTGGCGCTGTCCCAGTCTCAGTGACATGAGCGTGGAGCCGCCGATGCCCACCGCAGCGCCAAATGCGGCGCCTATGTTCATTAACGGGAACGAGATGCCCAAAGCGGCCAGTGCCATCGGGCCCACACCATGGCCAATGAAGATGCTGTCCACCATGTTGTAGAGCGACGATGCTGTCATCGCTATCACTCCCGGGAGGGCATACTGCCACAGCAACCGTCCCACCGGCTGCGTCCCTAATGCTAATGTCGCTTCCTTGTTATCTTTCAATTTGAATTCTCAGTTTTCTGGTCGTTAGCTGGTTTTTCTATTATGCCGAAACATTCTTTGATGGCCGTGCGGATGGCAGTGGCTTCGAGGTTGTTGCTCTTGAGAATGTTGAGCACGCCACGGATGTAGTCATCCTTGTTCTTAAAGCCACACAAGACGGGAACATTGCTTTCTCCTATCATGAGCTTTTGGTTATACACCTTGAGGATGCTGGCGTAATCCCCATTGTCCTCATAGACGTGGAACTCCCGACACAGCTGGTCATACATGCCACGAGGATTAATCTCGCTCACCAGATCAATCATGTGCTCCTCGAGTGCGCTGATATTGTGGAATTTCTGGTCGATGCGCACCTCGACATCGCGCTTCACACGATGGCGCACATGCATGAGCGCCTGCTGCTTGAGTTCGCGTGTAAACATCTCAATGATGCGTTTTTTCACCTTGGGGAAAACAATGTTCTCGTTGCGGTGCTTGTAGCGTGCCACAGCCCGGATGACGCCTTCGAGCATAAACAGATTCTCGACTTCGGCAACGTTTGGAACGAGGATGTTCTTGTTGCGCAAGTATTCAACCTCGGGGTCGCTGCGACGGTCACGGTCCACAATGCCTCGGCTCTCGAGTTTGTGAAATCCTTTCAAGTCGCCAAATGACCGCACTGTCTCGATGACCTTGTTACAGCTGCCCAGCGGCTTGATCGTATATTCAGGGAAGATGAGCGGATAGAGGCGGGAGTCGATGCTGTGCTTTTCATCACCCTCAACAAAAAGGACGGGTTTTCGGCTGCCCAGCAGGTCCAGCAAGGCAGTGTCAAGGTCCCTGCTCGTGCTCATCACCTCATAGTCCCAAGCCACCGACTCGGGGTCAAATTCCTTGACCCACACGCACTGGTTATCGATGCGCGAGCTGGCAAAGTCCACATCATGGGTATTGTAGATGAAGGTGCAATCGGGACGCAACTGTTCGAGTACATTCCACAACGTGCGCATGATGCTGCTGTGGATGAACGTCTCGGGATCATCGACCAGGATGGCGGCCTCGGGCATGGCATAGAGCACAGCACCAATGTAGTAAAGTACTGATTTCTCGCCGTCGCTCAAGCGCCTCAACGGGTATTTGTCCTCATAGCCCTCGCTGGTGAACATGAGTTTGCCGTTCTCGCGCAGCATCTTGTTCTTGGGAAATACCTCCTGCCATTTCTTGACGGTGATGTCGAGTTTGGTCTTGGGGAACTCCACCTTTTCGCCCATGAGCTGATGGGCCTTGAAGTTCATGAGTTCACGCATCTCGTCGTTGAGCATGACAAAGAACAACTTGTCGAACTCGGTCTCAGCGAGGTTTTTGACCAGCGGATTGGATTCATTCATGCGGTTGAACAAATCCTCGATAGATCCAGTCAACGGCTTCACATTTGATGGAGACGGGAACAACGCCTTCAGGGCAGAGATGCGATAGGCTTTACCACCCAGTTCATCTACCAGAGCCGAGCAAAAGCGGCTCTTTCCGGCACCATTGGCGCCTATAATCGTAATCTGCCTGGAGTTTATCAGCACATCGGGCTGATGTCCGTCCATTCGTTTCGGTAATCTGATATCCATATCCTGTTATCCTTTCGTTCTTGTACTTTAATTTAAACGCGGATTCCGCTAATTATCGCTGATTATATTATCAGCAGATTATTACTGTTTACAACTCTTGAAGTCTCAAGGTTCTTCTTCGCATAATTCCCGATAATCCCTAGTTGAAAACTTATGAATATCAGTAATCTCTGAAACCGCTTGCAGCTCGAGGATTATCTTTTCATAACAAATAAAAACAGCAAAATATTCTTTAATTGAGAATTATCCCTTTTTATCTGATTTTCAAATGAATTTCCATCATACTGCCATTTATTTTATCCGATTCCTCAGAATAAATTTGATGTGCCATATAATTGGAGCCGTGAATGAATTATCTACACAATTCGCGTTAATCAGCGTAATTAGCGTTTAAATTATGACAGACAATAAATCTATCAATTTTAACACGGGTAAAATTAGTCATTATTTTTTATAGTGCCAAGAAAAAAACTGTATTAATGCATTCATCAAGCTTTTTTCCACGACGCCATCACGTTGACAGGCAGTTTTCAGGGCCATGGAATAACCATGATACCGATAGCGGCTTCATGGCAGCCTCCCATGCACAGCATGCCAAGCGCCTTGAGCAAAAGTAACATAATTGTAACCCGCATTATACCATCTATTCTCATGAGTCAAATTACCTTTGCAACACTCATATCACTTGACTTTATATTATTTTTAAATAATTTTAAATAATATGTTATTATTATCAATCAACTACACTATGGCACTACTTGTAGTGAAAATGATTGGCGCCCTAGCCATACTGGTATTTGGCATGATCATGATGAGTGAATCATTGCAAAAGATGAGTGGACCGCACCTGCGCCACACATTGTCGGCCATGACGAGTAACCGCTTTGCTGGAGTTTTTACCGGCATGCTCATTACCGTTGCAGTCCAGTCCTCATCAGCCACAACGGTCATGACTGTTTCGTTTGTCAATGCGCTGTTGCTGTCGCTTGGCCAGGCCATCAGTGTGATTATGGGTGCTAATATCGGAACAACATTGACGGCATGGATCATGTCGGCGGGATTTTCGTTCAATGTAGTGGACTTGGTATGGCCGGTATTTGTCATCGGTGTTCTCCTCATCTACAGTAAGAAGCATAGGATAGTTGGAGATTTATTGTTTGGCGTCGCATTTTTGTTTCTTTCCTTAGGCCTCCTCTCGGCGACAGGCAAGGAGATGGACCTAGCGCACAATGCTACGCTGGTGAATTTCTTCTCTAGTTTCGACACCTCGAGTTATCTTTCAATCATTATCTTTATTGTCATCGGCACCATTCTCACCTGCATTGTACAGTCATCGGCGGCTTTGATGGCCATCACCATGATACTCTGCACGAGCGGGGCATTGCCCATCCACCTGGGTATCGCCCTTGTGATGGGTGAGAACATCGGCACCACGCTCACGGCTAATCTTGCAGCCCTTACCGGAAACATCCAGGCGCGCAGGGCAGCACTGGCTCACCTCGTTTTCAATGTAGTGGGCGTACTTTGGGTGCTCGCGGTGTTTTATCCATTCACCAACATGGCTTGCCATCTGGTGGGTCTTTCGCCCGGCGATACAAACCCCAACCCGATGAAACTGTCGTTTGCGTTGGCCACGTTCCACACATGCTTTAACGTAATGAACACGCTGTTGCTCATTTGGTTCATACCGCAGATTGAGTGGTTGGTATGCAAATTGCTCAAGGAGAAAGAAAGCACCGAGGACGAAACAGAATACCAATTCAAGTATATCAATGCAGGCCTCGTCCAAACCCCGGAAATTGCCGTGCTCCAAGCACAGCGAGAGGTGAAGGATTTCGGCAAGCATGTTCAGGACATGTTCAATCGGGTAAGAATGTTATCGGTACTCATCAACAACCAAGACTTCGAGAAGGAGTATACCGGTATAGAAGCCGATGAAGAAAAGTCAGATAAAATTGAGTTTGGCATCGCCCAATTCCTGGCACATGTGAGTGAAGAGCATGTGAGTTCCAACACCAAGTCAAAAATCCGCTCCATGATTCGTCAAATAGATGAGATTGAGTCTATCGGAGACTCCTGCTTCAGTCTGGCCCGCAAAATGAAAAGGCTTCATGATAACAATGAAGAATTCAATGAAAGCCAGCACGATGACCTCAAGCAGATGATGGAAGTTGTTGAGAGTTCGTTGACACAAATGAATCTCGTGATTGGTGGCCGCCGCGAAAACGTGAGCAGCAAGGAATCGTTATATATTGAGAACAAGATTAACCAGCAGCGCAATTCATTGAAGTTCAAGAACCTCAAGTCAATGGACGAACAAAAGACCACCTATTCAATCGGCACAGTGTTTAACGACATCGTCGAGGAGTGCGAACAGCTTGGAGATTATGTGATTAACGTTGTAGAAGCTCGTTTATTGAGCGATTCTCCAGTCACAGACGAGGTTTTTGCTTAATTTTGTGAACGATGAACAAGACTATACTAATAGTTGACGATGAACCCGACTTGTGTGAGATACTTTCCTACAATCTTCACAATGCCGGCTATGCCACAATTGTTGCTCATTCAGGGATCGAGGCACAGAAAGAAGACTTCAGCCAGGTGGATTTGGTCCTACTGGACGTAATGATGCCTGTAATGAACGGCGTTGAAGTAGCACGCATCCTTCGGTCGAGGCCCGATACCCAATCGGTTCCCATCATTTTTTTGACGGCGTTGGACGGCGAGCAAGACAAACTTGACGGATTTGATGCGGGTGCCGATGATTACATTTCAAAACCTTTCTCGGTCAAGGAACTCATGGCCCGTATCAAGGCCGTCTTATCTCGTTCAGGCAAGCCACATCTGCCTGCGGTCGCAACATGCGGACAAATGATTGTCAACCACGAAGATAAATCGGTTGCAATAAATGGAATTCCTGTTGAGCTGTCGCGCCTGGAATTTGACATCCTGTGGCTGCTCATGACTCATCGCGGACACGTTTTTAGCCGTGACGAGTTGATGCGTAATGCGTGGCCGTCTGGGGTCATCGTGTCCGCCCGAACGGTTGATGTCAATATCACCCGAATAAGAAAAAAAATTGAGCCTTACAGCCGATGCCTGTGCACACGGCACGGCTATGGCTATTATTTCACCAATGAAAATAATGATGAAAATGAAAAAACTAACTGAAGGACGCAGGATGTTCATCACTGTGATGGCGATATTTGCCGTTTATGCCGTTATTTTCATCCTATTTGAGGATTTTGACCGGCGACGGCTCAACGTCTTCGATGAGGTGAGCGACTGGCATCTGCTGCTTTTCTCGGTCGTTGTCATGACCGGTCTGGGCTTCTTGTTATATCGATATGCCAAGCGCATGGATCAGAGAATTACCACCGAGCAAGAGCAAAAGAATAGTCAGTTGAGACGCGAACTCACCCAAAACATTGCTCATGAGCTCAAGACGCCAGTAGCAAGTATCCTCGGTTATAGCGAGACATTGCTTGAGAATCCCGACATTGAGCCCGATGTTGCCCATAAGTTTATTGTCCGCACTCATGAACAGGCTTCCCGTCTCACGTCTTTATTGCAAGACATCTCGCTGTTAAACAAAATGGAATATGCAGCCCAGGATTTGGAAATGAGCCGCGTCAATGTCTCCCTGCTGGTGGCAGATATCGTCAGCGAGAGTAAACATTCATTTGATGCCCGCAACATGAATGTCAAGAACTGTATGCCTCAAGACGTTATTGTGAGAGGGAACACGGCACTGCTCTATAGTGTGTTCCGTAACATCATTGACAATGCCATCAATTATGCTGGCGATAACACAACAGTCGAAATCACGGCAAGCAAAAGTGATAATTTCTGGGATATTGAGGTCACAGATAACGGAAAAGGGGTACCTGATGAACTCATATCACGCATTTTTGAACGGTTTTTCACGGTTGACAAGGGACGCAGTAAATCACTCGGCGGAACAGGCCTTGGTCTGGCCATCGTTAAGAATGCCGTCCTGCTTCATGGCGGTATGGTTTCTGCTAAAAACGTATCCTCAGGCGGCTTGTCTGTTTGCATCACTCTGAAAATCTAGCTTCTTTTGCTAGGCGATGTCCTTTTGTTGATAGATTGCAGGTAAAAAAAGAAAAATTATTCGTAATTTTGCCTGCAGTTATGATGGAGTATGTAAACGCGTTTGTGTCGATGCTGAATGGCATGTCGCCCTACCTGCTATTGGGTTTTCTGATAGCAGGTTTGTTGCATGCGTTCGTGCCGTCGGCAATCTATAGTCTATATTTGGCAGGGACGGGACTAAGGTCGGTGGCGACAGCAGCGGCTTTCGGCATCCCGCTTCCCTTGTGCTCGTGTGGTGTGTTGCCCACGGCGGTCGCCTTGCGGCGCAGCGGTGCCTCGCGTGCAGCCTCAACTTCATTCCTTATAGCCACGCCCCAGACAGGTGTGGACAGCATTGCCGCGACCTACTCGATGATGGGCCTGCCGTTTGCCATTCTGAGGCCTGTGGCGGCCCTGGTGACCTCGCTCATTGGCGGCCTGGCAGTAGGCCACTGGGAACGCAAGGGTGCCCTCGGCGATGTAAGCAACGAGGCCAACTACGAGTTCAGCGAGTTACCCAAGGGATTCTGGAACAAGGTTAAGGAGACCTTCAGATATGGTTTTTTTGACATGATGCAGAGCATTGGTCGCTGGCTGCTATTAGGCTTGATTATTGCAACACTGATTACCGTGCTGCTGCCCGACGACTTCTTCTCGACCTATGCCCGCTGGCCGCTATTGAACATGTTCATTATTGTGTTGGTTGCAGTACCGATGTATGTGTGCGCCACAGGCTCTATCCCCATTGCTGCCGCACTGATGCTCAAGGGCATGTCCCCCGGCTGCGCGCTGGTGCTCCTGATGGCCGGCCCTGCCGCTAACGTGGCGTCGATGTTTGTCGTTAACAAGGCCTTCGGGCGCAAGGCCACCATGGTCTATCTGCTGTCCATTATCGGCGGCGCCATTGGTTTTGGTGTGCTGGTTGATTACTGGCCAGGGCTGAGAGAAACATTTATCAGTGCCCTACCCTGTCACATCATGCACCATGGCCATGGCATGGGCGCTTCATGTTTCAACACCGCTTGCAGTATTGCCCTGCTTGGCATGATTGTTGTTGCCCTAGGAGCGAAATATTGGAAATCTTATCATATAAAACGTAATAAAACCACAGCAATGAAAGAATTCAAAGTAAAAGGCATGATGTGTGCCCACTGCAAGGCCAACGTGGAAAAAGGCCTTGCCGCACTCCCCGGTGCAGATAAAGTCACGGTTGACCTTGCCAAGGGCACCGCTCTTGTTGAAGGAAGCATTCCCGACCAGCTTGTCATCGACTGTATCGAGGACCTGGGTTACCAATACGAGCCTTAAATAGTCAGGGATTAGGGGCCCTAAGGGCTTTAAGGGCTTTAAGGGCTTTAAGGACTCTAAGGACCTTAAAGCAAAACCTAAAACCTAATTTCAAATCAGGGATGCTCGGCCAGGTAGCGCCACAGTGGTGCTGCCATTAATGCCTGCAGCTGGCGGTTCTCACGCAGCATGGCTTCAACTTCGTCGCGTGACATGAGCAGCACTGCGATGTCTTCGCTGGCATCAAGGTGCTGGTCGCCAATGCGTTCCACTCCCTCGGCGAGGAAGCAGTGGGTGATGTTGTTGCAGATGCTGGGATTCTGCCCTACCGTCATGATTTCGCGCCACTGGCCACCACCATATCCCGTTTCCTCCATCAATTCGCGTTGAGCAGCCTGCAAGGGAGTCTCTCCTTCTTCCATCACTCCCGCGCTCAACTCGTCGAGCACCATATCCATGGCGTGGCGATATTGCCGCACCATAACAAACTTGCCCTCGCCAGTAATGGCGATAACACTCACCCACTCGGGATACTCCAACACATAATGCTCGGGGTTGATGCGCCCGTCGGGCAGTTGCACCTTGTCCACACGCACGGTGAGCCACGGCCGTTGAATGATGTAACGGCTCTCGAGCGTGGTCCATTTCTTGATTTCCTTTGCCATGCTTTCTTGTTTCGTCTTTTTATTATTAACGCGTAAAACGGGCAAATGGTACAGTTTTGCGAAATTTTCAGTAACTTTGCACTCGTGGAAGTAAGGACAATCATAAAAAAAGGACGCGAAAAGAAGGTATGGTTCGCCATTCGGGTGACCTATAACCGCGAGCTCAAGGTCAAGGAGGACCTTGACGCACGAGGCATCACCAATTTTGTGCCTATGCAATACCGGCGCGAGGAACGCAAAGGTGTGATGGTCAAGAGACTGGTCCCCAGCGTTCACAACCTCATCTTTATCTATCTCACGCCCAGCGAGATGAAAGAGTACAAGATGACAACCGACCTCCCCATCCGCTACATGATGGGGCACACGACCGATGGTACCCCAAAGCCCATCACAGTGCCTGACCGCGAAATGGAAAACTTCATTAAGGTGGCAGGAACCTATGAGGAGAAGCTCGTTTACCTCACTCCCGAGCCAGGTGATTTTTCCAAAGGCGAGCGGGTGCGCATCATCGGCGGACAATTCGCCGGTGCCGAGGGCATCTTTGTGCGCGTCAAGGGCGATCGCCGGGTGCTCATTAATGTGCAGGGCCTTGTCGCTGTCGCCACAACCTACGTCCACCCCTCGATGATTGAAAAAATCACTGAACCCGACGAAAACAGATTAGACAACGCATTATAATAAGGCTTTAGAAGGCGACAGCCCACTAGAGACTTAAAACTGAATAGAACTATGAACGAAAACAAGCAGAAAATCGCCCTCATCACGGGCATCACAGGCCAAGACGGTTCCTATCTGGCCGAATTCCTGCTGGACAAGGGATATGAGGTGCACGGCATTATCCGCCGCAGCAGCAGTTTCAACACGGGGCGCATCGAACACCTGTACCTCGACGAGTGGGTACGCGACATGAAGCAGCGCCGCCTCATCAACCTGCACTACGGTGACATGACCGACAGCAGCTCGCTCATTCGCATTATTGAGAAAATCAAGCCCGACGAAATATATAATCTGGCGGCACAAAGCCATGTAAAGGTATCGTTTGACGTGCCGGAATATACTGCCGAGACCGATGCCGTAGGCACCCTGCGCCTCATCGAGGCAGTGCGCATTGCAGGCCGCGAAAAGACGACCAGGATATATCAGGCCAGCACCAGCGAGCTCTATGGCAAAGTGCAGGAAGTGCCTCAACGCGAGACCACCCCGTTCTATCCCCGCAGCCCCTATGGGTGCGCCAAGCTGTACTCGTTCTGGATCATGAAGAACTACCGCGAGAGCTACGGGATGTTCTGCGCCAACGGCATCTTGTTCAACCATGAAAGCGAACGACGCGGCGAGACCTTCGTGACACGCAAAATCACCTTCGCCGCCGCACGCATTGCCCATGGCCTGCAGGACAAGCTCTATCTTGGCAACCTCAACGCGCTGCGTGACTGGGGCTATGCACGAGACTATGTCGAGTGCATGTGGCTCATCCTGCAGCAGCCCGAGCCCGACGACTTTGTCATCGCCACAGGCGAGTGCCACTCGGTGAGGGAATTCTGCACACTGGCATTCCATCATGCCGGCATCGAACTGCAATGGCAGGGCGAGGGCATTAATGAGAAAGGTATCGACAAGGCCACCGGCAAAGTGATTGTAGAAGTGGATCCAAAGTACTTCCGCCCCGCCGAGGTAGACCAGCTGCTCGGAGATCCCACCAAGGCCAAGAACGTGCTTGGATGGAATCCGCAGAAGACATCCTTCCCTGATCTCGTGCGCATCATGGTCGAACACGACATGCAACACATCAAGAAAATCTACCACTTGAAATAAAAGCATGGAAAAAGACGCAAAAATATATGTAGCCGGCCACCGCGGACTCGTGGGCAGCGCCATCTGGAATAGCCTGCAACGCAAGGGCTACACCAATCTCATTGGACGCACCCATCAGGAACTGGACCTGATGGATGCCGTAGCCGTAAAACGCTTCTTTGACGAGGAACAGCCCGAATATGTGGTGCTCGCTGCAGCACATGTGGGCGGCATCATGGCCAACCTGAAGTACCGCGCCGACTTCATCTTCCAGAACCTCGCCATCCAGCAGAACGTCATTGGCGAGAGCTGGCGGCATGGTGTGAAGAAACTGCTCTTCCTGGGAAGTACCTGCATCTATCCACGCGAAGCGCCACAGCCCATTCCCGAGACCGCCCTACTCACCGCCCCGCTGGAGTACACCAACGAACCCTATGCCATCGCCAAAATCGCCGGACTGAAGATGTGCGAGTCGTTCAACCTGCAATACGGCACCAACTACATCGCCGTGATGCCCACCAACCTGTACGGGCCACGCGACAATTTCAATCTCGAGACCAGCCACGTCATGCCTGCCATGATCAGGAAGATGCATCTGGCTAAGCTACTCAACGAGGGCAATATGGACGGCATACGCGCCGACCTGGATCGCCGCCCCGTCGAGGGCCTTGACGGTAAAGCCACCGAAGAACAGATTGTGGCCCTGCTGAAGAAATACGGCATCTTGAAAGATAGCCTGCGCCTGTGGGGAACGGGAGCTCCCATCAGGGAATTCCTGTGGAGCGAGGACATGGCCGACGCCAGCGTCTATTGTCTGGAGCACATCGACTTCAAGGACGTGCGCGGCACGGGAGCCGAGGTGCGCAACTGCCACATCAACATCGGAAGCGGCAAGGAAGTTACCATCAAGCAATTGGCAGAGCTCGTCAAGGCCACCGTCGGCTACTGTGGCACCATCGAGTGGGACGCCACCAAGCCCGACGGCACACTGCGCAAACTCACCGACGTGAGCAAACTGCACAGCTTGGGTTGGCGCCACACTATGGAGCTTGAGGACGGCGTTCCCGTGCTCTATCGCTGGTACCTAGACAATTAGAGCATTAGAATCCACAATCAACTATAGCCATTATGAAAGTTCTTTTGATCAACGGCAGTGCCCGCCGAGAGGGTAATACGTTCATCGCATTGTCAGAGGTGGCCCAGCAGCTCGAGAAACACGGCATTGAGATCGAAATTTTCCAATTGGGCAACAAACCCGTGCGCGGCTGCATCGCCTGTGGCCAATGCGCAACCCGAGGATTGGGACGTTGCGCGTTTGACGACGACGCGTGCAACCGCATCGTTGAGAAGCTCAACGATATCGATGCGCTTATCGTCGGCTCGCCGGTTTATTATGGTCAGCCCAACGGTGCCCTGCTGGCAGTGATGCAACGCGTGCTTTTCTCGGCAAGTGGTGCACTACAAAACAAACCTGTGGCTAACGTGGCCGTCTGTCGTCGCGGTGGAGCCACAGCAGCTTTCCAAACAATGAACATGATGTTTGAGATGATAAATACGCCGATTGTCACCAGCCAATACTGGAACATTGCATACGGCATGGACCCTGGCCAAGTGTCTCAAGACGCCGAGGGCTTGCAAACCATGCGCACGCTGGCCGACAACATGGCCTGGTTACTCAAGAAAATCCATGCCGGTGACAACCCAGAGTATCCCGAACGTGAAGAGTGGCAACCAACCCACTTCATCAGGTAAGAACTAATAACAAATATTCTTTGATAGATGAAAAAGATAATAATTATCGACGGCGGGCCTCGCAAGGCGATGAATACCGCACAAATGCTGCAACAGTTTGCCGAAGGGGCCAAATCGATCAGCAATCAGATTGAAGTAAAGTTTTTCCGCCTGTATGACATAGACTACAGGGGTTGCATGTCGTGCATGGTCTGCAAAATCAAGGGCAAGGCATCCAATATCTGCAGGTTCAAGGACGCGTTGACGCCAGTGCTGGAAGAGATTGCCCAAGCCGACGGACTGGTAATGGGTTCACCGATATACTTTGGCGACGTTACGGGCCAGATGCGCACATTCCTGGAGCGCCTGGCATTCCCATGGCTGTCCTACAACGACTACAGCATGACGGCACCGAAACGCATGCCCGTAGTGCTGATGGAGACAATGAACGGCACCCCCGAGAGGAACAACAGTCAAGGCTACGGTTCAATGGAGTACTGCATTGCAACCGCCCTTGGTCAGCCCGAACGCATCATTGCCTACAACACCTATCAGGTCAAAGACTATAGCCGCTTTGAATTGGCGGGCTTTTCAGAAGAAGCCAAACGCCAGTACCGCGACACGCATTGGGAACAGGACTTACAGAAGGCTTACGATGCCGGCCGTCACATGGCCGAGCAAATTTTGGCATAGAAAGAGAGTCTGCAGCAAACTGTGCAGTTCACTAAAAGCTGATTAACTATGAAACGAGAGCCATCGGGGTGCTGTGGCATCTCACTATTGGCTTTCTCGTTGGCTGCAATCATCGGCTGTATAGCTGCCGTGTTTGACTAGCGCACCGAGGGCGATGGGGGCAACGGGGCCTTAGGACTGCTGGTGTTCGTCGCTATCCTGTCGCCGCTCATCTATTGGGGCTATGTGATGCTGCACAAATTCCTGCTCCCCAGTGAGCCGGTAAGATAACCAAGAAGATAGCGCAAATTGGGATGGCACAAAAAACGGAATGATTATTGTTTGTTCCGCTCTTTGTCGTTGTTGAATGGTTGGTAGCATCATGATGGCCCCCGGTGCTTTTCCAGGATCTTCACCAGCCTTTTTGAATTCTTGAGAATCGTAGCAATAGTTTCGCATACGATCACAATTCCGTCAATAGCGTTTCCTGCTTTTGATTTCTTTGCAGCTACACCCGTGACGGTTCATCTTCTTTCTTCTCTTCTTCTTTCTCGTTCTTCTTGTCACGGCCCCAATTGTGGATCTTCTCTGCGATATCAACCACAGAACTCAATGCGAATAAGGCCATGACGAGTTTTGGTAAATTAATCATTGTCTTCTCTCTGTTTTGTTTGTAAATGTTAGTTTAAATTGTTAATAAAATGTTGTCTAATTCTCTTACATATAAGGGTTTAATGTAAGAATGAGAAGGGGCGGGAAAATGGGGAGTTGGTGAACTATTAGTCCTCCATATATATTATTAATATTCCTGCAGAGCCTATCGAAGCACATTAATCGGAAAGAAATTTACGCAAGCTGAATACACAATCGCAACAATGTGATTCGAAAAAAAAAAATTTTATTTTGGGAAAACTCTTGCACTAATTTGAAACAATAATTATATTTGCATCCTTGGTTTAGTAAATGTTAAAGAGTCTATGCTTAACATGTAAATCATGATACTTGATAATTTTTTTAATAAAGAATAAATTTTAATAAAAAAATTCAACACTATGGCAAAACGATATATGAGTAAAGAAGAAATTGTAGAACTTATCTATCGCAAAGATTATGATGAAATCCTTGATGATTGTCTATGGAAATGTCAAGAATGCGGTGAAAAGTTAACGTTTGGAGCAGTTTTTCTTGGTTTTAAATGTCCCCATTGTGATAAAAATCATCTTAATGCAAAACGCATCGGATATCTTAATTTTTTAGATCTTCAATCTTATTGGAGAAATAGATATAGGTGCTATAGGAGCTATAAATATTCCGATGGGTATGAATCATTTGACTTTGATGAGAAAGACACGTATGGGATGGTACAAACATATAGTAGATATAGACGTGAACTCATAGAATTGTACAAAAATTACAAAGATTCACCTGAAGGAATAAAAGAAGCAGAAGAAAGACGTATAGCAGAAGAAAGACGTATAGCAGAAGGAATACGACAGGAAGAACAACGTAAAGCAGAAGAAAAACGACAGGAAGAACAACGTAAAGAGTTAATCACAAAAGCAGAAGAGGGTGACGCACAGATTGCATGTCAAATAGGTTTATATTATCAACATGGACAGCATGGATTTCCCAAAGATATAGACAAGGCTATGTATTGGTATCAATTAGCTATGATTAATGGAAATCAAAACGCATCCACATTTTTAAATATGTTAATCAAGAAAGATTAATAACTGCAGTTAATGATCAATTGTTATGTTGACCTTTTTATTAGGTGTTGTGATTGCGGTTGTTGGTGGGCTCATTGTATATGGGGTCGTCCGTTTAGCATTGTCTATTATTTGGAGTGTCATTAGTTTTATACTTCAGCTCTTCTTTGGTCGCGATAATTGACATCATCTTTTGATTGTGGAATAATACCAAAAAATAGACTAGGACTTGTAATCTTGGTCTATTGTTTTATATTCTATTCATTCCATAACTATTCCAATACTTCACTATTTACAACGACATTTCTAATATATTATCAAACGTCCTATTGATTTAGCGAGTTGAGATAAGTATTTCTATTCTAATTTCACATTTCTCGAGAACCCATTCAGTTTCTCGGTTGCCCTCAAAACTTCATTGGAACCTCTTCGAACGATTTTTCCTTGATGTCCACCTGGCCTTCACTTGGGCTCCGGCCAGTGTCCATTTAACCAGGAAAAATGCTTACGCCGTTGTGGAAACAGAAGATAGGAACAGGCTCGCTATCGCTCACCCAAACCGTAAGCAGAGAGACCCACCTGCTGCCGCCTCGCCTCTCGCCCCGTCCGTCCCTGTCTCTCTTGTTTCGGATGGAGTGCACCCTTCAGGTGCACTGTTCTCTTCCTTCTCTATCTCCTTATCTATCCTCTACCTGTCCATTTTTTATTAGAAAATTTGCATAGGTATATAAAAACAGCAAAAAAAAGGACACCTAAATAAAAAGGAACAACATTACCATTCCTCCCGCTTGTTGAAAGTCTAGTTTTATCACTGAAATTGAAGATATTATTTGAAAGAATGATTACCTTTGCAAAGAACAAAAAAGGATAGCTATGTCGAATAATGAGTATAAAGCAACAAGGCTATTATTTAGAGCTGAGGTGATAGAATCATTAGCTGATAATGAACTTTTCAGTGTACATACTCCAGAAGGCACTTTTTCCATGACAAAAGCTGACTTCTATCGAGTGTTCTCCAATGTGGTTAAGACTAAGAGTTATAGGGATAAGGGAGTTTACCATTATCCTACTACCCCCAAAAAAGCTCTACAGTTTCTTAATGTTGCAGAGTAATTAAAACTATATTTAAAACTAAACGCAATGAAAAGGATATTCTTCGTTATTATTTCGTCTTTGCTCTTCTTCTGCTCATATGCCCAAGAGGAAGTACTGGATAATCAAGCCATCATTGATATGGTAAAGATGGGGTTATCTGATGAGGTTATAATTGCAAAAATCTCTACTGACAAGAATACGTTTGATACTAGTGTTTCTGCATTACGTGTTCTCGTGGATAATAATGTGAGCAATGCAATTATTGAAGAGATGGTTTATGCTAAAAATGGCAATCATGTCCAAGATAACCCCCAGAATACAAAACCAATCTCTAAACCGATATCCACCAATTATAAACGTCATAAGGCTAACCAGGGCGTTATCGATATGGTGAATAACGGAATTGACGAAGAGACCATTGAGCGAAAAGTTCTTCTATCTTCAGGCGTTAAATATGACACCAGTTTACCCGCCATTTTGGATCTGCAAGAAAATGGTGTCAGCGATGAAATCATTCAAACCATGATGTACCACAGTGAGTTCGATAAATCGCTTAATAATCAAGGTGTAATCAATATGGTAAAAGCCGGTATCTCAGAGGACATAATACAACGGAAGGTGTTATTGGCATCAGGAATAAAGTTTGATATGAGTGCCGAGGCCATAAAGTATTTGAAGGATAATGGAGTAAGCAGCGATATAATTCAGACTATGATGTACCATGCTAAGTAAACTCGTGTCACTTTAAGGAACCGAAAAAACCGTCAGCTCTTTAATATGGGTGCTGACGGTTTTTGTATAGAGGCCGCATTTATGTGATTTGAACTTCATCCTGTCACAGCCGAAGGGATTGTGAGTATAGGCCTATCCTGCTGCATGTGTTACCTCTTCTGTAGCGCTGGTCCATGTCGGGAAGAGTGATAAGACGAATTCAATTGCCTTAGTTTTGGAATACCGGTTTTACAGATTATACCCATATGAGCCATTTTGTACATTGAGAACCCTTATAATGGCAGCAACAAGGAACAGCCAAGAGATTCATTTAATCAACAAACTGAATATCATAGATTTAAATCAACCAAAAAGTTGGCACGGAAATTGCAGATATAGGTTCGAACTCATAATTTTTGGAGGTTTTTTAGGGTTAAACATGATTGTCAGCATCCCTCGTGAGAGTCGTGCTGATTTTTATTGTACTTTTGTAGCGATTACCATACCATTTAAAGACGATACTATGACCGAGAAAGAGAAATTGCTGGCAGGGCTGCCGTATAGCGCAACCGATGCTGAACTGCTCAGGGAGTTGAATGCTTGTAAGGACATTATCTACCAGTATAACCAGCTGCTGCCGTCGAAACGGGCTGAGCGGACGGCCTTGCTCAAGTCTCTGCTGGGCCATGTGGGCGATGACAATATTCTCATCAACCAACCTTTCTTTTGCGACTATGGCAGCAACATCAGCGTGGGCAAGCGGTTCTTTGCCAACTTCAATTTCACGGTACTTGATGAGGCTCTTGTGACCATTGGTGACGACTGCTTTGTGGGGCCCAACGTGGGCATCTACACGGCCTGTCACAGCACCAATCCCGTGGAACGCAACACACGCGTCGAGTGGGGAAAGCCCGTGACTATCGGCGACAACGTGTGGATTGGTGGTGGTGTGACGATTTTGCCCGGCGTGACCATCGGAGACAATGTGACCATCGGCGCCGGCTCGGTAGTGACTCACGACATCCCGTCTAATGTCATCGCAGCGGGCAACCCATGCCGGCCCATCAAGTCTGTCAAGACTGATGAGCAACAGTAAAGATTAATCGTTTTGTGGTTGCTGTTCAGATAATGCGTTGCCCGCTGTTGGAGAGCAGCTGCCCATATTGCACACTTTTGAGCCTGCGCAGCCAGCCCTTGAGGAATACTGCATTGTTGCCAGTGCCGATGCTGCGGAAGAACTTTTCCCGTTGCTGCCACAGGAGTTCAAAGAGTTCCTCCCCTTTCTTGGAGTTGATCTTAGACAATGTTTTTGTACCGATGATGCCGTCAGGCTCGAGGTCGAGCAGTTTTTGCACCTGCTTGACATATCCCAGACCACTCATCCAAACGCAATCGACAAGCAGATAGGTCACCCACTCATCTTTGATCTTATCGGCCTTGATCCTGTCCCAATAGCCCCATCGCAGTACCTCATTCCACTCTTCGACAGTGATTCTGCGCAGGTCTGTCAATGATGGTTTTGGCCGATTCTTGGCCTTGCGGTAATCACAATAGGTCTTGTAAGTCACTCCTTTCATTGTTGCTCCGCCCTTATCATTGGGATTGCGGCTCCAGCGACCTTCCCAACTGCGGCAAAATTTACCGTACTTCTCAATCTTTTCCATTGTATGATTCCTAGCTATCAGATTCAAATGTCATTAATCATGTGCAAAGATACTACATCGACAACAAAAAAGCAACAAAAAAACACATAATGACAAGACGCAACAAATGCCGTTACGGTCCCGAGGGATCATAACGGCTTGATGCGTTTGAAGTGCCGCAGACTCGCGGCTACCCTTCACAGGGAATTACTTGTAAACGGTGTCGCTGACAGTGAGGCTGTAACGACCCTTAGCGCGACGACGGGCAAGAACCTTGCGGCCATCGGCGGTGCGCATGCGATGACGAAAGCCATGCTTGTTGGCTTTCTTGCGGTTTGAGGGTTGGAATGTTCTTTTCATTTTTTATCTCTGTTTTTTAGTTGTTCCGAAAAATTTTCGCAAAATGCGGTGCAAAATTAGTCCTTTTTTTGAAATTACACAAATCCTGACGCATTTTTGCGGAAAAGTTTTTGTTTTTTTTCTCAAAATCACTACTTTTGCACCCACAAAAGACTGATAACAAACAATATTCACATAAAACAATAGCATAACAACATTACAATTATGATTAATGCTCAAGACATCAAGAACGGAACGTGCATCCGCATGGATGGCGATCTGTATTTCTGCATCGAATTCCTTCATGTAAAACCCGGTAAGGGCAATACATTCATGCGCACCAAGCTGAAAAACGTGGTTGACGGCCGCGTACTGGAGCGCCGCTTCAACATTGGCGAGAAGCTCGAAGACGTGCGCGTTGAGCGCCGCCCCTACCAGTTCCTGTACATGGACGGTCAGGATGCCATGTTCATGAACAACGAGACCTTTGAGCAGATTCCCATCAGCAAGGACCTGATTACTGGTGCCGATTATATGAAGGAAGGTGACGTTGTAGAAGTTGTCAGTGACGCTTCGACCGAGACCGTTCTTTTCGCCGAGATGCCCATCAAGACTCAATTGAAGATTACCTATACCGAGCCCGGCGTGAAAGGCGATACCGCTACCAACACCCTGAAGCCTGCCACCGTTGAGACCGGCGCCACCGTGCGTGTGCCCCTGTTCATCGACACCGACGAGATCATCGAGGTGGATACCCGTGACGGCAGCTACGTTGGCCGCGTGAGGTAATTTGAATCGCAATACACATTATCTTATAGCAAGAGGGCACTTCATCATGAAGTACCCTCTTTTTTATGCAAAAAAGATTGGTGATTAAATGTTTAACTGCCCTTGAAGATGATGTCGATGATGGCATTGATGTCGGCAATGTTGACCTCACCGTCACCATTCACATCTCCACTGAGGTCATTTCCACCCTTCAAGATCACGTCGATTACTGCATTGATGTCGGCAATCGACACCTCGCTATCACCGTTCACGTCTCCCGGAATTGAGGCCGCGGGGAAGATGATCGTATGTGTACTGACATTTGCCAACGAGACCTGCTCACCGCTGCTGTAATAATATACCTTGGCAAAATAGTTCCATCCATCAATCACATTATCGAGATGGAATGTCAAAGTGGTTGACTTATGCGGGGAAAGATAAACATCTTTGTCAAGAACTTGAACCAGCGTTCCCGTGGTGCCATACACGCGCTTATAGAGTTTAATCGAAATATCCTCGTTGTAGACCGATGAACTACTGTTGGTGACCGTTACCTCCACGCCAAACTCATTGGCCGTGATAATCCTGTTCGTCTGGTCAGTGACATTGAGAGCCCTTGCCGATCCAGTCAGATAGGCAGAAGGCATCTGGTTGATAAAAATCTGCTTGGTGGCAAAAACATTTGTGCCTTCCTCGTCGTATGCGAATTTCAGGTTCACTGTACCCACATTGTCGGGAACATAGCGGAAGGGCACCATCCCTTGGGCATCACTCTCAATGTCAGCAAATCCCGCTGCAGCAAAAGTATTATTGGCAAACATATAAACCACATCGTTGCGGGTTCCACCCAGATTGGTCAACTCAAGGGTGACGTCCACCGGTCTGCCATTGTGCATTGTGCCATTCACATAAATGTCATTGACCGCATAGTTGGGCTGTCCTGAAGCGCCATGAGCAACCATGGTACAACTATTGCCATTGATGACGACCCCAATATAATTGATATCGGCACCAATACAAGGTTTCCAGTCACCAAGAGAGGGCCGGCTATAGATGGGCACGATGCGGTAAGTGCCGCTACTAAGGCCGCTACCAAAAGATAGTGTCGATGATGGATAAATATAGTATCCACTGCTCAAGGAAGGCCGATAGCCCACCTCCAAGACCTTGATGATTTCATCATCCTTGCACAAAGCCCAGCCATAGTCAAAATCGATGGAAACATTCATGATATTGAGGAAATGGGTTATCTGTGTCACGGTGAAATTCTGGTTGACTGCAGTGCGGGTATTTTTAGAACTCTGAATCTCTATATACTTGGTGGCCACCTCAAAATCACTGTTGCCGGCTGGCCCTGGCTCAAGTCCAGTGACCATGCCCTGGCCTATGATATAGCCATAGCTGCCACTGGCGCTACCTGTTCCTTGCAGATCTGGGTTGAGTACATTCAGGAGATAATAACCGTTGCTGGTGCCATTCCATCCCCAGTTGAAATGGAACATACCATTGCCGTCATAACCGTCACAAACGAACGAATGGCCACCACTCAATTTCTGGCCACGATAAATCACAGGTCGATGGGCCGAGAGATTCTCCAGCAACAATGCCTCCCATTGTTCGGTGGTAAAAAACCTGCGCTGGAGGTACTTGGCTTTGGGCGAATAGTTAAAGTACATATTCATCGCCAAGGGGACATCGCTGGTCGAAGATGATGAACCATTATTCTGGAAATCCATCTGAAGCGCTTGAGCGCAATAAAGAGACAATTCAGCAACAGACCGGGTCTCGGGAGTGTTAGCTTCAGTAGTGAGATATGTCGTCTGCATGGCATTCCAGTTAAAGTCGATAGGCTCTAACGCCGGCATGTTAAAGTGCAGCGTCTCACTCACATAAGCAGGAATCGTCATACTTGGACGCTGTGGCCACCGCCAATAGCGCATCACTTGGGCCATCGCAGTTGCCACACATCCTACCGAAGCATTATTGCCCGAAGACAAGACAGGCAACATCGAGTTAAAAGGATACTTTTGGGACCAAGCAGTGGTCAACAATGGGGCAATAGGAGCCGACATGCTCACATGAGTGGCGACTGTTCCGCCCTCATCAAGCATAGCCATCTGAGCAGCATAACCATCAAGCCAATCCCTCATCGCATCAGGAATATCATCGACATTAAAAGTGCCGTCATCACTGTAGCCGAGTACAGCAGGCACCCTGTCATCGCCAGCGACAATGACATACCCGCCAGCAGTACCGACGGCATTAAAAACATAGTAAGGCGACGGGGCAGATGCATTGAAAGAAGGAGCTTTGTGAACCAGTCGCATATCGGCCGCAGGTCTCGATCGGCCTGACATAAAACTATAAGCGATTTGTTGAGCTTGGCTCTCGCTGACGACGCCTGCCCACATGGAGCAAAATACCGCCAGACACAAGATTAAAGAAAGTGTGCGTGGGGCCCTCATAACAATAACGATTTTATTTTAGTATTATATTTATTTCGCAAAGATAATTAATTATGTCCAAAAAAGCGAGAAAACCATGACTTTTCACAAAGTCAAAGCAGCAAAATTTGGCATTCAGAGCGACTTGCCGTAAATTTGCAGGTAGAAAACAAACATTCAAACCAAGTAACCAAAATGAGAAAATTATTGCTGATGATGGCGGTAGCACTAGGGATGCTTGCCGGCCATGCCGCGGTCAAGGTCGACCGCATTGAGCCCACCAACTGGTATGTGGGCATGAAAGACCCCAGTGTGCAGCTCATGGTCTATGGCGAGGGCATCCGTGATGCCGAGGTAGCCATCGACTATGCGGGCGTGACCATCGACAGCCTGGTGCGACTGGATTCGCCCAACTACCTGTTGGTCTATCTCAACACGCGCGGAGCCCAGCCCGGCACCATGGAAATGACCTTCAAGCAAGGCCGCAGCAAGAAGAAAGTGAAATATCAGCTGCTTGCCCGCGAGATGAGCGGCGACAAGCGCATGGGGTTCACTAATGCCGACGTGCTCTACATGCTGATGCCCGACCGTTTTGCCGACGGCAATCCCGCCAACAATCAGATTGCAGGCATGCAGCCCTACAAGAACGACCGCACGAAGCCCAGCCTGCGCCACGGCGGCGATATTGAAGGCATCCGCCAGCATTTGGACTATTTTACTCAGCTGGGCGTGACCGCACTGTGGTTCACTCCAGTGCTGGAGAACAATTCTCCCGACAGCCACAACACCGTCTCGACCTATCATGGCTATGCCACAACCAACTACTATCAGGTTGACCCGAGGTTTGGCACTAACGAAGAGTACCGCCGCCTGTGCGATGAGGCTCACAGCCGAGGCTTAAAAATCGTGATGGACATGATTTTTAACCATTGCGGCAGTTATCACCCCTGGCTCAAAGATATGCCCAGCCATGACTGGTTCAACCAGCCTGACTATAAAAACAACTATCTGCAAACCAGCTACAAACTCACGCCCGTGATGGACCCCTATGCCAGTGAAGTGGATCTCAAGGAGACCGTCGAGGGTTGGTTTGTACCATCGATGCCCGACCTGAATCATCACAATGTCCATGTAATGAATTACCTGATACAAAACAGCATCTGGTGGATTGAGACTGCGGGCATTGACGGCATTCGCATGGACACCTATCCTTATGCTTATGCCGACGCCATGGCCCGGTGGATGAAGAGATTGGACAGCGAGTATCCCAACTTCAACGTTGTAGGCGAGACCTGGGTGGAAAATCCCGCTTATACTGCCGCCTGGCAAAAGGGAAACAAGATGGGCAAGCCCGAAAGCTACCTGCCAACGGTGATGGATTTCTCCTTCTACGAGAAAATTGACAGTGCCAAGCATGAAGAGACCGACGGCTGGTGGCGCGGCTATAACCGCGTCTATAACAGCCTTTGCCATGACTACCTCTACCCTAACCCATCGAGCGTGATGGCATTTATCGAGAATCACGACACCAACAGGTTCTTGGGCAACGGACAAGACGTACCAGCCCTGAAACAGGCGCTTGCGCTGCTGCTGACCATCAAGCGCATTCCGCAACTATACTATGGCACTGAGGTGTTGATGAATGGCACCAAAGAAGTGACCGATGGCAATGTAAGAAAAGACTTCCCTGGCGGTTTCCCGGGCGATACCGAGAACGCTTTCACAGCCGAGGGCCGCACACCACTACAGAATGATATGTTTAACTGGTTAAGCGCACTACTGCACTGGCGACAAGGCAACAAACTCATTACCGACGGAAAGATGACACAGTTCATCCCCTATGGAGGTATTTATGTAGTTGCCCGCACCCTCCAAGGCAAACATGCCGTGACTATCATCAATGGCACCACCAGCCAGCGGCAGATGAAGCTGGACCGTTATAATGAGGTGTTTCAGGGCGCTACTGTCGCTCGCGACGTTCCCACTGGCAAAACAGTAGACCTCTCAAGCGGCTCTATCACCCTGCCCCCACGCGGCACCCTCGTGCTGGAATTCTGATAGTTTTATTTCAGCCATATTCAATCCTGCTCAAACTATTGCACCAATAAGAGTTTATTTGTATATTTGCAGGCACAATAACAACGTCATCAATGGGTAATACTGTTAGATACTACATTCGCGGCAGGCGTCCACAAGGATTCTGGGGGCGACGTGCCTTGTCGATAATGAACGGCAAGAATCATGCAGCCATGCCCGAATGGGTGCTCTCAGAACTGGACATTAAGGAAAACGACACGATTCTGGATGTGGGATGCGGTGGGGGCGCCAATATTGCCCGACTCCTCAAGCGGGTTCCCAAAGGAAAGGTCATTGGACTTGATTATTCTCAAATGGCCCTTGAAGTTGCCCAGGATCTCAACTACCATGACTATGTTGACAAGCGATGTCTGCTGATGGGAGGCAATGCTATGCAGATGCCGCTTGCGAAAGAAACGTACAATATCATCACGGCATTTGAGACCGTCTACTACTGGCTATCGCTGGAGCTTGGCTTTTCTGAAATCTACAGGCTGCTCAAGCCAGGAGGCACCATCGTGATAGGCAACGAATTGGACGGCACCCAGGAAATTGACAGGAAAATCGAACGGGCAACCAATTACATGCGAATCTACAGCATCGACGAGATTGAAGCCACTCTCAAGCAGGTGGGGTTCACTAACATCAAATCGCGACATGACGAAGATCGCCATTTTGTCTGCTTCACAGCGACCAAATAGCGCATCTGACTTGATACAAAAAAGTGAGGGCATTTCACGATGGAATGTCCTCACTTAATTTATTGCAGCAATCTAACTCTTATTTCATCGCTCAACAAAGGACTTGAGTTCATAGAGTGCCGGTAACGCCTTTCCGGTCTCATGATTCCACAAACCGGCATTGTACCAGGCATCATTGACATGCAGAACGCTCCAGTAATTGCCGCCCAAGCCATACTCATTGGCCTCGGGGAACCACCAGAACAAGCCATTCACCCTGGAATAGGACTTGAGTTTGGCAATGAGGTCGGCAGTGAACTGCCGTTGTCCTTCAGAGGTCAGGGGCCACGTTGAAGAGTAGTCCAAATCTCCAACTTTGTAGTGATAGCTGTAACCGGTCTCAACAATCATGATGCTCTTGTCTTGATAGGAGTTACTTACATTGTTCAGAGCCGAGGCCAGCACAAACAAGTCGCCGTGGAAGTAGGGATAATAACTCAAACCGATGATATCGTAGTCAACTTGCCTGTTCCTCATCTGGTTATAGAAGTTGAGAAGGATGTTGAGCTTGGCAACCCGCTCTGTATGCAGGATAATCTTGGCCTTAGGACATTCCTCACGGCAGGCTCGACCTGCCGCCTTGAGCAGATTGGTAAAGCGTTCCCAATTGGTATCATCGTTGATGTAGCACTTCTTCAACTGACTGGCAGGGGTGCCCACAGGACCCCACAACATTCCATAGCTGATCTCGTTGCCCGTCTGTATATAGTCAGGAGTAGCGCCGGCAGCCTTGAGGACACGCAGGCAGTCGCGTGTGTATTCATAAACCTTCTGCACCAAAGCCTCGTCATCCAGGTCGGCCCAGGCTGCAGGGGTGTACTGTTTCACGGGATCGGCCCAGCTGTCGCTGTAGTGGAAATCAAGCATGAATTTCATGCCAGCGGCCTTGATGCGCTGTCCCAGCACCTTGACGGTATCGAGATTCTGGATGACGCCCTGTCCCATGTCGGTCGAAGAGGCATTCTCGGGGTTGACAAATAATCGTACACGCGCTGCATTCCAACCCTGCTGCTTGGTCCAAGTAATCACATCATCGATGACTTGACCGTTCACGTCATAATAATGTGCCGTCCTGATGCCATAGCCCAAAGCCTTCTTTTGATGAGCCTCATACTTGGTCAACATCGAGATGTCACCACCCACAAGATACTTCACTTCAGGCTCCTGGCCTCCTCCAAAGATGATATCGATGACCGTATTGATGTCAGCGATATTGATTTCCCCATCACCATTGGCATCATGCGCTGGGTTAGAAATGCCTCCCAGTATATCGTCAATGATGACGTTCACGTCGGCAATGTTCACTTCGCCATCGTTGTTCATGTCGCCCTGCACGACGGCATTGGCGCCGAATGAAGTCAGCGCCAATGCTATAGTCAGGAGAATACCCCTAAAAGATAATCCCGTCATACTGTCCTAATTGATTCAACCTAAAATAAAGTCAATCACAAAGTTAATGTCGGCAATATTCACTTCACCATCACCATTCACATCGGCTGCCGGCAAAAGACCACCCGACAGAATCACGTCGATGATGGTGTTGATGTCGGCGATGTTCACCTCACCGTCACCATTGGCGTCGGCAGCATTGTTGAGGTAAGGCAGATAGATGTCGGTCACATCCTTGACCTCATATTTATTGGTCTGAGTGGTCACCTCAAAGAAAGAGGTTTTCTTCACGGCAGTCACATCTTCGGTCTGCACATTAGAGGGACCCTGATTGAAGACGAAGTTCATGAAGTAATTCCTGGATGTGATCATGTAGGTGTGGTAGTAGAATTTCTCACCTTTCACAATCTTGGTGTCAGTGATTTGCTCACCGGGCCAGTTGCCGTTGTGCTGATTATTGTTGCTGTCCCAAGTGTAGAAGTTCACGGTGGTCCAGTTGTTGGGCGCCACAGTCGGGTCTTTCAGGAAGACGGTAATCTCATAGGGCTCAAAATCGTCATCCGGACCAATGACATAATGGCGTGTGATGACACCGCTCACAGTGCTGCCGATCAGCAAACCAGCCTTGAGGGTAGCATTGGCGGCGACAGTGACAGCATTACCGCTGCCAATAACGGTACCGTTGCTGGCGGTGGGCTCGCTGCCGTCAAGAGTATAGACGATGCGCGCATCGGGGCTCTGGCTGACTGCAGTGAGAGTAACCACCTGCTTACCGGCATACTCACCACTGGGCTTGCTGGCCCATGCTGTTTCGGTCGTCTTGCTCAGCGCCAAACGGTAGTTGGTGCCGCTGACCACCTCGACGTAGGAGTCGGGAATCGTATAAGTGGCATTACCCATAGCGGCAAGTGCGGCACCATGAGTTCCCAGGGTGCGGTGTACATAGTAGTTGTTGACCGCACTATTGGCAATCACCTGATTGGTGCTCATGTTGTGGATACCTGCCAATTGACGCACATAGATCATCTGCTTGATGGCTTCCTTGTAGCTCATCCAGTGCTTGAGGAAAACGCAAGGCGTGCCTGGCATAATCATCATGAAGGCATTACCGGCCTCGATGTTGAGGCGGATGGGATCCTGTGGTGCGCTGGCGCTGCGATATTCAGTGTCGTGGTTCTCGATAAAGGTTACCGAGTAGCGGCGATAGTTGGCATCCTGGTTCAAGGTCCTGCCATTGGACGAGAGGTTGCCCCATTTGTTGTTATTCACCGCATCACGTACCACATAGCGGAAGGGGAAGTCGAATGCGGCACTCTGTACCACGCCATCTACCTTGGTGCCGTCAATCCAGTTCTTCACTGCACCGACATTGCCATCCCAATACTCACCCACCGAGTAGGTGGGCTGTGAATCGGCGTTATAGATGCCCGTGAACGAGGCTGAGTAACCCTTGGTCATATCATAGCGGAAACCGGCATATCCCAAATCCTCAAGCAACATCTTGAGGTAGGCCTTCACATTGGTCTGCACGTTCTCGCTCTTGTGATCAAGGTCACGCATGCCGCCCCAATCCTCACCGGTATCATTGTTGCTGCTCAACTGATAGCCGTTGGCATTGGCCCAGCTGAGGGCAGCACCGCCATCATCGTTGCGGCAGATGTCGGTGGACTTGAGCTGATAGGTCACGCCCTTATAGGTCTCGGAGGGGAAGTCCACCCAGTTCGAAGCGTTCTTGCGGTGGTTAATCACCACATCGGCAATGGTGCCGATACCCTTGTCCTTGAATGTGTTGATCATCGACTGCAACTGCGCCTTGTTACCGAAGGAGCTATTGTAATTGGTAAACCAATACTTCGCGTCATAACCCATCGACGTGCCTCCGCAGTTGGCACTCTGGGGAATCCAGACAAGTTGGAAAAACTCAGACAACTCGTCGGCTTGTGCCTCAAGCACAGCCCATTTAGAATCGTTGAAGGAGTCCCAATAGAATCCTTGCAACATCACGCCACCATAGTTTGCAGGCCACCCTTGAGCCAGCATCAGCAATGGCAACATAGCAACAAGTGTTGTGGTAAATAACTTTTTCATTGTCTTATTCTATTTAATGGTTATATTTCTCACAAAGGTAGTGAAAGACGAGCACAGGACAAAATTTTTCAAGCCGAAAGTCATGAAAGCACACTTTCTTGACTGTGATACAATAAAATGTCCCTAATTGAATTCATTCTTTTACCGTTCATGAATATCGTCCTCGACGAAGTATTCAACGGCATGCGCCACTTCTCACTTTAACAAGATATCAATCAAGGCAGACACATCGCCAATGGAAACATTGCCATCGGTATTGACATCAGCATTCAGCATATTGATTGCTGAAGCGTCGTTTGACAACAGATAGTCGATCAGAGCCGACACATCGCCAATGCTCACATGACCGTCTCCATTCACGTCGCCGGGATTGGCCACAGGTTCATCGGTCAAATAAGGCAGATAGCTGTCGGTAACATCGTTCACCAAGTATTTGTTGGTCTGAGTGGCCACCTCAAAGAATGACGTTTTATTCACGTTCACCACATCCACAGTCTGGTGGCTGCTGGCAGTGCCGCCACCTTGATTGAAGACGAAATTTAGCGTGTAGCTCTTATTAGGAATGGTGAAAGTCTTGTAGTAGAACTTGACGCCATTCACCATGCGGGTGTCGGTGATTATCGTTCCCGGCCAGTTGCCGCTCTGCTGCGCTCCGTTGCTGTCCCAGCAGTAAAAGACCACACGGGGCCAACTGTTGGGGGCCTCGGTCGGGTCCTTGAGGAAGACGGTTATTTCACAGGGATAGACCGAATAATGACGAGTAATGACTCCGCTCACGACACCATTCTTGATAAGTCCCGCCTTGAGTGTGCATGATTCGCTGATGTTGACGCTTGTTCCGCTCGCAATGGTCCTGCCATTAGATGCGCTGGGCTCACTGCCGTCGAGCGTGTAAACAATCTGGGCATCGGTGTCGGCACTAACAGCTGTCAGCACGACATCCAATGCGTTGTCATAGTCGCCGCTGGGCTGGCTTGCCCAGGCCGTCTCGGTAGTCCTGCTCAATGCCAGGCGATAGTTGGTTCCACTGGCAACAACCACAAATGATGAAGGAACGTTATAAGTATCTCCGCCCATAATAGCAAGCAGAGCGCCACGAGTGCCGACTGTGCGCTGCACATAATAGTTCAATGATGTGCTGCTCGCTCCGGTGTTAGTGGAACTTGTGTTGGTGATACCTGCCAATTGACGGGCATAAATCATCTGCTTGATGCTGTTTTTGTATTCCATCCAGTGCTTGAGGAAGACACACGGCGTGCCCGGCAAGGCAAGCATATAGGCGTTAGCCGCCTCTATATTTTGGGTAAGGGGGTCCTGCGGGTCGCTGGCATTGCGATACTGGGTGTCGTGATTCTCGACAAAAGTCACAGAATAACGACGATAGGCCGTCTCTATATTCAGGCCACGGCTGCTGGCCGAGCCCAGGTAGGTCCAGTTGTTGTTATTGACAGCATCGCGCACCGTGTAGCGGAAGGGGAAATCAAAAGCGGCGCTCTGCACCGTGCCGTTGACCTTAGTACCGTCAAGCCAAGCCTTCACAGCCGACTGGTTGCCGTCCCAATACTCGCCGACAGAGAACGTAGGCTGGGCGTAGTCATTATAAAGCCCTGTGAATGAGGCGGCATATCCTCTAGTCATGTCATAACGGAAGCCGGCATATCCCAGGTCGTCAAGCAACTTTGTCAGATAGGCTTTGACCGTTGTTTGCACGTTGGCGCTATTATGGTCCAAATCCCTCAAACCTGACCAGTCCTCGCCGGTGTCGTTGTTGGCGCTCAGCGATTTCCCGTTCTGGGTGGCCCAGTTGAGCGTAGCTCCGCCATCGTCGTTCCTGCAAATGTCGGTTGACAGCAATCTGTAGGTTGTTCCTTGATAGGTCTCGGCCGGGAAAGTCACCCAGTCATTAATAGACTTACGGTGGTTAATCACCACATCGGCAATAGTACCAATACCCTTGCTGTTGAAGGTGCTGATCATCGAGCGCAACTGCGCCTCGGTGCCAAAAGAACAATTGTAGTTGGTAAACCAATACAGAGGGTCATAGCCCATAGACGTTCCGCCGCAGGAAGCACTCTGCGGTACCCACACCAGCTTAAAGAACTCCGACAGCTCATCGGCCTGTGACTCAAGATTGGCCCAGTTACTATCGGTGAAGGAATCCCAATAGAATCCCTGTAACATCACACCCTGATAAGCGGATGGCCATCCTTGGCCTCGCAGTGACAGCGGCAGCAAGGCTGCAAGCACCGTAATAAGCATCAACCTTTTCATATCATACTTTTTTAAATGGTTATTATCTCCACAAAGATAACAAATCATCACTCAATTTGCAGCATAAATGGTGATAAACATAGTAAAATTTTGCTGCGCAATCGTTTGCAGTTCACAATCACCTAACAATAACAATAAATAGGCGGTCCCCATTTAGGGAACCGCCCATTAAAGATTTACTTATAAATCAACAGGTGTCGATTACTTGATCACCTTAACAGCGCTGTGGCTGCCGTCGGTATAGGTGGTAACAATGATAGTGATACCGTTGATTTCCTTCATCTCCTGACCCATGATGTTGTAGTAGCGAACGCTGGAAACGATCTTGTTGCTGTCGTTGTCAGCAATCTCCTGAACGTCGCCAGTCTCCTTGGTCAGCTTGTAAGCAGCGATGTTGCCACCAGGATAGTACTGATAGATTACAACACCATCCTCAGCAACCTCGGCATTGAGCCAGTTGGAGGTGAAGGTGTTGGCGTTAGCAGCAACAGTCGACTCAACCTCAAAGAGAGGAGCTTCGGCGTTAGCCTCGGCAATAGCAAAACCGTTTAAGTAGTTGGGCAGAGTGGGATACAGGTAATATTCCTTGCCTTCCCAGATGAACGGGAACACACCGTTGCAAGCGCCCTTGTTGGGCAGCGTGAAGGTGGTAGCTTCCAAGGTCTCTTCACCGGTCAGCTTAGCGGTGGGAGCGTTACGGGTCACGTACAGCAGAGCTTCTTCGTCATTCAGGCCTTTGTAGTAGTTGATGACGGTTGAAGTGCTGGGAGTCAGACCGTCGCAAGGAGCAACAAAGCACTCATCGGTGCAAAGTTCACCCTGGGCAATGCTCATAACAGATACACCGCTGGTAGTACCACCAGCCAGGTAGAGGAAGCCGTCCCACATGAGGTCACCCTTGGCAAAACCAATGAAGTCGCAACGACCTTCCAGACCCAACTCCTCAGGAATGGTGTATTCCTTCATCTCGCTGGTCTCGGGGTTGATGACCTTGATAGTAGCAGTATCGACAACCCAAGCACCGGGGAATGCGGCGTTGCTGACAATCAGGTTACCAGCCTCATCACGGCTGATACCGCAGTTGGCGCCACCAGGATACTCAACGTTAGTCAGACCGTTCTCATCGATAACAATGACCTTCTGGTCAGCCTTGTTGTTGATGTAGAACTTACCGTTCATACCGAAGCCCTGACGAACGTCGGCGGTGGGCAAGAATGAAAGGTCGGTGATTTCCCAAAGTTTCTTCAGGGTGACGGTCTCAACGGGCTGAGGATTCTCGGCCTTGGTGATAACCAAAGTCTGGGCATCAAGATTCACGGTCAGCAGATAATCGCCAGCGGGCACCTTGAAGCTGTTAGAGATACCAAAGCTGCTCAGGCCGAGTTCCATGCCCAGCATGTCCTCGCTCACGAGGTAACCATCCTCGATGGCACCCAGGCGGTTCATGGCGATAGAGCTCCAGTCGTCGGCATTCTCGGCAAGCTTGGAAGTGAATGAGAAGTAGCTGTAGAGCGTCTCATCACCCTCATCCTTGTTCTCACCGGTAGCGGTTACCTCGGCAGTGTAGATGTTCTTGTCCTCGGTGTCCATGGCAACGCCCACGTTGGGAGCCCAGCCATTACCGTTAACCTCACCCAAGATGAAGAGGTCATCGGTGCGTGCGGGAGGAAGTTCACCAGCAATCTCAGCAAAAGCGTTCACCTCATAGTTGGTGCTGTCGAAGGTGATGTGAACATCATAGAAACCAGGCTGCTCAATGTAGAGCTGATAGTTCTCGGCGGGCCAAGCAAAACCCCAGTCACGGTTGGCGACAACCTTGAACTCTACAGAGCCCTCAGGAAGTTCGCAACCATACTTGTCGAGAACGAACAGGCCATCAGCGTTCTGTACCATGTCGTTGTCGCTGTTGGTGGGATCCCAAGTGGTACCGAATACCGATGCAGCAGAACCAGCAACAGTGAAGATTTTGAAGCCCTCATTTGGATCGACTGAGCCTTCAACGATGAACTCCATGTTCTCGAGATCGAAAGTGAAAGTAAACTCACTGGTTTCCATACCACAGGCAAGCTGATAGGCACCATTGCCATTGCCCTGCTTCTGGGTGGACATGTACTCACCGATCACCACCTTCTGGTCGGCACCGGTCGAGGGGCCAAAACGGAACTCGTTGTTGAACTGGTCCCATTCACCAGCGTTCTCGGTCAGGCCGTCAGCAAAGACGAACCAGATAGTACCTGTCAACTCTACCGTTACCGAGTAGGTACCGTCACCATTGTCGTTCATCAGCATACCATCGTTGGTCTGCCAATTACCGAAAGGATCACTACCAACAATGTAGATGTTGGCGTGCATGGACAGTGCGAGCACTGCCATAGCGATAAGTGTAAAGATTTTTTTCATAATTCACCTAAATTATTAAAAATGAATAAAATAAATAAACTTCCAGTCAATTGAAGCAAAACGACGGCTACCCCATGTGCCCCGCCCGCGAAAGGGAGGGCACACAGGCAGCAGTCGCAATATTTTGCTTCTTGAGCATCATTTTATTGCTCCATGAAGTAGTAGTAACCCAGGATGTCGTTAAACATCACAGTATAGGTACCAATGTTTGCGTTGATGTTAGGTCCGTCTTGGACGCCCTGGCCAACGGGGAATGCATCAGCACCCCAGTTCACATCCCAACTGCCGTTAGCAAACTTGAGCTGTGCGGCCTCGGTAAAGGTCAGATCCTTCACAATCCAGTCGTGGTTCTCAGACCTGGTGTTCACCGGAGTCATCAGGTTGGAGCCAGCATCCCAGCCCTGATAAGAACCAGGCATAGTAATCTGGCCATAGATTGCAGGTGCGATATCAACCTTCTCGACGGTCACAATGTCCCTATCGGTATCGAGTGTGATCTCGTAGTATCCTGCATCAGTAACCCTGATGTTGCCACCCTCGCCAGTGTTGCGAACGATAGCGCCATCAACCATACTGAACTGGTCACTTGCGTCACCAGGGGTGTGGATGATCTTGAAGGTCCTGCGTGCAGCAAGATAGCCCACATACTTCAAGATATTTACTGATCCGGGAACGGCATACATGGGCTGCAGCGAAACGCCGACGTCTTCCATGCCACGGTTGTTCCAGCTACCATCACCAAAACCGGGACCAATCAGGTACCACAGGTCAGGAACGGTGAGCGGCGCGAGAATCACATGTACAGTAAACTCATCGCTAACCATTGTTGTGGCAGTCTTGCCATTGGTCATAATCCACTTCACGCAAGCAGGGATGTCACGTTGCTCTTGGGCGCGGCCAAAATGGTCAACGACATATTTGTTGAGCTCGGCGGCATCCATGTAACCATCATTGGTAATGACATAAGTCTCACCATCAAGAATGATGTAGGACTCGGCATAGTAGTTGGTGTCGGACACAGCAGGGGTCGTCATGTTGCACACCTTGACTTCTGTCGTGCCCTCAGGCAGCTGAGCATAGTCAATCAGATCAGCATCCGTTGCAGACCCGGTGCCAAAGGTGATTTCAGCGCCCTGAGGGTTGCTCTGAGGCTCTGCCCAGTCCTTGTAGTCTTCGCTACATGCGGCCAGCAACAGGGCCATTGCGGCGATATATAAAAACTTCTTCATAATATCTTTTTCTGATTTTAGATTGTTTTACTCTGCTGCGATAAAGGTGTAAGTACCCATAATGTCGTTGAACATGATATAGTACTTGCCTGCGGGAACCTTGATGTTGTCACCACGGTCGACACCAAGACCATAGGGGAAGGTGGTACCACCCCAGTTCACGTCCCAACCGCCATTAGCGGCGAACTTGAGCTCAGCATCGGCGGCAAAGGTTTCCTCAACGAACCAGTCGTGGTTCTCGGCACCGGCCAACGTGCTGACAGCAGCCAACGCATTGTTCTCGGGTGCCCACTCCTGATAATCGCCAGGCAATGAAATCATGTCATAGACAGTTACGGCATCCTCATACTTCTCGATGGTAACGTCGCCATCGATGCTAACCATGATCATGTAGTAACCAGCCTCCTTAATGCCGATGTTGTGGTTGTCACCATCTTCATCAGACAGGAAATCGCCAGGATTAACCACATTGGTGTAGTTGAGCTGTTCATCCCAGCTACCAGCCACATGGACGAACTTGAACTGACCACCTTCGGGGAAGTAGCCGACATACATGCCACCAGCCAGGAAGGTACCATCGGTGTCATAGGCGGGATACATCGGGATAAGACCAATACCGACACTGCCATTGCTCCATTCCTGACTACCGATGCAGTTACCGACCATGTACCAAATGTCGTAAACTGCAGAAGCACTGATGAAGTAGGGCTTCACGGTGATGCTTACGGGATTGGAATAGATGGTCTCGGCACCGGGGGTCGAAGCGCTCAGGCGCAGCCAGATGGTCATTTCCTCGGGAATCACACTTTCCTCATCCCAGCGCTCGATGAGCACAATAGCCTTGGCAATATCCTCGGCATTCAGCTCACCAGAGCAGCCGGCAAAGATAGACTTGATAACGTCATAGGTAGGCACCTTTGTGCCGGTTTCATCGGCATTGGCTTCGGCCACCGAAACCGACCAGTCGTTGGTGGGAGACAGCTCAAACTGATAATCCACGGCTGCAGGCCAGCCACCATAGTCGGGCTGTGACCAAGTGAAAGGAATCACAGAAGAGTTAGCCAGGTCAACATTGTTGTTCACAGACTTGTTGAGTGTGAACGTGGAGGGTTGAGTCAGCGTGGGATTGGAATCGCGGTCATCCTCGCACGCTGTGAACACTATCGCCATGCTCAACAGCATCAGTGATGATAAAAATATCTTTTTCATGTTCTTGTTGTCATTAATTAATGTTAGACATTACTGTTGCGCATCAATATCCCGGATTCTGTTTGAGCTTGGGATTGGCAATCAGGTCATCGTTGGGGATAGCAAACACGTTGCGGTCGGCTGAGAATGGACGGCCCTCATAGGCACCACCCTTCCATTGCCACAGGTAATCGTTGTTACCACCAAACTTGCCAAAGCGGATCAAATCCATGCGGCGGCGACCCTCGAAGTAGAACTCACGGCTCCACTCTGAAAGGAGCTGATCGAGCGTCACGCTGCGCAACTCGGTAGCGTGAGCACGACGACGCAAGATGTTAACGGCTTCCCTAGCCTCGTCGGGCTGCTGGCCCAGACGGGTCAATGCCTCGGCATAGGTCAGATAGGCCTCAGCCTTGCGCATGTAGAACAGATGGGAGTCGGCAAAGGTAATGCTGCTGCCCTTGCTTCCGTCACACTTGAAGTTGTTGAACTTTGTGATGGCGTAGCCATAGGTAAAGTCTGACTCATTCTCCACATTCAGGTGACGACCTGCGGTCTCAAACAGGGCGCGGTCATCTCCGGCAGCCTGATATACCTCATAGGCATGAGCCTCGGGAGCGTCATCGTTGGGGAAGAACTGTCTGATGAGCTCGGGACGGGCACGGTTGCCACCCCAAGTGCTGTTGTCATACAGGCCGTTCACCTCGCTTGCATCATACAGGTTGGGGTGCACGTCGGCATCCACGGTAGAGCAAATCAGGAAGTTGGTGCCACCCCACGAAGTGGTGCGCAGACCATCTTGAATAACGGGGAACAGGGCCTCATAGGAAGCACCGTTGGTGCAGTTGTCACCCATGAACAGCATCTGGTAAGCAGTGTACTCACGATAGATACCGTCAATACCCTCGCCGGAATAACCGGTAGTGTGCAGTTGGTAGGGTGAGTCAATGACCTTCTTGGCATACTTGGCGGCATCTTCCCAACGCGGGGTGCCGGTATAGACTTGCCAGTTCAGGTAAAGACGAGCCAGCAGCATCCATGCAGCAGCTTTGTCAACGCGGCCATAACCAGCCTCACCATATTTCTTGGGAGCAGGATCGTTGAGAATGTTATCGCCACTGCCTTCACCAATGATGTCAAGCAGCTCACTCTCGATGAACTCACAAACCTCGGCACGAGGCTTCTGATCAGGATCCTCACCTGAGATGACGGTAGAGAAGGGAATGTCTCCAAAAGCATCGGTCAGCAAGAAATACTGGAATGCACGCAGGAAACGGATCTCAGCTGTCATCGTGGCATCATGGTCGGCAAACTTCTCCATATACTGGTTGCAGAAGGTGATGCCGATACACAGACCATAGTAGTAACCGCGCAGCATCGGGTGGCTGGCGTCATAGGTATTGTGGCAATACTCGGGAATACCGGTGTCGCCCCATCCGCAGATAGCCTCATCGGTGGTCAGCTCGTTTGAGTTCCACATCTGGCGGTACTTGTGCTGGAAACCGCCGTCAAGACCATCAACGTCAACATTGTCATCACCGCCGTTGTTGCCCGAAGTGGCAAACACCGAGTAGCACTTGTTGAACATCTGCTCAACACCCACGTCGTTCTTCAGCGAGGGGTCGATAGGCTCAACGTCCAGGTCGTTGATACAAGAGGCAAGACCTCCGACCATCAACATGGCGGCAACTGCACATTGTATATATTTGAAAAACTTATTCATTGTCGTATTTCTGATGAAAAATTTATATAATCTGTCAACGTAATTAGAAATTCAGACTCAAACCAAGGATGAACGAAATGGGACGGGGGAAGATGTCACCACCGATACCACCGTAGATCTCAGGATCGATGCCATCATACTTGGTGATGCAGAACACGTTGCTCACGGTACCATAAAGACGTCCGCCAACACCATTGTAGCCGTTGCGCTTGAACAGGCCGTTGAAGCTGTAACCCAGCGTGATGTTGTCACACTTGAGGAACGAAGCGTTCTGTACCCAGTAGTCGGTCATGATGGTGTTGTTGTCATAGGTCTGCCAACCCAGCTCAACCGATTTTACAGGACGGTTGTTCAGGTAGAAGCCCGAAACTGCCTCGAGTACCGAAGCGGTGCTGGTGTTGTGGTAACCCTGCATTACGTTGTTGTACATGTAATTGCCGATGCTGGCACGCAGGCTGAAGCCGAAGTCCCAGTTCTTCCAGTCCAGACGAGAGGACAGACCCATGGTCACGGGAGCGTGCGGCGACTTGTAGAAGTACTTGTCTTCCTCACTGATGACTCCGTCACCGTTGCGGTCAACGACCTGGCCCTCGATGGGCTTGCCGTTCACGTCATAAACCTGCTGCAACACATAGAAGCTGTGGGAGGGATGTCCCACGGCGTGGGCCTGTACATTACCATTAATACCAATGCCGCCGGTCATTACCTTGAAGGAGGGATCCTTGTCGAGCAGCTCGGTAATCTTGTTGCTGTTGTAGGTCAAGTTGTAGTCAATGGTCCACAACAGGTCGGTGGTGGAGATGGCCTTCCAGTTCAGTGAGAACTCAATACCGGTGTTGCGCAGCGAACCGATGTTCTTGAAGAAGGCGTTCTTGAAACTGGTCAATGCCGAGAAGGCGGTCCAGTTCAACAGGTCGGTGGTCTTGCGATAATACCAGTCGATGCTACCGCTCAGACGCTGATTCATAATACCCCAATCCAAACCGATGTTGGTTGTTGTGGTGGTCTCCCACTTGAGTTCGGGGTTATAAACATTGGGCTTTGCCTTTTCGCCAGTGCCCACAAGGTCGTAGAACGAACCGACGCTACCATTGCTGACAACATAGTTGTTGAAGTAGTTGTAGTCGCCAATGCCTTCCTGCTGACCGGTCTTACCCCAACCAAGGCGCAGCTTCAGGTCACTGAAGGGACCATCATGCATGAAGGCCTCCTCGTTGATCTTCCATGCAAATGCTGCCGACGGGAACAATGCCCAGTGCTTCTTGAAGCGGGACGAGCCGTCGTAACGCAGGGTGAAGGTCATGAGATAGCGGTTAGCGTAGGAGTAATTGGTACGGCCAAAGAATGATACCAGGTAATTCTCGGTGCGGTAACCCTGACCGTTGTTCTGGAGATAAACGCCATCGCCATAGATGGCACCAGCCTTGGAATCACCCACATTGTAGTTGGCGCCGGGAATCCAAACACCAGGAACAACATGGAGAGCCTTCTCGCTGTCCTCGGCGGTGAAGAGCAGTGACGAGTTGCTGGGATAGGTGCCCCATGACTCGTTATACTCCTTGCGCCAGTTGTGCTGCCACTCATAACCAGCCATGATATCGAAGTGATGCTTGTCATTGAAGTCCTTGTAATACTGGGCATAGGTACTCAGCTGCAAGTTCTCCTTGGACTGGGTGTAGCGGCTGTTGTTGCCATAGTAGTTTGAGGTATTGGAGATATTGGCACTGTTGTTGTGGCCATGGCCACCAGTGAAGTCACCACCCAAAGTGAGGTGGAGTCTCAAGTCCTCAAAACCATGAATCTTGTAGTCAATGTCGGCACTGCCGATGAATGAATGTGACCAACCGGTGTTGTCGTGGTTGTCGAGCATGGCAACGGGGTTGTAGGGAGCATTGCCGTTCTTGGAGTAGCCACCCCAGCCTGGATCGGTGGTGTTCACCTGCAACCAGTCAAAGTAGCCGCCCACACAGTCATACATCGGGTCGTTGGAACGAATGGGCTGTGTCGGGTCCATGCGCACTGCATTACCCACAGCACCAGTGTCGGCCCAACGCGACTTGGTCCATGCCAGCTTACCATTGAGGTTCAAAGTCAAGTGGTCATCAAACAACGAGGGGTTCAAGTTCAAGGCAGTTGTAACGCGCTTGAAGTCTGAGGTCTTGAGGATACCCTGTTGATCGGTATAGCCCACCGAGATACGATAGGGCAGGACATTGGTTACCGAACCGGCCAGCGTCAAGTTGTGGTCATGGCTCAAAGCGGTGCGGTAAATCTCATTCTGCCAATCGGTGTTGGCGTTGCCCAGCAGTGACAAGGCAGTCTCTTCACGGGTATCGCCAGCGAAAATCTTCTTCACAAATGCGCGATACTCGTCACCGTCCATCACGTCGATGGTCTTTTTCTTCATACTCCAGGTTACACTACCGTTGTAGGCCACTTGCGGAGCCTGTCCGCGACGACCTTTCTTGGTGGTGATGATGATGACACCGTTAGAACCACGGCTACCGTAGATAGCGGTTGCCGAAGCGTCCTTCAACACGTTGAAGCTCTCGATGTCCTGGGGGTTGACCAGTGACAGGGGGTTAGAAAGACCGCTCACGCCATTGTTATCCATGGCAATACCATCGATCACAATCAGCGGGTTGTTGCTGGCGTTCAGCGACGAACCGCCACGAATGCGGATCGTTGCACCGCCACCAGGGCTACCGTCACCACTGGTAACGCTCACACCGGCAATCTTACCACCCAGCATGTCCTGGGCACTTACAACGACACCCTTGTTCTTGGCATCGGGCTTGAGAGCCGTTACCGAACCGGTCAAGTCGTTTTTCTTCACTACACCATAACCGATGACCACCAGATTTTCCAGCATCTGGGTGCTCTCGGCAAGGGTAATAACCAACTCGCTGGCTGCAGTGACCTCATGGTCCTCGTAGCCGACAGACGAGATCAGGAGCTTGGCGCCTTGGGGCACGCCTTCCAGGGTAAAGAGACCATCAAAATCGGTAGCAGTACCCATCTGCGTGCCAACGACGCGAACAGTCGCGCCGATTACAGGCTCGCCGGTAGCATCCTTGACAATGCCGTTCACAGTAATCTGTGCATAGGCTCCAAGTGACAGGAAAAGTCCCATCACAAGGGTTAGAATCCTAAAAGGAATTCTGATGTTTACCTGCTTCATCTTTTAATTTTTAAAGTTAATATTATGTTGTTAATCAATTAAATAAATTTCTTTTTCGCATCAACTCAAAAGCATTGAGTGACTTCAAAAGGTTTCAAATGGCCGTAATAAGGCAAATAAAACAAGGCAAAAATAGAAAATTTAATTATAATTTTCTTTTTTTATAATGTTAAATTTTTCATTAAATAAATGCAATCGTTTGCGCGGTCCGTTTTTTTGCTCTATCTTCGCAGCATCTTAACTGATTCATAACCCGATTCAACTACAATGAACGAAAAACGACAAATGACGATGAAAGATATCGCCCGCGAGTTGGGTGTATCGGTAGCCACCGTGTCGCGCGCACTTAGCGATAGTCCCAGCATTTCGCGTGAGCGCCGTCAAGCGATCCAACAGTTTGCGCGTGAGCACAATTACTTCCCAAACGTCATTGCTGAGCAGCTCAGGCACAGCCGCCGCAACCCGTCTCGCGCCATCGGTGTGATTGTCCCTGAAATTGTTCACTACTATTTCTCGTCAATTCTCGACGGCATCGAGAGCGAAGCGGCGTCACGCGGTTACCATCTGATTGTCGCCAAGAGCAACGAGAGTTATGAGCGCGAGGTACAAATCTGTGAGGCCATGCTCAAAAACAAGGTATGCGGCATCATCGTGTCGCAAGCCAAGGACACCGAGCAGTATGACCACTTTGAACATCTCGAGGCAGCCGGGGTGCCGCTGGTATTCTATGACCGCATCTGCCCCGCACTCAACGCCAGCCGTGTAGTGGTTGATGACTACATGGGCACCCTGAACGCCGTGTCTCACCTCATCACCACCGGCTGCAAACGCATTGCCTTCTTTGGCACCTCGATGAATCTTGTCATCGGCAAAAACCGCTTCAACGGCTATCGCGACGCCCTCTATAAGCACGGGTTAACACTCGATGAAACACTGGTTCGAATCTGCGACAACAGGGCCGACGCCGAGCGCATCACTCCTGCAATGATACAGACCGAGAACAGACCCGATGCATTTTTTGCTGTCAACGACGAGACAGCCATCGGCATCCTGTCGGTTGTAAAACGGCTGGGTTATTCCGTTCCCGATGATGTAAGCATCTGCGGATTCACTAATGGTTTCCGCGCCACGGTCTGTGACCCGATGCTCACCACAGTTGAGCAGCGCGGCAGCCAAGTGGGCAAGGAGGCAGCCGACATCCTCATCGGCCTTGTCGAAGGGGCCCTCCCCACCGACCGCCCAGAGAAACGCATTGTCAAAACCCGCCTCGTCGTCCGCGGCACCACCCGCCACACCTAAATCAAACATCACAAAAAAAGAAACCTATAACGAAAACAATAAATACAAAGTTCGTTTGACATGTCAGACTTAGAAAAGCTAAAGAATCACTTTTTTGATGTTGTTGGCGCTTTATATGACGTTCACACTGAACTTGGACCTGGACTTAATGAATTCTGTTTTCAGGAAAGCCTACGCATTCAATAATAAGTTGTCACAGTTGTTCTAGTTGTCTTTAATCATTACTGCTTAATCAAATAAAAAATAATAAAGTTGTTTTTATGAAGAGATTATTAGTTATTTTGATGGCATTTGTGGCCATCAGTGCGTCTGCTCAAGTAGATAGGCCCAAGTTGATTGTGGGCCTTGTCGTGGACCAAATGAGGTGGGACTACCTCTATAACTATCAGTGGGGGGAGGGCGGTTTCAAGACACTGCTCAGTGACGGTTACCGCTGCAACAACACCATTATTGACTATGTGCCCACTGTTACTGCCATCGGTCATTCCAGTATCTACACTGGCACCACGCCCGCTTTTCACGGCATCGCGGGCAACAATTTCATGCTTGACGGGAAGAATGTGACCAGCGTGCAGGACGACACCGAGAAAGGTGTGGGCGGCAACGAGAAAACCCGCGGAAAATCGCCGCGCAACCTCATCACCACCAACATTGCCGACCAACTGCTGCTGGCCACCGATTTCAAGAGCCGAACGGTGGGCATTGCCCTCAAGGACAGGGCGGCCATCCTGCCAGCAGGACACAATCCCATCGGTGCCTACTGGCATGACAGGGACAGCAAGACGTTCGTCACCAGCACCTACTATATGGACAAGTTGCCGCGTTGGGTGAGCGACTTTAACAAGAAATATCGCAACGAGCTTTTAATGGACCTCAGTTACTCACCTATGGGCACCACTTTGACATTTGCCCTTGCCGAACAAACGCTCATCAACGAGAAACTGGGCCAAGGCGAGGCGACTGATATGCTTGCCATCAGTGTTTCTAACACCGACATGTGTGCGCACTACTATGGAACCCATTCGCCTAAGGTTGATTCTATTTACTGGCAACTTGACAAGGAAATTGCACATTTCATCAATGTGCTCGACCAGCGCATCGGGCGCGATAACTACCTGTTGTTCCTTACGGCCGACCACGGCGGTACTCACAGCTACCCGCGCATGACGTCACACGGATTACCCAGCGGCTGCTGGAACAGCAATGCTGCTATCGTTGCCGCCAACAAGCGACTGAAGCAGCAGTTCGGTGTGGACAGTATTTTCAAGGCCGAGATGGGTTATACCTTCCATCTCAATCATGAGGTCATCAATGCGGCAGGGCTTGACCGTGACAAAGTGATGCAAGCCGCATGTAAAGCTTTGGAGGAGCCTGAGGAAATCCAGTGGGCAATAGATGTCGCTAACATTGATACCTACCCCATTCCCACCATCCTCAAGGAGCGCATCAAGCTAGGGTATTTCCCTGGGCGAAGTGGCGAAATCTTCGTTGTTCCACGCACAGGGGTGTATGACGGAAAAACCGAGTGGGCGGCATCCAACCATGGCACTTGGAGCCAGAGTGACTCACACATTCCCCTCATCTTCATGGGATGGCACATCACTCCTGGCGAGACCAGCCGACTCACCCACATGACCGACATCGCCGCTACCGTGTGCGCCATGCTACACATCCAGGCGCCCAACGGTTGCATCGGCACTCCAATTTTTGAGTAATGACCTAGACACAACAAATAAATGAAGGGGGCTTTGAGGCCCCCTTCACTACTATCATTGGGATGATTAAAGCAACTCAGGAAGTTGGAACAGACGGGTTCCGTTAGACCCTTTAATAAGGATATATCGGCCTTCAGGACGATTGGCCGCTATTGCAGCCTTAACTTGCTCCACATCATCAAATTTGCGATATGGGCAGTCGATGTTCTTGAATTCCTCACCCACGAGCCACACTTCGTCAAAAGGACATGAGGAAAGACGTTCCACCACTCGCCGATGTTCCTCGGCGCTACTGGCGCCAAGTTCTCTCATCTCGCCCAAGATAGCCATCTTGGGGGAAACCTGCATCAGGCTGAAGTTGTCGAGTGCTGCTGCCATCGATGTGGGATTAGCATTATAGGCATCCACAATCAGATGATTGTGCTCGGTCTCAGTGAGTTGTGAGCGGTTATTGGAAGGAATGTAGTTCTCAAGCGCATGGCAGATTTGTTCGGGTGCCACCTCAAAGTGCAGGCCCACGGTGACAGCGGCCAACACATTATCAATGTTGTAGCTGCCGATGAGACGTGTAGCCACCTCATGCCAGTCACCTTGTGCCGAGCGCCATTTCAAACGCAGGAACGGGTCACAGGCAATAATCTGACCATAAACACTGGCATTGGTTTTATTCTCGTCACAAGTATAATATTCAGCTTTGACACCCTGTGGCAAGATACCCATCAGGTACTCGTTATCGGCATTGATGAAGATAACGCTGTCGGGACGAGTCGCCAAGTTCTCATAAAGTTCGCCTTTGGTTTTGATGACGCCTTCAAGTGAGCCGAAGCCCTGCAGGTGGGCCTTGCCCACATTAGTAATCAATCCGCAAGTTGGCTCAGCAGTCTCGGCAAGCGTCTTGATGTCACCCGAGTGGCTGGCGCCCATCTCGATGACGGCTATCTCGTCCATGACACTCAGCCGGAGCAGCGTCTTGGGCACACCAACATCGTTATTATAGTTTCCTTCGGTGGCCATCCCATCATAGCGCTCGGTGAGCACGGCACGCACGAGTTCCTTGGTCGTCGTCTTGCCGTTGGTGCCGGTGATGGCAATGACGGGGATGTCAAATCGACGGCGGTGTTCACGCGCCAAATCCTTGTAGGCCTGCAGCGTGTCAGGGACAAGAATCATCTGCTTGTCACCATGATAGGCATTATATACCTGCTCATCGCTAACGACGGCAACAGCACAGCCTTTATCAAGAGCCTGGCTGGCAAATTGATTGCCGTCAAACGTATCGCCCTTCAAGGCAATAAAAATGCTGCCCTCGGGACAGTCGCGGCTGTCGGTGGTGATGGCAGGATGCTGCTCATAGATTGCGAAAAGTTCTTTGCTATCCATAATCTCTACATTTATTTTCGCGCAAAAATACAATAAAAGGAGAATTTTTGTGTAATTTTGCGCCGACTTTTTAATGTGTGCGCAAAATATAATGAATACAACCAAGAGAACTATAGCCATCGTGTGTGGTGGCGACTCATCTGAGTATGAGGTCTCCCTTCGTTCGGCCCAAGGCATTGACTCGGCGATGGATCATGACCGTTATAATGTCTATATCGTTTTAATCAGGAAAGAGGATTGGCATGTCAACTTGCCCGACGGCAGACAACCCGTCATCGACAAGAACGATTTCTCGTTCATGAAAGACGGCGAGAAAATCCGTTTTGACTATGCCTACATCACCATCCACGGCACTCCCGGCGAGAACGGCGTGCTGCAAGGCTACTTCGACATGATAGATCTGCCCTACTCCACCTGCAACGTGCTGGTTGAGGCGCTCACATTCCACAAGTTTGCGCTGAACAACTACCTGCGCGCCTTTGGCTGCTCGGTTCCTGACAGCATCCAGGTGCGTCGCGGTGTGCCTCACAACTGGACAGCCGAGAAGGTCAAAGACTATCTGGGAATGCCCTGCTTTGTAAAACCCACCGCCGACGGGTCAAGTTTCGGTGTAACCAAAGTGAAAAGCTGTGAGCAGTTGGACGAAGCCATGGAGTTTGCTTTCAAGCAGTGCGACAACGTCATGATCGAGCGTTTCCTTGACGGCACCGAGGTCACTGTTGGCTGTTACAAGACCAAAGAAAAATCGGTTGTCTTCCCCGTGACCGAGGTGGTTACCGACAACGAATTCTTTGACTATGATGCCAAGTATAACGGACAAGTAGAAGAGATTACCCCGGCCCGCATCAGTGACGAACTCACTGCCGCCTTGCAAGCCGAGACCTCGCGCATCTACGACATCCTGCACTGCAACGGCATCATCCGCATCGACTACATTATCACCAAGAACGAAGACGGTAGTGACCATATCAATCTGCTGGAAATCAACACGACGCCTGGTATGACTGTCACCAGTTTCATCCCACAGCAAGTGCGTGCCGCAGGTCTTGACCTGAAAGACGTTCTCACCGACATCATTGAGAATCAATTTAGATAAACTTTGGTAATTATTCCAATGGAACATGCGGGGTGGGCACTGGCCTGTCCCGCATGTTCCTTATTATTTCTTCAAGGCGCATTCGGAAACATATACCTGAAACATAAGAAAACATGATTATTATGATACCAACATGAATTATTAGGCAAATGATAGCAAACAAATGATAGCTTTTTGCTATATTTGCCGAAACTTTTTTAATTAACTCGACAAGATGAAACGACTCATTTCATTACTATTTGCACTGATGGCACTTGTTGCAGGAGCGCAGGGATACTTTAACTCCGTCAACAGTCCTGACATTGCCAAGGACGGAACCGTGACGTTCAAAGTCAAGGCGGCTGGCGCCGACACCGTACGCCTGATCATCGATTCGCGCATGGATACGCTGATGCGACACACTGGGAACAACACGTGGAGCATCACTTTGCGAGACCTAGAGCCTGACCTGTACATGTACTACTTCACCATCGACGGCATGAAGGTTCTTGACGAGAATAATGCCCAAGTGTTGCGTGACGTCAAGAACGTGATGAATACCTTTATTCTTGATCCGCAGGGTGATTGCCCGATGGCCGTGCACGATGTTCCGCATGGCACTGTCGAGGCGGTATGGTATGATTCGCCCACTTTGGGAGCTACTCGCCGAATGATGATCTATCTGCCGCCTGGATATGAGCAGAGCCGGCAACGTTATCCAGTGTTTTACCTGCTGCATGGCACGGGAGGTGACGAAACTGTATGGCTGGAGCAGGGACGAGCCGCACAAGTGCTTGACAACCTCATTGCAAGCGGCAATGCCGACCCGATGATTGTGGTGATGCCTAATGGTCACACCGACACACCCGCAGCGCCCGGCTTGGGCAGCAACAACAACGAGCAGCCCACCTTTGCCCACAAGCAATGGATGGAAGGCACCTTCGAGTCAAGCTTTAACGACATTGTCAACTGGGTGGACAAGAACTACCGCACACGTGCCGCAAAACGCTACCGGGCCATCGCTGGCCTGTCGATGGGCGGTTACCACTCACTCTACATCAGCGCAAACCAACCTGATGATTTCGCCTACGTCGGACTTTTCTCTCCCGCCATCGGTCGTATGGACAAGGGCAAGAGCAAGATATATGATGACTTGGAAGCTAAACTCATTGAACAGTTTAAGCAACGTCCCAAGTTATACTGGATAGGCATCGGCAAGGATGATTTCCTCTATAAGGACAATGTTGAGTTCAGGCAGCTGCTGGACAAGAACCGACTGCGCTACACCTATCACGAGAGCGGTGCTGGCCATGAATGGGCCAACTGGCGCGATTACCTCGTCATCTTCACACAACAGTTATTTAAATAATGTTGACAGCCGTGGCAGTTCCACGGCACAATAAACCATCTGAAAGAAATGCTTGATGCACTTATCCATTTCTTTACCCAATGGGGCTACCTTGGACTGTTTCTCGGGTCGTTCCTTGCCGGTAGCATTGTCCCATTCAGCAGCGAGGCACTTGTCATCGCGTGCGTGGGTCCGCTGCACATGGACCCGGTTACCAGCCTGTTTGTGGCTCTGGCAGGTAACGTGAGCGGCGGCATGACATGTTATTACATTGGCCATTTGGGGAAAATTGAGTGGATAGAGAAATATGCCCATGTGAGCGAGGAAAAACTCAACCGCGCCCTGCACTTCATGCACAACCGCGGCGCATGGATGGGCTTCTTTGCTTTTGTCCCCATGCTGGGAACCGCCATTAGTGTTGCCTTAGGCTATGTGCGCTCCAACGTGTGGATTGTCCTCGTCACCATGACCATCGGCAAATTGCTGCGCTATGCCGCCATCATCTGGGGCTCACTGAAACTAATCAACTTATTCTAGACTTATCACTTATAACTATTATGACACCTATCGAAATCCATAACGAACTACTTGCAGGCCGTATCATCAAGCAACTTGAGCGCCGCAACTTCACCGCTCATTATTGTGCTACTGCAGCCGAGGCCATCAAACTTGTCAAGTCACTCATGCCCGAAGGAAGCAGCATCTCCTGGGGCGGTTCGCAGACCATCCGAGAGATGGGACTTACCCAAGAACTCATCGACAGCGGCAAATACAAGGTCATTGACCGCGACAAGGCCGTAACCAACGAGGAAAAGCGCCAATGCTACCTCGACGCGATGGATGTGGACTACTTCCTCACCAGCGCCAACGCCATCACTCAAGATGGTGTCATCGTCAACATCGACGGTCGCGGCAACCGCGTCGCCGCTATCACCTGGGGGCCGCACAATGTGATTCATATCATTGGGCTTAACAAAGTGGCTTCCACCCTTGAGGCCGCCCTTACCCGTGCCCGCAACGTTGCCGCGCCCATCAACACTGCCCGCCTTGGCTGCGACACCCCCTGCAAACTGGACGGTGTGTGCCACAACTGCAATAGCCCACAGTGCATCTGCAACTACATTCACTTCACCCGCAACAGTTTCCCGGCCCACCGCCACACCGTCATCCTCATAGGTGAGAACTGGGGCTACTAATTTTATAATATTTTTATTATGAATGAGAAATTGAGTTTTATTGGGATTATACCGGCGAGGTATGCTTCGACGAGGTTTCCTGGGAAGCCGCTGGCGATGCTGGGCGGCATGACGATGATAGAAAGGGTTTACTGCCAGGTGAGCAAAGCGCTTGACCGCGTGGTGGTCGCTACCGATGATGACCGCATCATGAACGCCGTAGTGGCCTTTGGCGGTAAGGCGGTGATGACGAGTACCGAGCACCGCAGCGGCACCGACCGCTGCCAGGAGGCATACCTGAAAAACGGAGGTGGCGAGGATGTCATCATCAACATCCAAGGCGATGAACCGTTCATCCAGCCCGATCAACTGCAAGCCATTATGGCCTGCTTTGACGACGAGGGAACCGATATCGCCACATTGGTGCGCCCGTTTGATGCCAGCCGTCCCTACAATGAACTGGAGAATCCCAATTCGCCCAAGGTGGTGCTGGACAACCAGATGCGTGCCCGCTACTTCTCGCGCTCGGTCATTCCTTTCATACGGGGCAAAAAGCGTGAAGAATGGCCTAGAATGACACAATACTACACCCACGTGGGCATGTATGCTTATCGTGCTGCCGTGTTGGCTGAAATCACGCGCCTGCCTCAGTCGCCACTAGAACTGGCCGAGTCGCTGGAACAGCTTCGCTGGCTCGAAAACGGCTATACCATCAAGGCGGGCATCACTACCACAGCCACCATCGGCATCGACACGCCCGAAGATCTCGCGCGAGCCGAAAAATATCTGGCTAACTCCTAACTTCTAACTCCAACTATTAATATGAAGTCTTCAATTCTCACTATCATTTGCTTGATAACAGCAATGACCGCTGGCGCTCAGCCCGTCGGGGAACCGTGGATGGACCTGCAGGTGAACGAAATCAACCGCTTGCCGGTACACACGTCATTCATTGCCCATGATGTGAATTCAACAACGATGAGCCGCTACTTGTCGCTCGATGGCGACTGGAAATTCCATTGGGTCGCCAACCTGGACGAGCGCCCCACCGATTTTTGGCGTCTCGACTTGGACGATAGCGGTTGGGCCACGATGCCCGTGCCTGGCATGTGGGAATTGAACGGATATGGCTACCCGGTGTATGTCAACATCGGCTTCCCGTGGCGCGACAATTGGGAGAATGACCCGCCTCGAGTGCCCGTGCAGGACAACCATGTGGGTACCTACCGCCGCCACATTACATTGCCTGCTGAATGGAAAGGCAAACAGGTCATCGCCCATTTCGGTAGCGTGACCAGCAACATCAATCTGTGGGTCAACGGCCAATTTGCTGGTTATGCAGAGGACAGCAAGATGGCTGCCGAATTCGACATCACGCCCTATGTCCACGAGGGAGATAACTTGCTGGCGTTCCAAGTGATGCGCTGGTGTGACGGCACCTACAGCGAGGACCAGGACTTCTGGCGCCTGTCGGGTGTGGCACGATCGAGTTTCCTCTACTGCCGCGATAAGAACAACCACATCGATGACCTGCGCGTGACCACAGGACTTACCGATGACCTGTGCAACGGCACGCTCATGATCGCGCCTCGAGTCACGGGTAAGGGGACAATGAGATACCAGCTGCTTGATGCTCAAGGCAACGAGGTAGCCATGATACCAAAAGGTGAAAACAGTTGGATAGTATCTGACGCCCAACAATGGACAGCCGAAACCCCATACCTCTATACCTTGATTGCCACGTACACGCCTGCCGACAAGAAGGCAAAGGGCGAGGCCATCGTTCAGAAAATCGGTTTCCGCCGTGTGGAAATCAAGGACGGCCAACTGCTGGTGAACGGCAAGGCCATCTACATTAAGGGTGCCAACCGCCACGAGATGGACCCCGACGGCGGCTATGTCGTGTCGCGAGAGCGCATGATTGCCGACATCAAGGAGATGAAGCGCATGAATATCAATGCCGTGCGCACCTGCCATTACCCTGATGACCCGCAGTGGTATGACCTGTGCGACGAATATGGCCTGTACGTCATCGCCGAGGCCAACCAGGAAGGACACGGCTTCCATTATGACCCCAACACTGCACCGACTTATAAGCCCATGTTTGCCAAACCTATCCTGGAGCGCAACCAGCACAACGTGAGCGTGCAGTTCAACCATCCCAGCATCATTGTGTGGTCGCTGGGCAATGAGACCTGCGACGGCCCCAACTTCACTGCTGCCCGTGACTGGATACGCTCTGTTGACCCCTCACGCCCCATCCATTGGGAGCGTGCCCAAGGCGGCGAGAATACCGACCTGATGTGCCCGATGTATGCCTCACCTGAGTGGTGCGAGCGCTATGCCAGCAAGCCCGAGAGCACCAAGCCGCTCATCCTGTGCGAGTACAACCACGCGATGGGCAACTCGGGTGGCGGCTTGATGGAATACTGGGAAGCAGTGCGCCGATTGCCCAAATTCCAGGGCGGATTCGTGTGGGACTTCGTGGATCAGGGCCTGCGCGTGAAGACTGCCGACGGCAAGGAGTATTTTTCCTATGGCGGCGACTATAACACCCACGATCCCAGCGACAACAACTTCAACTGCAACGGCCTCGTGAGTCCCGACAGGGTGTGGAATCCTCATGCCTACGAGACCGCCTATTACTACCAGAACGTCTGGGCCGAGGACGTAAACGTGCTACAAGGCGACATAGCCGTGAGGAACGAGTTCTTCTTCCGTGACCTGAGCAACGTGAAGATGCGCTGGCAACTGCTCGTCAATGGCGAGTCGGCACTCAACGGCGAGGAACTGAACCTGAATGTTGTTCCCCAAGGTCGCCAGATGCTGCATCTGCCCATCGCAAACACCCTTGCCGCGCTTGACCCGAACAGCGAGGTGATGCTCAATGTGGACTTCATGCTTAAGAATGCAGAGCCACTGATGGATGCCGGTCAGCGCATCGGCCACGGCCAATTGCCCGTCCTTGAGGTTGCCCCCCAATCAGCCAGTCTGCCTCACAACAAGGCTAAATTCAAGATCAGGCGAACTAAGCAGGAGCCGCTTACAGTTTCATGCGAGGGCACGGAAATCGCCTTTGATGCTACGACGGGCTTTTTGAAGCAATACTCCGTCAATGGCACTAACCTGCTGGGTGAGGGCGGCACTTTGAGGCCAAACTTCTGGCGCGCGGTGACCGACAACGACATGGGCGCATGGCTGCAACAAAAACTCAAGATATGGCGTAATCCCGTGATGAACCTGACGTCACTTGCCGTGGACAAGAAAGCCTCCAGCAAGTCTCAGGTAACCGTCGTTGCCCGATATGACATGCCCGAGGTGCATGCAAGGCTCACGCTAACCTACGAGATTCACAGCGGTGGGGCCATGTGCGTCACTCAAGGCATCGCCTTTGATGACAGTTATACCGAAATACCCGAGATGTTGCGCTTCGGCATGGTGATAGAAATGCCCAATGATTTGGAAATCAGCCATTTCTACGGTCGCGGCCCCATCGAGAACTATGCCGACCGCCGCTACAGCCAGCGCTTGGGTATCTACCGCCAGACTGCCGATGAGCAGTTCTATCCCTACATCCGTCCACAGGAGACAGGCACCAAGGGCGACATTCGCTGGTGGTGTCAGACCAGCAATCAGGGAAATGGCATCAAGATAACTGCTGACAAGCCGTTCTATGCCAGCGCACTGCACTACGATATTGCTATGCTTGACGAGGGTGACCAGAAGCACCAGCGCCACCCCTCGCAGTTGACCAAGTCGGCATTCACAGTCCTGACACTTGACAGTGAACATTGCGGCCTGGGCGGCATCGACAGCTGGGGAGCCCGTCCGCTGGAGCAGTACCGCCTCCCCGCCATCGACCGCACCTGTTCCTTCACCATCACCCCGATTGTTGCCAACTGACAACTGATTTCAGCAACTGAACCATCTGAAAAACCTGAGTTAATTCTCAGAGCAATCAGATGGTTCAGTTAATTTTTTACATTTACGGGATGCGGATGCCATCAGAAATATCAGAAAATTCAGTTGTTTGAATCTTCGGCTACTCGCTGTAGTTGTGGTCGATGACGATGGACACCTTGTCGTTGGGGACTAGCGGTTGTAACTCTGCGATGAGTTCCTGAATGAAGGCGGCGTCATCGTGAATAGTAATGTCAGGCACCACATCGATCGATACACGGTGTTCATCCTCAAAGTAAAAGAAGCCGTGTACTTGCTCAACATGCTCGTGGGCGGCAGCGGCCTGCATGACGGTGTGCTGCAACTGGGCACGCTTGTTTTCGCCTGTGGCAACTGCATACACGCCCACGGTCATGATAATGCCATGACGATCAAACATCTCCTCGGTGATGCGGCGCGTGAGACCGTGGATTTGGTGGGCATTCATCGTGTCGAGGACATTGATGTGGAGCGAGCCGATCTGTACGTCAGGACCGTAGTTGTGCAGAATGATGTCAAACACGCCATGCACCTCTTCATGTTCGCCAACCTCGCGTTTGATCTGCGAGAGCAACTCGGGCGAAATCTTGGCACCAAGCAACTCGTTGACAGGCGAAGCCAACATCTCGATACCAGCCTTGATAATGACCAGTGAGATGAGGGCACCCAAGATGCCGTCGAGCGAAACATTCCACAACAGCATTACACCAGCCGAGATGAGCGTCGCCAGCGTGATGATGGCATCAAACAGGGCATCGGAACCCGAGGCGATGAGCGCATCGCTCTTGAGTTTCTCACCCTGAGACTTGACATACCGGCCGAGCACCAATTTAACGACGATGGCCACGATGATGACGATGAGCGTCGTGGTTGTGTAAGTGGGTGTAGTCGGCTCAATGATTTTTTTGACAGACTCTATGAGCGAGGTCACGCCAGCCGAGAGTACAATCACGGCAATGATGATGGCGCTGAAGTACTCAATGCGCCCAAAACCGAAGGGGTGTTTCCTGTCGGCGGGCCGCTGTGAGAGTTTAGTGCCCACGATGGTGATGACGCTCGAGAGCGCATCACTCAGGTTGTTCACGGCGTCCATGATGATGGCTACCGAACTGGCCAAAATGCCTACTCCTGCCTTAAATGCAGCCAACAACACATTGGCGATGATGCCAATCCAACTGGTCCTGATAATCTGTGAAGAACGATCCATATATTTAGTTATTAGTTCAATTTTTGCGAAATACATCGCAACATGCAGCCAATTGATCTTCTGTTATTTAATGAATTAAAGCCTTTAATTACTTCATGAAGTTGCAAAGTTGCAACTTTTGTTGGTTTGAACCAACAAAAATGAGCCTAAATTGTTGATTGGAGTCAATAATTCTGCCACTTAACTAACCTCAATTTAGTCTTCAGCTTCAAACAAATTGATGAAACGTAGACCATTGAAGTGCACTTCTTTGCCTTTGATGTCTCCAAAGCTATAGGTTAAATCAAAAGAGATTGACGGGCTACACGCATGGTTGCCGTAATGCATATAATCGAGCAGATTGATGCCCAAATCAATTGCTTGTCCCTTTTTTACCCACTGCTCAAACGTGAAAATCCCTTCCATGCTGTAGAACAAAGCCTCAATGCGCTCCTTGGCCTCTTGTGCAGTACCTTTCACCACTTGATATTCAAAGTATTTATAATCTGATGGATATCTCATCTTCTTCAGCCACTGCTCAAATTTACCTGGATTCTGCGCTTTGACTTTTTCTATCAAGCGCATCTCGGCCTTTGTCGGAGGCCAAACGAATGACAAAGGTTCACAACAAGGAGTACTGCGTTTGATACGACCATCAGGATAACAGAACTGCCTGAACACCACAAAAACTCCCTTGGGGTCACCCACTTGACGTGTTTGATCATAGCGCACTTCGTCATCAAAGCGCTCATAGTAGATGGGCACGATGGCATCCACTATTGAGCACGCTTCTATCCAATCACCAGGTTTCAGGTTGTGTTGGTATTCTTCACGTTTTGTCATATGCCGTCAATGATTATTAAAAGGTTGCCACAGGAAGAGGCCTGCAGCAGTGACAAGTTGGCGGAACAGTTCCAGCAAGGCGGGAGACGGGTTGTAGAGGGTAAGATTGGTGTCGCCACCGCTGGCGGTAATCAGTGAGGCACCATCGTCAATCAGGACGCACAGGTGGCCATTCTGCAGACTTTCAACCAGCCACCTGACGAGCATCTTGGGATCCGGAAAGAGCCATTCACCACCATCGCGGCTCACCAATAGGTCGTGATAGCAATTCAATTTCAGCAGCACATCGGCAAGCTGGGTACACAAACGTTCATGCTGTGGTTCTTGCAGATAGTATTGTTCCACGGCAAAGAATTGTCCCGCACTGCCCTGCGGCACCTGCATCGGCAGGAAGTCAATCACCCAATAAGGTGCTTCAAGCAGCCGCTCTGTTATTTCGTCGTAATTCTGTTCCATAACCTGCCGCAAAGATAGCATTTTTCACAAATGTGAAAAAAAACGGAGCCAAGTATTTGTTCTGCTGTTAAAAATCAGTAATTTTGCAGATTGTAACTAAACTATAGAATCACCGTGAGTAATAATAAAGACAATAATTCGGGCGGATTTAGCCGCTTCCGTGATCGCCACCCCATTCTGGTGAACTCTGCACTGATGGCGTTGGCACTTGTAGCATTGGGCTATATCGCTCTGCTGTTTATCGATGTTTTCACTTCCCATGGTCAGCAGGTACAAGTGCCTGACGTGCGCAATATGCCATTGGAGAAGGCTATTGACATCCTTGAGGACGCAGGCCTTCGCTGGGAAATCAGCGACTCGACCACATTCTACGAGAATTATAAGCCTGGAACGGTCATCGACCAAGACCCGAAGGCAAAATCCTATATCAAAAAAATCCGTATCATCTACCTCAGCGTGAACGCGATGCATGCGCCCATCATCCCGCTGCCCAAGCTGGTTGAACTGCCTGGACGACAAGGTATGGCCATGCTTAAAGCCATGGGATTTAAGCATGTGACTATGGACAGTGTCGCCAGTGAGATGAGCGGTCTCATCCTGCAAGTCACCGTTGACGGACACAATGTTGCCCCCGGCAAGCCTGTTAGCGTGAACAGCCAGATTAAGATCACTGTGGGTGACGGCTCCATCGTTGACCTCAACCCCGAACAGATTATAGATCCTGAGTTGATGGACTCCATCGATGAACTCAACTATGAGGAGGACCAGAAGAGGTATGAAGAGGAAATGAAGGCTGCACAAGCTCGTGCCGAGCAGGAGCGCAAGAATCAAGCCGCCGAAGAGAAGAAAGACCAGAACAAGGATAAAGATAAGAAAAAGGACCAGGACAAGAAAAAAGATCAAGACAAGAAGTCTGACAAGGATAAAAAGAAAAATTAGACGTTAGACACGACTAGGGGCTAAGGACTTAACAGGCTAAACCATGGCAATGGATGACGAACTGCTGGAAGACGAGTTGGAGTCTGGCAGTAAGGACGAGATACAGTATGAATACAGTGAGCCCGACTTCACTGAGGACGGGCGCGACTATTGGGAGCACTACCACTATGTGGTGGAGCCGGGACAGGTGTTGCTGCGCATCGACAAATACCTGGTGGAGCGCATCAAGGGCACCAGCCGCAACCGCGTGCAGAACGCAGCCGAGGCACAGTGCATTCGCGTAAACGGCCGCCCCGTCAAGAGCAACTACCGCGTGCACCCCGGCGACGTTATCAGCGTGGTGATGGACCGTCCGCGTTATGAGTGCGAAATCGTCGCCCAGGATATCCCCCTGAACATCGTCTACGAGGACGCCAGCCTGATGGTTGTCAACAAGCCCGCCGGCATGGTCGTTCACCCCGGCCACGGCAACTTCGACGGCACGCTGGTCAATGCCCTTGCCTGGCACTTCAAGGACAACCCCGACTATGACGTCACCGACCCGCGTCTGGGCCTTGTGCACCGCATCGATAAGGACACCAGCGGTCTGCTGGTCATCGCCAAGACGCCCAACGCCAAGACCTCGCTGGGTGCCCAATTCTTCAAGAAATCAACTAAACGCCAGTACATCGCTGTGGTATGGGGCGAGATGAAAGAGCTGGACGGTACCGTGACGGGTAACATTGGGCGTGATCCACGCGACCGCGTGCTGATGAAGGTATTTCCTGACGGCGATCAGGGCAAGCATGCCGTCACCCACTGGCACACGGTAGAGAACCTGGCCCATGTGGCGGTGGTTCAGTGCCAACTGGAGACAGGCCGCACGCACCAAATCCGCGTCCACATGAAACACATCGGGCATCCCTTGTTCAACGATGCCCGCTATGGCGGAGACCAAATCCTGCGCGGCAACCGTTCGTCTAGCTACGCCCAGTTCATCCACAACTGCTTTGAATTGTGTCCGCGCCAGGCCTTGCATGCCAAGACCCTGGGCTTCGTCCATCCCGAGACGGGCCAGCAGATGGACTTTGACAGTGAACTGCCCCCCGACATGGCCGCCCTCATCACCAAGTGGGAAGACTATGCCCGCAACCTTGCCACCAAGTAACCCACGACAATTATTCAAGATAAAAAGAAGACAATAAAGACAATTCTTGACCTAAGGGCCTTAATAGATTGTACTTCTTGTATTTATTGTTTTCCTTTCTGATCCAGTGGCTTGAAGCGGTAACTCTTGTTGTTCACAAAGAAAACTGCGGTTATAATCGCGAGAAGCAGGTAAAGTGCGCGATTATAACCGCAAAGTATTTGTTTACTGTAGTGAAGAGAAGATGGCTATGTCGGTCTTGTCAATCTTTCTTCTTGGCGTCGAGGTGGTAGGTGAACGAGATGCCGATGTAATGGTGCAGCGTGTCCTGCCACTCATTGGTCTGCTGATAGGCAGTCTGGCTACTCCAGCGATAGTCATCCTGGTTAAGAATGTCCTCGGCAAAGAGCCTGACGTTGCCCTTGTTCTTCAGGA
>JAEEGI010000504.1_pt1 | contig 117787 bp, 80 predicted proteins | sample 8958751 | NCBI WGS metagenome assembly JAEEGI01 (sample SAMN16246545, study PRJNA631951) | gut metagenome | biome: gut microbiome; feature: rumen; material: KS-attached | host: Bos | place: Iran: Karaj | collected 2018-10
GCAATAAAGAGATACAGGATAGCCCGACTTGATTTCCTTTACGGCTTCTAACCTTTCTGTGAATGAATGAAAATAACTCATATACACTCCTTTTTAGTTCTTTGTCTAACAAATGGGGTGCACTTCATTTTTTGACACACCCGCTTTATCGTTATAACCGTCGGGAACTATCAACGCTTGATCTTCAGCGTTTGGACGGTACCGTTGTTATAGGTAATCGAGACAATGTTGATGCCACGCTGCGGAGCCGTGAGCTGGCGACCACCGAGGTCGTAGTAGCGCACACTGCTAATGCCACGCTGCGACTGGTCGGCCTCAGGCGAAGCAATACCGGTAGCTGCACCCACAGGAGCGATGTTGGCATTCACAATCTGACCAGTCACATAGTCGATGAGCAACACTGCCACCTTCAGCTTTGCCTGGGGCTGCAGCAGACTCTCGCCATCCATGTTCACAGCATCGGCCAGCAGGAACGAGTAGCTATGCTCAACGGGCACGTCGGCCTTCACTTCGGCAGGAATACTCTCAGGAATGCCAAAGCCTGACTGCGGGGCGAGAATCACTACGTCGTTGAACACGAGTTCCTGTACGTAGTCGCCAGCTTTGTTGAATGTTGCGAGGTCACGGCCATCGCTGCCGCCAGCGTAGTAGTTAGCCTGATCCCAGTCGCTGCCAGCCTCACCAGTGAGACCGTCGGCCACGAGGATATATTCAACACCATACTTCGCATCGTCAGCGCTATAGGGGAATATCACGGATGTCGAGACGTTGATGGCCTGACCATCCTCGCTCATCTCCGACTGGAACTCAATTGCAGCATGTCCGAACTGCTTGTTGCGGCGAGCCATATCCTGAGCAACGAAGAAATCGGTGTTGCTAGTTCCGTAGTAAGGATCCACCTCCTCGGCACGGTCGAGCCATGCATCGGGGAATCCAGAAACGTTACTGGGGAAGAACTCCATAATCTCCATCGGGTCGTTGTTGTGATAGCTCAGCAGTACATACTCACCCTCACTGAGCTTAGCAAGTTTCTCAAGAGCCACGAATCCACGCGGACACCAGCCACACCATGTGCCGGTGTACTCCTCCATTACCGTACGCTTCTTCGGCAGCGTGTTCAATGCAACGATGGGCGTCTTCGCCATCGAAGCAGGATCGGCATTGTCAACACCGTTCACCTTCACCACATCGATTTCCAGATCGTAGTTGCCGGGTGAAGAGAGCTCAGGCATCGTCAGCGTAGTGGTATAGGCTTTTCCGAAGAATCCATCAACAGGAGTCTTCAGGTCGATGTGCTGCGAGCCTTTGAGTCCACCAGCTAGTGTATAGTCGATATCAAGCGACTTAATACCTTTCGAACCGTGGTTGATGAACTGCACCTCTGCCTCAAAAGGATTCTTTGTCGTCACATAAACCGTTTCACCAGGAACGGTGGCCACAGCATTCTCGCTCACCTTGCTACCACCAACGGTCACCTGAATGGCGGCATTGATGCCCAAGCCTTCCGAAAGGTCGAGCCACTTCAGGAACTCGCGGCCGGTGTGGAGATAGAAACCACCCTCGTTAGACTGAAGAATCACACCCAGCGGCTGTTGGTTCACTTCGCGTGAAGCATCGTCGATGGTAAGGCTATAGCCTACATACACACCCTCTTCAGGAATCGTGTAGGGTTTCTCCAACTTCACAGTCACATAGCCAGCCTTTGCATCAGTCACATCCACGCTCACAAGGTCGGGAACATTCTTGCCGTCCTCAACACGCAGCTGACTGGAGAGCCAAGCCTTGATGTTGCTCACACCGCGTGTGCCCATCAGCGGGAAGGTGATACTTTCCACGTGTGTACCTACCAGTGCCTCGTTCTGCAGGTGGATAGCCACGTCATAAGTGTCTTCCACTGCCTCGCCAAATGAATACACATCCTCGGCACCCGTATAGAAGCCGTAGCCGATACTGCTACCCGTGTCAGAAGGATCAATATCGGGATAGTCAGGTGTGGCGGCATCGGGCTGAATCTCAGAACCCAGATCGTGAACGTCGTTCCATGCAATCTCCGAACGACGCTCCTCGCCAGCACCACGATAGATGGCCTGCACACCGAAAGCCTCAGGACCTACCACATAGAAGTAAACGTTGTGGTTAGCTCCTTGAGCATAGAAGTCCCAACCGTCAGAGAAGTCGTAGGGAACTTCATCCATGTCCTCATCCAGATATGCGTAATGATCAGCTGACAGGCGCAACGGCTTTTCCTCGCCGTTCACCTTCGTATAAATCTGATAAGTAATCTTCTCAGGTAAGATGAAGTCGCCATTCACATCGACAGAAGGAATTTCGAAGTCAAGATAACCCCATCCATAACCATAATTATAGTAGTCATAACCACCCTCAAACAACTCGTTCCACGTAGGAGTAGCTGGTGTTGCGGCCACCTCGACAAACGGATACATCTTAGCCTTGTTGTAGGCGGCAGCATAATACACGGTAGTCTTTCCGGCATTTATCAGGAAGCAGCTGCTGTTCGAGAAGGTCTTTGTCTCAGCATCGTAGTCGAAGGTTACATCCTCGTTCGAGAGTTCGTACTCGGTGTAGTATTCCTCATAATACTCGTCATACTTCTCCTCGGCAGTAGCAGACACGAAGTACTGGTGGTAGTTCGCGACGAAGTCGGCACCCATGTATTGACCCGTCTTGAACACAGCCTTGTCACCCTCAATGGTACCCTTCACCCATGCCTCTGGCATATTGGCATAGAGGCCCTGTACATACACATCGTTGCCTTGGAAGCCAACCTTTGCAAGTGTACCATCCACGCCCTCGCCCACAACAGCATAATCCGTAGTTTCGAGACCCTCGGGAGCAGTCACAGGTTCGTCGGTCATCAGCGTCATCTTAAAATTCCAATCGCCATAGCCAGCCCATTCTTCACTCTCGTCAACAAGACCGACAATGACGTTGCCGGTGGCGATGTTCGAACCGGTAGGACATGTAATGGCCTGCGTCGTAGCATTGTAGTTCAGGGTCAGCGTCTGGTTTTCAGCAGTCACATACCAATCCTCGTCTTCAACATACGACAACAGCTCGGCATAGTAGGAATCACCTTCCTGCTCGAAAGCCATCTGCGGGAACTCGAAAACAATCTTGCTACCATTGAGAGTGCCCTTTACCCACGAATTCGTGGGCAGCTGTGAGAAGATGTTCTTCACATACACCTCGTTGTTTTCTCCAAACACCACATTACCTACAGCACCGGTAAAGGAAGTCTGTACCAGCCAGAACAGGTTCACATAGTAGGCATCGCCACTGCGTGAATAAATCTGCTGACGGCCCTCAGGCTGCTCAGTGATGAACTCCTCGTCACCCGTGATTGTCTTCTTCGGAGCACGCAGCACGCCTTTCGAATCCTTCGAGGCCTGCTCGGTCACCTTTGCCTTCTGGCTCTTGCCAGCCAGCACGGCACGTGCGGCACGCAGACGGCTCGGGTCTACTTGTTTCTGCAGCGATGCCTGCGACGGCATCTTCTTGGCATCAGCCTTCAGGCTCGGTGCCAGAGCTGCAACACGATTTGGCGAGAACTCGCGCGCGGCGGGTTTCTGCGCCATACTTGTGACGGTCATCAACAATGCCGCCACCAAGAACAGTGTAAATTTCTTCATGTTGTTGTTATTAAAATAATAAATAATGTGAGTATAATTTCATTCCGTCTATTGGAGCCACAAAATTTGGCATGTCCGCATGAAGGGAACCTTTGGCTCGTGTCATCCGAAAAACATGGTGCAAAAGTACTAAATTGTTTCGAACGAACAAAGGAAAATGCAATAAAAATGCAAATAGAAGTATAAATAGCACTTTTTGTTACAAAATGAAATCACGGAACAAAGGCATTGCCCGACAAAATGTAGGGACGCGGCGTGCCGCGTCCCTACATCAACACATCAGATTAAATGGCCGAGAGATTATTTCTTACAGCTTCACGCTGGAGATGTCAACGAGGTTGTTGACGATGGCATAGATGGTGAGACCGGCAGGAGAGTGTATCTGCAGCTTGCGAGCAATGTTGCGTCGATGGGTGATGACGGTGTTTACCGAGATGCACAGATGGTCGGCAATTTCCTTGTTCGACATACCCTGTACGACACTGATAATGACATCTTTCTCGCGGTCGCTGAGAGCCTCGTTGTTGGTGGGCGCCTGACTAATCATGCTGGAAATCTTTGCCGACACATCGCTCTGCTTAGAGCGCTGCTCAAGTCTTCTAATAGCCGGGATGAAAATATGGTCTTCCACCTCGGCGTGCTGCGCGAGCCACTCCTCATTATTGTAGATGTCATAGAGGGTGGCGGAGAGCTGGTTGTTGCGCAGGGGGTCGCCAGGCAGATATTTAATGATGATCTGCTTCAGCTCACGCAGTTTCTGATCGGTCTGGCCGTGATGCTTCGAGAATGTCTCGATGTCGTAGCCAGGGGTGGCACGCCCCATGAGGAGACTCTCGACATAGGGGAACACCATTCGTTCCTCGTACTTCATATGCTGCTGTATCTGGCGAGCATACTCGTCGTAGAGCTTCAGGATGAGGGCTGCCAGCGAATTGTCGGGGTCGAGGGCGTCGGCGAGCTCACGACGGATGAAGGGAAGCTGGAATCCAAGATAGTAATCATGAGATGCCCGCAGGTACTTCATGAGGGTATGCACGGACAGGCGGTCGGCATCGTCGGAGTCGCGATAGCCGTTGATGGTGAAATTCACTACAGCTAGGAAGGTATAGGTATCTACGCCCTCGTCCTCGCACACCTCGCGCACGGTTTTATCGCCAAAGCCCAGGTTGATGCCGAACGACCCGAGGCTCTGCAAGATGTTATAGTTGTCGCGGATGATGGAGATGAGTTTATCGTCCGCCTCATACATTTTCTGATTCTTCATGGCTGCAAAATAACAAAAAAACTTTGAGATATGCAATCATCACTATTAGGTATTTTCAATATTCTGCCATTTTCACTCATCATAACATCATCCCCAAATGTGGGTATTCAGGAGGGAAACCACCATTTTTAGGTATTGCGCAAACGCTGTGTTTATCGTAATTTTGCGCTCGAAACGGAAAAAACGATCATCATTAATCACATCAATGAGGATGAATAACAAGAAACTATGGATGGCTGCCGCAGCCTTGGCAGCATGTATGCAAATGAGTGCACAGGTGAATGCTGGCGACAGCGTGATGAGTCATGCCCGCGGCAACCGACTGAGCGTGGGTGGCTATGGTGAGGTGGCCTTCAGCCGTAACTTTTACAGCGACCATGTGAGCCGCTACTCGCAACCCGAACAGCACAAGGACGACCCGTCGCACGGGAAGTTCGACATTCCGCATGTAGTTGTCTATATGGGTTACGACTTCGGCAAAGGCTGGACGATGGGCACGGAGATAGAATTCGAGCACGGCGGCACAGGCATCGCCTACGAGAAGGAAGATGAGGAAGGCGGCGAATGGGAACAGGAAACGGAGAAAGGCGGCGAAGTAGAACTGGAGCAGTTCTGGATTCAGAAGTCATTTGGCCGCTATGCCAACATCCGCGCCGGACACATCGTGGTGCCGGTAGGCTTGAACAACGCCCACCACGAGCCGTTGAACTTCTTCACGGTGTACCGTCCTGAAGGCGAGAACACCATCTTGCCGAGCACGTGGCACCAGACGGGTGTTTCGTTCTGGGGACGCTCGGGCGACTTCCGCTACGAGGCTCAGCTGCTAGCGGGCTTGAATGCCGACCAGTTCACGAACACCGGGTGGATTCACAAAGGCCACAAGTCGCCCATGGAATATGATGTTGCCAACAAATACGGCATTGCTGCCCGAGTGGACAACTACTCAGTGCCTGGCTTGCGCTTGGCCATCAGCGGCTACTATGGTCATAGCATCGGTAATAGCTATCCTCGCAATGCCAACGGCGTGGATGCGGAATACAAAGGACGTGTGGTGATAGGCTCGTTCGACTTCAGCTACAACGCCCACAACTGGATTGTGCGCGGACAGGCCGACTACGGCTACCTGAGCGATGCCGCACAGCTGAAGTACGTTTATAACCGTCTGAACTCGAAATCACCCTTCAAGCACACGGCCTTCGTCTCGAAGAATGCCTACGCCATCGGCATTGAAGCAGGCTACAACGTGTTCTCCCAGTTCGAGCGCCTGCGCGCGCAAGATAAAAAGATGTATGTGTTCGGCCGCTACGAGATGTACAACCCCTATGCCTCACAGACCAAGAACACTCCCTACGACTACACTGCCGTGAAGCGCATGGCCGTGGGTGTGAACTACTACCCACTGCCGCAAATCGTGGTGAAGGCGGAATATTCACAGCGATTCCTGAAGAACCTCTATAACAACGAACCTGCCGTAAACATTGGCATTGCATATGAGGGTTTCTTCAGATAAAATAACGATTACACATACTTTATCATAAAATTAAAAAAAAAGACTATGAAGAAAATTTTCAAGTACGCGCTGCTCTTTGCAGCAGCCTACACGCTCACAACAGGTTTCACGGCCTGCGATGACGACAACAACGACGATCCTACCGAGGACCAGTACAAGGACCGCACGTATGGCAATCAGGCCATTGATGCCTGTTCCAGCGTGGTTTCGGAATTTGAAGCTGCCAACAGCATTATCGCGAAGGCTACGCTCACCAGCGAGCAGGAGACATACCTGCGCAACGTGCTGACAACCCTCGTGAACAACGTCATCGTTCCTACCTATACCGACCTGGCCGATGACGTGGAGGACCTCGAAAAGACACTCAACGGCCTCACCGTTAGCAACATCACGCAGAGCCAGATCAACAAGGCTTGCGACGATTTCAAAGACGCTCGCGAAAACTGGGAGCGCTCAGAAGCATTCCTCATGGGTGCCGCCTCTGATTTCGACGTAGACCCGACCATCGACTCATGGCCCCTGAACCGTGCCCTGCTACTGAACTACTTCAACAACGGCATGAACGACGAGATGCTGGAAGATGCCACCATCCTGGGTTTCCACGCACTGGAGTTCATCCTCTTCCGCAACGGACAGCCACGAAAGGTGGCCGAGCTGCAGACGAACGACACGTATAAGAATTTCACAGGCGTGAGCGGTGCTAAGGAACTGGCTTATGCGCAGACCATTTGCAAACTGCTGAAGGAGCGCTGCTTCCAGCTGCAGGTAGCTTGGGAAGGCGAGACTGCCAAGAACGCCAGCCGCATGGCTGCCGTGAAGGCTGCCGGACTGGAGTACAAGACGGAAAACGGTCTGTCGTATGGTGAGAATCTCACCTCTGCCGGTGTGAACGCCAAGAGTACCTTCCCCACGTTGAAGGCCGCCATCGCACAGGTGCTCTCCGACGACGAGGGCTCGTGTGTAGCCATTGCCACAGAGGTAGGAACCGCCAAGATTGCCAATCCCTTCTCGGCTGGCGACATCAGCTACGTGGAGTCGCCCTACAGCTACAACTCCATCACCGACTTCCAGGACAACATCCGCTCCATCCGCAATGTGTGGTATGGCTCTACAAATGGTACCGCCGCCAGCAATAGCTTCAGCGGATTCTTCACCAGCGTAGGTCAGAGTGCAACAAATACCAGTGTAGTGAACGCCTTCCAGAACGCTATCACACGCATCGGCCAGATGCCTGCACCGTTTGTGAAGTACTGCTCTACCATCTGGAACATCGCCTTCGAGGACGATGAGGACTGGGAGTAATTGATAGTTGACAATTAATAATTGATTATTGAAAATGAAAAACATTACCAAATTAGCATTCTTAGGACTGCTATCGATGCCGCTTCTAACGGCATGTCATGATGACGATGACATCGACCTTGGACCCCTCGTGCCGGAAACGGAAGCCTTCGGTAAGGCCAACGACGTGTTCTCGGCCGACGAGTGGTATCCGGGCGGACAGCTCGGCACTACTGAGAAAGCCAGCTATTCGGCAGCAACGCCCGCAGTTGTTAACATTGCCGGCATGGAGGAAGACTTCAATACAGGTGAGGACTTCTTCGAACACCTCTACACCTTCGAACAGAATCCACGCAAGGGCCTTGGCCCGGCATGGGTGCGCAACAGCTGCATTGCCTGCCATCCCAGCTACGGTCACGGCAAACGCCAAACCGAGTACCGCGCCAACCAGATTGGCAATGGTTATCTGCTCGTGGTCTATCACCCGTCGAACAACGCCTACATCAGCGAGGTGACGGGCATGCCGCAGACACAGGCCATGTCACCCTTCAAGGCTCCCATCGACGAGACGCAGATCAAGATTGAGTGGCCAGAAGTGAAGGAGATGGAGAGCGGACTGCCCATGCAGTTTGCCGATGGCGAGAAGTACTCGCTCATCTATCCTGTAGTGACCATTCCACAGACCGCTTTCAACACCAACCCGAAGCCCACGGAATACGATGTACGCCTGGAGTCGACCATCGGCCTCTATGGCACAGGACTACTCGATGCACTCGACGATGCCGACATTGAGGCTCAGTGGCGTGCCGAGGCTCCTTACATTGATTTGAACCCTGCCATGTGGGACAAAGAGGCCAATGCCTTCAAGACCAGCGCATACTATACTGCACCCTACAACGACACAGGTTCGTTCCACGGCAGTCGCGGTCCGCTGAAACGCTTCACCTATGCCATGACGCGTGGCACGTTGCAAGACGGTGCCGGCGCCAACGCTATCTGGAACATCACCAATGTCACACGCAGCGACCGCCACTGGCTCTACACCACGCCCGCTTGGGCCAAGGCTCAGAGTGAAGATAGCGAGGTTGTCGATTACATCAAACGTCATGGTTCTTCCGAGACGAGCATCCTGCATCCCTACTTTGCCGACGGCACCAACGAAGGCATCAGCGAGCGCGTCAACGAAATCCTGAGCTGCTCGTCCATCGCCAAGAAGGAGACCTTCGATAAGTACCTCTTCAAGGGCGCTCCCTACAACGGCCAAGAAGAGATGACCGACAAGCAGTACTATCAGTTCATGGTGTGGCACCGCGGTCTAGCCGTGCCTGCCGCCCGCAACCTGAACGATCCGGAGGTAAAGCGTGGTAAACAACTGTTCACCGAGATGGGCTGCGCCCAGTGCCATCGCCCGTCATGGAAGACTGGCAAGGACAACATGTGGGTGGATGCCAGCGTGAAGGCGTATGCCGATGCCAATGGACTGGCCAAGGACGGCGACTATACGAAGCTGTTGCCGAAGTATCCAAACCAGACCATCTGGCCTTACACCGACATGGTGCAGCATCGCCTGTTCATGGTTAACGACATCCGCACTGGATGGTGCCGCACCACTCCTCTTTGGGGACGTGGTCTGAGCCGCCAACTCACCGGTGCCGACGACCGCCTGCACGACTGTCGTGCACGTACTGTGCTCGAAGCCATCATGTGGCATGGCTACTCGAAACAGTCGGATGCCTATGCGAGCACCGTGAAGTTCTATCATCTCCCGAAGGCTGACCGAGATGCCGTCATAAGGTTCATCGAGTCGATCTAAGCATTCCGTATTACTACGGAACACAAGCGAAACATGAAGAAGATTATCATTGCCCTCTATGCTCTAATTGTCGTGGTACTCGGAGGGGCCACATTCGTAGAGCACATCCAAGGTCGCGACTTTGCGCTTCAGCACATCTATGGAGCCTGGTGGTTCTCGTTGCTATGGGCGCTATTGACAGCCTTCGGGGTGGCTTGGATTGTAAGGCAGCAAATGCGCCGATGGCCGATACTCCTTCTTCATGCTTCGTTTGTTCTGATTCTCGCCGGAGCATTGCTCACCCATCTTACATCTAAGCAGGGCGTTATCCACCTGCGAATGGGCGAGACCACCGACGAATACTACGAAGCCGCAACCGAGACGGGCATGCGCGTGACTCACTTGCCATTTCAACTGCGTCTCGACAACTTTAACATCATCTACCACGAGGGCACTCAGGCTGCTGCTGACTACGAAACGCATTTCACCATCATCGAAGGTCAGCAACAGACTGAGGCCCGTGTGTCGATGAACCACATCTTCTCACACCGTGGCTACCGCCTCTACCAAAGCAGCTACGATGAAGACCAACGTGGCAGCGTGCTCGCCATGAACGCTGACCCTTGGGGCTTTCCCGTCACCTACGTTGGCTATGCCCTGCTCTTCTTCTCACTCGTCTACATGCTCTTTGATCCTCGCGGCACCTTCCGCCGTCTGTTGCGCTCACCCCTCCTGCAGCGTGCCGTCCTTCTTATTTTCATTTTTCATTGTTCACTTTTCACTTGCCGCGCAGCTGCGCCCACCCTGCCCCGTGAGCAGGCCGATGCCTTCGCCCAGTTGCATATCCTTTATAACAATCGCATCTGTCCCATAGAAACCTATGCCCTAGACTTCACCAAGAAACTCTACGGTAAGCGTCATTACGGCTCATACAGTGCTACGCAGGTGCTGCTGGGATTCATCTTCTGGGGTGACGAGTGGAGCAAGGAACCCATTGTGAAAATCAAACGTGGCGACCTGAAGAGCCAACTCGACCTGCCAACATATTGCTCAGTCGACTTTTTCTTCAACAAAGCCATGGGTGGCTACATTATCGGCCCGTATCTGAAGGAATACTACAACGGGCAACAAGACGGATTCCATAAGCAGGCAGCCCAGATCGACGAGAAGCTATCGCTGGTTATGGACCTGCGTCGTGGTACGCCATTAAAACTATTCCCCGCCAACGCTTCTTCGTGGATAGCACCCACCGATGCATTACCTACTAGCATCAACCCTGCCGACTCGACCTACATCACGACCGTCTTCAACAACCTTTATCAGGATGCACTCAGTGGCAACTATGCTCATTTCGGACAGATTGTCAATACCATCAGCGACTATCAGCAGAAACACGGAGCAGCCTCGCTGCCCAAGGCCACCAAGGATAAGGCTGAACATCTCTACAATGCCATTCCTTTTGCCACCATCCTCTTCATGTTCAATCTCACCCTGGGATTTCTCGCATTATTCTGCTGTATCTGGATGATGACACGTCAGAAGAAGTCTTCTAAGAAATGGGAGACAACAGGCAACATTCTGCTTCTCATTTCCTTCCTCGCCCTCACCTTTTGTATTGCCCTGCGCTGGATAGTAAAGGGTACCATCCCTATGTCCAACGGCTATGAGACCATGCTCATCACCGCCTGGTTCGTCATGGCCATCACCCTCACTTTCAACACAAGACTCTCAACTCTCAACTCTCAACTCTCAACTCTAATTCTCACCTTCGGATTTCTACTTTCTGGCTTCTTCCTGTTGGTCAGTCACATTTCGCAGATGGACCCGCAAATCACCCACATGATGCCCGTCCTGAACTCGCCACTGCTGTCGCTCCACGTCAGCATTATCATGATGTCGTACGCCCTTGTCAGCCTTACCTTCATCTGCGGCATCGTAGCACTCCTACTCAAAGGAATCAGCAAGCTAAGAGGTCACCGAGAGAAAACTGCCATAGCCACGCAGATGGAGTCACTGGCCGTGCTCTCGCGCATCTTCCTCTACCCCGCCCTCACCACAATGGGGCTCGGCATTTTCATCGGAGCCATCTGGGCCAATGTGTCGTGGGGAAACTATTGGAGCTGGGACCCAAAGGAAACATGGGCGCTCATTACCTTCATGGTCTATGCCGTTGTTGTCCACACACAGTCGCTGTCTGTCTTCCGCCGCCCCCTCGCCTACCACACCTACATGGTACTTGCTTTCCTCACCATCCTCATGACCTATTTCGGCGTCAACTATTTCCTCGGCGGCATGCACAGCTACGCCTGAAAAGGTTTGTATGAAAGAAAAACAACAGGATAAGATAAGAAAGTTTTGTTGTTATTTTTTTTAATGAGAAGAAAATTGTATCTTTGCAGGCAAATAGAAACTTAAATGAATAATTGTATTACTTTTGAACATGCTGTCGCTAAAATCTATTGCTTCGACAATGGGACGGAAGTGACAGAGTATCAAGTGGTGATCAGCCTCACCAATCCGCTGCTCACCTACAAACAACAACTGGAAACACTCCTCAATGCCTTTGCACAAGTGAAGAAAGATGCAATGGCAGGCGCTAGCGTGGTCTTCAAACGGTTCTTCCTAAGCGATGCCAGCAATCAGGCCGATGAGCTGATGAACTACGAGATGGAGGCTCCCGAGGGAGCGATGAGCATCATCCAGCAGGCACCACTCAACGGCACGAAGATTGCCTTGTGGGCTTATCTCGCCACTGGCATGAAGACGCGGGCACTTTCAAGCGGACTCTATGAGGCCAGTCATGGCAACTTCCGCCACCTCTGGCTCGCCTCGGCCAGCAACTACGCCAAGGACTCTGAGCGCCAAACGCGCATCCTGCTCAACGACTACGTGATGCAACTTATCGGCGAAGGTTGTTCGCTGGCCGACAACTGCATCCGCACATGGTTCTTCGTGAACGATGTAGACCTGAACTACAATGGTGTTGTGAAGGCACGCAACGAGGTGTTCATCACGCAAAACCTCACCGACCGCACGCATTTCATTGCCAGCACAGGCATCGGTGGACGCCAGGCCGACGCGCAGGTGCTTTCGCAGATGGATGCTTATGCCATCGCCGGAATCCAGAAAGAGCAAATCCACTACCTCTATGCTCCTACCCACCTCAATCGCACGAGCGACTATGGTGTGTCGTTTGAGCGTGGAACGTATATTGACTACGGCGACCGCCGCCACGTCTACGTCTCCGGTACCGCCAGCATTAACAACAAGGGTGAGATTATGCACCACGGCGACGTCGTAGCCCAGTGCTACCGCATGTGGGAGAACATTGAGACCTTACTGAAAGAGGCTGGCTGCACCTACGACGATGCCGCCCAGATGATTGTCTACCTGCGTGACCCCGCCGACTACGAGGTTGTTCGACGACTGTTTGAGGAGCGCTTCCCCGACAAGCCTTGGGTGATTGTGAATGCGAAGGTGTGCCGTCCCGGCTGGCTTATCGAAATGGAGACCATGGCCATCAAAGCACAAAAGACCGACTTCCCGGAGTACTAAGATGTAGGGACGCGGCGTGCCGCGTAACTGGAGAGGAAAGACTAAATCCAATAACGCGGCACGCCGCGTCCCTACATGAAAATACAAAAAACCGCCAACCTTGCAGATGCAGGATTGGCGGTTTCCTTTTTTCCTAAAACGCTTTGCAGCATTGAACATTGAACGTTGAACCATGCTTAGCTTACTTGGCATAAGCTACCGAGCGCGTTTCACGAATCACGGTGATCTTCACCTGTCCGGGATACGTCATCTCGTTCTGGATCTTCGTGGCAATCTCGCCGCTCAGAGCCTCGGTCTCGGCATCACTCATCTTGTCGGCACCGACGATGACGCGCAACTCACGACCTGCCTGGATGGCATAAGTCTTCGTTACACCGGGATAGCTCATGGCAATGGCTTCGAGGTCGTTCAGACGCTTGATGTAAGCCTCAACGATTTCACGGCGGGCACCAGGACGGGCACCGCTGATAGCATCGCAAACCTGCACTATCGGAGCCAACAGCGTCTGCATCTCCATCTCGTCGTGGTGAGCGCCGATGGCATTGCAGATATCGGGTTTCTCCTTGAACTTCTCTGCAATCTTTGCACCATAGATGGCGTGCGGATCTTCCGTATCCTCATCAGGCACCTTTCCGATATCATGCAACAGTCCGGCACGCTTGGCCTTCTTCGGGTTCAGTCCAAGCTCAGCAGCCATCACAGCACACAGATTAGCGGTCTCGCGGGCGTGCTGCAACAGGTTCTGGCCGTAGCTGGAACGGTATTTCATCTTACCCACGATGCGGATCAATTCGGGATGCAAGCCATGAATACCCAAGTCGATTGCCGTGCGCTTACCAGTCTCCACAATCTCGTTATCAAGCTGCTTCTTCACCTTGGCAACAACCTCCTCGATGCGTGCAGGATGGATGCGACCGTCGCTTACCAGCTGGTGCAAGGCCAGACGGCACACCTCGCGACGCACGGGGTCAAAGGCCGAGATGACGATGGCCTCAGGGGTGTCGTCGACGACGATTTCCACTCCACAAGCGGCCTCCAAAGCACGGATGTTACGGCCCTCACGGCCAATGACGCGGCCTTTGATGTCATCGTTATCAATATGGAATACGGATACGCTATTCTCGATGGCAGTCTCCGTAGCCACACGCTGGATGGTCTGGATGACAATCTTCTTAGCTTGAGCGTTAGCATTGAGCTTCGCCTCATCGATGATCTCATTGATATAACTGGCTGCATCAGTACGAGCCTCGTCCTTCAGGCTTTCCACCAGACGGCTCTTGGCTTCCTCAGCGCTCAGGCCAGAGAGTTCCTCCAGCTTGGCACGCTCCTGGTTCTGCATTTTCTCCAGTTCTTCTTGCTTGATGGCCAGCAGTTTCTTCTCGTTATCGATGCGCTGCTGACCCTGCTCCACCTCCTGACGGCGGCGACCCAGCTCTTCCTGACGCTGGTTGAGCGAAATCTCACGCTGCTTCAGTTTGTTTTCACTCTGCTGGATGCGCTGATTGCGCTGCTGAACCTCTTTCTCGAGTTCGCTCTTCTTGTTCAGGAATTTCTCCTTCACTTCCAGCAGTTTCTTCTCTTTAATCACTTCAGCCTCTTTGTCGGCGGCTGCAATCATTTCATTATACTTTCCCTTGATGACATAACGGAAAAGAGCATAGCCGATGAGTCCCCCTAAGACGAGGGCTACCGCGGCTGTAATCAATAGTACAATCATTCTAAATTTATAGTTGTTAAAAATATTCTCACTTCAGAGCTTCTTCGATTTCTGAAGTCAACTTCCCGAGAATATCGTTGATAGGCGCGGTGTCATTGCGCTTTGCCTCCTTCTGGTAACGAAGCGCAATATCGAGCATGGCAGCATAGAGGATCTGTTTCTCACTACGCTTGCCCCTAAGAAGGCTTGCGTAGGTGTTCATCACATCCGAGATTAGCTTGGCTGCATTGCGATAATACTCTTCTTCATCGCGGTAAACCTTCACCGCCATGTCGGTATCATACAAGTGCAACGTTATATTCAATTTGCTGTCGTCTTGCCTGGTCGTTTTCTGCTTGTCGTTTTCTTCAGCCATCGTCGCTCTGTTTTACTTTTCACTCAGTAGCGTGATACATTTGTTCACATCCTTGATGAGCTTGGCCAATCGTTTCTGGGCACCTTCAAGGTCGCCGTCTGAAATCTCAATCATCCTGGCCATCTTCAGGCTATTGTAGTCGTTCTGGGACTGCGCGAGTTTCGCCTCGAGTTCGCTGATGCGAGCATCGCGCTCATCTACCATCGCATAGAGGTCAGCGTTCTCCTTCTTCATGTCTTTAAACTGGAGAATCAGCTGTCTGATGCGGGTAGTGAAAAGCGTTAAAGTCTTCTCGTTTGCTTCCATACGTCTACAATTTGGTTACAAAATTAATTGTTTTTATTGAATTGCACAAATAATTTGTAACTTTTTTTACTTATGGACTTGCATTAAAGCAATTCTTTAAGCGTTTTCTTCCTTCTTCTTGGGTTCCTTCTTGGCCAACATCACCACTTGATAGACGAAGTCTGTAACCCATTTCTGCGAGAAGCCGAGACGTTTGTCATACTGGCGGATGGCAACAACCGTCTTCATCACACCGGCGTCCTTATAGTCGTTTTTGTTGAAGATATCGTTTACGGTCTTCTCAGTCATCTGGTAGATGGCGCTCTTGAAGAATGAAGGCAGACGCAGTTTGAACTTCATGAGGTTACCCATGAGCATCATCAAATCCTGAGAAAAGCCTTGGAACTGAACGAGATAAGTCTGGGCATCTTGCAATTTGTTGCAGTTTTTACGAACACTCTGATCGATCTCCTTGAAGAAGCCATCATCAACATTGTAAACTTCTTTCATCATCTTCTTACAAAATGCTTTTTCTCCTACACCAAGTTTATTGTTCTGTGTAGGCACCTTCAGCGTAGCCTTAAACATGCGAAGGTCAGGGAGCATTGCTAAATTATTGATACCCAGTTGAGAAGCAATCGCCGATTGAAAATATACTCTAACGAGCATCATATAGTCTTCAATGCCACCGGCCTTCTTCTCATCTTGTTTCTTTCCGAATAGTTTTGATAAAAATCCCATAATGTTTTGACAAATTATTTTACGTGTTTTATGCCTCAGAATCTACTGAACGGCATGCAAAATTACAACAATCTGAGCAAATAACAAAAAAAAGTAGCTAAAATCGCTTGCCGTAACCATGTTTTTTTCGTAACTTTGCACCGTTTTATAAAACAACGTTGGTTGCCGGGCATCTTTGCAACATGTCAAAAGCACCAATTTTCATTATTTTTTAACTGCCATTACAATGAAAGGTATTGTTTTAGCAGGCGGTTCAGGCACGCGCCTCTACCCCATTACAAAAGGTATCAGCAAACAGCTGATTCCCATCTTCGACAAGCCGATGATCTACTATCCCATCTCGGCTCTCATGCAGGCAGGCATCCGCGAGATACTGATTATCTCCACCCCCCACGACCTGCCGGGCTTCCGTCGTCTACTTGGCGACGGCAGCGACTTCGGTGTGCATTTTGAATACGCTGAGCAACCCAGTCCAGACGGACTGGCTCAGGCATTCATCATCGGTGAGGAGTTCATCGGCGACGATTGTGCCTGTCTGGTGTTGGGCGATAACATCTTCCACGGTGTAGGTTTTACTGAGTTACTACGCCAGAGCGTCGTCGATGCCGAACAGCATGGCAAGGCATCTGTCTTCGGTTATTATGTGAACGACCCCGAACGTTATGGCGTTGCCGAAATCGATGCAGAGGGCAATTGCCTGAGTATTGAAGAGAAGCCCAAGCAGCCGAAGAGTAACTATGCCGTCGTCGGTCTGTATTTCTATCCTAACAGCGTTGTTGAGATAGCAAAGAACATCAAACCCAGTGCCCGTGGCGAACTCGAGATAACTACCGTCAACCAGGAATACCTGAAGCGTGGCGATTTGAAAGTGAAGAAGTTGCAGCGCGGCTTTGCCTGGCTCGACACCGGCACCCACGACAGTCTAAGCGAGGCCAGTACTTTTATCGAAGTCATCGAGAAACGTCAGGGTCTGAAGATTGCCTGTCTGGAAGAGATTGCACTCCTGCAGGGTTGGATTACCAAGGAACAACTGCGCGAAATCGCCAAGCCGATGGAGAAGAATGCCTATGGACAATATCTCCTTCAATTGGCCAAGTAATACCCACACACCTTTTTTATATAATCCGAAAACAATTAATATTTTTATAAATAAGAAATGGAAGAAAACAAAAACTTAAGCACTGAGAATGCTTTGGAACTGGAAGAGAAATCAACATTCGATTTCCAAACCATCTATACAACGCTCATTCTCAACTGGAAATGGTTCGTGCTCTCACTCATCATCTGTTTGGGACTCGCAGCCATCTATCTGCGTTACAAAACTCCTGTGTATCAGGCTTATGCCAAGATGCTTATTAAGGACGAAGACAACAGTAGCCGCGGCCGCAACAGCATCATGAATGCTGCCACACTGGGTACCATCACCAACTCTGCCGGTATCGACAACGAGATGGAAATCCTGAAGTCGCGCTCCATCGCCGAGCAGGCTGTACGCGACCTGAAGCTCTATACCACCTATCGCACACAAGGTAGGGTAAAGGAGACGTTGCTTTACAAGAATCAGCCCATCACCGTAGATCTTGATCCCGCCCATCTAGAGAAATTGGCTGCGCCTATCAATCTGCAGATTCTCTGCGAGGATAACAGCTATCATGTGACAGGAACGGTAGGTCTGGCTGGCGCCATCGACAAGACCATTGCCAAACTGCCAGCATCCCTCTCCACCAGCGAGGGTACGCTCACCTTCACCTCCAATACCACGGAGCCCGTGAAGCCGGGTACCACGCTGCTGGTCACCATTCGTTCGCCGAAAGTAGCATCCTATAAGTATGCAGGCTCTCTGTCGGTTGGCCAGTCGTCTAAGACGACCACTATCGCACAGCTGGTGCTGAACGATGAGATCCCGCAACGCGCTGTTGACTACCTAAAGCAACTCATCGTCTGCTACAACCGCCAGGCCAACGAAGATAAGAACGAGGTGGCTGTGCGTACCGAGGCCTTCATCAACTCACGTCTGGAGAAGATCAATGCCGAGCTTGGCAATACCGAGGGTCAGCTTGAAGCCTACAAGCGCGCTCACAACATGGTGGAGCTGAAGATGAATGCCGGACAGGCTATGTCTAACCAGAGTGCCTACGACCAGAAATTGGCAGAAGCCAACACACAGGTCGCACTTATCAACAGTCTCAACGAGGAGATGAATTCTACAGCCGGCACCTACAAGACGCTGCCTTCTAACGTAGGTCTTGCCGATGCAGGTACACAGCAGATGATTAATCGTTACAATGAACTGGCACTTGAGCGCAATCGTTTGCTCCGCTCTGCTTCCGAGAACAGCCCCACGGTGACCCCGCTCACCGCACAGCTCGACGAGTTGCAGGCCAGCATCCAGAGCTCGCTCAACCAGACACGTAGAAACTACGAGATCCAGCGCAACTCTATTGCTCAGCAATTCAACAAGTACAGTGCCCAGGTGGGTGCAACACCTGAGCAGGAGCGTATGCTTACTCAGATTGGTCGTCAGCAGGACGTGAAGTCGGGTTTGTATCTGATGTTGCTGCAGAAGCGTGAGGAGAACTCCATCTCACTGGCCGCTACTGCCGACAAGGGCCGTCTCATCGATGAGCCTACAGCTGCCGGCAAGGTAAGCCCGAAGTCCTCAATGATCATGCTCATTGCCTTGCTGCTTGGCCTGGCCATCCCCGCCCTGATTCTCTTCCTCATGTCCTTCTTCCGTTATAAGATTGAAGGTCACGACGATGTGGCACGTCTCACCAAGCTGCCCATCCTCGCCGATGTGGCTGTGGCCAGCGAAACTGCCAAGACGAAGGCCGACATCGTGGTTCACGAGAATAAGAACAACCAAATGGAGGAAATCTTCCGTGCCATGCGTACTAATGTTCAGTTCATGTTGGCCGAAAACGAGAAGGTCATCCTTTTCACTTCCAGTACGTCAGGTGAAGGTAAGACGTTCAACGCCGCCAACCTGGCTGTCAGCTTCGCACTGCTGGGCAAGAAGGTTATCCTCGTCGGTCTCGACATTCGTAAGCCGCGACTCGCCGAGCTCTTCGAAATCGACGACCACAAGCATGGTATCACACCGTTGCTCACCCACGACAACCCCACTTGGGAACAGATTCAGGCACAGGTGCTGCCTTCTGGCATCAACAACAACCTCGACCTACTGCTCGCCGGTCCGATTCCTCCCAACCCCACCGAGCTCATCGCCCGTACATCGCTGGAGGTTATCTTCGAGCATCTGCGTGAAAACTACGACTATATCCTCATCGACTCGGCTCCTGTCGGTCTGGTTACCGATACGCTGCAGATTGGTCGTGTCGCCGACGCCACCGTCTACATGTGCCGTGCCGACTACACACCGAAGGAGAGTTTCAACCTCATCAACTCGCTCGACGCCGACAAGAAACTTCCGAAGATGTCCATCGTCCTCAATGGTATCGACATGTCGAAGAAGAAGTACGGCTACTACTATGGCTACGGCAAGTATGGTCGCTACGGCCGATATGGTCGCTACGGCAAGTACAGCTATGGCAAGTACGGTAAGTATAGCTACGGAACCTACGGAGGTTATGGTGGCTATGGCAGCTACGGCAATTATGCCAAGAGCAGCTATAGCGACAAGAACGATACATCCATCAAGCGATAGGCCTCGGCCTATCGCTTAAAATGGAAAATTGAAAATGAATTAAAAGACAATGGTCTATTATTCATTTTCAATTTTTCATTTTCCATTTCAGATTATTTTACATTAATAATATGAATCTATGACTATTGCAGTAGATTTCGACGGAACAATCGTAGAACATAAATATCCCGAAATTGGTGAGGAACTTCCCTTCGCCACAGAAACCTTGCGCATGCTCATCAAGGACCAGCATCGCCTGATTCTCTGGAGCGTACGCGAAGGACAACTCCTTGAAGATGCCATCAACTGGTGTCGTGAACGCGGTGTAGAGTTCTATGCTGTCAACAAGGACTACCCCGAGGAGAAAGTAGAATGGAACAATCACTTCTCTCGTAAGATCAAGGCCGATGTCTGGATTGATGACCGTAACATCGGTGGCATTCCCGACTGGGGACAAATCTATCAGATGATCTCACAAGGGCTAACATGGAAAGACCTCATCGCCCAAGCATCTCGCCGAAGTCTAGAACACCACGAGGCTCCTAAGAAAAAACACTGGTGGAGCAAGTAGGCGCCAAAGCAACGTGGAAAGCAGTAAGCTGTGTGTAAGGGCCTTCGGCCGTGTAAAGCGCTAAAGCGCGAGTAAACCCCTTTGGCCGTTCAATGTTCAAATGCACGACGGTCGTCTAAAGTTCAACTAGAATATGCCACAAATAAAAAAACGCTGATGGATTTCTCCACCAGCGTTTTTGTGTACCACTTACACGCCGTCAGGCCTTACCCGCACTTCAGCGCTTTACACGCAGCTTGCTGCTTTACCCGGCCTCAGGCCCTTAAACCTTTTGAACGTTGCGAAGCAACACTTGAACGCTGCGTAGCAGCATTGAACTCTTGAACCGCGCCGCAGGCGCTAGATCCTATCCATCAACCTTCTCATTCCTTTGTAGAAGGGCCCCGTTTCCACGTGGCTCAGCTCGGCTATACGCTTCAGCACCTTATAGGGATGACGATCGTGATTCATCCTTCTAACGATATAGTATATTCCCGAGGTATTCATGAATCCGACAAATACTACGACAAGGAATTGTACTGTTACATTGGCACCCAACAGATAGCTGACAAACCAACAGAAGATATTCAAGGCATTCAGCAGAATCACACATGCAGATGTACCCACATGCGAGAAGCCAATCTCTATGAACAGATGATGCAGGTGCGACTTGTCTGCATGAAACGGTGAAACACCCTTCATGATTCGTCCTGTCATCACACGCAACGTATCAAAGATAGGCACCGACAGCACAGAGATACAAAATGCCACCACACCCATATTCGGGAAGTTATAGGCCACTCGTGAAGTGTTATCCACCGTATGCAGTGTAAAGATGGTCATCAGCATGCCCATCATCAGCGTTCCACTATCTCCTATGAACATCTTCGACCTCTTTCCAAACACGTTATGTAGGAAGAAGGGAATCAAAGCACCCGCTGACAACGCACACATCACTGCCATCGTGCCATCACGCGAAGCACAGAAGAACACGCCGAATGCCATGCTTGCCATGATGCATAACCCCGACGACAAGCCGTCAACACCATCAATCATATTGATAGCATTAATGATGCCGCAACCGCCAAAGGCCACCAATGGCAGTGATAGGTATACTGGCAGTTTATGGATTCCAAACAATCCGTGGAAGTCATTCATATTCACCAAGTCCATCTTCACGACAAAACCAATCACCAATACCTCTATCACCAAACGCAGGATAGGACTCAATCCGATGATGTCGTCGCCCATACCGACATAGAGCATCACAGTGATAGCGACTATCGACGTAAACAAGGCATAACTGTTGAAAAACACGCTGGTGGCACCAGCACCAATGATGATGCCCCAGATTACGGCGACACCACCCATCACGGGCACAGGCCTCTCTTGCAACTTCCGCTCATCAGGTTCATCCATCGCACTCATCTTCCTGGCTACCCTCACAACAAAGGGATGCACCATAAACACCAGCACCATTGAAATCACAAACGGAAGAATAATGCCCACGAGCCAGAGCCTCCATCCAAGATCAATCAAATAATGTAAAATCTCCATATTCTATTCTTTTTTCTGTTCAAAGTTCAAATGCTGCTTTGCTGAATTCAAAGGGCATATCATGTGCCGTCTTCTCTATCATTACTAACAATTATCCATTTTCAATTATTCATTATCAATTTGCGCCTTCGTGCGCAAAAGTCCGTCCACGATGAACGACGGAATACCATAAACGCTCTCCTCAGGAAACATCATCAAATTACGCAACTTCATCTGCAGATGCCCCCAAAATGCCACGAAGCGTCTGACGAAATAGAAGCGAGAGTCACTCTTTGTTCGCTCATCATAATAACCGAAATTTCCTGACTCCAGGATATACTTCAGCAAACGTCTCCCTTGCTTAGAAAAACTGGGCGTATAGAAAAACATGCTTTCACAAGGACACCCGAGACACTCTACCGCCATACATCCGAATGCCTGCCAAAGTTTGAATAAGCCTGTCTTCTGCAAATCCTCCTTCAACTTCTCCTCTTGAATCTCCTGATGATGCTCGTTCACATATCTCATCCAGTCACTCACCTGCCTGAGTCCGATGCCCCCACCGAAATAATGGCGCACCATGTGCATGAAGATAAACACAACATCAAAACGTAGAGGTGGCAACATCGCCCCATTCCATTCAATACCACTCTCTTCTAGGCACTCTTCCTGAAATGTTGCAAAATAACGATTGCATTGCCTGTTCACTTCTGGCAGAATCTGCCCGTGCAATTCTATATAGATGCCCTTGTAATCAAACTCAAGCGTTTTCGTCTGATGATTATCATTATGCACATCCTCTGGTTTCAGATGTCGCAAAAAGTCCTCACGTGCTTTTTCATATTCGCCATCTATGGGAAAAAAAACATCGATATCACCTGACGTTCTGCGAAGCGGATTCTCGTAACATTGAGCTACCCCCTGTCCTTTCAGCAGCCATGATTGTACGCCCAATTGATCCAATGTTCTAAAAAGAACAGGAACCAGCATATTCATCCGCGTGTTCTCCTCCTCAACCTTCATCACCTCCTTCAGCATCTGCAAATAAAGCGGTCTCGGCATCACGCCTCGTGGCAGTTGCGACATCGCCTCTCCGACTATGCCTACCACCGTCTGCTGACGAGCCAGATCCACCACCCGCTCCCAGTCAATGCCACTATCGGTAAAGTCACTGCTCTGAACTGCGGTTCCCCACAGTCCAGCCTTCAGCAACTCCAAAAAAGCAATGTCACTCCTATTCATTATCCACAAGATATCGCATCGCGTGTTCAATTATGCTTTACTATTTCAATGTCTTGCAGACATTTAAATGTAGCAGAGCTACTTAATTGCATGATTTTTAATTTGATTTTTGAACAATTTTGAGGAGCACAGCGACGACCATATTAACCAGCCCAAAGGGCTTTACACGCGCCTTAGCGCTTTACCCGTCAGCAGGACTTTACACGCCCGAAGGGCCTCCTACTTGTCGCTCTTGCGCAGCACCCGATACACCCACTTAAACGGAAATATCTTCCTGTCCACCACCGTCACCCCCTGATAGCTATTCAGCGTGTGCATGCGTGGTATTCTCCGCACCTCCTTAAACTCCCCATTCTCATAAAGCTGTATGCTCAGCGCATTCCCATACCATCGGTTACACTCCTGTGCAGGCCGATACACCTTCCCTCTACACTCAAAGAAATCCCCCGCATTTCGAGCAACAGATTCTTCAACGTAATATTCTTTTTCCTCATTTCCCAACTTGAAACAAGAAACCTGAAACAAGAAACTATTCAGTACTTTTCCATTCGGCTCCGGCAATCCTGTTGAAAAGATGACACCTTTATATATTATAGCATCTGTCAGCGGTTCGTCACTGAGTGTCTCTACATACTCGCATGTCTCCGTTTTAGAACAGTATTCAAACAACTCCAGTTTCCCCTGTCTGCTCTGCTCCGGATAAAAGAAAATCCTCCCTTCCTTCCTTAAAATAGCCGGGAAACTATAATGTCCACCATCCAGGATCGTCTTGCACGATACGATTGAGTTCCGCTCCATGTCAACGATAATCCTCGAGATTCGTCCCTTGCCATCCTTATATCGATAGTCCTCCACCAGTAGCGTCACCTCATTCCCGTTCACCGACAGCACAAACGGATCAGCAAACCACCGGTCATGAAAAGGATTCGCCGGCCACTGCACCCGCAATTCCTCCCCATTAATAATCCCTTCCAAGGAATTCTCAACAATCCCTATCTGCCATCTAGGCCGAATCAGTTGCTTCAGAGTCATTATTATTCAGTATCAACAGATAACACAGATGAGATGGATTTCCAAAAAGACTCCCATTAGTTATCTGTAGTTGAATGATTTTTTAATTAAATTTTTGAATGATTTTGAGGAGCGAAGCGACGACCATTATTTGATTATCATTGGTCGTACTACGTACTCAAAATCTTTAGAAAATCTTTTCGAAAATCTATCAACTTCCTATATGAATGATTTTATATTTGATTTTTGAATGATTTTGAAGAGCACGGCGACGACCATTTTTACACGCCGTTAGGCTTTACACGTTGCGAAGCAACTTTACCCATATGAAAGACATTGCCCGCCGTCAGGCCTTACCCGAGCCAACGGCTCCTTACACGCCGTCAGGCTTTACCCGCCCGAAGGGCTTTACACTTTACACGTGCTTCAGCACCTTACACGGCGCATGCCCTTACACGCAGCTTTGCTGCCTTACTCGGCCAAAGGCCATTACTCACAACGAAGTTGCCTTACACTCCGATCAACATACAACTTCAACCTAAACGCCCCTCTGCGACAGCCATAGCATGAAGAAACGATTATATACAGAATAATCGTTATGGTCGAAAAGTACTAGGTCATCCTCGATTAATTTTGCCAGACTGCTCCTGATGGTTGAGATGGCTGGTAGTTGATACTTACTGGTGAAACTGCTAGCCAAAGGCTGACTGATACGTCCTTCTTTAGCAATAGCAGTGATGATTTTTCGTTGCGCAGGGGTAAGAAGCCGCATGTAGGTAAGGTAGTTATCTTCTTCCTCACCCATTATTTTTTTCAGAGTCAGGTTAACCAAAGACATATCAATCTGTTTCTCTTTCATCTCATACAACTTACTCAGCCAATATTGAATATACCAGGTGTGGCCGTGAACACTGTCGTAAATATGGTAGAAACATTCCCTTGGGAGCATACACCCTACCTGAGAGAAAAAATTTGTTGCAAAATCTGCATAAGCATCGCGGTTGATAGCCTGCAACGACATTGACTGCGTACTCTGGTAGAATGGGCGCTTTGGAGAAGAAAACATCTCCTGCATTAAATGCTTCTTACTGCCAGAGAAGATAAAGGTGCAGTTGGGCAGGAACTGGATATACGACCTCAGTAGAGCTTCAACATTCTGTTCCGGGTAATCGTTAATTGCCTGAAACTCGTCAATAGCGATGTAACATGGATGGTCGTAATGTGCCAGATAGTCGAAGATCTCTTTCAACGTTGGCTGTTCTTCATCGGGTTGGACGGTTACCGTCAAACTGGGAGCCCCAGTATAGGTATCTGCAGATATCACTGGACGCAGATGACGTGAAATGTCACCGACTTTTTTCAATAACTTGTCAACTGGGCCATCGAGTGATCCTATAATCTCTGTTGCCAGCAACGAAACAAAGTCCTTCAGACACGCAGTATGCATGATATCTATGTAGTAGCATTTCGCTTCCAAACAATCATCAAACGTGCGATGGATAAGCCCCGTCTTACCCATACGGCGAGGACTATAGACCGTCATATTTCGGCGGCTTCTCAGTGCAGCAAGCATGTCTGCCACTTCATCTTTACGGTCGCAGAAATACTCTCGCCCTATATAACCTTCAGTAATGAATGGATTGTTCTGCTTCATCTTCTGTACATTTTTGCGCAAATATACGAATTATCTTCTTCATTGCCAAATTTTCGCTGCATTTTTTTCGCAATGTTCGAATTTCCGTTAATCTTCCATTACTCGCAGGTACCTCTCGCACATTTGGGCTGCGGTAAATTCCTTCTCTGCCTTAGCCTTAGCCTTAACAGCTTTTTCTTCATTATTCTCTGCATAGAGAATTGCTTCAGAAAGTTCCTTTTCAGAACAAACATTATAATAAGTGACCTCTGTATCTGTATATTTCTCCCTCATCCCCGGAATATCCGCACATACTATTCTCTTCCCATACATTGCCGCTTCAGTCAGTGCCAAACAGAACCCTTCACTTCTAGAGGTCATTGCATAGATATCAACCAGAGGCAACAGCCGATGTGCCTCGTCACGATAGCCTAAGAACAACACTCTGTCACTGATTCCAAGTCGATTACCTTGATCTTGTAACGATTTCTCATCAGCGCCCGTACCAATCAGCAGCAGTTTGTATTCCAGTGGCAACTGCGACATTGCCTGAAGCATCACATCTAGGTTCTTGATTTTGACCAACTCACAGATACATCCTATCAATATAGAATCCCCTTTGAACGACTCCACATGCTGCCAATCCCGAGCCAACGAAGTCTTGATTGTCTCCGACGGCTCCCTGTTTATATCCACACCATTATAGCACACCCTCAGTTTCTCCTCTGGTATCCATTTGCTATAATGCCGTTTCGCGTCCTCACTCAAGACAGCCACTCTATCATAACTGGCAGCAACCGCCATCGTAAACCGTCCGAATAACCACCCCAGACACCGTCCCAACGAGTATCTGTATTCTGCAAACAGATAGGAGTGTATCGTCGTCACCTTCTTCGCTCCCTTCACTCTCGCCACATACACCATCGGTCGGAAGCAATGCGCATGTACCCAATCGAATCTACTAAAATCCGTCCGTTTCCAGAACGAAATCCTCCTCGTCTCACACGCAAACGTCATCGCATTCTCTCGCTCATCGAAGTAGAACACCACGCATTCATGCTCATGCGCCACCATCCTCTCCACGAGGTTTCGCACCACTATCACCGGTCCCAGTGGAGCTAAAGAAGGAACAACAAATGCGACTTTCATTCGAAAGAGTTAAAATGCGCCTACGGCGCGGGTAAAGGGCAAGGATACTACGTATCGGGTAAAGGAAGAAAAGAGTGACCCTACATCTCTGAATGGATTTAAAGGTATTTACTGCCTCTATTACCTTTTTGCCTAATTGATTGTATCAGACGAAATAGTAATTTTCCTATTTCTTCTGCTTCGTTATATAATTTATCAAAATCTTCTTTACCAACAAATTCCGCATCAAAAGCCCGCAATAGTTGACTTCTCAATTCTCCACACGACCCTTTAGCGATATAGAGAAAATTGATATATTCTTTATTGCCATTCCTCTCAAATCCCTCAGCAATATTGTCCATGATAGAACCTGAGGAAGCCCTAATCTGTTGAACAAATCGAAAATCATTCTTAAAAGGTTCGACCTTTGTTATTCGATATATCTCCTTACAAAGCATCCTTGCCCTTTGGAACACTTCTAGATCTTCAAACCGCCTTACCTTTTCCATATTCATTATAAAAAAGTTAAACCACAGGACCTTCCACGCGACGAATTCGCCTCACCCGCAGCATTGCTGCCTTACCCGTCCGCAGGACCTTACACGCTACGCCAGCAGCATTACTCATCACATAGTGCTTTTCGCAACATAGTTACTTTACCTTTCATACTTCGCCTTGGCACCTTACCCGACACGAAGTGTCTTTACCCGCCCGTAGGGGGCATTACCCGCGACCTCTGGTCGCATGCCCTGCAGCTCCGCTGCTACTTGCGCAGCAAGTGAAGGTACACCCATGTACGTAATCTATTTGGCATCAACACTTGTACGATACCACGCACCGTACAGATATAAAGGAAATACCCGAATGAGATTAGTCCGTGTCGGTACATATACCAGAACACGCGCACCACGCTCTTATAGAACCGCAGACCACCACGCCTAGCAATCTGATCTTTTCCCGACCGCACGTTCACCACCACATCAGGTATATTTCGGAACTTACACCCATGTTCCATCATACGTGCCCAGAGATAGTGGTCCTCCTGCTTCCAGAATGGCTGATAGTTACCACTCTTCATCAGATCGGCCTTTTTGAAGATTACCGTTACGTGATTTACCGCACACCGTCCTCGCATCATCCGCTTGATTTCTTCATCCCCCAGCGGCAGGATACGCTTCGCGATGATGTTCTCCGGATCACCATCAAACTCTGTAATCATACCTCCTACCAGACTCAGCTCTGGATCCTCCTCGAAGCACTTCATCTGCTTCTCAAACCTGTCCGGCAGACAGATGTCATCCGAATCCATACGAGCCAGATAGTCATACTTCGCTGCCTCTGCTGCAATCCGCATCGCCTCTCCCAGTCCCCCGTTTTTCTCCAAATAGACAGGATACATAATCTCTGGGTATTTCGTATGGAACCCCTCCACCACCGCTTTTAATTCATCCGGTATCGGTCCGTCCGCCACACACACCACCTCATCCGGAACCTGTGTTTGGTTGAACGTACTCTCCAGTGCCGTCTTTACATACTCCGGCACATCACTTTTATATACCGATGTTATCACTGAGAATTTCAATCTATTCTTCATTTTATCTTTGTTGTATGGCAGAAATAAAGTATTTTGTAAACAAACGTGCTCCCTTATCATTTAGATGAGTACCATCATAGAATAAATCGGGATGATCTACATAAGTCGTATCTCCAGTAAAGTCCAGTGCTTTCACTCCTTTATCATGAGCATATTTCATCATCCAATCATTGGTTCCGTGAAGGCTATAATTTAGACTTGGTGATTCACAAAGTATAAGTTGGATATTATTCTGTTTACAAGTCTCGATAATTTGGTCCAGATAAGAAAGACACACAGAATGTGGTTGAAAGAAATAATCCTTGGTAATTTTCTTTTTCATACTATTGTTTGTGGCAGGCATGGGAAAATAACCATCCCCTTCACCCCAATTACTCAGATAAGCTGTAGCTATCCATTCCAAGGTATTATTATAGCGATATAAGTTCGATAGCATTTTTATTTTGTCGAAACCTTTTAGCACATCTTTGTCCAGCACATCTGTCACAGTTTGGGAAACTCCATAGAAACTGTTCATATCCTTATTGTTTTGTATCCAAGATCCATCCAACATGGAACTTGCTATATCAACCACGACCATTTTGGGTGTGTTTCTTTCCAGAAACGATTGAAAAATCATATAAGCATAAAGAATGTCATGCCCGTCGCGCCCTGCATTATAGCAACTCAATCCAAGGGAATCTTTAAACATTGAAGATACATAATGATGATTTGCGCGCGAAGACCCTAACACCAGCACATCCGCCTTTTTGTTAAATAGCGCTTGCGCCGCATTCGTTTGGTTCAGTCCCGCATCTGGTGCTGCCATCACCAATATCTTGGAAATAGCCCCAATTGCCAAATCGAAAAACACTACGATTCCCAATGTAATCAGAGTAATATATATCGCTCTCTTCATAAAATAAAGTGTAAAGAGTAATGTGTAATGAGTAATGTGTAACGTTTTGTGTATTTTTAACCTTACTCCTTACGCTTTACTCAGCGACCTCATCGCTAAAACTGGAAATAAATAAAGCTTCCGCCCTCTAACTCTCCGAAATAAAGGATAAACACTGCTAACAAAGCGAAAGTCACTATCTGTACCCACAACTTCTTAGAGTGCAACAAATGAATATTCCATCCCTCTTCATCTTTCATTTCTTTCAGCATCAAAATACCAACAGGTACGAATCCCATCAGTGCCCAACTCTTAAACACAGGTCCGAATCCCGTAAAGATCCGCTCCCACAGTCCCACGAACTGTCCGAACGAATGACACCTGAACACCTGCCATCCTATGGTTACTAACGCAAATACAATCACGATGTTTATGTATTTACGCAGTGTAAGGTGTAATGTGGAACGTGTATCCTTACTTCTTACACTCTTATCTTTACACATTACACATTTACTCCTTACACTTCTTGTTAGCTTATACAAGCAAACAAGAATTCCGTGGTACGCTCCCCAGAAGATAAACGTCCAGTTTGCTCCATGCCATAGACCACTAATCATAAACACCACCATCGTGTTCCAATACATCCTTGCCTTTGAGCAGCGGCTGCCACCTAATGGGAAGTAAATATACTCTCGGAACCAGTTCATCAATGAAGCATGCCATCTGCGCCAGAAATCCCCCACGTTCTGCGAGAAGTAGGGACGCATAAAGTTCTCTGTTACGCGGAATCCCATGATTTGTGATGTACCAATGGCCATCTCTGAATAACCGCTGAAGTCCGCATAAATTTGGAACGTATAGAGAATGGATGCCACGATAATCGATGTGGCGTTATGATGATAGGCATTGTTAAATACAGCATCCGTATAGCCTGACACTTTATCGGCGATACACATCTTCATAAACATACCCCACAAAACCCTTTTCAATCCTTCCGCTGCTTGGTCGTTTTGCCAGGACCTTGTATTTGCCATCTGCGGAATCAAAAGCTTTGGTGAATCAATAGGACCCGACATAATGGTTGGGAAGAAAGCAATGTAACAGGCAAAAGTCACGAAGTCTTTACATGGCTCCATATTCCCTTTATACACCTCCACGATATATGCTATCAGTTTAAACGTAAAGAATGAAATGCCGATAGGCACGATAATATTAAACGAACTGAAGTTCGTCTTCAGTCCCATCAGTCCGAACAACGCTGCAAACTGCTCAACAAAGAAGTTCAGGTACTTAAAGTATAGCAGTAGCCCAACACCAAGTATTACACCAAGCACCAAGAGCCCTTTGGGGCTGAGTAATGAGTAATGTGTAATGTGTATTGCTTCCTTACGCTTTACACTTTCCTCTTTACACCTTACCCATTCTTCCTTACTCCTTACACATTCCTCTTTATCCCTTACGTCATTTTCCTTACACCTTACACCTTCATCCTTACACTTCTTTTTGTTAATCGCCATTCCCAACAGGTAGAATGTCATAGTGGCGATTAACAAAAGAGTGCACATCCTCCAGTCCGCATACCCATAAAATACATAACTTGTGACTAAAAGCCACAAGTTCTGTATTTTACTACTCCCCCGCATCAATATGAAGTAGGGGAGTAAGAAGAGTGCAAAGAAGCACCAAAAAATAATGGAATTTACCAGCACTTTACGTTCAAATCTAAATATTCCTGCTATGATATATTAAGCTTCTTTATAACTCGTGCAGGTACACCTGCAACAACGGTATACGGCGGAACATCTTTATTTACCAATGCCCCTGCTGCTACAATACTGCATTCACCAATTGTTACACCCTCCAAAATTGTTGAGCAAGCTCCAATCCACACATTATCTCCAATTTTAACGGGGAGCAACTTGGGGGGATATAATTGAGAAAGCTTGTTGTAAGGATGGTTAGGATCAGAACTTGTTAGGATAGTTGTATTATATGCAATTGTTGAATTTTCACCAATTTCTATAACATCTCTCAAGAGGAGGAAACATCCAGCCTCAATTCGGGAATTCTTTTTCATAAGCAGATTCTCCCATTTCCCTTCATAGCCCTGATATATATTACATTCAGCAATATAATTATTTCCTTCTAGCCGACATCCAAGCATCTTATAAAAACGACAAGTCCACCTTTTCAGGCCGGGCTTATTAATCAGTATTCTGATAATTCTATTTTTAATTTTTTTGATCATAATGAATCTGCAAATTTACCAATTCTACGAATACCTTCAATAATCTTATCCTCATTAAGTGTAAACGCCAAACGTACATAGTTATCACACATCTTGCCATATGTGACACCTGGGACTACGGCAACCTGTACGGCTTTCAATAATTCATACGCAAATTCTTCACTTTTCATCCCTGTCTTACTTATATCGACCATAGCATAAAAAGTTGATTCCGGAGGCAAGCAATGAAGTTTTGTTATCTTCCGGAATTCATCCACGAGTACATCTCTTCGGCGTGCAAAAATCATAGCCATATTAGCCGAATAATCAACATCTGTCCTCATTGCTTCTATTGCTGCATACTGAGAAGGCAATGGTGCACATGCGACAACATTTTCTTGCAATTTAGTCATAGCAGCAATGATTTCTTTTGGTCCCATTACATATCCAAGCCGCCAACCCGTCATACAAAATTCTTTTGACATACTGTTAATATAAATCACTCTTTCTTTCATATCGGGAAGCGATGCAATACTTTGGGGACGAATACCGTTATATATAAGACATTTATAAACCTCATCCGTAACAACCATAATATCCTTTTCTTTTGCTATCAATGCAATTTCATTCAATTCATTTGCTGTGACAACTTTTCCTGTTGGATTGCTTGGTGTATTTAAGAGTATTAATTTCGTGCGTGAAGTCAAAGCGGCCTTTATGGCATCTATTGATATTCGAAGAGGGTCTTCATGATTCTCTACCACTATAGGTTTGCCATGGCACATATTTACCATTTGTACATAGTTCACATAGTAAGGAGCAGGAATAATCACTTCATCTCCCTCGTCAATCAATGCAAGTAAAGATAGATACAATCCTTCCATAGCTCCCACCGTTACTATTATTTCGCTATCTGCCTCGTAATGCAAACCTTCTTTAACTTTATTATAATTCGATATTGCCTCTCGTAGGCTCAATACGCCTGCATTTTGAGAATATCTAGTTTTATTTTCATGGATAGCGGCACAAGCTGCTGCTTTTATTCCATCTGCTGTCGGAATATCAGGATCACCCAAAGTAAAATCTATAACATTGTCATATTCCTTAGCCATATTGAACAATTTTCTTGTCAATGAAGGCTGTACACTATTCGCTACTTCTGAAATTTTAATCATATCACTATCGATTTAAGAATTATACGGTTTTACTTGGCAATATTATCTTATCGCCCAATATCATTTTATATTCATCGGGATGTATTTCTCCAAGACCACCATGATGAAAAAATGTCAACTCGCCAAAATACAAATGACCATCTATCTCATAAAAATCCACACGAAGGAATGGAATACCTTTTGATAACAATGCAGCAAAATCCTTCATTTTTTCAAAAGTTTTGGGCTTATCTATAACCTTATCTTTTGGTGAATTGGGGTCATGCATTTTCATTTCAAGCCTTTTAAAATTCATATCAAAAAAGTCCGTGTGTGGATGCTCAGACAAATCATCGGCAATAAACATTATTTCAGGCTTTCCATTAAAACAAAAAAACTTATAATCCAGCAAACCTTTTGCAGACCCATCAGACATAAACTTTTCTGCCAACACCTTTCTGGGAATATTTTTATATGGCCATTCTCTGTTGTTAAGAAAAAAATCTTGTTGAAGCCCTGCCTCCAATTCTTCCTTCACTTTCTCTACATCCATTTTGCTTTTATCTGAGCAAATATACATTCCCTTTCCACTATTGTGATTGCATTTCAAAACGAACTGATTGGGAAGTTGATCAAAGTCTATGTCAAAGGGACTATCCCATACGCCAAGCGTGGGTATGATATATTCGTTACCGATGATATTTGCCACATAGTCTTTGGCCTTTACCTTATCAGCCATGACAGAATAAATTGGTTTACGATCATACAACTTAAGCCAATTTTGTTTCTCATTGAACGTTTTTGGATTCTTCAAATTCAATCGTTTACCAAATGTGAAAAAATAAGCCAACTTAATATACAACTCGTCATTTGATATATGTCGGCCAAACTTGTGAAGTACACCCAGGGCTAAATAGCCAGGATCTGTTAATGCATGCAAATACTTATTCATACTTATTAAATTTAATTACTATTCCAATATTTTATTAATCATTGATTCCCACCTATCAATAGTACTCTCCAAAGAATAGTACTTAGATCTTTTAATTGCATTCCATTGTGTGATTCTCCTATATTCTTCATCACATATCATTTTCTCTATTCCCTTTGCTAACACTTCCATGTTTTCGGGTTCTACGCATAATCCCTCTCTATCGTCAGTGATGATTTCCCTCTGTCGCCCTTTGTAATCACAAGCCACACAGGCACAGCCCTGACTCATCGCCTCAATCAAGACCAGTCCGAATCCTTCATAGCGGCTACTTAAAACAAAGATTTCAGATTCAGAATATAAATCTTTAATATTATTACAAAATCCTAACAGCTTAAACTGCTTTCCCACATTACAGTCTGCGGCCCAATCTAATAACCTTTGTTCGTCATCTTTCTCCCCTTGGCCAGCTATCTGTAATGTCCAATCTGGATATTTTTTTGCGATAGTTCCCCATGACTTTATTAGCACATCAAAACCTTTCACTTCCCATGCCGCCAAACGACCAGCAGCTAATATAATCTTTTTCTTCTTCGGTACACCATTTGCGGGTTCTAGTGTAAGTGGATTAGGCATGACAACAACATTTTTAAGCCTTTTCCCAATCACCTTTTTGTCTGCTTCCGTTAGTACTGTAACACTTCTATATATCTTGTTTGCATAAAACTTAAAAAAATACTCCTTAATACTAAATGGGTGTTCCGGTGGCATTTCAAAGGCCCAGTGTTCTGTCATTATAACTGGAATTCCCATTCCTAAAGATGAAATTCTGGCTACCAAAGCTGTAGTTCCCATTATTCCAATTATAACATCGGGGCGAATTTCTTTTAGGTATTTACGAACGAATATAAAAGAACTTAGCCATTTTTTTAACTTATTCTTATTTGTTGCAACTAAATTCTTGAGTACAATATTTTCATCTAATTGGTACGTCTGGGGTTCAAACAAGTTTGCCACCATCGTCACAGAATTCCCCCGCTTAGCAAAACCATTAGCAAGCGCCACTCCTACTCTCTCAGCTCCTCCATAACATAGCCGAGCCTGTAATATCATTATTCTCATTATTGAAAATTTAGAGATTTAAACGAACTGCCTTTATCTGGTGTGTTACACGTTGATTCTCTGGGGGGAGTTGCATATAATCTCCATAATAGAGAGTTAATATTTCATCATATCCTGCAGGAACATCATATTTCTTGCCCTCGAACTCCATTTTAACACACTGCTCCATACATCTGCGTGGACAATGCTCTGTTGGCAAAGCCATAAAAGCCACCTCATTGCTTGTCTCATAATCATATTTCTGGCAAATACGATTATAAAAACTTGCAAAAACCTGATAGCCTATTATCCGGCAAATTTTCCATTGCCAATATGAACCGCCTCTTCCTTTCGGGAACTCTTTATAAATAGCAGCAGCCCGGCACTTGTTAAGCAGGCAACATAGTCTATAGTGCATCTTGCTTTGCATGCCATCATAAGGGAAGATGTCTATCCAGATTCCGTTATGCTCAAAGTCGTCAATGCTTTCTTCAAGGATGCGTGTTTGAATATCCACTACTTTGGCAAAAGGATAAGTATAACCTTTGGTTTTCTCACAAAGTAGTACATATTTTTCATTATTTTCTTTAAGTAGGATGTCCATCAGTTGCTGATAGTCCTTTCTAGGCATGGTGATATCAATATCATCATCCCAAGGAATAAATCCCTGATGACGCACAGCCCCTATCAAGGTACCATACATTAGAAAATATCTCAAATGGTGCTCATCGCAGAGACGAGTAACATAGTCGAGTATTTCTACCTCTATATGTTTAATTTCATCAAGAGACAGTAAATCTTCCATCGTTTATTCCTAAGATTTGAATGTTTCTATTAACTTATTATTATCTTCGTGATTTCTTACGACAATTCTCGTATATTATTTACCGTCAAAGCCTGTCCGTTTGCCCATGCCAGCAGCAAGAATAATTGCTTGCATATTATTTAGTTTTTATGATTTTCCACTTTGTTCACCACATCCACCCATTGCTGAAAAATACGCTTCATCTCAAATTGGTCTGCCTCCGACCTGCTTTTTTCTCCCATTCTTCTGCGCAATACGTCATTACTCATCAATATGCGCATTGCCTTTTCCATGCCATCAGTATCCCCAATATCAAGCAGAAATCCATTTTCGCCATCATTGATAAAGTCCTCAGTACCAGAAACCTTCGTGGTAATAATGGGCAATCCTACGCAGAAGGCCTCCACCACAGCATTGCTCATTCCCTCATAGTCACTCGACATACAAAATATCTTCGACTTCCTCAGTTCCTCTATCACATGCTCCGTTCTTCCAGGCAACAACACCCGATTTTGTAACTTGAAACTAGAAACCAGAAACTCGAGCTCTGCTCGAAGTGGCCCCTCCCCATAAATCACCAACTGCCAATGCGGAAACTCATCTGCAATCTTTGCGAACGCCCGTATCATCATCTCTTGATTCTTCTGTGGATACAACCTTCCCACTGAAATAATCCGATTCAGTTTTTCTTGGCCCTTTCCCTCTATAGGAGTATTTGAACTTTGAACGCTGCTTACAGCATTTGCACCTTGAACTTGAAGTCCATTTGGACTTATAAACACCTCACCCCTCACTGGATTAGGAATAACGGTTGTCTTTTTTTGAATAAACTTCGGATAATATGATTTTATATACTCCGTCTGAACTACAAGATGCTTTACAAATGGCAGCAACAGTTTTCTTAAACATGTCCAATAAGAATCTGGTATGTGAGGATCTATGCGTTCCGATGCTATGATAGGAACTGACAATCCTAAAAGTGACAATATCGTTATGCAATAGACCGAGACTCTAAATGGAATGACGACATCAGGCTTTTCTTTTTTCACATAACTGCGTAGCCATAACATTTTACGCCACATCGCATTAGATTGACATTTTTCTCCTATGACAATAATTTTAACTCTGTCATCAAGTTCATAAAAGATAAGCCTATCACGAAAGAAAACAATTTCGACATCATATCCTTTCTGGCAGAACTGATTAGCCAACAAAGATGTAACCCTCTCTGCACCACCAGCCCCTAAGTTAGCTGTAACAAAGGATAATTTCATAATATTAGTTTTGCCTTGTACAGATTAATAATAATAGTTGAGATAGAAGATTGCGGTGAGAGCAGAACCCATACCCAAATATGCAATCCATCGGTCTTTCCTCATGAAAGAATAGGCTATAGAAGGAATAATGACCATCTCCAATGTTGCAAATTGTGATGATGTTCTACCAGATAAAGCTGTATAACAACTGAATACGATAAGTATCAAAGTAGAATAAAAATATGCATTTCGTATTGTTACATAATGCGACGTCGTTAATCGCATTCGGTCTTCCGTAAACGTATAAACAATTAACAGAAATGTTTGAAAATAAATCATCGGGTTTGACAATCCCCATTCACGCTGATACTCCTCAGCCACATATGTCTCTACACTTAAGTCAGATGCACTATCAGCAACCAATGAACGAACGACATTAGAATAAAACGCAGCGATAAAAAAGGCTAATGCTGTTCCTAATACAATATGCTTCTTCTTGATGTCTATCATACAAAGAAAGTATAGAGGTACAGCAATAAGGGCACTATGATGAAATAAATAAGCAACAAATACCCAAGCAAAATATCGTTTCCAATCCTTTTTTGTGATATATTGAACGGCCATCAAAATAATAGCATATGATAATCCTGCACGAATTTGAATAAAGTTTCGAGCGAGATAAAAGCGAGAAATATATGCGCAAACGCCAAAAATAGGATATAAACAATACTTATCAAATGCTTTATAAAGAAAGAAAAACGATAATAGGGCAACAACCAAGAAATAAACTGTTACATTCGATGTAAATGTCTTTACAACAACACCAATATAATAAAACCCCATTTCTGCATAGCCATATGGTTGAGAAAAAGAAGTTATATCTGCTAGAGACGGTGTATACATTCGGAAACTATCAACATAAATCATGGTATCCGACCATCTTGTCCATTCACGAACACCAGCAAAAAAAGCTAATACAATGCATATTGCTATCAACCAATAACGTTTATTACGTGCTTGAAGAGTTTCTGCATATAATGCAAAAAGATAGAACGCTATATAAAAAATAATTATCATATGTAAATCTTTATCTTTTTAAAACCTTGCTTTATGCTAAACAGCACTCCAAATAATAATCTTGCAAAACGATAATAACCCTTCAACGAAAACATGATAAAAACATTACCTATTCTATCTTCCTTCTCAAATAAATATTTATAAGATGCAAATCGCTCTTTATATGATTGTGAGTTATATATCCTATTTCCAAAATAAAAAGCCCGAGCAACAATTGCCATCGACTTTTTGTCATATGCCAATTGTCTATAAGGAGTATCTGCTAACAACCCCACAAACATATCACGTATCTTTACATCCTGTTGATAGGTACTCTCGTCATATCGACGCGACTGTGTCGCATTACCGTAATGCATATAGTGATAATACGCTTTTGGCAGATAGGCAATCTTGATGTCGTTCTTCAGTAACTTACACATCGTATACTGATCCTCACAACCATACATGCCTATGGGATATTGTAGGTCGTATTGTTGATAGAGTCTACGACTTAGCAGTTTCGTCACCGTGAAACCATAGACTTTACCGACGATTAAATCCTTGAGTACGTCATTGTGGTCCAGATTGGTCGGTTCTTGTTTGCAATAGCTTTGGCGATAAGGATCATTATAATACAGATCGCACATCACCATATCGGCATCAGTCTCAACGGCTTTGGCATACATATCCTTCAGGCAATCCTCATCCACCCAGTCGTCGGGATCGAAGAAGATAGTGTATTCTCCCTGCGCACGCTCGATACCATAGTTGCGGGCATCGCTAAGTCCACCATTGGGTTTATGGTATACGGTAAAGCGAGGATCTTTGGCGGCATACTCGTCACAAATGGCGGGGGAGCCGTCCTTGCTTCCATCGTCTATGAGCAGACATTCGTAATCCTCAAATGTCTGGGCCAAAATGGAGTCAAGACACTTCCGCATCAGCTTCTCCATATTGTATATCGGTACGATAACTGAAATTTTTGGCATGACAAAAATAAGTTCAATAGCGACTTTGTCGCGGTTCAATACCTCTACAGGCGGTTCAATGCGCTATGCGCGTTCAATTGCAGCATAGCTGCGGTTCAAAGGACTAGCAGGTAATAATCTCACACGGATCTCACAGCTCCCACAGATAGGGCGCTAAACGCGGTTCAAAGTTCAACGTTCAAAGAGTATAAATGGCTCTATTTACGAATATAGTTCTTTTTTGCATACAAAAAAATGAAATCATCATAAGAAAAAAGAAACTAGAAACCTGAACCTTGAAACCAATACCCATTTTGATGGTTTAGATGTGTGTGAACTATAGAACAATCCGATGAATGCCATTTTTCATATCATATTCTCCAAAATTCACAAGAAGACCAAGATGTTTATCCATCAACTTTAGATATGTTTTTACCTGTTTGAAAAAGACAGGCTTCATGTCCTCAACTGACTTCAATTCTATGATAATCAGGTCTTCTACCAGCACATCAAGCCGAAGTTCTGTATGAAGTATATTTCCTTTATAAACTATCGGCACCGGCACCTGGCGCTCCACCTTCAAACCACGTTGTCCCAGTTCGAAGCATAATGCTTCTTCGTATACAGACTCTAACAGTCCCGGACCAAGTGCATTATACACATCCCAAACTGCTCCTCGAATCTGATATGTCAAATCATTCTCTGTCATATTTGTAATTGCTCACACGGATCTCACAGATCCCACAGATAATTCTTCTGATGATAGTAATATTGCTGGAAGACTATTGAAAGTGAACTTTCATATCTCTTCTAACAATAGAACGCCTTTATTCTCGAATAAAGTCCTTTTGCCCACAAAAGTATTCATCTTAAGAGTATATCTGTTTAGATGGTACAGATCTGTGTGAGAATAATAGCTATGCTTTTAAGTGCGGAAAGCTATGCTTTTGAGTGCGAAAAGCTATCCTTTGGGACTCGGAAAGCTATGCTTTCGGGCTGCTAGAGCTATGCTTTTGGATGCTGGGAGCAATGCTTTCGGACCACGGGAGCAGTGCTCAGGACCTTACGGAGCATGCCTTTATATACCTATAGAGCAGTGCTCTAGTGCATACGGAGCAATGCTCTGGAGGGTACGGAGCTGTGCTCTTACTGGTAATAAGCAACGAATTTCTAGTTTCAAGTTTCTTCAGATATTTATGTGTATTCTGATACTTTTGAAATACACATTTCAATTACACATTACAGAACTCGCACAACTCGCTGACCATCAAAGGGTTAGATTAGTGTAATTAAAAATGCAATTACACTATTTTAAAGCTTTAACTATCAACGAATTACGCAAAAAGTGCAATGTGTAATAGGAATTTATCATTTTTCTTGGACAACGACCTGATAGGCATTGCCACTACTACCGCGATGCCCCTCACATCCCATGCTGACAAGTATTTTACCTACTTTGATAAATGTTGCACGGTTTGCTTGCACACCTGGAAAACGCTCTCGCAAAATGCTGACAATCTTTACAACAGGAAGAATGACAGCATCCGTATCACCTGATTTCGGTTTCCTAAAGAGCGACTTTACCATTTCCTCGATGCTATCCAGCTGGCGGAACTGCTCATTATGCGCGATGACCTCTGCTGTTTCCTCGTCCATGAGCCAATAACGCAGGCCACTTTGAACCTCTGCCAACAGCTGCGCATACAGCTGAGAGTAGTCTACTGGCGACTCCGTATCAATACGTCCGGCGACGTTCACGCACAGGAACCGACGGGCACCCGTAGGATCCGTGAGTGGCAACTGCTGATTTGTCGTAGCGATAAAGCTTGCATAGCGGCGCCTGTTGCTGATGCTCTTTCCATAGGGCACTCGCAACTTCACATCGGGTTTCGATAGCAGATACTTCAACAGCGGCTGACGGCTCGCACCAATGCTATCGAACTCGTCGACGTTGATCAAAGCATACGACGACAGTTGGTTCAACAGGTCGAATTCGTTCTTAAAGTTCACGCGATCATTATAATAAGGTGTGAGCTCTGGCGGCAACACCTTTCCACAGAACGTGGACTTGCCGCATCCCTGAGGGCCAATCAGCAGGGGCATCAGCGCATTCCCGTGACTACGGTCCTTGCCCAGCCAATGGGCGACCATCGACCGCATCCATACAGGGAAGAAACGCAGCCAGAGTGCATCATTGGTCGGCACGAGTTGTGCAAACGCCGTCACACGATCAGTCCCATCCCAGGTCGGCAGGTGCGAAAGATAGTCTTCAATAGGATCATACTGCGGGATGTCATTCGACTCAATATATCGCTTGATGTCCCTATCCCACGACTTCAGCCCGGCCAGCATTGCCTTTGTCGTCATGGAGTTCCGCACTTCACCAGTGACATCCTGAAATTCGAAGTCCGGCTGGGAGAGCTCACGATACTGCGTCACTCTCGTCAGCACATTCTTTCGGAACTCGTAGTTCTGATCCATGAACACCTTCGTGCGCAGAATCAGCAACGCCGACTCGGGTATCGGACGCAACGAGACGCCCCCGGTTGCATTCCGCTTCAGTAGCCGACGCATTGCCTTGGGATTATAGGCATTGTCGAAGATGCTCTCTGCCAGGAGGGCATCGCGTCCCAGATTCGGACTGAACAACGTCAGCCGCAGGGCCAGTGCCTTCGGCACTCCCGCTTCCATACAGTATTGTGCATGATGTGTGAGCACTTCCACACGATATTCGTCTTCATCATCGATGTGTGCGCTGTCTTCAAACGCCTTCCGCAGACAATGCTGCACAAGGATGTGCTGTGTCTGGGCAAGCGAACGGCCAGGAAGCAGATTCGCATCCGCAGCCGCCGGCTGATATGGCGACACCAACGAAAGAGGCTCGCCGTCATCGGCATAGAATGGGATGGCATCAGGATTGTAGCACAACGCCGCATCGGCACTCACGAGGCAGGTGCGGTCGAGACGCGGCTCCAGCACATCCACCGTCAGCTCCAGCTGAGCCGTATAGAACTTCTGTGCTGCAGCATATGCATTATAGTGGAAGCGTCGTATTTGCTCATCGTCCGTGGGCAGCGCATTCCCTTCCCGACGACAATCGGGATAGAGCTCTGCCCGACAGATAATCACCACCGATCGTCCCTCAGCACCAACGAATGCCAACAGCGTCTGAGGCTGTCGACCAGCGAAGAATCTCAGTCCGATGGCCTCATCCGTATCCTTCAGGTTATTCACCTCCAGCATCACCAATCCGTTATATGCCACCCGTGTCATCTTCCCTTCCCGCTTCTGCCATTCCGCCGCCACACAAACCCTCGGCACACTTTTCGGCTCCTCCACGCACAGCTCCAGTCCGCATCGCTCGTCATCCATCCGGCTGGCTTTCTTCAGCGGCCACACCTCACGATACGTCTGCAGCTCGCCCCCATATTTCTGCCTGCGAATCATCTCCACCAGCTCCTCCATTTTTATACGAGTAGCGGTGGTAGTATTTCCTCGGTTTTTAAAGAGTGTAATCATATCAGAACTTCAAGGCTACGCTTCAAATACGACATCTGGTGATAATGATCAATTCTCAATTGTATTCAAGAACATACTACCGTAATTTCTACTTACAAAAATAAGCAAGAAGTCTATAGTAGCCAATAATTATAAAACGTGATAATTTATTCTTTTCATACAAAAGCGTTTTGCTTTTCTTATCAACAATAAAATTACTATTCTGAATATCTTGCTTTAAATGTGCGACAAATTCACTTTCCATCCATGACGTATCGAACGGGTTCTGAAAAGACCACCACCGGATTGGATGAAAACGGTCTAAAATCATTGCAGACATGTATTTTTTATGTTCTTCCACTGGAATAGAAGCCAGTCTCATATTATGGAATAATTGCTCACCTTCAGGATTTCTTTTATTTGTATGAACAGCACCCTCAACATTTTTGAAATAGTCATAAACATATGAATTAATTATAACAGGATTTTTATCTGTTGCAAAGGAACATCGAATGTTAAAAAGCATGTCTTCTCCCAAACGAACCTCCCGAGGAATATCAAACATAAATGATGAAATAATTGAACGCCGAATCAAACGGCCCCATGGGGCAGCATGGATACGTGATCCTGAAATAGTATCAGAACGATATTGCTGTATATCATAATGATCTGGTAAAACCAGATATTTCTTCCCTATTGGATAACCTATAACAATATCTGTATCATTTTCTAAAGAAGCATTATAAAGATCTTCCAATGCATTGGGGGTAATTGAATCATCTGAATCTACCAAAGTTATCCATTCACCCACTGCTGCATCAACTCCTGTTTCACGAGCTTTTATGACACCACCGTTTTGCCTATGGATTACCCGAATCCGACCATCTCTCTTTGCCAATTCATCTGCAATTATACCTGTATTATCAGGACTACCGTCGTCAATCAAGATTATTTCAAAATCTACGAAAGATGAAGCAAGAATGCTATAAACGCATTTCTCTAAATACTGTTCGACCTTATAACAGGGAACAATTACAGAAATTGCCACTTTCTTGTCCATAATATCAATTTCTTATCTTTTTTCAGAGGGTGTAATTATCTAACTTTTTTATAGAGTTACTCTTTCTATTAAAGTCTGTAAAGATCTATCTCTCAATTTTATCTACTGCATTTCGTTCATAGTTCGTTTAATGCCATCAACATACTTATTCCGAATCTTATATATACGCAGAGCATTATGTAGCAAAGCAAAAGTATACTCTATCTTATGATGGCTTTGTAACCAATGATATTTGATCCAACCAAGCAAGTTTATATGCCATTCTGGATGACCGATAAATCGGAAAAAGGCATTTTGTTTAACATATGTTTCTATCTGCACGACATCTTTCTGTACTGTACGGTTGACAGATATACTATTTGAATTAATAGTGTAAACATATAATCGTTTATCAACGACATCAATCTTTTTTGCAAAATAACCAACCTGATAAGAATACCACACGTCATTTCCTAAAATCACATCTTCAAAACTAATACGATATTTTATCAAAAAATCCTTTCGAACCATCTTTGTCCATGGAGATTTTACATATCGTATTTTTTCTAATAAACATTTATCATTATGGTAATTCGAGACAAAATACTCATAACTATTACCTACTTGACAGCCAAAAATGGGTGTACCAGAATCTCCATCAATGCAAATCATATTGAAGAACAATGCTTCCAATTGTGAATCTTTATAAAAATCAAGCGTTTCTAACAATCCTTCATTGAAATAATCATCACAATCTGCAAAAAGAATCCATTTCCCCTTCGCACATTTTAAGCCTTCATTACGAACAGCACCGGCACTTTTACAACCTTTCGTATGAATAAACTCTATGCATCGCTCGTCATCAAACTTAAATCTATTCCAATCAACAATATCTACGCTGCTATCATCGTCCACCACAACTATCTGAATATCATCACGACGCGGGATTGAATTTACACAACGCTGCAATAAAACAGGATTATTCTTATGGGGAATTATAAAAGAATATGTAATTGTATTATTATTCATCGATACTTTCTTCTATAGCATTTGAAAGAGCCTCCAAATATCCATGTCCATATTGTAGATCAGGCTCCATATAGTTTCCTTCACCCCATTCATTCCATGACTTTAGGAAGATGAGTTGTTTTTCCTCAGGTTTGCCCTTAACACATTCAATAGCTTGTTTAACATGCTCCTTGAAATACTCAGGCTTGGCGTCGGTAAGAATCATTGCACCGAGGGCACGGCGAGGTGTTGTGTCCCAATTAGGAATGATGACGGGAATGATATCTTCTTCTTTACAAATAGGAGAAATGAAACCCTTCATGGCATCTTTATACCTATATTTAAATTGTGGTTTTTTTATTAATGCATACCACCGTTCTTTTATGACTTTCACCAATGTCTGCAATTTACACTTGGGAGGTAGCGGCTCCATGTTGTGCAGAAGGGACAAAATAACACCATCTGTAACAATGCCTTTAGCCTTTTCCAATTCTTCTGTTGTATTGGCAAAAGAAAGAAAATAGAAAGATTGCAGCCCATGCTCATACGCCAACTGGTTCCAGATTACTTTAAATCGTTCAAAATCAGGCAAGTCCCAAATCTGATAGACGACAAACAGCAGACGACCGTCTACCTTGTAATAACGTTTGTCTTGAAAAGCAGGCAGGAGAAAATTAAAGTGGGCGATAATATCTTCGTCACCTAAATACTTCTGTTCTGCCAGCAAATTGTTGTCTATCTTCAGTGTATCGGGATTCCAAGCCTTCTTATACCATGAATGATTAGCCCAACATACACAAAAGGGAAAGTCAGGCTCACCTAATCTTACAACCTCCTGCAAGGGTTTCTCCAATATGACTTTTCCATTACCGAACCAGTAGTGATAGTAGCAAAAAGCTGCAATCCCTGCGTCCTTTGCCATCTGTGCCTGCTTTTCTCGAATTTCAGGCATTCGCAGGTCATAAAAGCCCAAATCTGCTGGTACTCGTGGCTGAACGTGCCCCTTAAACAAGGGCTTTGCCTTTGCCACATTGGTCCATTCTGTAAAACCAGCTCCATACCAATCATCATTTTCTCTGATTGGATGAAATTGAGGGAGATATAATGCTATGATTTGCGGACTCATGACTTACCGAACTTCTTTTTTAACATCCCAACAATATAGTCTTGCTCTTCCTTATTCATTCCCACATAATAGATTGCAGAAAGTGTGCAAACGAAACTTACTGCACAGATTTCAATCAAACGCCATATCGACGAAGGCTGCAGCAAGCAAATGGTAACTGGCAAGACAAGGGATATCACAGTTACGTATAGTGCTTTTAGAAGGACATTATTTACATAAGCCCAACCTGACATATGAATCATGTCTTTCACAATGAGTATTCGTGCAAAAATCATTGCGAAAAAGACTAATACACAAATCACATATGCAGATACTGGTGATAGGCCCAGTTGAAAAGCAAGCCAAGTCAAAGGAAAAATGGATACCAGCATACTGCCAACCACCATTTCAAACTTTTTGATTTTACCTGTTGCTGCTACCGACGTCGTCAACGTGTTACCAAGTGTCATGAACATGGATGCGACTAAACTAAGCTGAGCAAAAATAACAGCATAATCAGGAACAATCTTCAACCATAGGGTCAAAATCAGTCTTGTTTCCAAACAGATGGGTATCATGAAGATTAACATCAGGAAATAGGAATACTTTGAACCAAGAAAAACCAGCTTATGCATGTATTCAAAATCTCCTGCTGCATAACTCTTAGTGATCTGAGGATTCAATGCGACCATGAAATTACGCACAAAATTCTGAACTGAATTATCAACGGTCGTAGCTATACCACGAGCTGCATTCAAAGAAACTCCAAAATAAAGATTGATCAAAATATTAACACCTTGCGTGTTCATGATCCACGCTCCATCACCAACCATTCCCCAACCTGCATAACCGGTAATTTCCTTAAATAGGGTCTTATCATGAACCCGACGATAAGTGCATTCTTTGAAATGACGCTTACAATAAGTCCAATAGATGAGGGTTGTTATGGTCGATACACATAAGAGCAAAACTGCATAAGACTTCAACTTATCGAACGGAGAAATATAGAGAGCGAACACTATTACAAGTTTCATTACAGCATCCCAGATACTCACATAGGCATAAATTGACATCCGCTCATGGGCGATAATAGATGCATTATAGGGAACCATCAGCAATCCAACAACAAATGTAAAGGCAGAACATTGTAAGACCCAATTGGCCGCGCCGAGCCTGCCTTCTGGTATTTCCATGTGAGTATTCAAAAACCAAACGCCCAGTAACTCTATGCCGACTACGATAATTATCGAAATGAGAATTTGAACATTTAATGCTGTAGAAAAAACTCTTTCAAGACGTTCGCCCCCGCCTTTTCCTAATTCGAATGTCAAAAAACGGCTGATTGATGACGATAAAGCTGCGGTAAGGATTGAGAACATGCTAACAACTCCACCTACAACATTATAGGTTCCATAATCTTCAACGCCAAGAACATTTAAGACGACACGACTTGTGTAAAGTCCTATCAACATCATTATCGCCATCCTCATATAGAGGAAAACGGTATTCTTTGCGATACGATTCGTATTATTTCCCAAACTGTTTTTTATAAAAAATCATTCAACTAAGGTGTCTAATCTCTTCTGAAAAGATCTCTCGTGTAGACTTTCTCTTCTACATCATCTAAAGCAGTATCGTAACGATTAGCAATAATTGCGTGGCTTTGTCTCTTAAACTCTGCAAGATCATTAACGACAAGGCTTCCAAAGAACGTCGTTCCATCCTCAAGAGTTGGTTCATAGATAATGACCTTAGCGCCTTTTGCCTTAATACGCTTCATAACTCCCTGAATACTGCTCTGTCGGAAATTATCGCTGTTGGATTTCATTGTTAATCGAAATACGCCAATTACAACTTCTTTTTCTGTGGCACTATTAAAATGGCTCCCAGATGTATAGTCATAATAACCTGCTTTCTTTAACACCTGGTCAGCAATGAAGTCTTTACGTGTACGATTACTCTCCACAATAGCAGACATCATTTGCTGGGGGACATCCTCGTAATTGGCAAGGAGTTGCTTGGTGTCTTTAGGAAGACAATAACCTCCATAGCCAAAAGAAGGATTGTTATAATGGGTTCCAATACGAGGGTCAAGACCTATTCCTTGAATAATTGCCTGAGAATCAAGGCCCTTTACCTCTGCATAAGTATCCAGTTCATTAAAGTAGCTAACACGTAAAGCCAAATAGGTATTTGCAAACAGTTTCACGGCTTCTGCTTCCTTCATTCCCATGAAAAGTGTGGGTATATCCTCTTTGATGGCACCTTGCTGCAATAACGATGCAAAAGTTTCTGCTGATCGCTTAAGTTTTTCAACATCTGTTACCTTCATGATTGCATCATTCTCTTCTTGATACTGAGAAATCAACTTAGGAAAACCTACTATGATGCGTGACGGATAGAGATTGTCGTAGAGAGCCTTACTCTCGCGAAGGAATTCTGGTGAGAATAATAGGTTGAAATTCTTCACACCTTTTGCCGCATATCGAACATAGAGAGAACGGCAATAACCTACAGGGATTGTACTCTTGATAACCATCACGGCAGTTGGATTAACAGAGAGAACCAAATCGATAACATCTTCAATGTGATGGGTATCAAAGAAGTTCTTTACCGGATCGTAGTTAGTTGGAGCCGCAATGACGACAAAATCAGCATCTCTATAGGCTGATACACCATCAAGGGTAGCCTGTAAATTCAGATCCTTTTCTGCAAGGTATTTTTCTATATATTCATCCTGGATTGGGGAACGACGTTGATTGATAAGTTCCACCTTTTCGCGAATGATATCAACCGCCACAACCTCATTATGCTGTGACAACAAGGTTGCAATAGACAACCCAACATATCCTGTTCCTGCTACTGCAATTTTCATATAAAGAATAAAAAAAAACAAATTAAAATATATCCAAGAACTGAATTCCCCAATTATATATTTCTTGGATGAAAGGGATGTCGGTATTATTTTGACGCGCTAAATCCACAATATAGTGCATGCCATAAGGAAAGTCTTCAGTGAAATAACGGCTGTGGAAATCAGGGACAAAGCCTTCTGGCATTTGGACCATTGGGGACAATATGCCCTTAAAAGCAGGGATGTCTTGAAACTTCCTTGTCAAAGACGCCACATCCGAACACTCATAATAGTCAAGAATTGTTGGGATAGCGCCCTCTCGTATATGCAAGGCTCTCAACAAATTTTGGAACTCATCGTCCATCTGGAGGAGTAACTCTGATGCTTCAAGAGTCCAATCGCTATAGAAGAATGGATTATTTTCGTAAACGACACCGGGATGCCAATCTTTCCACATGGTATAAAGACGGGCTGGATGGAGCAAAGGATTGCTGTTAGATAGGCTTACTTCATAGTAACTATCCATGAGAACGATCGGAACATCAAACAATTTCTGAAGGGTATCACATATATGCTGCTTATCATCTGTTTGTTCAACAGCAATGGAGAGGCTCTTTTTGTATCCTTTCAGTGCGGCACGACATCCATATTCTGTAATGCGGGAGATGAAGGGTACACGCTGGAAGCCAAACAAAGGATTTCGGGGCAGAATCTTCATAGCCTCGAAGAAGAACCCTGTGCAAGAAACAACGCTACCTACCCATACATTATCTGAGATGTGGGGTGCTATCTTCTGCAAATTTGGATGAATGGCATAACCAGGAAGACAAAGCAAGACGATATCAACGCCAGATAGTGCTTCGGCAGGGACAGACGAAATACAGGAAAGATGTCCATGATACGTTTTTCCATCAGGATCATCTATCTCTATAGTTGAACTCCATGAATCGGGATGGGTAGTCAGCAGATTAACCTCCACATCAGGTTGTGCAGACAAAAAACCGGCACAGACATGCCCCAAATTACCACCACCGCAGATACAAATCTTCGTCATGAATTATGCTAAAGACTTAAGAGCTTCAACAAGTCGCTTATTGTCGGCATGGTCACGAACAGCGATTCGCATGTACTGGCGACCGTTAAGGCCAGACTTCGAACTGCAATCACGAGTAAGGATGTTGTAATGTTTCAACACACGGATAACAACCTCATTAGCCGTGAAAGGCGGAAGAACTTCACACAGGAAGTAATTGGCCTGAGAAGGCATGACACGAAGGAAGGGTATCTTACGTAGCTGCTGTTCGAAGTCTGCACGCTCAGCGACAAAACGGGCGCAGGCCTTCTGATAGTCGCGCTCGTATTTGGTGTAGATCTGCATATAGAACTCTGCAAAGGAGTTTAGGTTCCAGATGGACACTCGCTGCTTCATTTGGGAAATGAGGACCTTATCCGCAGAGGCAAGAACGCCCAAGCGGAGGCCGGGAACACCAAACGACTTGGAGATGCTCTTCATGACCACTAAGTTTGGATGCTGCTCAAGGATAGCATCATCCAAGAGGGATGCAGTAGCATAGTCTTCGCAGAAATCAACGAAGCTCTCGTCGACAACAAGGCGCATGCCATGTTGTCCACACCAGTCAGCCAACCGAAGCACATCCGCCTTGGAAATGTAGTTGCCAGAGGGATTATCGGGATTGATTAGCAACAAGGTGTCAACAGGATGAGCACCGAAGAATGCGATGAGGTCATCGGCGGTATAGCGGTATTCATCGTTTTGCGGAACGAAGGTGACCTGACGAGAGAGGTCGAAACGATTGGGATATTCTTCAAAGGTAGGACGGATGAAACCGACTGTTCCTTCCATATGTTCCATCAGCGCACTGATGAGTTCAGCGGCACCATTCCCAGGAATGATGTATTCTTCGCTAACACCATAGCACTTGCTGGCAAGGAGGGTGTTGACCTTCATGCCGGAAGGATATTGCGTGAGCAACGTCTTGAACTGAGACTGCATCTCGTCAATGAGTTTCTGCGGCGGGAAATAGGGATTGACGAGATAGCAGAAGTCGAGCATCTGGGGAAAACGCCAATAACCACCGAAACGTCCATAGAACTTACGGAGCAAATCCTTCTCATCGGCAAAGATGGCCTCAGCAATGTCAAGATCTTGCTTGTCGTCAATCTCGTACCACTTTTCATGAGTAAGGGGAAGCGCTTTCAATGAATGGTCATTGAGCGAGGTAATGATGCGAAGTACGTTTTCATAGTACTCGTTATTGCCAACAGCTGTACAGTAGGCCTCAAGGAACGGGACATACTTGGTACGGGAGAACTCTTTGGAGAATTTGTAGATATTAACAGTTTTATAATACGTGTCAGCCTCCTTAAAGGAAAAGGCTTCCTTAGACACGAAATCGACAATATTCAACTCGTCGTCAAGACGAACCATCGTGCCGTCCATCCAACTCTCATACTTGGCCACCAATGCCAGATTGGGATATGGATTGTTGAGCAAAAGTTGGAATAGACCATCATCATAGATGAGATCGCTCTCGATAAGGAGAGTATCATCCTCCTGTAACTGCTGTTTGGCCAAGGCTAACGAGTAAATGTTGTTTGTCTTGTCGTAGATAGGATTCTCAACATACTCAATGGGGAACTTGTCGTCATAGCGATGACCGAGGTAGTCGATGAGGTTCTGGCCTTGATAGCCGACGACAATGACAACACGAGTAAGCCCCAACGGCGAGAGTTGCGTCAGAACGCGATCGATGAGGCGCACACCGTTGACAGGGAGCATACACTTGGTGTTATCCTTGGTGTATTCACCCAAACGACGCCCCATTCCTGCGGCTAAAATAATTGCTTGCATACGAAGTGGCACTAAGTGCCGTTAAAAGTTCAAAGTTCAATAGCCGTTGGCTCGTTCAAAGTTCAAAAACCTTCGGCAGTTCAAGAATTCAATAACAGAGGCACACAATATCCTTTCCCTGAAAAAACGTGATTAGGTTAACTCAGGGTGATAAGTCACACAAAAGGAAGAGATCCGAGTGTGACCCTTGACTATCAGATGCCTCCGCCTCAGAAGACGCTGGGTCTTCGCAGATTTACAAAATAATCAGTTGTATTTTGTTATATAACGGTGCAAAGGTAGTAATTTTTTATAAAATAAAAAGGATTGGCAGGAAAAAAATGAGCCAAAAGTGAAGAAATGCTTGATTTTAGTCAAGAAAGAAGGCGGCGAAGCCTTATTCGAGTTTCAAGTTTCTAGTTTCTGGTTTCAAATCTCTGGTTTCTGGTTTCGTATTTCTGGTTTCAAGTTTCTAGTTTCGAGTCTCAAGATTTTGTCACACTGATCTCGCAGAAAGGGCACAAAGCGCGGTTCAAAGCACTATTTAAAACTCATAACTTGCCACGCCTACGGCGGAAATTTTACAAATTGCATTCAAAATTAAACAAGAAAAGATGCGATGGGCTGTATCCATACGCTGTTTCTATTTTCAAGTTTCTAGTTTCTAGTTTTGTTACACAGATTTCGCAGATTTTCTGATGATATGATAAGATTTATGGAAAAATGTTGAAAACGAGTTTTCACAATTGTTCCTATAATCTTAAATCTATATTTGTGAATAAAGAACGCTGCATGCAGCAATCATCAGAAGAACAATCTGTGTAGATGGTAAAGATCTGTATGAGATATTAATTGACAAGATTGTTTGTCGTACGACACTTTGTCAGCCAGAGGATGTATCGAAACATGCCCTCATTTTAATTTCTGAAAAATTCTACATCGTATTACGTACGATTTTGAGGAGCAGAGCGACGACCACATTTACTCGCCCAAAAGGCCTTACACGCTACTGAGCAGCTTATTCCATATGGAAATTGGCAATGGACTTGAAGCCATTTAGGAAGTCGCGGGCGGACATGCGCTTCTTGCCAGCGAGTTGGAGTTCAAGGACTTCGAGCCACTCGTCGGTGGTTGCTACGAATAGACGGGATTTTTCCACAAGAAGCATTCCGGAGGCAGCAGAACAGGCGCGGCCTGTCTTCTGAGTCTTGAAAATCTTTACATCGACCGGGGCAGTAGAAACATTTGCATCGGCATTCGGAACGAGGGTGGTCCAAGCAGTAGGAATCGGGGAGAGACCACGCACAAAATCGTAAATATTTTTAGCAGTTTGATTCCAATTAATTCGACATGTTTCCTTAAAAAGTTTTGGTGCGGGTTTTAACTGAAAATTGGAACTTGAAACTTGAAACTCATTCGCTAGAACATCCTCTTGGGATGTACTGATAACCAGTCCGTTATGAGAAATGATTAAATTAATAGTTTCAATGGCAATCTCTGCACCAAGGTGCATCAATCCATCATAGACATACTCCACATCTGTTTCATCAGGAATGTTAAACTTTTTCTGCAAAATAATTCGACCTGTATCGATGTCATGATCAAGGAAGAATGTGGTCACACCAGTCGTGGTTTCTCCATTGATGATGGCCCAATTGATGGGGGCAGCACCACGATATTGTGGAAGGAGGGCTGCATGGACATTGAATGTTCCGAAACGGGGCATCGCCCAAACAACCTCAGGGAGCATGCGGAAAGCGACGACGACTTGTAGGTCGACTTTGTAGGAACGTAACTCTTCGACAAAAACGGGGTCTTTCATCTTCTCGGGCTGCAAGACGGGTAATCCAACGGAAAGGGCATACTCCTTCACAGCCGGGGCACGCAACACAGACCCATGACGGCCAACGGGCTTATCGGGCTGGGTCACCACGGCTACAACGTTATAGCCACCTTCAACGAGCGCACGGAGGGTTTCCACAGCAAACTCGGGCGTACCCATGAACACTATCCTCAAATCTTTCTTTTCCATATTTCTCTCTTCTCTCATAGGGTTTAAAGGGTATAAAAGGGAGTGGAAGGGCATTTTTTACACTCTCCAACCGGTTTTCGAGTGCAAAGGTAGCAAAAAAAGTTGAGAGTTGAGAGTTGAGAGTTGAGAGTTTTTACTGGAAGAATGAAATTTTTCTACATTTTGCTTTGCCTTGCTGTAATGCAGCCTACTTTCAACGCAGTTAAAGTAAGGAAAAAAGGAGAGTTCTTTCCCCGCTTCGCTCTGAAAGCGTCCCTTTGGGCCGAGCGGAGAGTTTTTGCAAAAGTATGAAAAACTTCATCTTTTTTGTTTTTATTGTTCCTTCTCCGCTTCGCTATGAAAGCGTCTCCTTCGTCGCCGAGCGGAGATGCAGCCTATTTTCAACGCTGTTGAAGTAGCAAAAAAGTTTTGTAGGTACAGACTCCCGTGTCTGCCCAAATAGGATAAACGATTCTTATCAGAGGCGGGCAGACACGGGAGTCTGCCCCTACAATCAGCAACACCTATAGGCCCCGAAGGACACATTTTTTCTTGTTTTTGAGATTTTTCTGCTGTAAGTGGGGCAGATTTCATGAAAAAGTTGTACCTTTGTGCCCAAATTAAGAAAACAATAGAATAATATGAAGAAACTGATACTAGCTTTGGCCTTGCTGCTGGGTGGACTGAACAGCGTGCAGGCACAAAAGTATTTAGACTATTATGACGTATGGGATGTGCTCGTCGGTGGGAAGTTAGGCGGCTCGGCTGGTCTGCTTTCTAAACAGAGTTGTGACCCATTGTGGGGCCCGTTTGGCAGCATCGAGGCTGAGATGTACCTAAACCCGAAGATATCGATGTCGCTGGAGATGTCGGCTGCACACAAGGGTGCCGACAACGTGTTTACTCGCGAGCCCGGCGGTTACGCTTACTACCAGTACCGCATGGACTATATCAATACGTCGTATCTCATCAACTACCACTTGTTCCGCCAACATGTGAGCCTATATACGGGTCTGACGCTGGGACGTATGTTTAATGCGAAGTCGATGAAGAACAGCCATAGCATAGACATTATGGACGAGGTGCACAAGGGTGATTTCAGCGTGCCTGTAGGCATCGAGTGGACCATTGGCAAGCATTTTACTATCGACGGACGCTGGCACTGGTCGCCTCGTTGGGTGGCAAAAACCCAGAAAGCGAAGGACATCCTGCATAGGTCGCGCCATCAGTTCTTCTCACTCACGGTAGGATATAAGGTGCAGGTGTTCTAACATTTTCTGCATGCAGAAAATGTAATTGACAATTGAAATTGATAATTGTTCAAATGCTGCTGCGCAGCGTTCAAAAGGTTCTTTCTCCGCTAAGCTACGAAAGCGGCAGAGCCGAGCGCAATGCGCTAAAGCGCAGTTCAAAGTTCAAGAGCCCTGCGGGCGTTCAAGGTTCAAGAGCGCTAAAGCGCGTTTTTTACACGCCCGAAGGGCTTTACACGCGACGAATGTCGCTTTACACGAGCCAACGGCTCCTTACCCGCCCGAAGGGCATTACACGCCGCAACGCGGCCAACATAGAATGAAACTGGAAGAAGATATAAAGAAAGCGGTGGAGGTGATGCGCCAAGGCGGAGTGATCCTCTACCCTACCGACACCATTTGGGGCATCGGCTGTGATGCCACGAATGAGGAAGCAGTGGCACGTGTCTATCGCATCAAGCAGCGTGAAGACTCGAAGGCCATGATTTGTCTCGTGGACAGCGATGCCCGTCTGCAGCGCTATGTACGTGATGTACCAGAAGTGGCATGGGATGTGATGGAGATGGCGACGAAACCTACAACGGTCATCCTCGACAATGCCGTGAACCTTGCACCGAACCTCATCGCAGAAGATGGTAGCATCGGCATGCGTATCACCCGTGAGGCCTTCTCCAAGGAGCTCTGCTACCGATTCCAAAAGCCAATAGTCAGCACCAGTGCGAACATCAGTGGCGAACCCGCCGCACAAAACTACCGCGACATCGCTCCGGAAATCCGAGAGGCAGTTGACTACATCTGCTTCACCCGTCGCCAGGAGCACCAGCCTCATCAGCCTAGCAGCATCATCAAAATCAAGCCGAACGGCGAAGTAAAGATACTTCGTTAGTGTAAGGCCCTGCGGGCGAGTAAAGTCCTTCGGACGTGTAAAGCGCTAAAGCGCGTGTAAAGCCCTACGGGCAGACACTATTATTATAAAATGAGTATGGAAAAGATACGTAGATTTGAGGACTTGGAAATATTCCAAATAGCTCGAGGGTTATGCAAAGATATTTATATAATCACTGATGCAGAGTCTTTCAAATGTGATTATCGTTTCACCCAACAAATCAGGGCTGCTGCAGGTTCGATTATGGACAATATTGCAGAAGGTTTTGAAAGAAATGGCAATAAAGAGTTTGTTAATTTCTTATTCATAGCAAAAGGTTCCTGCGGTGAGGTACGTAGTCAATTACTACGTGCCAACGATGTAGGATATATTGATGACGACACATTCCATCAACTATACAATAGAACTTTAGAGTTAGGACGAAAAATTTACAATTTAGCACAAAAGATTAAGGACACGGGCAATCCAGGTAGTAAGTATCAATAACCAGCTCCGACTCCGACACTCGACGAATGTCGCATTACACGTGCTTTAGCGCTTTACATGCAGCATTGCGGCTTTACACGCCCGAAGGGCCTTACACGAGCCAACGGCTCCTTACACGCAGCTTTGCTGCTTTACTCGCCCGAAGGGCTTTAAACATATTAGATTTGTGGTAACAAATATAATGAAATGGGCTGAGCGGTTGCCAGAGAAGCAACTGATGATCATGCTGGCGCTGGGCGTGGGATTCTTCGCCTCGGTGGCAGCATACATTCTGCATCGGCTGATTGAGGTCATCCAGCACCTGCTCACGGCACGTTTCGACTCCACCTCCCATAACCTGCTCTATCTGGTGCTTCCCGTCGTGGGCATTTGGCTGACGATGCTCTTTGTGCGTTATGTGGTGAAAGATAATATCTCGCATGGTATCACACGAATCCTCTATGCCATTTCCTCGAAAAAGTCGCGACTAAAAGGCCATAACTGCTGGACATCGGTCATCGCATCGGCCATCACCATCGGCTTCGGTGGATCGGTGGGTGCCGAGGCACCAATCGTGCTCACGGGATCGGCCATTGGCTCGAACCTCGGGCAACGCTTCCACCTCGACAACAAGCAGTTGATGCTGCTGGTGGGTTGTGGAGCGGCAGCAGCCATCGCCGGCATCTTCAAGGCTCCGATGGCAGGACTGGTGTTCACTTTCGAAGTTCTTATGGTGGACCTCTCCATGGCTTCCTTGCTGCCGATTCTCACGGCCAGTGTCACCGCCACATGTTTCACTTATATCTTCGTTGGCAGCGACTCCTTGTTCTCATTCCATCTTGATAGCGCATGGCAGCTGGAGCGCGTCCCAGCCAGCATCCTGCTGGGATTGTTCTGTGGATTCGTGAGTCTGTACTTCATCCGCACGATGGCCATCTGCGAAGGGGTGTTCGGCCGCCTGAAGGAGAACCGCTATGCACGGTTGGCCCTCGGTGGCATTCTGCTGAGTCTGCTTATCTTCCTCTTCCCCGCCCTCTATGGTGAAGGATACAACGCCTTGAACATCTTGTTGAACGGCGAAAACGAAGCTGACTGGAACCAAATGCTCAACAACTCGCTCTTCTACGGTCATGGCAACATGCTGCTTTGGTATATTGCCTTCGTGGTGCTGACGAAAGTGGTTGCAACTTCGGCTACCAACGGTGGTGGCGGTGTGGGCGGAACCTTCGCACCGTCGTTGTTCATCGGCGGTTTCAGCGGATTCCTCTTCGCCCGTCTTTGGAACATCTATGAGCTGGGACCCATCGTGCCGGAGAAGAATTTTACCCTGCTGGGAATGGCAGGAGTGATGGCGGGTGTGATGCATGCTCCGCTGACGGGAATCTTCCTCATCGCCGAGATTACGGGCGGCTATCAGCTGTTCATACCACTTATCATTGTCAGCGTGGCAGCTGTAATCACCATCAGCCGCTTTGAGCCCCATAGCATCTATGCCATCCGACTGGCACGAGAAGGAAAGTTGCTCACACACCATGTTGACAACTCCGTGCTCACGCTGATGAGTCTCGACAGCGTTATCGAAAGAGAATATACGGCCGTTAGCCCGGATATGCCACTGGGACGATTGATACAGGTTATCAGCCAGAGCCGTGGCGACTTCATTCCTGTCGTCGACACAGCCAACCACCTCATCGGTGAGATCGACGTCACCCGCATGCGACATGTGATGTTCCGCACGGAACTCTACGGGCGCTTCAAGGCGAGCGATGTGATGTCGCCCATCCAAGCCACGGTTTCTCCCGGTGACCAGATGGTAGAAGTGATGCACCAGTTTGAATCTACCAACACCAATAACTTGCCGGTCATCAATATGGACGGCACCTTGGAAGGCTACATCTCACGTAACCGCACCTATAGTCTCTATCGTAAGATTGTATCCGATTATTCTACGGAATAAGAGGAGAGAAAAATAATGAAGGGGGTGTCAAAATGGAACGTTTCATTTTGACACCCCCTCTATTGGTTTTATTCCCTTTATTCAAACACGGGCACCTGCTTTGTGTGGTTCACGAAGAGGAGTGTGCCGGGATTGACACCACACTCATAGGTTCCAACGTATTCGCCATCGTAGTTATAGCGTACCACATAACCATCCTGCTTGTAGCTGACCGACTCGGTGCCATCGGCATTGGGGTATTTCTTACGAGAAGAGATGAACACGCTGCCAGTAATAGGATCAACGCCGATAGCGCAGGGCGAATCGATCTCTGTTCCATCGATGAACTTCGTCTCCTGATTCGTCTTGAGATCTACGACTGTATACGTGTTCTTTTCATTCCAACTTTCATCGTAGAAAGAGCCGATGAGGTAGAGGCTGTCCTCGTAATACGCCATATAGGTGGCATTAGCAATGACAGTGACATTGTCAGACATGTCAATACGCTGAATGGTGGCAGGGACATCGAAATAGTTTCCCCATGAAGAAAGGAAAAGATCTTGACCAGCTGCGATGAGCTGATTAGGATTGGCGGCCACCGTTACATCCTTCTCCTTGGCAAGCGTCTCGGCATTGAGTTTCACGACGTTGGTGTTGTAGGTGTAGTCGCTGTTCCAGGCATTGCAAACATAGACGCTGCCAGCACGATAGGCGATGCCCTCGAGATTAGTGCCCACGATGGGCGACTTCTTAACAACTTTCAGCGACAGGGTATCAACCTTTGACACCTCGCCCGTATAAGCAGACACATAGACAAACTGGCCATCGGTGCAGAGTTCGCGAGGAGCGGTGATAGCAATCGGCGACAGAGCCTTCAGCGTCTTGGCATCAACAACCTCCACACGATTTTCCTCCTGCGTGGCGATATATATTTTTGAGCCACACTGAATGGCATTGTTAGGCGTTCCACCCAGCGAACGGCCATTGGCAGCTTGGAATACACGGCGGCTCACCGTTCCTGTGGCATAGTCGAGATAGTCGAGCGAACCGTTTACCTGATCGAAGTAGCTTCCTTCGTTAAGGATGAACAGTCCATCGGCGACTGGCACGTCTTGATACGAAATGGGCTTCGCGGAATCATCGTCGCTACACGCTGTAAGGACGAAGGCACCTGCGAGGAGGCAGGCAAAGAGTTTCATGTACTTTTTCATTTTGTTGTTTGTTTTATTGATTGATATTTAACTGAATATTCTATATTGGAAAGACAAGTTGCATGCGCCACGAGCGGCCGGGCATGGGATAGTGTGCAACGATAGCATATTGCCGGTCGAAGAGGTTCTGCATCGTGAAGCGAAGAGTGATAGGTGCCCCACTCCGACTCACCCACGTAGGAAGGGAGAAAGAGCGCCAGAACGATAGGTCGGTCACGCCAAATCCCGGCATACGGGTGCCTTCTGTATGCTCCACTGTCGTCCACCGACACGACTGCACGCTATTGGTAACCGACGCGCAAACCCACGGATTCTCCCACGACAGTGTCGCGCAAAGGGAGTGCTGAGGGACGTAGGGCAACTGAAAATGATAGATAGGTGAAACTCGCACCGTACTATTCATCGCTCGCTGCCAGCTGTAGTTGGCGTTGAGGGCAAGCATATGACTATTGCTCAAACGCCAGGACACATCGCCCACCACATCAGCACCGACAATGGTGGCGCGGTCGAGGTTCATGATGCGCCAAACGAACATGTTGAACGGCACCGCGACAATCTTATCGGTCACCCGGTTGACATACATGTCGGCGGTAAGGCTGAGGTGTAGGGGAGATGCCGAAGTAGCTCCGGACAGTCTTCCACCCGACTCCCAAGTAACCCCTACATCGAACTGCGATGCCCGTTCGGGCCGTAGCGCAGAGGCCCCGATATGGTAGAAATAGAGTTCGTTGAAGGTGGGGAGGCGGAAAATTTGTTTCCCCATCAGGCGCAGGTAGAATTCTTTGCCTGGCAGCAGCTGATAGGAGGCGCTCAATGACGGGGCGAGGCTGGAATAGGAGGAACTTGTTTCTCTTGAAGAACCTGAAGAACTCGAAGTACTGGAGGAATTAGATGATCTAGACCAGCTCAGATGATAGAGTCCACGGGCGACGAGTGTGAGGCGCTGCCACTGCGCCTTGGCTGCCAAGCACTGCAAAAGCAACGTGCGATGTGGGTGAGCATCGTAGAGGGAGAGTGTGCTGTTCAGAGAGTTCTCCTGAACGTCGAGTGCATAGTCGAGCGAGAGCCAGGAGGTGGGTGCATAGAGCAGCGATGCCGAGCCATAAGCCTCTCGTTGCCAGTACTTTGCATCACCGATTCCACTGCCGGGAGTGCGATTCTGATAGTCAGTATGCGACCAGTTGTATTTCGCATTCACCAGCAATGCCAACCTATATGTGAGCGTCGAGCGAAAACGTAGTTGGCCAAAGGCATTCACATCGCATAGTCGCTCATGGTTCTCATTTGTATAATAATGTACGATGCCCGGCAGACGTCGGTTGCTGCCATAGTAATATACCTTTCCCGAAAGAATGTTATTGGCATTCAGCTGCCAGTCGGCATTCAACTCTCCATGCCAAGTGTTCATCCGGCTGTTCGTGCGCCGTTCGCGAGTGGTCAGTGTGATGTTCTGCAAAGTGAATGGATAGTCATTGTCAGCATGGAAGAACTCGCCAATGGCCGAGAACGAGAGCCAACCCCCATCCTTGCCCAGAAGGGAGGGGAGATCAAGGCGGAATGAGGGGTTGACGAGGCCGAAGGAGCCAACATTTAACAAAGTAACAAAATGACTAGGTAACAAAGTTACGTCCCTGTCCACAAACTCTTTGCCGCCTTGATACTCTGTTACCGTGTTACTTTGGCACTCTGTCACTAGGCGCAACGTGGCTGCTGCCGCCTGGTTGCGTGCTGGCTGGAAGATGTTGTCGTCGTCGCCAATGACGAGCGACACCGATGACAAATGGTCGAGACTGTAGCGTGAAAGGTCGATTTCACCCGTCTGACAGTCGGAGAGTGCGATGCCATCGTAGACGACTGCCGTATGGCGGGCACCGATGCCACGCACCGACACCGTCTTCATTCCTCCTGCCCCACCATAGTCGCGCACGCTCAGACCTGCCATGTGTTTCAGCGCATCCGTCATCGAGTGCATTCCCATGCGCGTCATGGCATCGCGGTCGATGTGCTGTACGGGAACCGTTGCCCGCACGGCATCAGTATGCCGCACGGCTACCACATCCACACGTTGTAACGTATGGATTACGCTGTCTACTTGTGCCATTCCTTCAATGGCATATAACGACAGCAGCAACAGCTGTAAAGCTTTCAACTGCAAACTGTCAACTATAAACAATCAACTGTAATCTGTTTCTCCCTTTCCCTTACATCGAGGGTTTCGGGACGCACAGTTGTGCGACAACGGCAGGTCTTCTGACTTGCTGTCCGAGCTTGAACGCCTTCCCAAAGTTAGTTGAGAGTTTAGAGTTGAGAGTTTAGAGTTCTTTCTCCGCTACGCTATGAAAGCGAGCAGAGCTCGTGGTCCTTTGTTACTCTGTTACTTTGCAACTTCAGTGGCATCGTGTTCGGCTCATGATAAGGACAGCTCACAGCAGCGGGACTGTTCAGGACTCTCACCTGATTCCCTTTTCATCACCCTTGTTCAAGGGGCGAACCAATTGCGAGTGCAAAGGTAATGCAAATCGAAGACAATACAAAACAAAATTGTAAAATTTTGCTTTTATTGTTGAGATGCAGCTTACTTTCAACGAAGTTAAAGGTAGTAAAAAGTTTAGAGTTTAGAGTTTTTTTAGGTGGAAAACGAAAAAAGGTAAGAAACCCGCGAGCTTCTTACCTTTTTAGAGGCAACTTTGTTATTTTGTTACCTTGTTACTTTGTCATTTTGTTACCTTGTCACCTTGTCATCACACGCCTAAGAATGCCTTGACGAGGAAGTAAACAAGGGGTACCGTGATGAGGAACACACCAATAATGTCGAGGATAATACCAGCCTTGATCATCTTCGTGATGGGTATGTAACCAGAAGCGTAGACGATAGCATTCGGCGGAGTCGACACAGGCAGCATGAAGGCCAGCGAGGTGCAGAGAGCCATGACAACGCAGACAGGGATGGGGCTGAAGCCCATTGAAACAGCCGTTGCGATGGCAATCGGGCCCATGAGGTTGGCCACTGCCGTATTGGAGGTGAGCTCGGAAAGGAACAGAGCCGTTACGGAGAACAGCGTGAGGAAGACGATTTCTGAGGGATTGCCACCCAACATACTTGTCAGCGACTCACCAATCCACTGCGACAGACCTGTTGAGAACACCATACCTCCGATAGCAAGACCACCACCGAAGAGAAGCAGTGTGCCCCACTCGATACCTTTTACACCTTCTTTCCATTCCAAGGTCATCTTACCACTCTTGGTGTCGACGGGCAAGACGAACAGCAACAGACCACCAATCATGGCTGCAATAGCTTCGGGGAAGTATTTGTTATAGGTCTTGATGATATCTGCATCCAAGGCATCGGGAGCAATGTTTTGAACGGCACTGAGAATACCCGGGAACACCCACAGCGTGACAGCCACGATGAAGGCGAAGAGTGTGTTCTTCTGAGCACGCGTCCACTTACCCAGACCCTTCACACGTTCATTGATGAAGTCCTGTGCGCCTTCGATATGCTTTACGTCGGCGGGGAACATCTTCTGCAGAACGAAGAAGGTAACGATGAAATACAGGATCATGGCAGCAGCGCCCCATACCATCCAGTCGAAGAATGTGATGTGGGGAGCATCGGGAGCCAACTCACGGAGGAAGCCAATCATGATGATGTTAGGAGGCGTGCCAATCGGGGTGAGCACACCACCGATGGAGCAAGCATAGGCCGTCATCAGCATCAGGCCAGTGGAATATTTATAGGTCGACAGGTCAATGATCTTACCATTGGCAGCCATCATCTCGCGAATAGCCTCCAGCAGACCAAGGGCGATGGGGAACATCATGGCGGCAGTAGCGGTGTTGCTGATCCAGCCCGAGCAGAGCATACAGGCCAAACCAATGGCCAAGAAGATGCGACGTGGCGAGTCACCCACCCACTTCATCGACATGATGCCGTATGCAATACGTTTATCTAGGCCATTCACCATCATACCCTTTGCAATCAAGAAGCCTCCCATGAACAGGAAGATCATCGGACTCGCAAAATTCGCGAATGCATCTTTTACCGGGACAACGCCAAAAATCACGCAGAGCGTCGGTCCAAGAAGCGAAGTGACAGGAATGGGTACAGGTTCGCAAATCCACCAGAATGCAACAAATGTCACAATAGCCAGCAACTTGTGTGCCTCAGGATTGTCGGCAAGTCCGGCAATCGGCATAAACCAAACACACAGGGCACAGAGAGGTCCCATGATAGCGCCAAAGATATGGCGTTTTCGATCGAATGCGGCTTCCTTTGCACTATATTCAGCCGCAGAATTTGTTTTTTCTGTTTCCATTCGGATAATTTTTTATAGTTTGTGATTAAAAAGTATCATTTTTGCGATTAAACTTTGCAAAAGTAATAATTATTTCCGAATGAGCAAAGAAAAAAGTAAAAAAAAGTTTACCATTCATCATCAGCCAGCAATTGCAGCATGTTGGCTCATGATGAACGGTAAAATCTATTGTGCTGATAATCAGTGAGATGACCAATGGTCAATGCTCCACCCGATTAAATTGATTCCTTAGAGTCGATGACTTAACGTCTCGAGGTCATGAATCTTTTATGGAACGGGCAGACACGGGGGTCTGCCCCTACACCTTAACTCTAAACTCTAAACTCTCCACTCTAAACTCTCACCTACAGTACTCCTGCCTTAGCGACGAAGTAGAGCATGATGTAGCCGAGTACCATCGAGATGATACCCACGATCAGGCCAATCTTCGCCATGTCGTTCTGCTTCACCAGGTTGGTGGCGTAGGCAAGAGCGTTCGGCGGCGTGGAGATAGGCAGCACCATAGCGCTCGATGCAGCGACAGCCACACCGATGAGGATGGTAGGCGTGCCACCGATGGCTGCCAGCTTGTCGCCCATGGCTCCGCATACGAAGGCAAGGATAGGCATCAGCAGAGCTGCGGTTGCCGAGTTCGAGATGAAGTTCGACAGGGCGTAGCAGATGATACCCGAGAGCAGCAGGATGAGAATCGGCGAGAACTCACCGAACGGGATGCTCTTCACGGCATTGGCAGCCAGACCCGATGCGTTCAGGCCATAACCCAGGGCGAAACCACCGGCAACCATCCAGATCACCGACCAGTTGATTTCCTCCAGGTCGTACTTCGTGATGATACCTGTCAGGGCGAACACCACAAACGGAATCAGAGCCACAGTATAGGAGTTGATGCCCGTGAGCTTATCGGTGAGCCAGAGCAGGACGGTTACGATGAAGGTCACGATAACAATATATGTTTGCGTGTTCTTCTTCATACCACCCTCAATCTTCAGCTCCACCGTCTTCTGCGAGAAGGGGAACAGCGTCTTCAGGATATACCAGCTGATGAACAGCAGCACGATGACCAGCGGCAGCATGAACATCATCCATTCACCGAAGCCCATACCCATGTTCAGACCCTCGGGGTCGTTCAGGTACTTCAGCGCGATGGTGTTCGGAGGCGTACCGATAGGCGTGCCCATACCACCGAGGTTGGCAGCAACGGGAATGCTCAGTGCCATTGCGATACGGCCCTTGCCCTCGGGAGGAAGCTGCTTGAACACAGGCGTGAGGAACGTCAGCATCATAGCTGCTGTAGCGGTGTTCGACACAAACATCGAGAACAAGCCCGTGATGAGCAGGAAGCCCAGCAACACGTTGTCGCTCTTACGGCCGAACGGCTTCAGCAACGCCTTTGCCAACTGGGCATCGAGGCCCGTCTTCGTGGCAGCAATAGCCAGGATGAAACCACCGATGAACAGCATGATCACAGGGTCGGCAAAGCAGGCCATAATGCCCTTGTAGCTAAGCAGTTCGCCCACCTTCTCCGGGTTGCACATCCACTTGATGCCACTATCGCTTGTGAAGAGTAGCATCATTCCGATGATGGCGACCGACGTGGCCCACGAGGGCACCACCTCCATCAGCCACATCAGCGTGGCAAAGGCGAAGATGGCGATGATGCGCTGCTGCACAACCGTCAGATCCTCGATGCCGAAAGCTGTCGTCGGCAGGTTCCAAAGCAGCAACGTCACGAACAGCACGATCAGCACCTGTGTCGTCTTGTTAAAAACTCTGTTGGGATGAAATCGTTTCTCGTAGCGCACCTTATGGTATGCCTCAACGAGATGAAATCCAGTAAAACTCTTAAACATCTTTTTATTTACTATTTACGAAATTTCGATTTTATACCACTTGAACGCGCGAAGCGCTTTGCGCTCGGCTCTGCCGCTTTCGTAGCGAAGCGGAGAAAGAACGGCCGCAGGCCACTTGAACAGCCGAAGGCTTTGAACGCGCGAAGCGCATTGAACCGCCCGAAGGGCTTTGAACCGCACCGTAGGTGCATCCTGGCCGATTTCGGGGTGCAAAGGTACAAAAAAGTTTTGAGTAACAAGTTTCAAGTTTCGAGTTTTTTCAAATCCAACTCCCACAAACGTCAATTCTTTTACCGAGACTGCAACCAATATCCTCATTTTGCAATCTCGGCATGACAAAATTGCCTGCAACACCCAACATGTAGGGGCAAAATATCGGCACGGCTAATAACCTCTTCCTACTGCCGTAACTTCTTACCGTCTTTCACGACGATGCCGTGATAGCTGGCGTCGACACGCTGACCCGATAGGTTGTACATGCCACCTTGCCAGTCTGATGGCAGCAAGGAAGACGGAGTCCGGACGCCACGCTCGCCCTCTGAGTGGAAGAGCTGACCGTTGTCGATTCCCGACGTGTTGTCTCCAAGACGGAAGAGGCGAACGCCATGACTGGGGACAGCCGTAGTGATAGTGCCCGTGGCAGTTCCAAGCGGCTCTTGTGCCCAGATGTCGTAGAGCGGTACAGCTTTGTCGGCCGCATAACCCAGCTGCGTGAGGTCGAAGGTGTATGGTTCCTGACGAGTGGTATAGACCAGAAATTCCATCGTGGTGCCGGTAGCAGAGGTGTTGTCGACATCGCACGACGAGTCGTAGCCACAAAGCGTGCGGAAAGTCTTATAGGTGTGACCGGCTGGCAGGTCGTAGACGAGTGTACACTGCGCATTCATGCCGAGTCCCTTTGCATAGGTCTTCCCGTCCACACGCAGCGAACCGCCCTCCACGTTCTGGTTCACATGAAGCGTCCCCCACTCCGAGGAATAGGACGTGGCGGTGAGCGTGGTGAGCGAGGTTTCGTTTCCGTCGGCATCGATGAGCACGGGATCTACGAGGTCTGCCCGGTCATAGGCAAAGCCATCGCCATAGTTGCTCACGACAATCTTCAGCTGCTCTGCTCCCTCCACGTCGGCTTCAAGCGTAGCACTCTTGGCCCCGGTGCGCGAGATGAGTCCTGAGCGTGCTGCCGCATCGTCCTGTTCGCTGGTGAGCGGATTCTGTGCGAACACCATGAAGCGAATCGATGTCGTTGCACCCGCCTGGCCGATACCTGAGTCGTCGGCCGCAGCCATAGCGCGGAAGCGTGCCACATCCATCGTTTCAGGAATCTGGAAGAAGATGGCGGCATTGGCATCGGCAGAGAATCCACGGTCGTAGCTGACGCCCATCACTTTCATCTTTCCACCGTTGTCCACATTACGATTCTCATACACACGGTTGAAGTAGCTATTGGTGAACTGGCGGGTTTTGTAATCGCCCGTCAGCGCCACCTCCGTGCCATCGCGCAGCACGAGCGTGGGATTAATCCAGTCGCCGTGGTCGTAGTTGAAGTTGTCGCCGCCATCGTCAATCACCAGCACGAGCGTCTTCTCGCCTTCGGGCCACTCTATGTCGACGTCAACGGCATGGCCGTCGGTGGTATAGGCAATCGTCTCGGAACGATACAGCGCCTTCTGACCTACTACCCAGCGGGTGTTGTCGCGCTGGAACAATGCCAGATAGCGGTTGCCCGTGGCAGGATCAGTGCTAGTCCATGCCACCCGGCCGAGGTCCTCATCGTTCATCACCTGATGAGCATTCTCGCCGTATTTATGCATCTGGTGATACTCCTCGTTGTTCAGCAGCGAGAGCGTGAAAGCATCGTTTTTCGTCATCTCGCCTCCGAAGAACAATGGCGAGTGGCAGATGCCCCAAAGCGTCATCATCGTGAGCTGTTCGTTCTGCGTGAGGCGTGTCCAGCGACCCTTGTCGGCAGCCGTATAGCCTGCATCGCCAATGGTCATCGCGATTTGTCCTAACGGCAACATGTCGCAGTCGGCGTAGTTTCCCGGCCGTGCATAGCGGCTCCAGGCGTCAGCCTCTGCAAAGACCGCGTCCACCTGGATCCACGTGTCCCAAAGGTCGTCCATCATTCGCCACATATTGGCATTTGCCAGACAGTCGTCAGCATAGGTGAGCTGTGTCTTACCCGGCGAAAGCGATAACACAATGGGACGCCCCGTCTGGTCGATGGCGCGGCGTATCATGTGGAGTTCATCCGAATAGAACGGCCGCGACAGGTCGTCAATCTTCAAGAAGTCGACGCCCCATGAGGCATAGAGATCCATAATGGAGTTGTAGTATAGCTGTCCATACTGGTTGTTGCGCACCAGCAGGTTGTCCTTCAGCCACGTGCAGGGCGACGTGGTGCCGTTGTACACTTGTGCCCACGATGTCTGCTCGCTGCCCATCAGCTTGTAGTTGCTGCCCACGACAGCCTTTGGCACACCTCGCATGATGTGAATGCCCAGCTTCAGTCCCATCCGGTGTAGCTTCTCTGCCAACGGACGGAAGCCCACGTTCACGCCATCCTCCATGCACGAAGGGAATCGCGACGGCGAGGGCAGGTAGCGACCGTACTCGTCGAGCACATAGTCCTGCGTGCCGCGCTGGTTGTAGTTGCCACCACCGAGCGAGGGGTGGTTACAATACCAGCGTATGTCGATGACCACGTATTCCCATCCGTGGCGCACCAGGTCGTTGTCCACCAGATACTGTGCGTTCTGCAGCACCTCTTTCTCCGTTACGCTGGAGTAGTAGCAGTCCCACGAGTTCCAACCCATGGGCGGTGTCATGGCCCATGTGCGGAATGTAGCCATGTCCTCGGTCTGTGCCCAACAGGTCGTCACGACACAGCCGAGCAGCGATAAAGCAATGGTAATCTTCTTCATAACTGAAATTTCTTGTAGTTTTACTTTCCTTGTCTGAACACCAACCATGGGATGATGCCCTTCCATTTCTTATGTGGGTAGTCGTCGGGATTTCCGATGTCGTGGCGCTGTCCGTCGGCCGAGCGATAGAAGCAGTAATCGGTGCCACCGGTAATGTAGATGGCATCCGTAAAGCCATATTCGCGCAAGGCATCGGAAAAGTCATAGAGCGTCTCCTTGTTGTGGGTTGCTATATAATATAAGGTGTCCCCCATTCTACCAATGGCACGACGCTCCACCTTGCCATGCAGGTGGAACACGGAGGGCATCTCGCCATCGCTCACGAGGATGAACTGGCGGAAGAACGAGCCTCCACGCTCTACCACGTAGTCCTTCACCTTGTCGCTGCGGCCGATGCCGATCACCATCCGCCCGTCGGCCATCGCCATATAGCCCAGGCGCGAGCGGTCGCTTCGCAACTCCTTGCCCTCGGCCACCAACGACCCGATGTATCTGCCGCCAGCCATCTGCTCCCCATTGTATCTATCGTATTCTATCTGCGACCCGGTGTATTTATCGTAAGCCTTGTGGTCGGCAGAACGGCAATAGAGGAACACCGACTGGTCGGCAGTGTCGGGCTCCTGGAATTCAATGCTTGCCTGCAGGCCATGAATGGCATAGAAGTCGAGCGCCACGCCGAGAACGCTGTCGCTCGTCATCACCACCTCAGGCGTCTCCTTCACGGCAGGCAGCTTCAGCTTGGCAATGTTCTCAGCCAGAGTCGTCGACACGGGAACGCCAATGTGGTAGTAGTAACGCCAGTAGTGGTAGCCCGCCAGCAGACCGGCTGCCAGCAACAACGCAGCAACGGCCATCAGCAACCACCGTAGCCACGGGCGGAGCCGAGGCCTTTCCACCTTCACCGAGCCAGTGGGCACAACGGTTTCATCGTCGTCACGCTCTATGATAATGATAGGCGTTTCGGGCTTCTGCAAATCCATATTGCTATTCTCTATGCTACTCATAATTGTCTCCTTTCTCTTCTTCAAGAAGCTCTTTCAGTTTTTTCAACGAGTCACGCGACACCTGCACCGGTGCTATCTCACCCGTAATCGTCTGACCACCGAACACCAGCATCTGGTCGGTGAGGTTCACCACGTGTATGTAGCGTTTGTTCACAATCAGACTGCGTCCCACGCGCACGAACACATTGTTACGCAGCAGTTGGAACACCTCGTCGAAGAAGTGCAGCTGGAAGGTCATCTTCCGCTTCTTTCCGTTCGTCAGCACCAAGTCAGAATAGTTGCCGTCGGCCCGAACATACACTATCTCGTTCGTTGCCACCCGCACCAGTTCCGTCGATGTCGATATCTTCAGCCACTCCATGGTTTATTGTTCTCTTTAATTATGTTTGTGCAAAGATACGAATAAGTGAGCGAAAAACCAAATGTATTTGAGTTTTTCCGAACGAAAGTATTTTCGGCGAAGCCAAAGTACGAATAAGCGAGCGAAATGCAAAATATAACGTGTTTTATTTTTTGGGGATGATATACCTGTTGACACAAGGACCTCGGAGAGGTCGCACTATGCTTCGCGGGTGTGTCAAAATAGAGCTAGGAGTCAATTCGTAGTCCCCTCCTTCTGGAAGGAGGGGTCAGGGGTGGTAGAGACAAATAAGGTTCGACCTTTCCTAAATGTTTAATTTATAATAGGTTATATCATTATTATTCTCTACCACCCCAAACCCCTCCTCCCAAGAGGAGGGGACTACTGGCAGCGTCTTTTCATCCATTATTTCATTTTGACACACCCTCGGGTGTAACCATGCAGGGGACGACTTCGAAGATGTCGCACAATCGTACAGTTATTCTTGCTGTGCGACCCCTTTGGGGTCGTAGCTATGCGGATGACATGCCTCCGCAGGTCAAGACCTGCGGTTATGTACATGAGACCCCTTTGGGGTCTTAACACAGGGGCGTTCTATGCCATCTACGATATCATTGCCAATGTTTTTGCTTTTAATTCACCCCTACCCGCTCACAAAGCTCCACAGCAGCAATGGCTTCGTCTCGCGCTTGATGATCGGATAGAGATAGTTCATTCCACGGGAGGAGACGGTGACACAGCCCGAACAACACTTGCCGTTCAAGGGTATATACTTGCGCCAGCAGTTGAGGTCCACCCACCCAGATTGATGAATCATCAGTGCTCGGCCATAAGCCGTCTGATTGTCTATGTCCATGCCCTTCAGGCGAAATCCACGCTTGTTGCGTCTGCCGTGTTCCTTTGTGACAAGGAAGCGCCCCAGTGCCGAACACTTGCTCCCGGGTCGATTGCTGAAGCGGGCACGCTTGTCGGTGCTTCCGCCACCAGGACCATGCATCGCATAGGTGCTGGCCGCAATTTTCCGCTTCCGATAGTCCCACACATAGAGGCGTGGCGTGCCGGAGGGCACCGAATAGTCAACAAACAACGCATAGTGCTCGTTCATGTTGTGGCGACGGGCGAACGCCAAAGCCTTGTCTGCCCGCTCCTCAATGGTTTTATACTCCCGCCGGTCGGGCAACTCAGGCTTCCCGTAGTATTTCCATACCCAATGCAGACCGAATGTAGCCACAGCGAGCACCACCAGCATCGCAGCCCAAAGGATGCGCCATTTCTTCTTGTGTTTCATCACTTCTCATTGTTTGAGGCTGCCGTGAGCACCACGATGGATACACACAGCAGCGCGATTTCAGCAATTACCATCATCATAGATATTGGTTCACGAGCCGCTTCACAATCTTCATCACTTCGCCCACCGTGGGAAGTGGAGCTTGCGAAACTTCAGTTAAATACACTGTAACAATTCTTTTTGGCAAGTTTCACACAAGCCGTTTTTATTCGAGAAATCGGCATGTCCATTGGCATCTTTCATGATACACGTTGGAACATCCTTCGGACAATGATGGTATTGGAAATAGGTATGGATGAACTCATGCGAAACCACTTTCCACATGTCCTTTCGGTTCTTCACTCGATAGGTCGACACCACGCAGGCCTTCTTCGGCATCAGACTCAATCCCAGCACGCCCCAGTCCTCGTGGCCCTTGTAGCTCACAGAGATGTCTTTGTGCGTGAGGCCGACGATGACATGCTGTCTGTTGGCATCCTTTTCCAACGAACGAATAATCTTGTCGGCACGATAGCGCGTGTGAGCGTCGTTCTGCAGCGAGTCCGCCAGCGGTTTGTTGGGCAGCACGTCGATTGCCGTTCCCACATCTGTCATCAGAGGCACCAAGTGCTGCTCCAATTCTTTCTTCAGGCGCAAGGCTTCCTCCTGAGTGAAATTGCCCAGAGGTTGTAAGGAAATCTGCACCATGGGACATGTGCAGAGTGTGTCTGCCACTTTCTCGCCGGCATCGTTTGTCTCGCAGTTCACCAATGTTCCTAACCACGAAAGGAACAATCCTGCCAGCACCATAGCGGCAACCAGCACGCTAACGAGCCATGTGCCTGCTTTCTTCCATTTCAGTTTGTCTATTTTCATATTTACCTTCTAAATTATTGGAAACTATATAGAATTTGTCCCCAAACATATTTTCTTATCAAGAATTAGAGAATTAGAGAGATTTGTCGAAGACCCACCGACCGAAGGGGAGGTAATTTTACGTTGCATAAGTGGGAATTATTGAGAATTTGAGATGAAATTGCAAGCATTTTCCTGCGTCCTCACTACCATTCTCGTCGCTTGCGACGAATTCTTGTCAATTCACTTACATGAAAAAAATTCTCTAATACTCTAATTCTTGACCTTAATATTTTTCGGGTCTAAAAAAAAATAATTACCTTTGTTTTTTGAAGCGCCGCATTGCGGATCATTGTCAATTAGCAAACCGCCTCAAATCACTTGCCTTATAGTGGAACACGGCAAGGAGCAGGTTCTCGGCATCCTCGTCGAGCGTGAACCACGGCGAGCGGATGGGATTCTCGAAGTTGCGCAGCACATGAATATTTCTCGCTGGCGTGTTGCCTTCTGCCAAGAGGAACACCTTCTTGCCGCGTTTGTTCACCGCCACATCCACCACCATCACGGCGTGTCCGTACTTCTGACCATAGCGGGCAGGATAGACAAACACATCGCCTGGTTGCATGTCGGCCAACCGCCGCGTCTTCATCTCCCGGCTCAGCGAGAACGTGCTCGCCACGCCATAGAGATTTCTCAGATAGCGCTCGAAGGCCTTGCGCGACGAGCCGCCACCATAGCCGAGTGTCTTCCCATTCACATTCTGGAAACGGATGCGACCGTATTGGCCCGTATGGTAGAGGTACTCCGCCCGCAACCGCATACACACGTCGGCACACTGCTCGGCATTCGACAGCAACGGCACATCCACCACCGCATAGTTCAGCGACTGGAAGCGCGACACGCCACCCGTGTAGAGCATCACCTTCGCCCCCTTCCTCTTCAGCGGAAGCTGCCGCAGAAAGCGAGCATAGGCGGCATCTTCGCCATCCACGCGCTCATATCCCCACGGCGTAGGAATGTCGCCAATCGTTGCGTAATTGTGCGGGTTGCTCGTCTTACTGCCCAAGAGCACCCACACGCCAAATCCACCTGCTGCCAACACCAGCAGGAACACACACAGAAAAAATCGTTTCATTGTCTTCATACCTTTTTTATTTATACGTCTCTTTACCCGCGCTTCAGCGCCTTACCCGCCCGCAGGCCTTTTGAACCGCTGCGCAGCAGCCTTACTCGCCCGCAGGGCTAACGACTGATTTCTGCTGCAAAATTACTGTCTCCTTTTGAAACAAAAAAGAAAATCCTGCCGCGTTGTATGAACGGGCAGGATTGTTGTATGAACTGTAAATCATCCTGGTGATGCCAGCCTTCCTCATCTCGAAATCTTCTCCTCCTGGTTCTCCAGCTTGTCCAACTCCTTCTCCACATAGCGGCGCACGGTGAAGAACTCGCCGAGCATCGCCTGCAGATAGCCTTCAATGTCGGGAAGCTGCGGCACGAACACGAAGTTCTTGCAGCTGTGAATATAGAAGCTGCCACCCTCCTCGTTCAGCGTGTATACCACATTCAGCGAGTAGCTGATGTTCGCATCGTTGATCACCCGCTTCACGCGCGACAGCATGTCAATGTCATACAGCTCCCACTCACCCCACTGGAAGTACCACACCGTCACGAACAAGCTCTCGTTCGACGCAACACCGACGAAATAGCCACCCTGCCACTGGAAGCAGATGCGGTTCTCATCGTCGAACTCATACTTACATCCCATCTTCGTGAGCGTCTCCAAAAACAAGTCGCGCACGCGCGGCTTCTCCAGCGGCACCTGCTGCTTCTCTGCCGCCAGCCGCTCAGCCTCCTCCGCTTTCTGCTTCTCTGCTGCCAGCTGGCCCTGCAGATCCTCAATGGTCCGCTTGTCCTCCTTGCGATTCTGCACAAGAGCCAGCAACACCACACCTACAATTACAACCAATAACCAAAGTAACTCCATACGATAACCTTTCTTTTTTCTTAGTTTTCACTCTGCGAAATGACAAACATTCCACTTTCCCACTAACAAATACCTTGCCAATTATGCGAAACACCCCCCTGTCAGTATGAAATTCATGCCAACAGCATGCAACATATATTGCCAGAAAACGAGAAAAGGTAATCAGAGGGGGAAGGGAACTATCGTTATATTTTGCAGAGAAGGTTGACACTCAGTGCCAACCTTCTCTGTATAAAACAGGATATAATGATTATAGCTATCAATCACCATGCAATATTTATTCCCATTGCAAATCCGCCATTGGAATTCAGCGGTATAAATTCTTTAGAACATCGTCCTATTAGGCAATCAGATCCTACAAAAAAATTGAAGCCTTTGGGATGAAAGTTCAAAATAAATCCGACACTAGCTGCAAAAGAACTTAAAGCCAAGCTAAAGCCACCATCAAACCATTTTGTTGGAGACAAATTTGCACTCATTCTTCCTTCAGCCCAAGAATACTTCCCATTTAGGCTAATGGTGTTTAATAGTCCAAACGACAATTTTGAATAGGCTGGCAAAGAATACTTACCTCCCATGCGTACCTTCATTCCCAAAGAAGTTGTACGTCCTCCTTGGTCTCCTTGATCTTGAAGATGATAGAAATCACATAATTGGTCGAAATATTGATCCGCTATATGTTCAGGAGTACGCCCCTCTCCTTTTACTTCCACATCATAAAAGCCATTAAAGATAAATGACTTATTAACATTAGTAGCATAGAGATCGTTTTTCCAAGCTATGAATCCAAGATCTTGCAACGCCAAACTTAATTCAAGATTGTCCATAATATGATAAACTGCACCTAAATCAATAGCAACACCTGTGCCATTAATGCCAAAACCATCTACATCAATATCATCAACATACTGATATTTTCCATCTGAATACTTATACTCTTTTTGATGTGAAATATACTGGAAACCTTTCATTGACACATGACTTTGAGCATCCCCATGTAACAACCATTGATCAGGTTGTTGTAGGTCAGCTTTTAAGTCGTTCATTTCAACTTCTGCATTTGCTACTCCCAATAAAAGCTTAACCTTGCCACCAATCCTTAATTTTTCAGTAACCTGCCGGGAATACCCCATAGCAAATTCTGCAAAACCTTGGGCTCTCGCACAAACATCCCCAATATTATAATTCTCATTTCCTGTTTTAGCAGCCATCTCGAGTAAACCAAATGGCACGCGTCCATCGACTTCTGACCTTGCATTCAATTCTATCGTACTATATCCACCCAACAACTTAAATCCAACAGAAGCCAAGGAAAGGTAAGCATCGGCAGTCACTTTATTTATACTCTTATTAAAACCATGAAGAGCATCTGGGAGATAAGGATTCAAAAAGGTTGTCTTTTTTCTGTCACTTTTCTCAGGATAAAGAGGATTGTCATGGATGACATCTTCAAGGCCGAAGTTGCCACTCATATTGACGTTGACATTGCCGACACCAGGTACAGACATATAAGACTGCTCATTTCCATATGCAGGATTGAGAGTATGGCGATATAGAAAGCCATCTATGAAATAGCCTGTTGACAAGCCTTGCCCCCAGACAAAACCACTCGCAAAGAGGAATACGACAATCGACGTAAATAAGCATTTTCTCATCATCTGCTATCAATTAAAATATCCTACCAAAACGCCATGAATTCTCACTACAACATTTGTTGCTTTCAATGTTTGTTTCTCTGCATTTAGAGTAACACCTGATAAAGGATTATTGCCTGCTTCATCCGTCGCAGAACCAACAATCCTGAAGCAAATACTATCCATTTGACGGAACACCTCATTATCTCTCGGGGTCCCTTTTACTATTACATGCGTCACAACTGCACTACCATCTTTGGACCCGGCAATGACATTGTTAACCTCAAATTCAATTCTATCAGAGCGAATACTATCGCCATTTAGATCCAAAGCAAAAACACTTAACTGCAAATATGCAGGTATTTTGTTTTCAATGTCACCTTCAGCAATGAGATAACCATCTAACTTTCCCTGGGCATTTTCTTTCAATGATAATTTCTTCAAAGTCTTATTCAATGCACTAACTGTGTCAACATATACAATTTGTGCTTCGTCATCGAAAGCAAGTGGTGCTATAAGCTCTAAATCGGAGCAAATCGTATACTCCTTTCCTAAAACAACCGTACCAGTTTTATGACTGTCACTTCGAGCCTTGACATCTTCTAACGACAAGGAATGTGGGATACGTTTGATAACATCTGTCATGTTAGGAACGACAACCACAACAGTATCACCTTTTGTTGTACTATTCTTCTTACGAATACTGACAACAGTTTGCCCGTTGCCACGGATTCTAAATTCGGGGACCTTTACTATTGCCAATTCATTATTATCTTCATCTCTCGACACGATATTACCTGACAACAAGCCATCTACAGGCAACTCGTTATAGAATGTCAAGTTAAGGTGAGGATCATACAAATCCAAACATACATCCAAATCATCAAGAAAATCTGGGATATTATTCAGCTCGAAAGACCCTAAATCATCATATTCAAAAGTATAATCAAAACAACCTGTTGCCGACTCTATTACGACATCAGCATGTTCTTCCAAGACTGCTCCGATTCTAATTTCTGGAAAACTGCTCAATATTGCTCCAAAATCAATGTCTGTTATATCTATTTTACAATGAGCTGTAACAGTACCTTTAACAGAAACTTTCTTGCCTGGAATAAACTCGATGAGATCGCCATGACTGGCATCATTTCTGAGATTCATCCCAACAACAGTAGCCTTCACAATGATTACGCCATTGACAACACGCACGTCATCCATCATAATTCTATTGTCTGAAGACACTTCGCAGGAAATTCCATTAAGAGAAGCATTCTCAATCTCCATATATGCTGGGAGTTGTAGCTCAAAATGTTGCACTTTTTTTAAAAACCTGGCAGTCTGTTCAGACATCTTGACATGCAATGCCATCTCGCCACGTCCTCCAATATGCTCTAAAGCTGTTATCTCTTTGGGGACATCCATACTCTCATATTCAAATGACAGCAGAGTGCCTTCCAGTGGAATAGAAAAACCTGCCATAGCTCTCCGTTTTCCACTATTTGGCAACCATTTGCTGAGATCTTCATACAATTCGTACGCCACATAAGTTTTGGCTGATAGCACTATGGGATCTAACACTGACACTGATGTTTTCTGATTACTGTCACACCGCATGAAAACATAATCACCATTTTCAGCAATTCTGACAAAATCGCTCTCTTTCAGTTCAAGAACTTTGCCGAGAGGAACCAGCTCAGTAGAGTTATTACCATATATAGTAAAGTCACCATTGCCAATACCAATCGTGGAATCGATATCTGAGAAACTGAAGTCCTTGTCAGTACAAGAGGCTATCATTAAAAGCATTGCAAATAGAAGAATTCGGATTTTCATTCAATCTAACTGTTTGATGATTATGGTTTTTCTAAAATCAATCTTCAAAAAGGGCTACTGCGTCTTCACTTCATTCCACTTCGGAGGCTCGACGTGGAGGAGGTTGCGGACGAAGAAGTCGTAGCGTTTGTGCTCGCCATAGCGTTCGCCCATGGTGTGGTGGACGCCTGGGAGGACGACGAGTTCGAAGTCCTTGCCGGCACGGATGAGGGCATCAGCGACCTGCATGGTGCTGGCGGGATCGACATTGTCGTCGAGTTCACCGACGACGAGCATCAGCGGGCGCTCAAGCTTCGACGCGTGGTAGACATTGCTGCACTCTATGTAGGAGGAGTCGACGGGATAGCCCATCCACTGCTCGTTCCACCAGATCTTGTCCATGCGGTTGTCGTGGCAGCCGCAGGAGGAATAGGCAGCCTTGTAGAAGTCGCCATGCAGGAGGACGGCGGTGGTGGACTCCTGACCACCGGCGGAGGCACCGAAGATGCCTACGTTGTCGGCATCCATGTAGGGGTATTTCTGGGCAGCGGCACGAATCCAAGCCTTGCGGTCGGGGAAGCCGGCATCCTTCAGGTTCTTATAGCACACCTCCTCGAACTCCTTGCCACGCCACGAGGTGCCCATGCCGTCGAGTTGCACGACGATGAAGCCGAGCTCGGCCAGCGGGGTCATATTCCAGTTGAAGGGCTGGAAGGACTTCGGCGTATAGGAATCACCAGGACCGGCATAGATGTACTCGATGACAGGGTATTTCTTCGACGGGTCGAAATTGGTGGGACGCTGGATGATGCCCCACATCGGGGTTTTGCCATCGCGGCCAGGGGCGACGAAGACTTCGGGGGCTTGCCAGCCGAGGTCTTGGAGTTTAGATATATCAGCGGATGCTATAGTGGAGAGCTTTTGAGAGGAGAGTGGAGAGTGGAGAGTGGAGAGAGAATAGTTTTTCTGCACAGCGGCATGCGACACCTGAGCTTCTACTGACCGCAATGTGGTGACGGGTGCCTGAGAGGGGGTGGAATAGGTGTCGACGAGGTATTGGCGGTCGGAGGAGAACACGGCACGGTGGTTGCCGGGCTCGGGTGTGAGCTCGCGCATGTCGGTGCCATCGAAACGAATGGTGAAATAATGGATGTTGTAGGGGTCTTCGTCGGGATGAACACCGGAGGCGGTGAAGTAGATGAGCTCTGCGTCTTCGTCGACATGAAGGACCTCACGAACACACCAGGGGCCACGGGTGATGAAAGCCCCACCCCAACCCTCCCCAAAGGGGGAGGGAGACTGACTGGCACTCGCTTTTCTTCTCGCTCCCTTCTTGGAAATGTTTTTGGTTGGGCTATAGAGATAGAGGTGGTTCCAGTTGTCGCGTTCGCTGGTCCAGAGCAGGCGGCCGTCTTTGAGCCAACGGCGCCAGATGCGGTTGTAGTTCACGAACTTGTCGGAACGCTCCTCGATGAGGGTGGTGAGCTGCCCGGTCTCGGCATCCATCGCCAAGAGCTGGTAGAGCTTATGGCCTCGCTGGTTGTACTCCATGGTGACATAACGGCTGTCGGGAGTCCACTGGAACCAGTCGAGGGAGTACTGATTAGCGAGAGAGGAGAGAGAAAAGTTTCTAGTTTCTGAGTTTCTAGTTTCTAGTTTATGAGAGTTGAGAACGGTTGAGAAGGGTTCTTGTTTCTGGGTTTCTGGGGATTGAGGGGTGGCACTACCCTCTGCCGTTGAGGCGGGGGTGAGGGAGAGATTGAAGATGTACGGGGTGTATTGTGGGAGTTCGTCGCCGGGCTTGGCATATTCCTGCGTGTGGAGGATGGGCTGGAGCTGGTCTTGTGGCGACGACTCTACGTAGTAGGCATAGCGCTTCTCCACCGACTTACGCTTGCAGACGAAGAGCTTGCGAGAGTCGGGCGACCAATAGATGCGGTTGCTGTAGTAGTGGCCGATGGTGCCATCGTGGGTGAGCTGGTGTTTCTCGCTGTAGGGACGCCCTACCTCATGGACGATGAGGTTGTAGCCCTCTACCCATGCCTCCCACTTGCCATCGGGCGACGTGACGAGGCGCTGGTCTTGTTCCTCGTCGACCTCCATCCAGTGGCGCTGCGGCTGGCGGAAGGGAGTCCTGCCTCCCCTACCCCCTCCCATAGAGGGAGGGCCAAAGCGACGCGGACGGTCTTGCTGAGGCGGACGGATGGCAGCAAGGGCGTCGTTGAGCTCCTTGTCGGATGCGAACTCCTGCTTCGAGTTTTTGTCGACGTCGAAGAGGATAAAGCGCTGGCCCTCAGGGGTTTGCACGGAGTAGTGAAAGACGTGCGTGGAGTCTACCCAGCGAACGTTCTGCGCCCAATGGTAGACATTCTGCGCAGAGAACTTCGTCTGCAGGGAATAAGCACGGTTGTAGTCGTCGACGGTGCCCTGAGCGAGAGAAGGCAAGGCGACAAAGTAACAAAGGACCACGAGCATGCTCGCTTTCGTAGCAAAGCGGAGAAAGAACAAAGGACCACGAGCTTGCTCGCTTTCGTAGCAAAGCGGAGAAAGAACAAAGTAACGGAACGGATTTGTTTTCATATTGCTGTTAGTTTTTATGATTTCATCATTTCGCCTGGCTTCTTGCCGAACTGCTTCTGGAAGCACTTCGAGAAGTAGGACGGGGAGCTGAAGCCGACCATGTAGCACACCTCGTTGACACGATACTGGCCTTCGGCGAGCAGCTGTGCAGCACGGCGGAGGCGCACCACCTGAATCATCTCGTTGGGTGTGACATCGGTGAGGGCCTTGATCTTCGAGAAGAGGCCGCTGCGGCTGATGTTGAGTTGCTCGGCCAGGAAGTTGACCGACAGCGCAGGATTGGTCATATTCTCGACGATGATATGGTTCATCTTCGTGAGGAGTTCGTTGTCGAGGTCGTTGTTTGCCAGCGGCTCGATGGTCTCGGCAGGCTGCTGGGAGAAGCGGCGCATGAGCTCACGGCGTCGCTCGATGAGATTGCTCAGGCAAGCATCAAGATACTTCATGGAGAAAGGTTTCTCGATGAATGCGTCGGCACCCATCTGCATGCTCTCGGCCTTGGAGTCGTCGTCGGTCTTGGCGGTAAGCATGATGAGTGGGATGTGGCTGGTGTCGCGATTTGCACGCAGACGGCGACAGAACTCAGCACCGTCCATCTCAGGCATCATCCAGTCGCTGATGATGAGCGACACGGCATTCTGGCTGAGTTGCTGCAACGCCTCGATGCCGTTGACGGCGGTGAGCACGGTGTAGTCTTGTGCAAAGTGGCTGGCGAGGAAGGAGAGCAAGTCGGCATCGTCTTCGACGATGAGGACCGAGGGAGGAGGAGTTGAGAGTTTAGAGTTGAGAGTTCTTTCCCCGCTTCGCTCTGAAAGCGTCCCTTCGGGCCGAGCGGAGAGTTCTTTCTCTGCTTGGCTTTCTTCCTGATTCTCTGCTTGGTTAGGCATTTCACTCCCCTCCCTGCACGGGAGGGGCTGGGGGGTGGGTCTCTCTCCTACAGGGAGGGGCTGGGGGGTGGGTCTTTTCAGCTCAACCGGCAGCGTGACGATGAAGCGGGCGCCCTGCCCTACTTCCGATTCCACACGCACATCGCCATCGTGTTGGTCGACGATGGTCTTCACGATGGAAAGGCCGATGCCGGTGCCGGGTTTGTTGTCGCGAGCCTGATAGAACGCATCGAAGATTTTCTTGCGGTCTTCCTTGCTGATGCCTGCCCCGTTGTCGGTGACGCTGATGCTGAACGTCTGACCGTCGGGAGCCACCGCACAGGAGAGCCGAATCTGGTCGTGGGTGTACTTGGTAGCATTGGTCATAAGGTTGCTGATGACCTTGGTGATGCCTTCCTCGTCGACCACCGCTGTGAAGTCGTCGGCAGGATAGTCGACATGGAACGCGATGTGGCGCTGCTGCAGGGTGGGCTCAAAGCGCTCCGCGACGGCCTGCATGAGGTTGGCAATGGAGTGGCGGGAGAAATGCATCGTGAAGCCCTGCTGCTGCACCTTGTTGAAGTCGAGCAGCTGGTTGACCAGCGTGAGCAGCCGGTGGGCATTGCGGTCGATGATGTTGAGGAGGTCGGGCAGGTTGGCGGGGGTGGTGGGGGTTGTCGGACGGGTCGGACTTGTCAGACTTGTCGGACTGGTCAGACCAGTCGGACGAGGCTGACCCGATAGGCGAGGCTGACTAGTCAGGCCAGTTGACGCCAAGCCCTGCTTGATGGTTTCGAGGGGACCGATGATGAGCGACACGGGGGTGCGAATCTCGTGGGCAATCATCGTGAAGAAGCGCAGGCGGGCATCGCGGACTTCTGCCTCCGCCTGGTCGTTGATGTGCTGCAGCTCCTGCTGATGGCGCAACTCTGCCTTGCGCAACCGGAAATGGGTGTAGCTGTAGATGGCCAGCAGGGCGAGGAGCAGATAGAGCAGCTTCGCAGGCCACGACAGCCAGAACGGCGGGTGGACAACGATCTTCAGCTGCGCCTCGTCGGTGCTCCACGTGCCGTCGTTGTTGGTGGCCCTCACACGGAAGGTGTAGGTGCCGGAGGGGATGTTCGTATAGGAAGCCTCGTGGCGGTTGCCGCAGTACACCCAGTCCTTGTCGAAGCCTTCGAGCATGTAGGCATACTGGTTTTTCTCGGGTGCACAATAGCTCAGGGCGGCAAACGACAGGCTGAACATGTCGTCGCGATGCGAGAGGTCGAGCTGCGACAGGTGGGAAAGGCTCTGTGGCAACGGCTCGTCGCCCACGGCGATGGTTTTGTTGTAGATGCGCAGGGCAGTGATGAAGACTGCCGGCGGCGTGGTGTTGACGTTGATTTGATAGGGGAAGACGGCACAGAAGCCTCTGACGCTTCCGAAATAGAGGCGTCCATCGGAAGCCTTCAGCACGGAGTTGGGTTGGAACTGCTCGCTGCAGAGGCCGTCGAACTTATTGAACGTGAGCACATCGCGCTCCTGGTTGTAGCGCACGATGCCCTTGGTGGTGGTGAGCCAGAGATACTGTCCGTCCTCGACGATGCCGCGGATGTCGCTGGAGGGGATGTCGAGATGAACGGGGGTGAACGTGTCGTGAGCCTCATCGTAGAGGCAGAGTCCGCTCTCGGTGGCTGCCCAGAGACGGTGGTCGGCGGTGATGCAGATGCAGCTGATCTGGTCGCTCGCGAGCGAGAGCGTGTCGCCAGCCTGATGGCGGTAGTTCTTCCACGACCGAGATGCCCGCTGGTAGCACCACACGCCGCTGCCCTGAGTGGAGAACCAGAGGTTGCCACGACGGTCCTCGTCGATGTCGAGCGTCAGGGCACCGAACGACTTCACCGGCTGGAACTGCGATGAGGCGGCATTGAACACATTCATCCCACTCATGGAGCCTGCCCAGAGGGTGCCCTGCGAATCGCGGAAGAGCGCATAGCAACTGAGGTCGGTGAGGCCATGCTGGCGATTGAAGTGGGTGGTTTGTCCCGAGGAGATGTTCATGCGGAAGATGCCGTCGGAATAGGTGCCTATCCACAGGTCGTTGCCTTCGACGCAGAGGGCATGGGCATTGAGGCGGGCAAACGACGTGCGGCGGGGGAAGTCGATGAACGCATAGCTATGACCACCCTGATAGCAGGAGAGTCCGCCATCGTCGGTGGCTATCCAGATGTGTCCGTTGGCATCCTCGCAGAAGCGGCTGACCACATTGCCCTGCAGCCCCCACCGGCCCTCGCGGCTTTGGAACGAGACGAAGCGTTCGGAAACAGGCGAGATGTAGTTCACACCCCCGTAGAACGTGCCGAACCACAGACCGCCCTCGGTGTCGCGAAGAATGGAATAGACGAAGCGGTTGTTGATGGTGCCGGCATGGTCGGGGTCGCCCACCAGATGCCACGAGCGGTCGGGCGGATTGAAGTCGATGAGTCCGTCGTCGCAACCGATGAGGATGCGGCCGTCGGGCTGTTCGTAGAGCTGATGGATGCGGTTGCCCACCTGCGAGAGCAGGGGGTTGAGCACCTGCTCGGCCTGATGGCCTTCGCTGAAGCGATAGAGTCCGCCCGTCCATGTGCCCAGCCAGAAGGTGCCGTCGTGCGATTGCAGGAAGGCATAGCAGCCACCGCTATCGGACATATCGCCCGTCTCGATGGGCTGGAACTGATGGGTGGCCTTGTTGAACCGGAACAAGATGCGGCTGGCATTGACGTAGAACAGCCACACCTGATTGTTGTTGTCGACATAGACATGCGGGTTGCTGCCTGCCTGAGGAGGTAGCGGATAGAAGCGCGTCTGGTCGGCCGACGGATCGTAGCAGCCGATGCTGTCGCCGGGGACGGTGAACCAGATGTTCCCCTCCTTCGACCGGCTGACGGAATAGATCACGGCCTGTGGTGATGACTTCAGCAGGCGGAACGTCTCGGCTTGGAAGTCGAAGAAATAGGCACCCTTCGACGTGCCCATATAGAGGCCGTCGTCGGCAGGGGTGAGGCAGGAGATGTACTGGTCGACACCATTGGGAATGATGCGGAAAGGTTGGAAAGCAACACCATCGTAGCGGCAGAGGCCGTTGTCGGTGCCCATCCAGATGAAGCCATAGCGATCCTGCACGACGTTGCGCACCGTGTTGGAGAGCAGTCCGTCCTCCATGGTGATGTTACGGAAGTGCACATTGTCGGGCACGGCCCGGCAGGACGTCGATGGATGGAAGACGCAGAGCAACAAGATGACTGCTGCGCGCAAGGCCGCAGTTGCCGTGAAGGGATGGCGATGGTGTCTGATCATGAGGGAAGCAGAGATGGGGTTACTTCTTGATTCGGAACTGATAGGGGAAGACCGTGGGTGCCGGAGCATTCTCGAAACCATAGCCGCCGCGCCCACGATGGCGGTAGAGCTGTTCGTGCTCGACGGGGGCTCCCATGACGACCAGATAGAGGTGGCTGAGCGACTTGCCCTTCGGCACACGGAACTCAGGATTGTTCATCTCGCCATAGAGTGTCTCGCCATCGGTGGTCACCCCGACGAAGCCATAGCGCAGGCGGTCGCCCACCATCTCGATGCGTGTGCGCTTCGCCAGCGGCAGCGGAATGGCATTGAAGCCGTACTCCTCCGGCAGATTGACGGGTCGCAGCCAACCTCCCGACAGGGTGTCGAGCTGGCAGGTGAAGGTGCAGGCATAGGGACGCGTCTCGCGGCGGGCATGCTGGAAGTCGAAGTTCACCAAGTGCTGATAGCCCCGGAACATCTCGTCGCAGAACGCCTGCTGCGACAGGCCGTAGAGGCGCTTGTAGGTGATGACCGGGTCCTCGCCGCGGCGCCCGTTGCGATAGAGGTCGCCAATGGCGGTCTTGCCCCGCAGGTCGCTCCACCACTGTATGACATACGGCGAATGATAGATGTTGTCCATGGCGAGATATGCCTTGTGGGTGAGTTTTTTAAATGCATCGAAGTGATACTGCTCGTCCTTCACCCAGTCGGGATTCACCTGCCAGAGCATCCACTGCGACGTCATCTCGTAGAAGCCGGAACCGCCCCAGGCATCGCCAGTGCTGTCGGCAGGAATCTGCAGTTGGAAGGAATGGCCGAGCTCGTGGGCAAGGCAGTTGAGTTTGCGGTCCTGAATGCGGTTGGGAGCCACCCACAGTGCACCGATGAAGTTGTCGTAGGTGCCACCATAGGCGGTGCCGTCGAGGGAATACATGACCATGACCATCATCTTATACTGGTCGGCCTTGGACCTGGGCAGCGTGAACTTCAACGTGTCGCGGAAGAAATGATAGAACGATTCGACGCGCTGCTCGAGATTCTGCAGGTCGAAGCGCATGGGGTGACCGTCGAGGGCAGGCGGATTCTGCAGGTCGTCGCCGAAGCCCCGCTCCCAGAAAAAGATGAGGTTGTCGGTCTGCGACGAGCGCTGGTAGCACCACTGCGACGCGGTGTCGTTGAGATTCATGCCCTGCAGATCCTCGGGAATAAAGATTTTCTTTTGTGCAACGGCAGAAGCCGAAATGGTAACAATAAAAACAGCAAGAAGGATTCTACGCATGATGTGTCGTGAGAATAAAAAATGTGGAGATGGGACCTTGCCCATCCCCACATAGAGTTAACTGAAAAAGAAGGAGTATCAGTAGCCCAGTCCGATCTTTCCACCCCAGTTGAGATACCACGTGCGGGTATCGTTGAGGTCGGCCTGGATGAGAGAGCGCATGGTGCCGGCATTCTCTGCACCACGACGGTTGTAGACGCGGTTGGCGAGATACGACGGGTCGTTACGGCGGAGTGCCACACGCATGAGGTCGTAGAAGCGGTAGCCTTCGAAAGCGAACTCGAGTGCTTCCTCGTCGACGATGAGGTCCTCGACCTTCGCAATCTGATACTGCAGGCGAGCCGACTCGTCGGTGAGGAGCGTGTCGTCGGGCATGACATAGTATTCGTTCACCGAAGAGTAGCCCGAGCCCACAGAGTGGATGCCCATGGTGGTGGGACTGGTGCTACCCAGCGGCTCCTCAATGACATACTGGATGTTGGGGAAGTCGAACTGGCTGATCCACACGCTATCGGCACGATAGTAGGGGATGACCCGCTCGGCGATGACCTGGTTGTTCACGCCGTTCTTCAGGAACTCGAAGGCAAAGCGCGGATAGCCTGCACGGTTGAGGGCTTCTGCCAAGCGCAGGTAGACCATCGCCCTACGATAGATGTGCACATTGCGTGAGCTGTACTTGTCGAAGACGGAATAGTTCTTGATGCGCTTCGAGCTGCCGCCAACATCATGCACCAACACATTCTCCTCAGAAGTCCAGGAACGGCTCAGGCGCAGGTCGCCCGTCTGATAGTCGGAGAGTCCGTCGGGTGCATACGACACGCTACCCTGCGAATTGACGTGGCAGTACTTCTGGGCTGCCGAGAGCTGGATGATGCTCTGCGAAGGAACAATCGAGGACTTGTACTCGTTGTTCACATTGCAGTTGAAGAGATTGCGGAGCTCGCTGTAGTTACCCTCAGAAGGAATGGAGTCGCCAGGAATCATCGTGATGAGTCCAGAGTTGGCGCCCGCACTCTCCGTACTGAAATTGTTTAACGACCAGCTGTCAGACCACGACATCCAGTGAGCATCGTCGCGTGCCCAGCGAATGCTGTTGGTGCCAAACGGATAGGAAGAGTTGGTACCATTGCGTGTGCTGATGTACTTGTAGTAGTTGAGGGCTGCTTCCTTGTAGTTGCCTGCCCAGAGGTTGAGGTCGCCCAGCAACACATAGATGGGGAAGTAGAAGAGCTTGGAGTTCGTACTACGGATTTCCCCATAGTTAGGAGTTTCTACATCGGCATAGGGAGCGATGTCGTTGATGAAATACTGGCAGACTTCCTTGATGCCATACTTCGGGTAGTCCATTTCCGACTCTGCCTTGCTCAGGATGGGCTCGGTGACGAAGGGAACGGAACCGTAGTTAAGGACCAGCTGCAGGTAGGTCCATGCACGGAATGCCTTCACGGCAGCATACTCACGCTCGAAGACCAGCTCGTTGCGGTTGTTGCGCAATGCCGTGTCGCACTTGGCAAGATAGTAGTTGCAGTTGTTGATGACGGCATAATAGTCGCGTGGAGAATTATACATGTTCTCGTCGCTGATATTGAAGAAGGCCACATCGCGAAGATCGGCAGAAGTGAACTCGGTAATATCAGAGAGGTCGCCACGCATCTCGCCCAACAAAATCGTTCGGTCGGCGATGACCTGCATCTTATTCATGATGCCTGCCACTGACCACAGCGTATCGGTAGCATTGTTGAGGTGATCCTTGTCTGCATAGATGACCTGGTCAGACTCCTGGTCGAGGAAGTCGCTACAAGAGACAAAGCCGCAGACGGCGCAGATGGCGCAGATCAATATACTTAGTTTCTTCATAATCATGAATCTTTATTCGAATTATCAATTTTCACGTTTACAATGAGGGATTAGAGGTTGATCTTCACACCGGCAACAAAGCTGCGGCTGAGCGGCAGACGACCGAGGTCGATGCCCTGACCGATGACGTTGTTGGTCATGGTGAACTCAGGATCAGCACCCAGATACTTCGTGAACGTCAGCAGGTTGTTGGCCTGAATCCAGAACTGGAAGCCCTGCAGGAAGGTGGAGTGCATGGGAAGCGAGTAGCTCAGTGTGACGGTCTTCAGCTTCAGATAGCTGCCATCCTCAATCCAGCGGTTGCTGAAGCGGCTGTTGCCAAGGGGATCCTGGAACGTTGCCTTGGGGATGTCGGTGACCTGTCCCTCAGTCTGCCAACGGCGTGTGAGAGCGGTGGTCTGATTCATGAAGCGGCTGCCTCCTTCGAGCTGGCTGCGCATGTAGTTATAGACATCGTTGCCGAGGCAATAGTTGAAGTCGATGTCGAGCTTGAAGCGCTTGTAGGCCAGCGTGGTGAAGATGTTACCATAGATGTCGGGGTTGGGATCGCCAATGAAGGTGCGGTCGGCCTCGGTGATCTGATGGTCGCCATCAAGATCGGCGAAGTGAACGTCGCCGGCACCAAAATAGTTGCGGTCGATGCCATTGGCAGCCATCACATACAAGCCAGCAGAGGAAGCCTCTTCGCTGGTGGCGAACACGCCAAGCGACTTATAGCCATAGAAGGCATTAGCTGAATGGCCAATCTCCGTGCGGACGGTAGCACCATAGACATCGGTCTCGAATGCCGTCTGGTTGTCAGAGAGCTTCGTGATCTTGTTCACATAGTGGCCCATGCTGGCACCGAGCTCCCACTGGAAGTCCTTCAGCGAAAGCACCTTGCCCACGGCCGTAACGTCGAAGCCCTCATTCTTCATCGAGCCACCATTCGACCAGTTGCGCTCAAGACCAGAGAGGAAGCCCAGCGTCTGGAACATGAGCAGATGGTCGGTGTTGCTGCGGAAGTAGTTGAAGCGTACGTTCAGGCGGTTGTTGATGAAGTTGCCTTCGAAACCGGCATTGAAGCGCTTCGTGGTCTCCCACTGCAGGTTGGTGTTACCGATGTTCTCGAACGAAAGACCGGAGACGACATTGAGGAAGTTGTTGGAGCTGAAGTAGCTGCGTGCAGCATAGTAGTCGAGGTCGTCGTTACCGCTGACATCGAAGCCTGCCGTCAGACGGAGGTAGTCGATGCCGCGCACACCAGCGAACCACGGCTCATTGCTCATCACCCATGAAGCCTGCACTCCGGGGAAGATACCCCATGCCACACCGAATGCTTTCAGGGCGTTGTCGGCATCCTTGCCGAAGCGAGAGGAAGCCTCTGCGGTGAGGTTGGCCTGCAGGTAGTAGCGCTGCAGGTAGTTGTACTCTGCCTGTGCATACCAAGCAATGGAGTTCCAGTTGTCGTTGGTACCGAACGTGTGCGGATGGTCAAGACCAGAGCTGATGGTAGGAATCTTATCGCTGCTGGTGTTGTAGCCGAGCTGCGAGCTCATGGTGTAGCTCTCCCAGTTGATGCGGGCACCACCGAAGAGGTGCAGGTAGTGGGCAGCAAAGCGGTTGTTCCAGTCGAGACGTGTGTCGCTCATCACTGAATTCTGCTTGCCAGCCATCGAGCGCACCTCGTTGTTCACGTAGGCATTTACACTCGACACATAGTAGCTGGGCACACCATTCAGCGGGATGTACAGCTTCTCGTTGGTGTTAACGAGGTTGTAGCTGAAGTGCTCGCTGAGCGACAGGTTCTTGTTGAACTGGAACTTAGGCGTTACCGAGAGGTTGATCATGGAGTTCTCGAAGCGGTTCTTGTTCTCTGCATCACCAAACTCATTGACTGCCAACGGGTTGGCAAGTTTGTAGTTGTAGTTGGTGTAGTCGGCCAAGGCCTCGTCGAGGTAGCTCTCGTCGGTCACGTCGACATAGCTGTCGGAGAGACGGCCACTGGCAAACGTGTAGGGGCTGAGCATCGGGCTCTTGGCATAGGCCAGGAAGGCTGCCGATGTGGGAGTGCCCTCGCTGTAGTTTGCAGGAGCACCATCGTTGCGCAGATTGCGAGTCTGGTTGGCAAACGATGCGTCGAAGCGAATCTCGAACTTATCGGTGAGGTGAATATCGGTATTGAAACGGATGTTCAGACGGCTCATCGTGTTGTACTTCAGCGTGCTCTGGTTGGTGATGTATCCGAGCGAGAGGTTGTAGTCGGCCACATCGTCACCACCTTCTACGTTGATGCTATAGTTCTGCGTGAGTGCAGTGTGATAGACCAACTCTTTCCAGTCAGTATTGTTGTGATACTGCGGATAATAATAATAGGTGGGATCCTCATTGAGGAACTTGAAGTCCTTGATGGTGGTCGAAGTGGTCTTCAGCAGGTCGGAGGCGTAGCTCTTGTACTGGCTGGCATTCATCACGTCGATGAACTTCGGCTCGAGCGTCACACCAGCGGAGATGCTGGCAGTGATGCGGGTAGCCATGCTGTGGTTACGACGCGTGTTGACGAGCAGCACACCATTGGCACCCTTGGCACCATAGAGGGCTGTACCGTTACGAACCACCGTGACACTCTCAATGTCGGCGGGGCTGATGTTCGTCAGGATATTGTTGTAATAGCCTTCGTGAAGAGTGGTACGGCCATACTGCTGGTCGAAGATGACGCCATCGACGACGACGAGCGGTTGTGCATTGATATTCAGCGAGTTAACGCCATTCATAAACATCACGCTACCGAGACCGGGAATACCGCTGCGGGAAGTGGTGTGCACGTTAGCACCAAGATGCTTCTGCACTTCTTCCTCAATGGAGACGGCATTGGAGAAACGGAAGTCGGCAGCCGACTCATCGGCAGTGACATTCGTGCCCTTGGCATACTCTGCACTGAACGTGACAGGATAGAGCAGCACATCGCGCTGGGCTTCGTCGGCAACGAGGCCGATCTTTGCCATGTTGCGTTCAGGGGCACTCACTTCGAGCGACGTGGCGAAAAGAGGAACCTTGATCTCATAGGTGCCATCGCTGTGTGACAGCGCACTATAGCCATCAACCTCAGCCACTCGCACCATAGCACCAGAGATGGGTGCCTTGGTAGCGGCATTGAGCACACGACCCTTGACGACACGTGTAGGATATTGCTTGCGCGGCTTGGCAGGTTTCTCCTTACGGGGAGCATCCATCAGCTCGCTATCGTCCTCCTGAGCTGCCACGGGAGCTACGCTCAGCATGAGGAGAGAGAGGCAATATAATATATATTTTTTCATATCGGATTAATCTTAAAGGTTATTACTATAGAGCACGCTTGGCACTTTCCTCTGTGGCTGTCTCGCGATGAGGCACCAGCAGGATGCAGTCAAGGCGCAGGCGACGTGTGAACGTAGCCGTCTGTGACGTAGACACATTCACTGAAATCTTGAACGTGGTCTGAGCATCGGCCAGTCCATAAGCGCAGGTCGGGAAGACAAACTTCTCGCTCAGAAGCACCGTATCGACCTCTTGCGACCAGCTTTCAAAGTTACGCGAGGTGACTTGCAGACGACGAGTGGTGGTGCCGCCCGTCTGGTCGCAGATGGTCATATCAGCATTGAAGCGACTGCCCTTGGCAGCTTCCTCTAAGGCCAGCGTGTCGCGAGCCAACACAGGAACGATGACGGCATAGACGTCGTATTCCACATTCGAGAGCTGTCCGGGAACCTTGAAGGTTACCGAAGGATTGGCGGTAGCCACCTTAGGCTCAAACTCTACGAATGTGTTGCCGGAAACCTTGTTGTAGAAGGGGTTGTCGGGCTGCACCTCATAGATGGTGACAGGCTCGTTGACATTCGTCGTTTCCACGATGCCCTGAATCTGCTCGGCCTCCACCTTGATGGTCTGCATGAAGGTTTCGAATTTCGACACATTGAACTTCGATGCCTTCAGCACATTACCATTACTACAGGTGACACTCTCCGTGCCATCGAACACGCCACCCTTGTCGAACGGCTTGAAATAGATGTAGTACGGATCGAGGTCGCGTGCGCGGCGAACCAGATAAGAATTGGCCACCGTCGACACAGCCGAGTCGCGCAGGGCGACATCGGTGTTGCGTGTGCGGCTAAAGACGGTTCCGCCGATAATCGACATGCGCGGTGAGGCAAACACGAGCGAGTCGCGCTTTGCCACCTGGTTGTGGTAGTTGAAGTAAGGAACATACTCTTCCACCATACGATTCCACTCAGCATTTGTGGGAGCCACCATCCAGTAGGTGCTGTCCTCTGAATTGATTTCGCCCTGCAGGGTGAAGATGTCGTTACGCAGGTCGGACACGGAGTCGAGATACTGCGTCTGACCATCTACAATCTCACCCGGCACACTCTTTGCAGCGTTGAATTCGTAGACGCTATAGCTGTTGATGAAGTTATAGACGCTGTCGAGGTCCTTGTCGTGCTCAAGATATTCGAACACACTGGGGAAGTAAGGCAGCTGGCGGCTCAGCGTGAAGAGAACGCCGTTGTTGTAGAGTGCGTTCGTCGACTTCAGGGCTACACCACCCAGGCTGTTGCCAGTGAGCACCTCGTACTTGCCGTTCATCATCGTAATGGAATCGTTGGTGAGCGACGACACGGGGTATTTGTAAAGCGTCATGTGGTTCTGCAAGAACTGTTTCACTACGGTGTTGTCGTCGGTGCGCACACCAGCAGCCTTCTGTGCCTTGTAGACAGCAATGAGGCTGTCGGCCTGTGCCGATGAAAGCACATCGTCGGTGGGAGCGAAGACGGAGAACGTCTGGCTGCCATTCAGCAACAGATCGTAGCCGCATTCCTTCACCACACGTGTGAAATTGCTCAAGTTGCCGTTCGACTGGATAGCGGACCAAAGTGTTCCGCTATCGACAGTCGATGCATCGTAGTGCTCGTTCCAGTCGTCGCTACACGACACGCTGATGAGCAGCGCGGCGGCAACGGCGAAGGCTGAGCCTATCTTGTTGAATTGATACTTTTTCATATTCATTCGGTTTATTTTGTTGCTTAAACAAATCGGTTGGATTAGAGCATGTCCTCCATAAGACCTTCATCGGTCACACCATAGACACTCTTCGGCACAAGCTCCAGATAGTCGAGCATGAACTCGTTGTTATTACCCTTCTTCACCGATACGCAGCGGATGCGCAGATAGTGGTCCACGTTCGGATCCATGTGAGCCGTACAGATGACCATGCGCAGCGTCTGAGGCTGGGTTGCGAAGATGGTCGTCGTAGAACCACCGGCACCATTGTAACGATAGCCACCGGCAGCACCGCGATAGAAGCCCTTGTTCTTCATAACCTTCTGGTCGGTAGCCAGGTCAGGCGTCGACATTGTGGTATAGTCACCCTTCCAGTCGGAACCGACGATAGAGGCATGGTCGAGCTGACGAGTCATGTCGAGCGGGATGCCCATTGGCTTGTCGTCGAAGTAGAACTGTGCAATACCACGGGTGGGCTCAGCAGCATAGCCGAGACGCACCTGCCAATCGCCTTCATAGGGAACCGGCGGGAGTTTGAACGTGATATCGAAGTCGCCCATCAGGTTGAACTCATCACCCTCGTAGCAGTCGTAGTAGTCGTGCGGACGACGATAGATGAAGTAAGAATCATTGATCGTCACACCTTTCAGATAGCCATTGGGGAAATAGTAGTTGCGGCCATACTTTGCTGTTTCGTCGTAGTCGGGATCCTGATACTTACGACCACCGTTACGCTCATTCAGGCGAACATCGTTTGTCATCAGCTCAGGGAAGATGGTCGAGAAGTCCATGCGGATTCTCATATTGTGAGCGATGTCACGTGTGGGAACATCGAAGGCCAAGATATCTTCCACATAGAAGTAGCGGCCGTTCAGGGCATCCTGCTTAAACTCATCTTCAACACGCGGGATGATGCGCACACCGGGGATGGTGAACTCATCGTCGTAGCGGCGGTTGATGTAGCGCTGACCTACCGTGCTGCCACCGGCCCACTTACGAACGGTCAGGCGCTCGAACTTCATCATGGTGTGAGGCAGCATCGTCTCATACCAGTCGATGGGGTTCATCACCGTTGTCAGAATACCTATATCGGTATAAGGAGTGAGGTAGTTCCAACCCTTCACATCGCGGTCTAGGATGTGATAAGCCAAGAAGCGATACAACGGGTTCTTCGGATGCTTAATATGAGCAAAGTCGTGATAATCAGCATTGGCATCCTCTGGATACACTTCGTCGTAGATTTCGCAGGCTTTCTTATAAAGATCCTCCACGGTGGTGATGTTGTACTTCGCCCGCAGCGTGGAATCGGTAGGAACGAACACCGTGAATCCAAAACGCTTTTCGTCAGGAACCGTTGCCGTCTCCTTGTTCACGTGCGAGGTGTAGCGGATGCGTGGCCAAACAGTATGGTCCCAAGTAGCATCTTTGTATTCGAAGAGCGAATCAGCCAGTCCTGTGAGCTCCATTGCAGATACATAAAGCGAAATGTTAGGATTGGTCTTCATCACATCGATGATCATGCGGTTACTGCTCTCCAGCACTTCCGTGATGGGTTGCATGATACCATTCTCCACAGAGTCGTCCTGCATGGTGAAGATGATGTGTGACGTACCGTTCAGGAACACCACTGCGTTCTCATTGTCGTCAACGCCATGGCTGACTTCAATGTAACGGCGGTTCATGTTGGCCGTATTCAGCACACCGTCCTCCATATCTGACGTGGAGAGCATATTATCAACAAGGTGCGTGCGCGTCAGCGTGTCGCAATCGGCAACCGACAAGTCGTCTATCGACTTCAGTCCACGCTTGGCAAGATAAGCCTGCACGGCATCGTTGGTGGGCGGGAAGCAGGTGTAGGCTCCATAGGTAGCCAGGAGGTCCATCATGCCTGCGCGCTCCACAATAGTAGCAAAATCACTGAATTCGTCGTGGCTCTGCAGATACTCACTCATCATCTGACCCTTGAAGGTATAGAAATTCGATGAGTCGGGTTCATCAGAGCAACTCGACACGAAGCCGAGCATGGCAACGACGACCAATAACATCAAACTATATTTTTTCATTTCTGTCATTCTTTATTGATTAGAATCTATCTTGCGACGTTTCTCATTTGCCGGTGCGCTCGTAAGAATCGTTCTCACCACTGCTGAAGGCAGGATTCTGAACGAGATTCTTGTTCACCTTGATTTCGTCGTTGTTATAGGGCCAGTAAATGGCATCCATACGTGAGAGTTTACTCGAGATGGCCGTACCACCGCTCGATCCCTTGCGCGAGACAACACCCACCAGGAAGTTGGTATTGCCGTCACGACGTGAGCGGCGCACGAGGTCGTACCAGCGCTTGCCTTCGAACATCAGTTCGCGCTGACGCTCAGCCAAGACAAGCTCCTGCATCTGCGACTTCGTGTTGAACTTGCTGTAGTCGAGTTCCTTGGAGCCTGTCGAGCAGTTGGAACGCTTGCTGATGGCATTGATAATGGCAAAAGCTTGCTTGTAGAGCGTGTCGTTCTGCTGCTTGCCAATATCTGTGGAATCGTTGTTGGAAGCCATCTCTACCAATGCCTCTGCCTTCATAAGCATCACGTCGGTCAGACGATAGATGATCCAGTTGGCATGGCAGTAATCCTGTGCATAAGCAGATGCGTAGCTAACGGCATCGGACTTGAGCTCAGCCTTGGTCATATCAATCAAAACAGACTGATAAGCATACTTGTTAATGCCATAGAGGGTCTTCGAGAGAGCCTGTACGTTTTCCCAATAGCGGGTATCATACTTCGACAAGAACACATCGTACACCTCGTCGGGAACGTCGGTACCAATGAAGTCGGCAACTTTAACACTGCCGGGGAAGGTTCTATCGTTACCATAGCGGCTGCTGACAGCTCCGTTAGAAGGCATGTTGTTATTGTTCATGAAGATGAGCTCGAAGATGCTCTCACGGCTGTTTCCGCGACCGAAGATGGCTTCGAAAGCACTACCATAGGTGCTTCCGGTAGCCGAACCATCGGTGATGATGGGGTAGCCGTCGATCATGCGATCGGTGACCGACACACGCGAACCCATCTTGTCGAGTTCGTTCTGGTAGTCAATGGTCTTCGCATCGATGACCATATCGGCATAGCGCACGGCGCTTGCATAGTCCTGCTTCCAGAGATACATCTCTGCCAGCATGGCATGAATGGCATCCTGCGTGATGCGACCACGCTGATAGTATTCCTTCGTCACAGGATACTTCTTCACAGCATCGTTCTGAACACTCTCCAGGTCGAGGATCAGGCTGTCGAGCACATCCTCGAACTTCGTGGCCGGCAGATCCATGGTCTGGTTATCGTCGAGATATGCAACCGTGGTGTAAGGAACATCACGGAAGGTGCGAATCAGGTAGAAGTACATCAGGTCGCGAAGGGCCGATACTTCAGCCTTCGTGGCACGCAGCTCACTCTCGGTGTAGTTCGGGTCTTTCTCAGCCACAGTCGGTGCAAAGTGGAGCACGGTGTTACAACGGTTGATAATGTTGTAGAAGTCGACCCAAGCCGTAAAGCTGTTGCTGGCGTTGATGTTCTCCTTGAAGATGTTATAGAGATCTTTCTGATTTTCAACATTTGTACCGCCCACGACATTGTCGGAACGGAACTCGCCCCAAGCCATCATTCGGTCGATGACGTTCTGCGACTGCATGGCGGAATAGCAACCTGCCACCACGTTCTCAACGTCGGCTTCTTCGTTCCAGAACTTATCGAGCACGATGAGCTCAAGCGGTTCTATCTCAAGGAAGTCGGAGCAAGAAGAGAAAGTGCAAGCACCCAGCAGTCCGATGAGGGCTGATTTGATGATATTTTTCTTCAGTTTCATATTCTTAAGCTTTAAAAATCGACAGTGATACCAAGTGTATAAGACTTTGCGCGAGGTGTCTGACCACCATCGACTGCTGCTCCATAGCCACCATACGACACCTCAGGATCCACACCTTTATATTTAGTGAGGATGAAGAGGTTGTTGGCACTGGCATAGAAGCTCAGGCGATTGATGCCGAGTGCTTTCTTGATGACCTTCGGATCGAACGAGTAGGACAACTGAATATAGTTCAGTCGGAGGAACGAACCGTTCTCAACGAAACGGTCGCTGACCAGCGTGTTATAGTTGGAACCAACGCCATACATTGCTCTAGGAATCGACGTGACATCGCCCTCCTTACGCCAGCGGTAGTTCACAGCCTGCGTCTGGTTGTTATTGTTGATCATGGCCTCACCGTCCAGACGTGCGAGGTTCAGAATCTTGTTGCCCACACGATAGTTGAACTGGGTGTTCAGCTTCCAGCGGTTGTAGTTCAGCGTGAAACCGAAACCACCCGTCAGCTTCGGCAGTGAAGAGCCGAGGTAGACGATATCAAGAGCGTTGATGTTACCATCGTGGTTGATATCTTCATAAATGGCATCGCCGCCCTTGAACTTGTAGTTCTTACCGGTTGCATCGTTGGTGTAGTTGTACATCATGCGAACAGGCTCGCCCTCATCGTCGAGGACCACTTCGCCCGACTCGCTGATGGCAACAGGAGCCGTATGGCCGGCTGCGAGGAACTCTGAACGCTCGGCAGGAGTCATAGCGGCGAATGTGTCGTACTGGTACTCATACACACCCTTGTAGCGGAATCCGTAGATGGCACCGAACGGGTTGTGCAGCTGTACGCGCTGCAACACCTCGCGGTTGTCGTAGAAGAATTCCGAGTTGAGCGATGCGAGCACCGTCTCATCCATCTCGAGAATCTCGTTGGAGTTGTTGCCGAATGTCATGTTGAAGTCGGCATAGAACTTACCCTTCTCGATGATGCGATTGGTGTTCAGATTGAGCTCCCAACCCACGTTGCGCATGGAACCAACGTTACGATAAGCGAGGGTGGAGTAACCAGTGTTGGAAGGAATGCGCACCGAAGGCATCAGCATGTCGCGACGGGTTGCGCTATACCACTCTGCCTGCAACGTCAGCTTGTCGTTGAAGAGGCCGAGGTCGGCACCGATGTCGTAGGTCGACGTGGTCTCCCAGCGCAGGTTGGTCAAGCGAATGTTGTTCGGTACCATCGTACCCATGTCGATATAGCGGTTACCCTGTCTGTAGATACTCTCATAGAGATAGTCCTGGCCAGGCTGGTTACCTACCCTACCCCAGCTGGGACGGATAGCCAGCATCGAGAGCCAGCTGTGTGTCTTCTTCATCCAAGGCTCGTCGACGATGTTCCAACGCAGCGAAACGGCGGGGAACAGACCCCAGCGCTTGTCGGGACCGAACTTCGTGGTACCATCGGCTCGCAGCGAGAAGTCGAACATGTAGCGACCCTTGAAGGCATAGTGCGTGGAGAAGGTGTAGTACATGGAACGCCACTGACTGAAGTTAGAGCTCATGCCCGTCACACGGCCACCGGCCACCGGACTTTCAATACCACCCGAAGGCAGGCTGTTGGCATCGGTACCCTGTCCGTTCGAGCTACCAGAGGTCAGCTCAAAACGTCCCATCGCCATGAGCGAGTGGTCCTTGTTGCGGAAGTGCGGGATGAAGGTCAGCGTCTGCTTCGTGTTGAAGGACACACTCTTCGTGCTTCCCGTGTAGGCTTTATTGACGCCGTTGTTCCATGCATAGGTGACGAGTTCGCTGGGATAGAACTTATCCACATATTCATTAAAGATGTTCATGTAGACGCGTCCCTGCCAGTTCAACTGGTGGTGCTCCTCATCGAGACCCAGCAGGCGGTAGTTCAACTCGAACTCCGGCGTGATGTCATAGGTGCGGTCGTCGAAGCGGGCCAGATGGGCAGAGGCCACGGGGTTCACGTAGCTGCGCTGGTCGTCGCGGAACACGTCGGGAGCGGTCTGCAGCATGGTGTAGTACTTATCGGTGTCCTTGCCAGTCAGCGGGTCTTGCTCGTAGATGCTCATGTTCGGCATCTTCTTGTAAGCCAGCGACAGCAGACCGTCGTAGTTCTTCTTATTATTAGTATAGGTGAGCGAGAAGTTCGTCGAAATCTTGATGCGCTCACTGACGTAGTAGTCGAGTGCGACACGGGTGGAGAAACGGTCGAGCTGCTGCTTGATCACAGAACCAGTCTCATGGTCGAAACCGCCAGAAATACGGAAGGTAGCCTTCTCACCACCACCGGTCACTGAGAGATAATGGTTCTGACGCAGACCCCATTGTGTAACAGCGTCCACCCAGTCGGTATTGTTGTTGTACTGCTCATACTCCGAGAATGTCGGATCGTAGTTCAGCTCACGGATGTTCGAGGCGGCGTCGTTCTGTTCGGGGTTGAAGTACGACTCCTTCAAAAGCATCGTGTAGTCGTCACCGCTCAGCATCTTATAGCCCTTCGGCTGATAGGTGCCTGTGAGACGGAGCGAATAGGTGAGCTTCGGCGCACCGCGCGAACCACGCTTCGTGGTGATCTCGATGACACCGTTTGCACCCTGCGAACCGTAGATGGCCGTAGCGGCGGCATCCTTCAGCACGGTGATGCTAGCGATATCCTCAGGGTTCACGTTCAGCAGCTGTGCGAACTGCTCGTCGTTGGCACTGGTCAGGTCGAAGTTCGTCATATCGACGTTCCACGTGTTACCGTTGACGACGATGAGCGGGTTGGAATTGGTGAGCGTACTGATGGACGAAGCACCACGCAGACGCATCGTCGTACCTGCACCGAGGTTACCAGAGATCGACACAATGTCAAGACCGGCGATACGACCCTGCAGGGCCTCATCGATGGTGTTCATACCCAGACCTTCGAACTCCTTCGTGGAGATGGTCTGCGTAGCAAACGAGATCTCGCGCTCGGGGATGGCCAGACCACCACTATTCAGGCGGCGCTGTGCGACGACCGTCACTTCCTTCAGGTTGGTCTCCGACTTCATTGTCACCTGATATTCTTCGCGGTCGATGGGCATAGTCTGTGTCTTGCAGCCCACATAGCTAAAGCGGATCTTGTCTCTCGTATTACGGATGGGCATCGAGAAGTTACCGTTGATATCGGTCACGGTAGCCTCGATAATACGTCCGCTGCCGTCGATCTCACAGACCGAGGCACCCGTCAGTTCTCCAAACTCATCTTGGACCGTACCATGGACAGCTGTAATCTGAGCCGAAACGCCAAGAGCCATCATGGAGAACAGCGATAGCAATATAAATCTGAATTGTTGTTTCATAGTTTATCTCCTTCCTTTGGCTTCTACTGGAATTGCGTCCACTTCCTCTTGCCACGAGGTGAGTTGTTTCTGCTCGAAGAACAATGGTCCGTCGATCTGGTGTACCACCAGGTCAGAAGCATTGTAGAGATTCGTGGAGTTCACATTGTTTGCATTCTGAATCCAATACTCACGGCCAACCACATTGTAATTGTCGCCATTGGTCAGCACGCGGCGCGTATTGCCCAGCTGGTCGGCAATGGTCAGGTTGCTGTCGTCGGCATTCACCGTGACACTGAAGAATCGGTTGTTCACGGGATTCAGCGTAGAGGTTTCGTATTTCACGTTATTGGTAGGTTCGCCACCGATGTAGACTGAGTTATCCTGGATGTGGTACTTCAGGAAGTTCAGGATACGGTCGGCAACAATCTTACGAGCCGTCTTCAGAGCTGTGGCATTACCGCCAAAGCGCTCTGCGGTCAGTTCCTCGAAATCGGTCCATGTGGGCAGGTAGCCCTGGTCGATGAGTTTCTGAATCTCAGCATTCGTCGGCACGTAAACGGTGTAGTTATAAGCATCGAAGAGGCTGCAGTTGTAGTCGGCGCAGGTGTAGCTGCTCAGACGAGTCTTCAGCAACGGGTTGGCAGAGCCACCATTGAAGAGCAGGTCGAGGAACAGCGAGCAGTCCTCACGCTCCTTCAGGATAGCATAGAGCGACTTCTTACTCGACATGGGCAGACCAGTCTCAATGACATACGACTTACCATTACCAGAAGTGGTCTGGTCGTAGATAATCGACACTGTCAGCGGGCTGTTCTCCTCAATCTGCAAACCACCGGCAACGGTCATCACGCCTTCACGGCCGGCATTCTCCACCTTGATGACGCTACCGCCCTTCGTGCGATAGTACTTATGTCCGTCTTCCACATTGCCCACGATGATCAGGTTGTCGAGCAGGTCCTTCAGACGGTTCTGCACCTGAGCGTCGCTGGCGTCGCTGAGCGGACGGGCATCCTCCACGATCTGATGGTTCACCAGGTCGTAGGTGTAGCGATGTGCACGCACGGTCTTGCGGTCAACGTCGTAGTAGAATTCATAGAGCACCGACGTTGAAGCACCATACGTACAGGGGTCAACGTAGTACAGCATGGCATCGTTGGTCGGGATGATGAAGCTATAGTAGGAGTCCATAGAGTTCAGATACGGCTCGAAGTCGAGGTTCTCAATGGCCCAGTAGATAACGTTCATGGTCTGTTCGTTCACCAGTGCGGGGAACGACACCGACGAATAGCTGGCGGGGGTGAACACCTTATTTAATAAATAGACCACACCGTTGCAAGCCATGAAGCAACTGTCGACGTGACTCTTCTCAACACCCAGCGAAACCTTCGTGGTGTTGTCGACGATGTTCTTGAACTTCGAAGGCACGGTCTCTGTGAACGTGCGGATGAGGTTCACGTCGAGCATCTTCACAAGCACCTTCATCGGAACATTCTCCCATGAGCCATACATGTCCTGCAGCACCTTACCATCGTGGTTCCACCAGAAGTCGAGTGCTTCGTTCTTCGGAACGAGGATGGCACCGGCGTCATAGTGCATGTCGCGACCGGTGGTATTGCTGTACATGTACTGGTTCCAACCCGGGTCGAAGCTCAGGTATGCATCGACGACGTGACCATCAGGATCGCTCTTCAGCTCACCACCGTTAGATGTGCCATAGTCACCAGTGTTGCTGGTTTCAGAGAAATACTTCAGCGTGAACACCGAGTCGGTGTTGTTGTACAAGCGGTTGTACTCCTTCGTGGCTGCGTCGTCGTAGTAGGGAGCACAGAAGCGGTCGAGCAGCGAGCTGAACCGCGACATGTTGGCATGCGAGCGAATGATCTCGGCCATGTTTTCGGAAGCCGTAGCCAGGCCGTCGAGCTTCTGGATGTAGCCGTTCTTGCAGGTGATGTCGCGCTCAATGAGCTTCTTGCCGTTCACCCATGCATCGCTGGTCGACGACGAGGCACCATTGGTCAGGATGCTCAGGTCTTCGTCGGTGATCTTCGTGTGACGCATGAAGACAGGCAGGAAGTGGATCATGGGCTTCGTGGTGTTGTCACGAAGCAGCACGATGCCGTTCTTGTGGTCCTTGTACTTCTCCCAGAACGGCGTATTAGGCATCTGGTCTGGGTAGATGCGAGAGATAGAGTCGAACACCGATGCGGCGGTCTCGCGACGCATACACTGTCCTTCCAGTGGCGGGTTGCCACTCACATTGCTGAGCAACTCCACCAGATAGGCATTGTTCACCATGGCGCTGTTGAACAACAATTTCTTCTGGGCGCTCGTCAGGTCCTCATACTTACGCACTCCCCAATCGTTCGACTTGAAGAAATCATCGTAGACAGCATCGTCGGCGACAAACAGGGTCTTACTACCCGTTTGGCTGAGCACTGCCTTCTGATCCAAGTCGTCGATGAGACGTAGCGTGTACTTGTAGTTCCCATCCGCCTGCAACTGCTCATAGATGGAGTTGCCCAACCATGACGGCTGGCCAACAAGCTCATCCTTGTCGCACGATTGCAGAAGACCGGCACCCGAGAGCAATAGCATTGCTGACAACACTACTGCTCCAGTACGTTTCTTCGATACGTAACTTTTCATTGTTAGTTTTTTTTGATTAGTTGTATTATAATTGTTAAATTGTATTGTATTCTCTCTCACGTCAATCTATCCATCTGCTTGAAAACCAGTCCTGCGCAGGTCAGCGCACTACCAGCTTTACGCTGTGACTCTCGGTGCCGTTCACGCCCTTCAGGATATAGAGGCCGGGGGCGATGTCGGCAGGCACAAGGAAGTCGCCGTCGTGCAGGAAGCCTTGCTGATACACCAGCTGGCCGCTCTGGCTATATAGCTGTACGGGTATCTGCCACTGGCTGACAGCTGTCATGTGAATCGGCAGCGACTCGCCACGTCTCACCACTGTGCGCAGAGGCTCCAGCTTGAAGCGGGCGGCCTCCTGCCACTCGGCACCGTCGGCGATGCCAGTGACGAACTCCGTATCAGTAATGGTCCTAGAATAGTCGTACCACTTCAGTTGTGCCTTCGCGGGCTGATAGACGTTCTCACCCATCTTCAGGCGGTAGTCGAAATGGGCCTTGCGGGTTTCCTCTCCCTTGTAGATATAGTCCGTATTGCACACCACGAGAATGACGACCTTGTTGGCGGGTTCATCGACGAGTCGCATCAGCACATCGCCTTCGCCCTGCACGGGTTCCGAGTAGTAGATGTCGCCCTTCTTCGTGCGATAGCAAAGCATCGCCACCATGTTCTTTCCCAGCGGCTTGAAGTGCACGCTCACAAGGTCGCCCTTGCGGCCGGTGGTGTGCAGCGGTATCTGGTTGGCACCGCTCCAGCCGGGCGTAGTGCGCCATTCGGGATACCACCAACCCAGACTGTCCACCTCATCGCACTTGTACATATTTACATAAGGAGTCATCGGCCAGGGCTTCACCTTCTTCCAATAAGGACTCCACTCCTGCTCCACCTGAGCAAGCCAGTTGTCGTCGAGCAGCTTCTTGCAGGCCTGCGACCACTGACCAACGTCGATCATCGCCTGGCGAGCACGATATTCCATAATCAGGTGCCTCATCTGTTCGTTGCCCAGCGAGTCGGCCATGCCCTCCAAGACACGCGACTTGCAATAGCGCCATATCCAAGGAATAGAACCACGACCCATGATTTCGCTCAGGAAATGTGGGAACAACTCGCCATATTGCACGCCCCCCAGCAGCTTGCGCCAGGTGCAGATCTGTCCGCTACTGCCATACATGTTCACGCCCTCTGCCGAAGGTCCACCGAACGAGTCGTCCTGCAGCCAGCCGCTGTAGCACTCAATGGGCATGAAAGGAGCAATCATGTTGCCGGCACTCAGCCAACCCATGCTCGTAGGAGCTTTACCGCTCTTGACAAGTTCTGCCTCGCCTTGCAGCCACGTATTACCACCCTCATGGAACCAGGCTGAGTTCTTGCAGCCGTCGAGGTCGGCAAAGGTAGCGTGGATGCCCTCATGCACGCAGGCATTCTGCTGCGAGACGGCATCGTTGACATTCATTTTGCGATAGCTGTCGTAGGTGAAGGCGGGATCGAAGCAAGCTACGGGATAATAAGAAATGTAGACCATCGGCCACGACGACCCCTTGTAGTTTGTAGCGCTCTGCCAGCCTCCCAGCTGTGTGTAGTCGTGGTCGCCGTTGATGCCGCTACCCACGATATATACCGTACTGAAGTAGCCGTTGCGGGCACGCTTGTCGGGCGGCCAACCGAATTCATCGCGGAAGAAAGCGAAGTCTTCGTCCATCTTCTTCAGCAGATTCTCGATGGCGAGGTCGGTGATGTACTTGTTCTTCGAACGCGAGCTACCCCAGCCGCAAGCCCACCACTGTCCTTCCATGTGGCCGGTCATGCCCACGCTTTCGGGCAGCATGCCTTTCGAAGGCGGGTCGAGTTTCGGATACTCCCAACGGAAGTCGTAGTTCAGCGTAGGATTGTAGGGGTGGTCTTCCCAACGGTACGACACCGAGGGGTCGAACACCTTGTACTCCAAGGTTGTCACCCTACCGCACTGGCGCTGATACTCTGCCACGTAGGTTCCAGCCAAACGAGCCACCACTGTGGCGGTCTGTGCCGTCGAGCCGTCGGGGAGCGTCCAGTTCCAGATGGGATCTTCCTGCTCACCGTCGGGCAATGTCACCTGCGGAGCCAACACGGGCGGGTTTTCCTCGTCGAAGGCACGCGACGTCTGGTCGGTGAGCACAGCGGGCTGACAGCCCTCGCCCAGATAGCCGAACAGCTTCAGCTCGCGCAGTCCGCATGCCTTGTCGCTCTTCATGTAGATGCGCAACCGGTTGCAGCTCTTCTCCACTGGAGTGGCTGAAAGACCATTGCCGTCGACTTCGGCCAATGTGGCGCCTCGCTGCCAGTCGTGCCCGTTCCACCAGGCCACATAGGCATCGTTGGGCAACAGCAGATTCTCATCGGCTGTAGCCCAATAAGCATTGATCTCTAAGAAATCGTTGTTTTCTTCCCACCGCAGTTCAACATATTCATACTGGCCGAAGAACTCATCGCCATGATAACTACTCCAGTACTTCGATGCCGTCGTGCGATTGTCATTAATGAGCGAGACAGGATGCTCTGCTTCGTCCACCGACGCACCGACATAAACAGCCTTCACAGACAAATTCACCTTTGTCTGGGCTGACATTGACATACCTATACACCATAGATATGCACAAATAAGGAATAACCTTGTCCGCATCATGAATGCTTCAATTAGGTAAAAATTAATAGAAAATAAGGATGCATTTTGCAATTGCACCGACAAAGATACAACATTTATATTGTTTATGCAAGTTAAATGATGAAAATTTTTATATAAAATTGTATTTTAACACCAATCGCTTTGCTACACGTTGAAATATCGTCCAAAGAATGAAAAAAAAGTCCAACGAAACAATTTTTACATTCATTTCTTTGGCAGTTTACAAATTATTGTGTAGCTTTGCTGACAAATAAATTTTTTACTAACCAAAAATTGTTTTTATGTTATGATTACTACTCATTTAAGAAATCTGCTTACCGCAGTCATCTGCATCTTCGCAGGTGCAACGGCTCAGGCTCAGTTCACGGGTGGTGTGGAACAGTATCCTACCTCCAACTATAGTCAGAAAGCCGTGAAGTTCAGTCTTACTGAAGTAGCTACTCAGGTGGGCACCGATGCCGCTACGCTGGCAGAGGCCTACAATGCCTGGCTTGGAGCCGAGGCCCCTGAAGAGAATCTTTTCTTCCTGGTAGCTGCCGATGGAACGCTCTCTAGCGAGTACAGCGCCGACGGCAACGGCTTCTACATTACCTCTGAGGGTGCTTGGGGCCAGTGGGCACGCGACGATGCTGCTCTTGCCGGCACCTGGTTTGCGAATGCTACTGCAGATGCCGAGAGCGATGCGTTTTCTATCTTAGTCGGTCAGTACCCCGACACACTGAAGGCTGGCGACAAGGTTTCGGCCAAGTTCGCTCTTGTCTATGGTGGCAAGCAGGCCACGTTCGAGGTTTCGCTCTCCGTCATTGCAAAGCCTGAGATCCCCGCTCCCACCACACTCGTTGAGAAGGACCTCAACATCGTAGGCGAGAAGGAAATCGTTGTTGAGCAGTTCCCGCGTTCGGGCTACGACTCCGATGCTGTTCAGCTTGAGATTGGCGACGCTGTTGCCAAGCTGGGCTTCGAGAGTGCAGAACTGCTGGCCGATGTGCTGGGCGATGTGCTCTACTGTACACAATACAATGAAGGTGACATCGAGGAAGGTGGCGGTCTGAAGATGGCCGAACTGACCAATGAGTCTTCTGCTGGAGCTCCTGGTTTCTGGCTGCATGCTGTACAAAACGAAGCCGGTGAAGAAACTGGCGAGTGCGCACGAGCTGGTTATGGTGGCGAAGACAAGTTCTTCGTTGAAACATTTGCTTTCAATGCTGAGACGGGTGTCCTCACCTGTAAGCTCGGTCAGATGCCGAGTCTGCTGAAGGCCAACGAGCAGTGGTGGGTGAATGTTTATCTGCTGCGTGGCGACAAGGCTTATCGCATGAAATACACCTTGAAGATTAACGAGCGCGAGCAGGGCAGCGGTGTAGAAGGTATGAATAAGGTAGGTGAGGATGTCATCACAGCTGAGATCTGGCCCGATCCGACCAACTACACACACGTTGATATCCATCCTGATGTTGACGCTATCGCTGCAGCTCTTGGCTGCGAGGTTGGCGACTTCGGCATGCAGGCTCTCGATGACACTGATAACTGGGGTGGCACTACAGCCAACAACGGTGGTTTCTGGTTCAGCCAGGCTGGTACAGTCACTGGTTATGGAACCAACTCTTACTTCTTCATCGAGCCCGCTACGGCTAACGACTACTCGCTCCTGCACCTGGGTCAGTATCCTGGCCGCATCCAGGTTGGCGAAGAGTATAGCACCAAGCTTTACTTCGTGAATGGTGAGAACTACTACGAGCTCACCGTGATTATGAAGGTTGTTCCGGAGAAGGTCATCGACGGTCTGTTCAAGGAGGTTGCTCGCCGCAGTGTTACCTTCCAGCAGGAGCCTACCAGTGGCTATGAGTGGACTGACGGTATCGACATACCTACCGACTTCATCAACGAGACCCTCGGTACCAGCGACTGGGTAGTCTATGGTATGGCAACTCTCGATGCTGATGGCAACGAGCGCGAAGGCAACGCCAAGTATAGCAAGAGCTACACCATCACTGAGAGCCCGGGCTTCTGGCTGAACAGCGACGGTCGTAACGCCGGTTGGGGTGATCCCGATGCTAAGTTCGGTATCTCCGCTGGTGGTCAGCAGAGTGGCAAGTTTAGCATGCTGCAGTACCCGAACCGCTGCTCGATTGGTGAAGTGCTGAAGACTCAGATCTACTTCGTCAACGAAGAGACTGCTGAAATGGTAACATTCAACGTGATGTTCAATATCGTTTCTGAAATCGTCAACTACGACGAAGTAGGTGCAGAGAATGTGACCCTCCCCGTAAGCATGGAGAAAGACTGCGTCATCGACTTCGACCTGGCTCCTGCCGCTGAGGCACTGGGTGTTACCGTTGAAGAGCTGTCGGCAGAGAGCAACCGCTACCTGAAGGGTCTTGCTGGTGGAACCTATGGCGAAGGCGTGAACATCGCTACAGGTCTTGGCTTCGACGCCAATGGCGATTGCAACTCACAAGGCGACTACTTCTTCTACTTCGAGGACGGCAAGATGTATACTGGCACGAGCACCGATATTCCTGAGGACTTCTTGCTGCCCGTACAGTTCGCCTTCAACATCGACGACAAGATCTACGTTTACTACGCTAACTTCGTTTCTGAAGCCGTTTACACTGGCATCAAGAACGTAGGCAACGAGGCTAAGGCCGACAACCGCATCTTCGACATCAGCGGTCGTCAGGTGACGAAGCCCACTCGCGGCCTCTACATCCAGAATGGTAAGAAGGTCGTGATTAAGTGAGAGAAGAACTGAACGAGTTCGAGTTCTTCCGAACGTGAACGAGCTCGAACGAAGTTCAAGATTGTGGTGAAGTAAGCGAAGAGCTGAAATCAAAACCTTACAATGGGCAATCCTGAGCAAATCGGGATTGCCCTTTTTCTTTTGCAATGATGAAACGCCCACCCGTAGGGGCAGACCCCCGTGTCTGCCCGCCAGCTGCCTGTGGTCCCCTCCTCCTGGGAGGAGGGGTGCGGGGTGGTAGAGAATAATAATGACATAACCTATTTTAAACAAATCATTTGAGAAGAGGTCAAACCTTGTTTTTCTCTACCACCCCTAACCCCTCCTTCCAGAAGGAGGGGACCACAAGTTGGCTCCTGGCACTATTGTTGCAGCATAGCGGCACAAGTTACACAACAATGCTGCGCAAGTGCCAAAGCATGCCTTTTAGAGTCCGAAAGCATTGAGTTTAGAGCCCAAAAGCATTGAGTTTAGAGTCTGAAAGCATTGAGTTTAGAACCCAAAAGCAATGAGTTTAGAACCCAAAAGTAATGAGTTAAGAACACAAAAGCAATGAGTTATGAGAAAGAAGGCAATGAGGTAAGAATGTGGGAGGCATTCGATCAGGATTCGGGGATGGAGATGAACAAAAATAAAGGCAATATAATTTCAGCTTACACAAAGACGGATGGGAAAAAGACCCCAAAGGGGTCACATGTGCCTAACCGCAGGTCTTGACCTGCGGTTTATGTAACTATGCAGGGAACGACTTCGAAGATGTCGCACAATAGCACCATTTGCCTTGCTGTACGACCCCTTTGGGGTCGGGTGTCTGGGGAATGTCAACCACCGCAGGTCAAGACCTGCGGTTACCATAGTGCGACCCCTTTGGGGTCTTACTGCGGAGCGTCTTGTGCCATCTACGATAAAATTGCCAAAAGAAATCGGGCAAACGCGGTTTTTATCACGCGTTTGCCCGATGTTTATGCAGTTATAGTTTGTGGCGTTGCTTACTTCACCACAATCTTGCGACCATTCACAATGTATATGCCCTTCGGGAGATCAGAGAGTGAAGAGGAGGAAGAGGAGACGGAGATGCGGCGGCCGGAGAGATCGTAAACGCCGACATTCTCTACTCTTCTGTCAACATTTTCCACATTCTGAATACCCACGGTGCTCGGATCGGTGTAGTCGATGCTACGCAAAGTGACGTTGACATCGCCGCCGATGGTGATATTGAAGATGAACCGAGCCGTTGCAGTCTTTGAGCCACTCTTGTAGACAAGGGCCTGGCTGATGGTGTACTTCGAGCCATTGGCATTCTTGCCGGGATACTGGCCGAGGCTGAACACAAGCGACGACGGCGAGAACTCAGAGAACACATAGCCGTTGGCATAGGCATTGACGGTAGCCGTCTGGTCGAACCAGTGGCCATAGCCGTTGGCAGTGGAACCGCTCTGGGCGAGCGAGCCATCGGGGTTCACAGCATAGAACATGATGCGGCGGTTGCCAGGACCACTGGCCGACCAACCTTGCATACGACTGTTGATGGACGTGGGCTGCATCTGGAAGGCGGTGCCGAGGGTTGCGGCGGCCTGTCCGCTGATGCTTACGGTCGTTCCGCTGTAGGCATCGGTGCTGCGTGGGAAGGTGACATCGTAGGTGAATGTGGCATCGGCAATGTCGCGTCCGTCGAGGGTGGCCTCAGCATATACCGTGGCATGTTCGCCGATATCGGTGCCCTCAAATTTCACGCGATAGGGCCACATATCGTCGCCAGCCATCTTTTCGTCCCACTGATGCTGGTAGTAGGTCTTCAGGGCCGGCGACACCACGAGCCACAGACGGCTCACACCCTCGGGGAGCGTCATCGAATAGTCCTCGGTGGTCTCGCTGGTTCCCGTTCCATACACCTTATCTTCAGAGAAATACTGGCGTGTGCCGTCCTTCATCAGAGCCACATAGCCCAGGCGGAAGCCACGAGACGTGCGCTGTCCGGCAAGGTTATACTTCCTGTCGGCCGACTTCGAGAACGCTGAGTTGCCATCGAGGTATTCGCCTGGATCGGCATCGAGGATGGCGGTGCCCGGCTTCAGAGCCGTGAAATGCGTGGTGAGTTCCGTACCGGCAGCAGGCACCTTAAGTGGAATGACGTTAAAGCCCGTCGACTGCGGACACGAGGCCAGCGCCACTTGATAGGCGTTGTCTTCTGTGAGCACACAGCGATAGGTGAAGTCGCCGATGTATGGATTGCGATAAGGCTTGCACACATCGAAGTCCCAAGTGGCACAACGGCAGGCATAGTCGAAGTAAAGTCGATAGAGATCCTCCACGCTGAGCTTCTTATAGTCCATGAGCACCTGGTTGAAGTCCTTGATGGTTGTCTCGGGATAGTTCCACACATTGGCTACGGTCTGAATCTCGCCGTAGTGCTGGCAGAGATAGTAGAAGAACCAATACGACTGGTAGCGGTGCCACTCGTGCGTGTAGGCATAGTTGTGACTGTTGCGGAACACGCCGATGCTCTGGTCGAACATCAGTTCCGGATACGACTGATTGGCCTGCCACTGAGCCGTCTGCTCCCAGGTAACGCTACCGTTTCCCACTGCCCCATGGAAACCTGTCTGGCAGGTTCTGTCGGCTCCGTGTCTGGAAGCTTCGGAATAGCACATGTAGTGGAACGAGTGTCCAATCTCATGAGCCACGCTGTGTCCCACGGGTTTACACGTAGAGGGATTGAGCCAGAGTGCCGACACCTGGTAGTCGTAGCCACCTCCGTAGCAAGTCCACTCCTGAGTGTGGTTCATCAGCACCATTACCTTATACTTAGAAAGGTTCGACGACTTCGGGTCTACAAAGCCTAGCGTGTTGAGTTCCAAGTCGAAGAACGCCTCGCACTTCGCCAACAGGTCGTCGATGTTGACGTTGTAGAAACCCGATGTCTGCGAGGGCGACTTGTCGCCATAGTATTTATCCCAGAACACGATGACGTTGTCGGTCTCCTTCGAGCGCGACTTCGACCACGTGTACTTGTTTTCAGGGTCGCTCTCGGCATAGAGCAACGTGTCGGAGCGCTGCTGACGCCACTCCTGCGGAATGTAGATTTGCTTCTGAGCAAACGAGGCTACCGTGCTCATTGCCAGAACGCTTAAACAAATAAGAAATCTTTTCATATCGCTAATCATTATCAATTGTCAATTATCAAAAGGTGTTTACCACCAATTCCAACTGATGGTGAAATGCACTTCGACGTTCACTTTCTTCATCACACCACTCACCGGGTATTGATACTGCATACGAACTGTGTGTTCCTCATCATAGCAGTTGTCCTGATAGAGGCCGCAGTTCCAGTTCCAAAGGTCGTTGAACACCTCTATATATACATGGCCTTGAGCGTAGCGACCAGGCTCGCCATTTTCATCGAACCAGCCGCCGAAGACGCCATTCGTGCCGTTTGAGCCCTCGCTACCATCGTTCATCAGCGGCACGATGCTTACCTTTGCCTCTTGGAAATCGTTCTCGCTGATGCCCATCAGCTGCAGCACTTCGCTCTTGTCGATGTGTATCTGATTGCTCTGATGATAGCCGTCGTACCATTTCATAGTGCAATCGGTCGTGACGGTACCGCATACCTGCTCGTCGACAACGGGTTCTTCAGGCTCGGGAATGTCGCGGATGAGCTTCGTCATGAAGTCGCAACGCTTCAGCAACCACTGATGCATCTTCTCCACCTCGGTGCTGAACTTATAGCCGCTGATTGGCCATCGCCCGAATTCACGGGTCATCGGGACGTCCTCAAGATTCTTTACATACTTCATACACTCGTCCCAGTTGCGGCTGACGATGGAATCTTTCACCGATGCCCACTGCTCCTTGTAGGCCTTCACGAACTCCGGACAGCCGAAAAGGTCGGTGAAGAACTGCGGCACATAGTTGTAATTGCCGTTGCGCTTATAGGGATTGGAGCCCATGACGGTCTCCCGATAGTTCGCGAAGAAATAGTGACCGTGCGTCATATCGCCCCAGTCGAAGTCGTAACCGGCATCGAAGTCCCACAGCGGACCCATCACCCACTTGCCGGCACCGTCCTTATGCAGGTAGATGCTACGTGGCGCCGAGAGCTCAACATTATAGACAAACTCCTGAATCTGCAGGTATTTGATGAACGAAGGGATGTCGAGGAGCTGCTGCACCTGCTCGTAGTCCTTGTTCTTGATGGCCTGCTCGAGCTTGGCAAACTCTGCCTTCACCGAGTCCACGGTGTTTGCAGTGGCATATTCATCTTTCGGATATTTCACGGCAGCCGGCATGCGGTAGACCTTCGAATAGAAGTTGTCGCCGGCATAAGGGCTTTCTCCAGGTCCGTCGTCGACATCGAGTGTGAGCAGGATGCCACCCTCGTCGCTGATGTCGACACGGTTCTTGCCTTGCTGCACCTGCTCCGTGAGCTGGTAGATGCCACGATAGTCGCCGTTGATGAACACCTCGACATAGCGGGTATGGTTCGTAAACGGCAGGCCGAGCCACTCTCCCATCTCAAAAACAAAGGTGTTCATGAGGTCGGTGACGTCGCGGTAGTTGGCCAGCAGCACCCAGCTCTTCGCCTTGTCGAGACCAAGCAGCTTGTGCTTCTGGTCGAGTTTGATGCGATAAGGCTTCTTGTCGTACCACAACCAAGAGCTGTTGCCGCGTCCACGAATGGAGGCCGAAGCCGAGTAGTTGCTAAAGGCACCACGGCCGTTCAACAGAATCTGACAGGGCATGTACTCCTCATTCGAGGTGATCTCCTTGCCATTGTTGGTGGTGATATAGAGTTGGAACACCTGATATTTGTCTTTCGTTTCAACGGCAGGCTCGTCCTCGAAGGTCAGGCTGTCGACGTCGGCAAGGCGGAAAGGCACGACGGCATCGCCCCGGACGTGAAGCAGCAACTCGCTCTGGTCGCTACTCACATCGGCATAGGTCAGGCTGTCGGCAATCATGGGGAAGTCCCACTGCGACCATTGCGACGTGGTGTGAACATGAATGCGCTGCTGGGCAAACAGAGTTGACGTAGATGCGACGAGCAGCGCCAATAGTAGTGATTTCTTCATATCATGAATATTTACCGCTGCAAAGGTAGCAAAATTCTCACATACTGCGTAAAAGAATCGTCCATTGGAATGATAAAAATGTCTAAATGACACCCAAACATCGCTCATCGGACGTCTGGAACGCAACGATTTGGACGATTTTTCTTTCTCTTTAGACAATATTATTAGGTTATATAAAATTAATGTAGTATCTTTGCAACAAACTATCAACCAAATGATGAAAAAGTACTTTTTCCTGACTCTAACCCTCCTCATCGCCTGCCTGCAGACAACGGCAGCCAGAGAGATGACAGTGACTTCGCCCAACGGGCGCCTGGTGGCAGTCATAGACGATGACGACATGCTGATGATTTCAGTTCGCCTCGACGGTGTGGCACTCGTGGCACCGTCGCCGATAGGGCTCACGCTGGCCGATGGGACCATCATTGGCCGTAACGGACCACTGGGTTTCGGACGCAATTCGGTCATCGTCGACGACGCCGATGCCCCCTTCTATCGCCAGCGCCACATCAAGACGACGGCCAACCAGCTCGAACTGCAGATGAGAAATGGCTTCGCCCTGCAGGTGCGTGCCTACGACGAGGGCGTCAGCTATCGCTTTTTAACAACCCGCAAGGGTGAGACCATCATCAAGAACGAGATTGCCGAATACGACTTTGGTAGCGAAGCAAAAGCGTGGCTCGCCTACTCCACCAACAAGGAGAAGCCTTTCGCCATGGCTTTCCAGAACACCTACCATGAGACATCGCTTGCCGAAGCGCAAGACCTGCCTGCCTTCCTGCCCGTCACCATTGAGAAAGACGGCTGCGTAGGTGCCAAGGTGACGCTGCTCGAAAGCGACCTCAGGCAGTATCCGGGCATGTTTGTCAAAGTAACAAAGGAACAAAGTAACAAGATAACGTTTTCCAAACTGAAGGCTACGTTCGCCCCCTACCCCAAGAAGATGGACTACTATCGCTGGCGTGGCATGTCGTATGTGGCTGAGACGGAAGACTATATTGCCAAGTCGAAGGGTCCTCGCACTTATCCCTGGCGCATCTTTGCCGTGAGCGAGCAGGACACGCAGATGCCGGTGAACGACCTTGTCTACACACTGGCTTCGCCGAATGAGATTGGTTCCACCGATTGGATCAAGCCCGGCAAAGTGGCTTGGGACTGGTGGAACGACTGGAACCTGCGCGGCGTCAGCTTCAAGGCCGGCATCAACACCGAGACCTATAAGTATTACATTGACTTTGCTTCCAAGTTCGGTTTGCAATACATCGTGCTCGACGAGGGTTGGTATGACTCTTCGAAGGGCGATATCATGAATCCTATCGCCGCCATCGACCTGCCGGGCCTCATCAGCTACGGAAAGGAAAAGGGTGTTAGCATCGTGCTTTGGGCGGTGTTCAACGTGCTCGACGAACATCTCGACGAGGCCTGTCGCAAGTATGCCGACATGGGTGTGAAAGGCTTTAAGGTCGACTTCCTCGACCGCAACGACCAAACGGCAGTGGAAATGGCGGAGCGCATCGCCAAGCATTGTGCCGGCTATAAGCTCTTCCTTGACTATCACGGCTTTTATTCGCCTACCGGCTTGAGTAGGACATTCCCCAATGTATTGAACTACGAGGGCGTGTTCGGCATGGAGGAGTGCCGCTGGGCGAAAAAAGAAACCGATATGCCCCGCTACGACGTGACGTTCCCCTTCATGCGAGGGATGGCCGGACAGACCGACTTTACGCCGGGAGCCATGCGCAACGGCACGCGCAGCAACTGGGTGGAATGCTACGAAAACCCCGTGTCGATGGGCACCCGCTGCCATCAGGCTGCCTGCTATGTGGTGCACGACACGCCGTTCACCATGCTCTGCGACGCGCCAACCAACTACGAGCGTGAGCCAGAGTACACGAAATTCATCGCTGAGATTCCCGTGGTGTGGGATGAGACGCGTGTGCTGCAGGGCGAGATGGGCAAGTTCATTGTCGTGGCCCGCCGGCTTGGCGACACCTGGTATGTGGGTGGACAAACCAATTGGGACGGCCGCGACATCGTGCTTCCACTCGATTTCCTGGACGAAGGCTCTTACTTCATGACGCAGCTCTGCGACGGCATCAATGCCGATCACAACGCTGAGGACTACAAACTTGACCTCCAGTGCCGTGGCAATGATGAGACGCTTACCATCCACATGGCGTCTGGCGGTGGCTTTGTACTGAAATTCGGAAAGATCACCGTCGTCGATCATTAATAAGAACACGCGACACAAGGGCGATTCATCATCAAGACCAACCATTGCAGATTATTTATAAAAACCAACAACAATATGAAAAAACTACTTATTATCATGCTGACGGCAGCCATGACGCTTTCCGCCTCAGCAGCCAAGAAGCAACAGCCGAGCGCCGGCTATCCCATTTCACCCGTGCCGTTCACACAAGTGAAGGTGGCCGCGAATTCTTTCTGGGGCGAACGCCTAGAAGCCTCGCGCACCGTCACCATCCCCCTCGCCTTCTCGAAGTGCGAGAGCGAAGGCCGCTACAAGAACTTTGAGAATGCAGCTGCACACCTGAAAGACCCGTCGAAGGTGTTCAAGGTGCGTGGCGTGGGCTATTCGTTCGACGACACCGACCCCTACAAGACTATCGAAGGTGCCAGCTACATCCTGCAGACCTATCCCGACAAGAAGCTAAAGGCCTACGTAGACTCGGTGCTCGACATCATCGCTTCCGCTCAGGAGCCCGACGGCTACCTCTACACTGCACGCACACAGAATCCCGACGACCCACATCACTGGGCAGGACGCACGCGCTGGTCGAAGGAGGAAGACCTGTCGCACGAGCTCTATAACCTCGGTCACATGGTAGAGGCTGCCGTTGCCCACTGGCAGGCAACAGGTTCGACGAAGTTCCTCGACATCGCCCGCCGCTATGCCGACTGCGTCTGCCGCGAGGTTGGACCGAATCCCGGACAGGCCTGTGTGGTGCCCGGTCATCAGATTGCAGAGATGGCACTGGCTAAACTCTATCTGGCCACCGGCGAGAAGAAGTACCTCGACGAGGCAAAGTTCCTGCTCGACTATCGTGGAAAGACCACCATCGTGCATGACTATTCACAGGCTCACAAGCCCGTTATCGAACAAGACGAGGCCGTAGGTCACGCCGTTCGTGCTGCCTATATGTATGCCGGCATGGCCGATGTGGCTGCTCTAACCGGCGACCAGGACTACATTCACGCCATCGATGCCATCTGGGACAACATCGTCTCGAAGAAACTCTACATCACTGGCGGCATCGGTGCCACCTCATCGGGTGAGGCCTTCGGACCGAACTACTACCTGCCCAACATGTCGGCCTACTGCGAGACGTGTGCCGCCATCGGCAATGTCTACGTGAACTACCGTCTGTTCTTGCTCCATGGCGATTCGAAATACTACGATGTGCTGGAGCGTACACTCTACAACGGCCTCATCTCGGGTGTGTCACTCGATGGCGGCGGCTTCTTCTACCCCAACCCACTGGAGTCGATGGGCCAGCACCAGCGTCAGGCATGGTTTGGCTGTGCCTGCTGCCCGAGCAACATCTGCCGCTTCATTCCCTCGCTGCCCGGCTACGTCTATGCAGTGAAAGACCGTTCAGTCTACGTGAACCTCTTCCTTGCCAACAGCACTTCGCTCGACGTGGAAGGTAAGCAGGTGAGCCTTTCGCAGAAGACTCAGTATCCGTGGGACGGCGATATCGCCATCACCGTCGATAAGAACTCGGCAGGAAAGTTCGCCATGAAGATTCGCATTCCCGGCTGGCTGAAAGGCAATGTCGTTCCCAGCAACCTCTATAGCTATAGCGACAACCAGCGTCTGAATGCCACCTGCTCCGTCAATGGTACAGAGGTCGCCGTTACCACCACCGAGGATGGCTATCTGACCATCGACCGCAAGTGGAAGAAGGGCGATGTGGTGCGCCTGCACTTCGATATGAAGCCACGCACCGTCAGAGCTCTGGAGCGCGTTGAAGCCGATCGTGGCATGGTTGCCATTGAGCGCGGACCGCTGGTGTATTGTGCCGAGGCTGTCGACAACGACTTCGACATCATGGGCGTACTCGTGAACCAAGAGCCTGCTTTTGAGGTGCTGGCCAACCAGGACTTCAACTTCACCGCCGACAACGGTGCCCACACCCACCATCTGACAACGCTCACCACCGATGCCCAGACACTCTCGTTCGACAAGCAGGGACGCCTGGCTGCCAAGGATGTGAAGTTGAAACTCATCCCCTACTACGCCTGGTGTCATCGCGGACGCGGTAATATGAAGGTGTGGATGGCACAAGACCTGCGCGCCACACGTCCTTCAGCACCTCCCACGCTCGCCTCGTTGAGCAAGATTGGTTCATCGATGCGCATCCCGTCGCTCAACAGCATCTGCGACCGACTGGTACCGAAGGACGGCGACGACCGCTCCATCCCCTACACCCACTGGTGGCCCAAGCAGGGCTCAACGGAGTGGATCAGCTACACCTTCCCTGAGGCTGCAACCGTCCAGACCTGCACAGTCTATTGGTATGACGACCAGCCCTGGCAGGGTTGCAAGGTGCCCGACACCTGGAAGATCTATTACAAGGACGAGCAAGGCGAGTGGCAGCCCGTTCAGAACCCCGACCAGTATCCCGTCATGAAGGGTGCTCCCTGCACGGTGAACTTCGACCCTGTGAAGACCACCGCCGTGAAGCTCGAGGTAAAGATTCCCGAAGACAAGTCGGCAGGCGTCTTCGAATGGTCGGTGAAATAATCGATTGAAACGAAGGAGGCTATAGAGACTATAGATGCTATAGAAGCTATAGATGCTATAGGAACTATCGGCTTCCTCCCTATACAAAACAAAAACACAAATGAAAAAAGCATTTCTAACCATCATGCTCTTGGTCGTTGTCGCTCTGTCGGCATCGGCCAAGAGCGTTGTCTTTGTGCTCAACGATAGCACGAAGATGTACTATCCGCTCGCAGAGGCGGTCATTAAGTTCAGTAACAAAGGTTTTAAGGTTGGCAGCGACACTTACGAGTTTGCCAGCTTCGACCGTTTCTTTATCAGCAATGAAGATGCTCCGTCGGGCATCTATCAGGCCATCGACGGCGAATGGCAAAAGCAACCCTCTGCCATTTACGACATGAACGGTCGCAAGGTGGCTGACGGCGTGGAGCTATCAGTGCTCCCGAAGGGTATCTACATCTTGAAGTATGGCAACAAATCCGTGAAATTCATCAAGAAATAACATGCTATGAAGAAACTCTATATCGTTAGCCTTCTTTTTGCCATGATAAGCACGAGCGCCTCGGCGCAAGACTCTCTGTGGGCAAAAGTAAAGAGCGACACACGATTCTACACCAATCAGATGATCGACATCACGGGTGTTGACTCCATCGACTTTAGCGGTCCACGCATCCGCTTTACGAAAGACGGCAAGAAGAGCACACAGACCTATACCAACTTCGAATACTTCAGCTTTCACAACCCCGGCCGTTCGCTCTACTGCCCCGGTGAACTGAAGCAGAACGACTGGGATTCAGAGCAGAGCGAGTGGTGCTTCCAGCGCAGCATGGAGAGCGAACACTTCATCGTGTTCTGGCATGCCGGCTT
>JAEEGI010000506.1_pt1 | contig 117552 bp, 84 predicted proteins | sample 8958751 | NCBI WGS metagenome assembly JAEEGI01 (sample SAMN16246545, study PRJNA631951) | gut metagenome | biome: gut microbiome; feature: rumen; material: KS-attached | host: Bos | place: Iran: Karaj | collected 2018-10
GCCACAGCCACCACCAACAGCTACGTGGTCACCGGCCTGACCGACGACAGCGACTACGAGTTCTACGTCAAGGCAGTCTGCGGCACCAACTGGAACAGTGAAAACTGGGTCAGCACCACCGCCACCACCCTTGCCAGCACCGTCACCTGCGACGAACCCTACGGCGTAACCACCGCAGTGGCCGACAACTCCGTCACCGTCAACTGGACCGCCAACACCGGCAACATCAGCTTCGAGATTGAATACGGCACTCACGGCTTCAACCACGGCGCCGGCATTGTCACCAACGCCACCTCCTCGCCTGCCGTCATCAGCAATCTCGAGTACGAGACCGACTACGACATCTATGTCCGCGCCGTCTGCGACCAGAACACCTACAGCGACTGGAGCACCGTCGCCACCTTCACTACCGGCCAGCGTCCTTCCGAGGACTGCAACCCCGTCACCAACCTCGCCGTCTCCAACATCACCGACAACGCTGCCGTTGTAACCTGGACCCCCGGCGATCCCGACGATAACAACTGGCAGGTAGTCCTCACCGACGACCGCGGCAACGACATCCTCGACACCTACAGTCAGGAAGCCCGCTTCGCCCTCAACGACCTCACTCCCGGTACCAACTACGTGGTCAAGGTCCGCACCGTCTGCGACGATGACAACTTCAGCGCCTACGCCTCTGTCAACTTCCGCACCACTGGCGGTGAAGGCATCGACAACGTCTCCGGCGCTTCCTGCTCCATCTATCCCAACCCCACTAACAGCTCCACCACCGTCAGCGTGAGCGGTGTCAACGGAAAGGTCAAGATAGAAGTCGTCGACATGAACGGCCGCACCGTTGCCTCTGAGACCCTCGAGTGCAGCAGCGACTGTGTCAAGACTATGGATGTCAACAATCTCGCCCAGGGCGCCTACTTCGTGCGCATCACCGGCGACAACACCAACATGGTCAAGAAGCTGATTGTCAGATAGACTCTCCCATCATACCGGCAAGACCGATTTTACAAATCTTACCGGTTTAACCCTCCAAGAGGGCGGCGCGATGCGCCGCCCTCTTTTTTAACCCAAATCGGTCATTAGGGTTTAACCCAAACTCAATACGTCAAACAACTCTCTGAAACAAAACGCTCCAACGCCCTACTCCCGACCGTTGTTTCGCCTGCAAAGATAAACATCGGTGCTTCTGATAAAACATCTTCATATCCGTAACACTCACAAGTTTCTTCATTTATCCCGCAAAATCCCATATCATCCTTTTCCATCCTCACTCGCTATATCCCATTTAACCCAAATCGGTCATTAGGTTTTATGCCAGAGTGGTATTTGTTTCGAGAAGATTGTCGACGAAACCATTGAAGGCGTAGCGGGCTACGGCGAAATGGTTTCGTTGGCAAGATTCCGAACGTTACCCAAGGCGAGAGCAGAGCAAGCTTGCTTGCTCTGCCGAACCATAGTAACATCATGGAACATAAAGAAATGCCGCTATGGCATGAAAAGGAGATATTATCCGATAATTAGTGTACTTCCCGTCCTAATGACCGATTTTGGAATGCTTGATTGTTTCATCCCATCCTATTCCAGATTCTTATCAACGGCTGTATTCCTGATTGCCGCTGTTTTATTGTCATTGCACAAAAGCACTTTACCAATTTATTTTCAGCACATTATAAACAGAATAAGCAAACCCTCTTAAGCATGGGCATAGTGCCATCACAGAAAGTTAGATTTAAAAAATGTTAAAAAAGAGGTGTGCGTGTCACATTTTTTGCTTTGTTTGAGAAAATGTTTCTAACTTTGCAAAAGTTTTTATTGCGACATTTAAGTTCTTGTGAAAACGAACACATTCAATTGCTATTAAAGAAAAAAACTTTAAATTAACCATATTATTAATCAAAAAATTGTTTCTTATGAGAAAACATCTACAGAAACTGTTGCTCATTGCGGCGATGTTGGTCGTCCCTTGGGTGACACAGGCTCAGGATGTAGAGGATTACACTATCACCACTGGTGTTGACAACACGATGTGGATTGAGTTGAGTAATTCTGCCACCCACATCACCGCTATCGAGGGCGAGGATGATGCGGCTTCGAGTCTCATCAACATTGGGTTTAGCTTCATGTTCGGAGGCTCAACCTACACTCAGTTCTCGTGCAATTCTAACGGTCGTATGCGACTGGGGTCTACGGTGTGTTCCTATCATTGGGATCCCCCGTTCACAACCCTTACGGACGGGTCATACAACGACCTGCCGTTCATTACAGCCTTCGGTGCGGACAACACGCTCGAATCCTCTGACTCGTATGTCAAATACGAACTTGTGGGTACAGCCCCCAACCGTATTTTGGTTGTGGAGTATCTCACTCCGAGCGAGTATGACGAATTTGGCGATTTGGTGAACTACCAGATCCAGTTGCTGGAAGACAGCAACAAAGTGCGAATCGTGTACGGTGCTACCGAGGCCAGCTATTATGACGACTACCAAATCGGTCTGGCCTACTCGGCAACAGACTATCTGATGATTAGCGCAACCAGCCATGCCTCAGTGTCAAGCACCAGCTTTACCAACAGCGCATGGCCGGGAGAAGACCGCTATTACGAACTGACTCCCGTTATTCCGACCTGCCCACGCACGTCGGATATTGTATTTGATACCATAGACGAAACCGAAGCCACCTTCCATTGGACAGAAATGGGTTCTGCTATGTCGTGGGTTATCGAATATGACACATTACCCTTCACTCCTGGCACAGGTGCCGGCACATTGGTAACGGTTACCGATACCTTCTATACCATTACCGGTATCTCTGAAGGTCAGAACTATTATATCTATCTGCATGCCGACTGCGGTTTAGGCGACACAAGCGAGAACCGTTTCGCTTTCCTCTCTATATCTTCAGGCGCAGCCACTATACCTTACCTTTGCAACTTTGAGACTCCTGGCGACAACGGCTGGGAATTCATCAACGGCACAACCAACCAATGGGTTGTCAATAACGCCACAAGCAATGGTGGCTCTCGCAGCATGTACATCTCCAACAACAACGGTGCATCGTGTGCGTACGACGCCACTACGATATCATTTAGCTATGCCTATCGGGAATTTACACTGGAAGCTGGCGGCTATGCCATCACTTATGACTGGCTATGTCAAGGCGAAGGTTACTACGACTACATACGCGTGTTTCTGGCTCCGGCATCTCTCTCATTGTCAGCAGGAATGGATCCCTCTGGCGGAACCAGTTCCTACAACTGGCGCAACGCAGCCCTTCCGACAGGCTGCATCAGCCTGTGCGGTCCCGACAAACTGAATCTGCAGTCAACGTGGCAGAATTTCTATACTGACTTCATGGTTCCTGAAAGCGGCAACTACAAACTGGTGTTTGCCTGGGCAAACGACGGTTCTGTGGGATATAATCCTGCTGGCGCAATCGACAACATTAACCTGATCAGACCCACCTGCCCACGTCCGGGAGAGGTCGTGTACTCGAATATGGCCGCACACTCGTTCGACGTGTCGTGGACTGAGGCCGGTACTGCCACCGACTGGGCTGTTGAACTTAAAGAGGGCGACTCAGTCATTTCCGTCACCCCGGTTACAACCCCCAACATCTCTTTCTCCATGTTGAACAGCAATACAGTGTACACTGTCTCGGTGGCAAGTGTCTGCGACATGAACGACACCAGCCTATGGACTCCCATTTCTGTCCACACCTATTGCGACCCCTTAGACTCTCTTCCTTATAGCTACAGCTTTGAAGATGCCTATAATTCGTCATCTTCCAGTGCCAATTTCGGTGTCAACTGCTGGTTCCGTGTAACCGATGCCACCGATTATTTCTATCCCTATGTAACAAGCGGCACAGACTACGCTCACACCGGCACTCGCGGACTATACTGGTATGACTACTACTACAGCGGTAGCTACGGTACACAGCAATTTTTGGTGTTGCCACAAACCGACTCGACAGAATATCCTGTCAATACCTTGCAGCTGCGCTTCTGGGCGAGAGCTGGATATTCATACGACTACCCCACATACCAAGTGGGTGTGATTACCGACCTGCAAGACCCCAGTTCGTTCACTCCTGTTGCCACCATTAATGTGGGCAACAATACTTTATGGCGCGAATTCGACGTGCCGCTGACCAGCTACACAGGTCCTCACGGCTTAGTTGCACTGTATGTGGCCGGCAACAGCTCGGGAAACACCGGTTATCTTGACGACTTCACACTGGAAGTGGCACCTCCCTGCCCGCGTCCGGAGAACCTGCATGTGGTGTCAATCGACAATACAACGATGGTCATTGACTGGGACGATCCCGACACTTCTGCAGCAGCATGGCAGGTAATCTGTGTTCCCTCGGGACAGGACATCACCTCCGACTCCGCAATGGTCGACTATCCCACTGAGCACCCCTTTACCCTCAACGGGCTTGAGCCAGGCACCCGCTATGACATTTATGTGTATACCGAATGCACCAACAACGATTACAGCTGGGCACGCACATTGACCATCGCCACTGCCTGCGACCCGATCGACACGCTGCCCTACCACTACGGATTCGAAGGCACAACAGCCAGCACAAATGGTACAATTGATGTGTGCTGGGTGAAAGGATGTCAGTTTTCGGGTACTCCTTACCCCTATCCGAGCACCGTGCATTTCTCGGGTAGCCGCTCACTCTATTTCTATGGTTATATAAGCGACAACATCAAGAGCTGGGCTGTTCTGCCCATGTTCAACGACAGCATCGACGACCTGCAGGTCAGTTTCAAATTGCGTGCCGGCGATATGGCAAGCTACTACAGCAACGACCTGATTGTGGGTCTGTCGAGCAACCCCTACGACATCAACACCTTCACCCCCATCACCCGTGTCACTGCCACAAGCAACACCACTTGGGACAGCTGCACCGTGCTGTTGCGTGGCCATCAGTCTGAAGGTCGTTTCATCACCTTTATGTCGCAAGGTCGAAGCGGCTCACAGTACTACAACTATGTCTATCTTGACGACGTAGTGGTAGAGCTTGCTCCCAACTGCGGCCCCGTTACCGACTTGACAGTAGTGCCGAGCAGCACCACTGCTATTGCCTCCTGGACTCCCAGCATCCTTGGCGAATCGCAAGGTGCCAGTATCGAATACCGCGCAGCTAACGACTCAACATCAAGTTGGATATCAGATGTAACCACTGAAAACTACATCATCCTCTCCGGACTGGATCCTGCTACACCATACGTGTTGCACGTATACAACAACTGTTCTGACGGCGACAGCCCGACATTCACGGAAGCACGCTTCAACACTATGGGATTCTCCTGTGTGCCTGATACAACGCGTCCCGTTAACGACACTATCGGCAATGGTACCGGTACCAACTCATACCTGCCCTCCTATTCGTTCTACGGCCATGGTATCTCACAGCAGATATACTTAGATCGCGAACTGGGTGGAATCGGTCAGATTACGGGTATGAAACTACATACCTCTGCTGCAGCACAGACCCGTCCATGGGACATCTATCTTGCCGATGTGCCCGACTCGTCGGTAACCCAATGGATTATCCCCTCTGATAAAACATTAGTGTGGAGCGGCGATGTGACCTATGCAACCGAGGGCTGGGTGGAATTTGAATTCACCACTCCGTTCAATCATGTCAGCGGTTCCAACTTGATGGTGATGGTGAACGACCATATGGGTTCGTATGTGTCGGGCAACCTTGCCTATGTACACGACCTGCCTAACGGACTTGTAACACGCTACATGTATCGCGATGGTACCCCATACAATCCCGACAATCCCGGCGTAGATGGCACCGGCACCGCTCAAACTGTACGAAACAATATGATATTCAATGGCTACGGCTGCACCAGCGAAATTTCCACTTGTGCTCCTCCTCCCGCCATTGTTACAGACTACAACCCCTATGGCGCCACCATAGTGTGGGCTCCCGGTTCGGGCGAAGGCAGCTGGGAATTGTACTATAAACATCCATCCGATGCTGCTTGGACTTCTGTCGGCGAAGTGTTTGACAATAGCTACACCTTCACCACCCTCACCCCAGGCTCCGACTACCAAGCCAAGATTGTCAACAACTGTGGTGTGGAAAGCCGCTTCTCCATTGTGAACTTCTTTGTGCCCTGTCCTAAGATCGACAGCCTGCCCTTCTTCGAGAATTTCAATCGCTATGGCACCGGTTCGAGTGTCCACGCTCCCACCTGCTGGACATATGGCTCCGACTATGACGATTACTATCCCTATATTATTTCCACCAACCATTCCGGCGGTACCGGTGGTAGTATGTATATGTACAGTAGCACGTACTATAACGCCGACGACCTCACCTATTTCTCGCTGCCCGAACTGGATTCCAACGTGGCGCACGTTAATGAGGTTCAGGCCGTGTTCTTTGGCTATAACGACTATAGCGGATATTCGCACCAAGTCATCGTGGGTGTTTGCGACGAACCCGGCAATATGAGAACCTTTGTCCCCATCGACACCATCACCACCGCCACCGGTGTCTGGAACCTCTACGAAGTGCCACTGAACAATTATATGGATTCCGGCCGTTACATCACCTTTGCTTCTCATCCTGGTCCCGGTTCAACCTACTGCTATCCCTACATCGACGACCTGTGGATTGAGCGCATACCCACCTGTCAGCGTCCCGATTCGCTGCACGCAAGCAACGTCACCACCAACTCCGTCGAGCTCCAGTGGCGTTCGCGCACCGAGGCTACCGAATTCGTCATCGAGTACGGCCCCTTCGGATTCACTCCCGGCACTGGTACAGCAATCGTTGTCAACACCAACCCCTACACTTTGACAGGTCTGCCCGCCAGCTATCAAGGCGAATACTATGTACGCAACATCTGCGACGCAGGCGACACCAGCGACTACAGTCGTTTCCCCTGCCGCTTCTCACTGAACCAGATTCCCGCCACCGTTCCCTATCAATACAACTTCGAGGACAGTGCCGAATGGGCTAACTGGCAGGTGAACTGCAATAACGAAATCTATTGGCGTCGCGGCACAACCGTCCCCGCATACGACAGCAGCTACAGCATGTACATCTCTCCCGACGGTGGCGTCACCTTCGGCACCGACATGAACAGCATTGTCAATTCCGCTGTCTACCGCGACATTGACTTCGGTCCTGTCTCCAACAGCTTCGATCTCACTTTCCGCTACAAGTGCGGTGGTACTGTCGCCAACCGTTACGACGGACTGATGGTATTCCTCGTCGATCCCACCACTCCCGTCGAAGCCTCCACTGCCGGCATCACCTCTCCGTGGGGTCATGTCAACAACCTCTATCGTATCGCCAATTTGCGGCTTGACACTGCATGGACACTCTGCCATTCTATCTTCGACACCGTCCATGGCGTGAAACGTGTTGCCTTCTTCTGGTTCAACCAAGGCACCGGCACCAGCGACTTCTTGTTCGGTCCTGCCGCCGTTGACGACATCAACATCAACATCTCACCCTGCCCGCGTCCGCTCAATCTTGATACCGGAGCCGTCATCACCAGCACCACGGCACAGCTTGTCTGGGACGGCCCCGCCTCCATGCAATATCGCATTGCCTACCGTGTGGCAGGCGCACCTGCAAGCACCAACCTCTATGTCACATCCAACACCAACTCCGTCACACTTACCGGCCTCTCGTCCATAACTACATACAATGCCTGGGTACAGAAAATCTGCGGCACCGACAGCAGTCTGTTCAGCGATGGAGTCACGTTTACCACCAAGTTGTGCGATGGTTCTACTGAGTCGTACAGCTACGATGCTTCCATGACCTCCACCACCAGTTCCTATGGTCCCATCGGCTATGCCACCTACAACTACAGCTATGTACAGACCATTATCGACAGTGCACACATGGCCGGCATGACCACCCCCATCACCGCCTTCGCTTTCAACGCAACCACCACAACCTCCAGCGACTACTACACCGGAATGGATGTCTATATGGCTAACATACCTGAGTCCGACCTCGCCTCAGGATTCATTATGCCCGACACTACCAACCACCAGTTTGTCCAGGTCATCCACAACGCCAATTTCAACTTCACCGATGTAGGCTGGCACATGCATGGTTTCGACACCACCTTCACATGGGACGGTCACAGCAACGTACTCTTCGCCGTCAACCGTCAACATGGCTCATGGAATTCAAGCACCTCCTTCTCTGCCCATAACACCAGTGCCGTCCGTACCCGCTACGTCTATCAGGACAGCGGTCCGTACAATCCCGCTACAGTCACTGGCGGCTATACCTACTCCTATGCAGGCGACATAATGTTCGTTTCCTGTCCCGAAGTTCCTGCTTGCCCCAATCCCGTCATCACCGACATCACCCACACCTACGAAACGGTCACCGTTACATGGGACGGCGACAATGCCGACTATGAAGTCAACATCAAGGAAATCGCTGCCACCAGCTGGCCTGTCCCCGACATCGCTGTCACTGGCAACAGCCACACCTTCAACGGCCTCATGCCCGCCACCGACTACATTGTCCGTGTACGTAAAGACTGCTCTGCCGACACGCTCGGCTACAGCGACTGGGTTGAAGAAATCTTCACCACCGACAGCCTGCCCTGCTTTGCTCCCGACAGTCTGCATGTCACTGCCGTCACCAACGCCACCGCCACATTCGACTGGAGTGTCGTAGGCGAAGAAACCAACTGGGACATCCACGTCTGGTTCACCGGTGGCTTCGACAGCGTCTACCGTGTCAACGCGCATCCTGCCACCGTCGGCGGCTTTGTGGCCGGCCTCGCCTACCACGCCTCCATCCGCGCACTCTGCGGCACCAACCTGCTCGAAGGCGACTGGGGTGACACCATCACCTTCAGCACCGCCACCTGCCCCGATGTCACCGGCCTCACTTCCGGCAACGTGACCACCAGCAGCGTCACCCTCAACTGGAACAACGACCCGATGGCTGAAAGCTGGATTATCGAGTACGGCTACGAAGGCTTCAACCAAGGCACCGGCATCACCGCCACCGCCACCACCAACAGCTACATAGTCACCGGCCTGACCGACGACAGCGACTACGAGTTCTACGTCAAGGCAGTCTGCGGCACCGACTGGAACAGTGAAAACTGGGTCAGCACCACCGCCACCACCCTCGCCAGCACCATCCCCTGCGACGAACCCACTGGTGTAACCACCGCAGTGGCCGACAACTCAGTCACCGTCAACTGGACCGCCAACACCGGCAACATCAGCTTCGAGATTGAATACGGCACTCACGGCTTCAACCACGGCGCCGGCATTATCACTAACGCCACCTCCTCGCCTGCCGTCATCAGCAATCTCGAGTACGAGACCGACTACGACATCTATGTCCGCGCCGTCTGCGACCAGAGCACCTACAGCGACTGGAGCACCGTCGCCACCTTCCGCACCGGCCAGCGTCCTTCCGAGGACTGCAACCCCGTCAGCAATCTCGCCGTCTCCAACATCACCGACTACACCGCCGATGTAACCTGGAATCCCGGCGCTCCCGACGATAACAACTGGCAGGTGGTCCTCACCGACGACCGCGGCAACGACGTCCTCGACACCTACCGCCAGGAACCCAACATCGCCCTCAGCGACCTCACTCCCGGTACCAACTACGTGGTCAAGGTCCGCACCGTCTGCGGTGATGACAACTTCAGCGCCTACGCCTCTGCCAACTTCCGCACCACCGGCGGTGAAGGCATCGACAACGTCTCCGGAGCCTCCTGCACCATCTATCCCAACCCCACTAACAGCTCCACCACCATCAGCGTGAGCGGTGTCAACGGAAAGGTCAAGATAGAAGTCGTTGACATGAACGGCCGCACCGTTGCATCCGAGACCCTCGAGTGCAGCAGCGAATGCGTCAAGACTATGGATGTCAACAATCTCGCCCAGGGTGCCTACTTCGTGCGCATCACCGGCGACAACACCAACATGGTCAAGAAGCTGATTGTCAGATAGACTATCCCATCACACCGGTAAGACCGATTCTACAAATCTTACCGGTCTAACCCTCCAAGAGGGCGGTGCGATGCGCCGCCCTCTTTTTTCAATCCCTACGTCTCCCTTCACCCCTCGTTGGAACGCCCTCGTCCCGTCCTTCCTTCGCTCGTTCTCCCATCGTTCTCCCATCGTTCTCCCATTAACAAAGGATAAATGATGGTCGAAGGGAGGAAAAAGGGAGGGAGGAGGTGCGAATGCAGACCGAGCCATGAGTAAGCTGACGAGCCACAAAAAAGCACGTATAAAACAGCCATTGGAACACCTTAATATTGGGATATGGTAGCTTCTATCGGGTATGAAAAGTTAAAAATTTGGAAAAATGAAAAACTATACGTAATTTTGCAAGTTGTTTCCGGAGGGTGAACAAAATGCCGGAAACCATTGTAAATATCTGTTATATAGAAGAAAAATAAAATCAATAGTCAACCTAATTATTAATTAAAAACGTAATGTCATGCAAAAACATCTACAAAGGTTATTGCTCACTGCGGCGATGATAATTGCCCCGTGGGTAATACAGGCTCAAGGAGTGCAGGGCTGTGCGTTTACCACCGGTACCGACGCTACTGCGTGGATAACGCTTTCGAGTTCTGCAACTGACATCACCGCCATTGAAGGTGAGGATGACGAAGCATCGAGTTGCATCAACATTGGGTTTGATTTCTACTTCGGTGGATTCACGTATACCCAGTTTTCGTGCAACTCTAACGGTCGTTTCCGGTTGGGTCCGACGGCATGTTCCTATTATTGGACACAGCCGTTTATGACCTTGACGGATCCTGAGTACAACGACCTGCCGTTCATCACCGCCTTCGGCATGGACAACACTCTCGAAGACATGGATTCGTATGTGAAATACGAACTTGTGGGTACCGCTCCAAACCGTATCTTGGTTGTGGAATACCTCACGCCGAGTGAGTACGATGCGTATGGAGACTTGGTGAACTATCAGATTCAATTGATGGAAGACAGCAACCGGGTACGTCTGGTGTATGGTTCCTCCAATGCTTCCTACTTTGACGGATTCCAGATAGGGCTTGCTGGTTCAGCAACCGACATTCTGATGGTCAATCCATTGACACACACCACCTTTACATCTAACACTTCGACCACTTACGATTCGTGGCCCGGGGTGGGACGCTACTACCAATTCACAATGGGCATGCCGCCGGCTTGCCCCGACATTACCAGCATTACTCTTGACAATGTAAGCGCAGGCAGCGCCGTACTCTCTTGGAGTGTCGGTTCGGGCAATCCTATGAGTTACGACGTCGAATACTATCCTTTGGGCAGCACTGCCGCCCCAACAACGCTTACCAGCACCACGCCGAATGTGGCTCTCACTGGCTTGGACAGCAATACTACCTATGTGATGCGTGTCCGCGCCAACTGCAATACCGACGGATACGGCAACTGGGACAGCATCTCTTTCACCACATTGGGTCTGCCCTGCGTAATGCTCGATCCCGCCACAGCGGATACGATTATGTTCAGCAACGGCACCTCGACCTATTCGGGCGTGCTGGTGTTCTCCTCATGGGGTAACACCATGTATCAGACCATCTTTACCGCCAGCGAGTTGACCGCAGCAGGTGTTCAGGCAGGCGGAATTATAGGAGTGGACTTCGGCTTTGCCACCAATAGCAGCTATGCCAAGGAGTTTTCCATCTTTATTGGTAACACTATCAATTCGTCCTTCTCGTCATCTACTGACTATGTTGACCCTGGCACATTGCAACAGGTGTACGGTCCTTCGGCACACCCATTGAACACCACGGGTTGGCAGCACTACGATTTCGACGAACCCTTTATGTGGGACGGTGTGAGCAACATTATTATCTGCACCTTTATGAACCAGCCAACCGGTTCCAGCCATACCAGCAGCAGTTTCTCGGGCTACTATACTTCGGCTTTCACAGGTGCCAGCCTGTATAGGTATAAGGACAGCAGTCCTTTCACTTTGGCGAACTACACTACTTCGAGTGGCGGCAGCACTACGAACTACCGCGCAAGCATCCATTTCTATATGGGTTCGTGTGGACAGCGCGCCACCTGTGCGGCTCCTGTAGCGGCAGTGGACAGCGTCAGTGCTTCAACAGTTTCGCTGTCGTGGCTTCCGGGCTATCAAGAGACACAGTGGGCATTGGAATACCGTGTACACGGCACCAATACGGCGTGGACTCCGGCCGGATCGGCTACCACCACAACGGCTACCATCACAGGTCTCGCCCCTGCCACAAATTATGACATCCGTGTGATCAGCATCTGCGGAGACGACAGCCTTGCCGCGACGGTGACAGCATTGACCGATTGTGTACCCATTTCACAATTGCCATACACTTACGGTTTTGAGGACATCACCACGGGTTCCGGTGCACCCCTTGCGGTATGCTGGGATCGCGGTTACCTGAGTGGCAGCTCCTACAACCCCAACAACTACCCCTATGGCAGTACCTCTTATTCCCATTCGGGTTCGCAGTCGGTTTATGCCTATGCCTCGAGCACTACGACACGCAGTTGGTTATGCCTGCCCGAATTCGAGGACAGCGTCAACACCCTGCAACTGCGTTTCTGGGCTAAGAAGAGTTCTACTTCTTATTCCGGTCTGATGAAGGTAGGCGTGATGACCGACCCCACCGACTGGAACACCTTCACTCCTGTTTCGACAGTGCAGACCGACTATACTACCGACTGGCAACAGTTCATCGTGGCGTTGAACCATGCTCCTGCCCAAGGACGCATCACTATCGCTGTGGTTTCGGACAACGGTTTGTCCAACTACATGTATATTGATGACATCACGGTGGATGAGCTTCCGTTCTGCATCACACCCATTATCGACTCGGTAGTGACGACTACCACTTCTGCCGACTTCTACTTGAGCGACATAGACAATGCCGTGGGCTTCACCATGCAGATTTCCCACGGCGGCACGAACACCACTGTAACAGGCAGTTCCTCGCCTATCAGCGTGACAAGTCTGAATCCTGGAACAGAATATACCTACTCGCTGGTTGCCAACTGCGGTGCAGAGAACTCCAGCCCGCGTACAGGCTCGTTCCGCACAGTGTGCTTGCCCATTGCCAACAGCGATCTGCCTTTCACCTATGGTTTTGAAGACATTGCCGCTACCGGTTCGGGCGTTCCTCTGGCTCCCTGCTGGAGCCGTGGCTACTATAGTGGCTCGTACAACCCCAACAGCTATCCCTACGCAAGTACCTCATATGCTTATTCGGGTTCGAAATCGCTCTATTTCTATGGATACAGCACAACGACCCGCAGTTGGGTGTGCCTGCCCGAATTCGAGGACAGCATCAACACACTGCAGCTCCAGTTCTTTGCCAAGAAGAGCAGCGACAGCTACTCGGGCGTGATCAAGGTGGGCGTAATGACCGACCCGACCAATATCAATACTTTCCAGATGGTTAAATCGCTGACCGCGACAAACGGAACCGATTGGAATCGTTTCGACTTCCCGCTGAGCGATGCCCCCGGCACAGGCTACATCACCATCTTGGTGGATGGCGGCGGCACATCGTCGAACTATATCTATCTTGACGACATTACCGTCGGTGAGATTCCCCCTTGTCCGCATGTGTGGAATCCGAGAGTTGACAGCGTTTATGTGGACTGGGCTTCCATCAGCTGGAGCGAAATGGGAACCGCTACCACATGGGTGGTGGAATACGACACCGTGGACTTTGTTCCCGGCACCTACACTGCCGCCAACACCGACATGGTGTACGACACTACACTTCTGCTCACAGGTCTCGACACAGGCTATACCTATCATGTCTATATCCGCGCCGACTGCAGTGGCGACACCAGCACCTATGAGAGCCTTGTATTCACCACACTGGCAGGTTTGCCCGCCACGGTGCCATACTTATGCACCTTCGAAGGCAACGGTACCAACGGATGGGACTTGCTCAACGGCACCCAAACCAATCAGTGGTACGTTGGCACTGCCACCAACCACGGCGGTAGCAAGAGCCTTTATATTTCCGACAACGGCGGTAGTACGCACACATATACCAACAGTGTAATCTCGTATGTCTATGCAACTCGTACATTCAATTTCGAAGACACGGGCGAATACGTCTACAGCTACGATTGGAAATGCCAAGGCGAGAGCCACAATTACGACTATGCCAGAATGTTTATCACCCCTGTCTCCTATCAGTGGACTGCGGGTATAAATCCTGCCAGTAGTACTTACAGTTTTGCCTCATGGAGCATACCCTCAGGATGGTACGAGCTTACTGAGAACTTCTCTTCGCCCCGCACCATGTCAATGTCCAGTTCATGGCGATCGGTTTCAGGATCCTTCACCTTGACCACCCCCGGAACCTACAACCTCGTCATAGCATGGGCAAACGACGGTAGCGGCGGTAGCCAGCCCCCGTTTGCAATAGACAATATCCAAGTGGCCCGGAACACCTGTCCCATGCCTACTAATGTAACTGCCACTACCGTAAGTTCCACCGAGGCTACCATTACATGGACTGCCGGTGGTAATGAGAACCAGTGGGTAGTCATTAACGGTTTGACGGAGGACGTTTCCTACAGCAACTCCTATACCTTCACCGGCCTGCAGCCCAACACGAACTATACCTTCGGCGTGCGTGCCATTTGCAGTGGCGACGATTCAAGCATGGCGGCAACCGTCAGCGTGTTGACCGATTGCGGCGGTATTTCGGCATTCCCCTTTGTTGAGGATTTCGAGAACCAGAACACCACTTCGTCTTCCACGGACAACAGTACCTTTATGCGTTGCTGGCACCACCTCAACAACGGTACCTCATACATGGGCTATCCTTACATCTCGAGTTCGACAGCATACAACCACACCCCGAGCGGCACCAAAGGCCTCTACTGGTATGGCACCACTACTACCGGCACCTACGGTGACTACTACTACATCGTGCTGCCTGCTGTAGACACCGACCTTGTCATGATGAACACCCTGCGCCTGCGCTACTGGGCAAAAGCCAGCAGCACCAGCTACCATCCCGTGTTCAATGTGGGTGTGATGACCGACCCGACGGATGTGAACACCTTCCAATTAGTGAGTACACAAAACATCAACCCCGGAAGCAGCACCAACTGGGCTGAGTTCACTACTGAGTTTGAGAACTTCACAGGCAACGGTGCCTATATTGCCATCCGCGCTCTGCGTCCCACCTCCACTTGGACAGCCTACATGGACGACATCACCCTTGACCTGAGTCCCGACTGCCCCGAAGTCTCCGACATAACAGCAAGCTCCATCTCCACCAATTCGGCCGAAATCACTTGGACTGAAAATGGCGAAGCCACATCGTGGGATGTCGAATACGGCGAGCATGGCTTCACACGTGGTACAGGTGTCTCGGAAAACGTAAGCACACTACCCTACAGCATTGGCAGCCTTACAGCCAATACATTATACGACATCTATATATCACCCACTTGTACTGGCACAACGGGCACAAGAATGATGTCGTTCCGCACCGAGTGCGAACCGACAGCCACAATACCTTTCACCATGAGCTTTGAGGCCAATGAAGGTGTCAATACCACCACCAGCACCTCTCCCAACAGCGACTTCATCACCTGCTGGCACCACCTCAACAATGGCTCTCAGTACTACGGCTATCCTTATATCGGCAGCAGCACCACCTATGCCCACACCGGCAGCCGTGGTCTATACTGGTACAACACTACCACCACCGGCACATACGGTGACTACATGATTGTGGTGCTTCCTCCCTTCGACGTGGACGAATACCCCATCAATACTCTGCAACTGAAATTCTGGGCAAAGGCAAGCAGCTCCAGTTATACTCCCTCATTCATGGTGGGTGTGATGACCAACCCCAACGAGGCTTCCTCCTTCCAGCTTATAGGCATAGTCAATGTGGACAATAGTACTATGTGGAATGAATACACCACAGTCTTTGCCGATTATACGGGAGCAGGCCAATACATTGCCATCCGCTCCAACCGTGCCAGTTGGACAGCCTATCTCGATGATATCACGCTTGAAGCGGCACCTCTCTGTCCCACTGTCGACAACGTCGAAGTCAGCGATATCGGTACTACTTCGGCTCTCTTGAGATGGGGTCTCCAAACCGGTTCCAGAGATGATGTTGTTGAAGAGTACGAAATAGAGGTGTACGACAATGTAACCAACACGGTTATAGCATCTACCACTGACACCAACTACTACTTCTTCATCACCGGCATGCAGCCCCTCTCAAGCTACACTGCCAAAGTGCGTGCCGTGTGCGGCAGCGACGGCAACGGTGAATGGGACAGCATTACATTTGCCACACCTTGTCCTCTCGGAGGCAATGTACCTATCGTAGGTACCGGCACCACTACAACAACCTATTACCTGCCTCTTAACAACTACTACAACTACAGCTACACTCAGCAGATTATCCTCTCGAACGAGTTGAACGGTCCCACAACTATCTATGGTATCCGTTTCAAATACAACTACAGCACAGCTGTTAGCAACAAGAGTAACTGCACCATCTATGTGGGCCATACTACGCTCTCCAGTCTCAGCACCTCCAGCTTTGTCAATCCCGCAACACTCACAGCCGTCTATACTGGTCCGATGAACGTGCACAACGGTTGGAACGAATTCACCTTCTCCACACCGTTTGCCTACGATGGAACCCAGAACATTGTGATTGCTGTCGACGACAATTCGGGTTCGTACCCCGGCAGTTCCTACGTCTATGAAGCCTACAACTGCTCCGGTACGTTGGGAATGTACTATTACAGCGACTCAGAGAACCCCGACCCGACCAGTACATCCACCCTCACTGGTTTCTCCGGCAGCAAGAGTACTGCCAGCTATCGTGTCGCCATGGAGTTAGTGATGCCTTGCGACTCGAACCCCACATGCGTACCGCCTAACGTGGTTGTCACCGAAGTCGACGCAAATAACATCACAGCATATTGGGGTGCTGGAATGAGCGAAACCTCCTGGCTTGTGGAATACCGTCCCGCCGACAGCAGTGGATGGAACACCATCGGTCTCGAGACAGACAACAGCCATGTATTCTCCGGCTTGACACCCAATACCGACTATCAGATTCGCGTCACCACACTGTGCAGTGACACCGACATGGCAACCATCGTCAATGTCCGCACAGCATGTGCGCCTACTCCAGTACCCTTCCACGAGAACTTCGCCACCTTCTCCACCAGCACGGCAGACCCGCTGCCCAGTTGCTGGATAAAACACACCAATTACTCTTCTAACTACCCCTACGCTTCCACCAGCTACAGCATGTCTGGCGGACGTTCTATGTACATGTACTCTACCTCTACCACCTATACTTACATGGTGCTGCCCACGTTCGACGCTCCCATCGACTCATTGCAAGTCAGCTTCTGGCTCTACAAGACCAACACCAGCTACACACACGAGCTGCATGTTGGCGTCATGACCGACCCCGACGATGTGAATACATTCGAAATGGTTGGCATTGCCGTCCCTGAACAGCTCAGCACATGGGAAGCCTTCGAGATTCCTCTCAACAACTATCATGGCACCGGACAGTACATTGCCATCATGTCGCCCAATGGGCAGTATAGTTATCCTTATCTCGACGAACTCAGTGTCGAATACATCTCGCCCTGCCCGCGTGTGCGCAACGTACATTCAAGCCGCGTCGGTTTGCACTCAGCCCTTATCAGCTGGGACACCACTGCTGCTGATAACTACGAGCTTGAATACGGTCCTGCCGGCTTTGCCTTCGGCACTGGTACCCGTATCACGGGTCTCACCGACGACACACTCACCATCAGCGGTCTGGCGGCAAGCTCGCAATACGATGTCTATGTCCGTGGCCTCTGCTTGCCCGATACCGGCAACTGGTCGTTTGCACACTCGTTCTATACCGTGTGCGGCATGATTGACACCCTGCCCTTCTTCGAGGACTTTGACCATATCGGTACTGGTACCTCTATACATTCACCGCAATGCTGGGTGGGCACATCAACCGTAGGCACATCCTATCCTTACCCGAGCACCAGCTACAGTCGCAACGGTGCCGGCGGAGCTGCCATGTATATGTACCTCTCCAACACCAACGGATACTACACCATGCTCCAGCTGCCCGCTATCGACACCACCGTTCTGCCCATCAACACTGTGATGGTAGGCTTCAGCCTCCTCAGTAGCACCACCTCCTATACCCAAGGTATCGTTGTCGGTGTCTGCTCCAATTCAGGCATGCAGGATTTCACACCTGTCGACACTGTGGTTGTCACCGCTCCTGTGGGTCAATGGCAGGATTTCGAAATCCCGCTGAACAACTACTCCGGCTATGGCAGCTACATCACCTTCCTGGCCTACGCTGGTTCAAGTACCACATGCTACCCCTACCTTGACAATATTCTTATCACCCCTGTACCGTCCTGCATCCGTCCCGATTCGCTCTACACTGCCAACGCCACCTCCACTACTGTCCAGTTGGGTTGGCGCGAACGCGGCACTGCCACCGAATGGGAAATCGAGTACGGCCCCACAGGATTCACTCCTGGCACAGGTGTCGGCACAACCGTTGTCACTTCTGCCAACCCCGTCACCCTCACCAGCATGCCTGCTTCGTTTGAAGGCGACTTCTACGTGCGCAGTATCTGCGCTGTAGGCGACACCAGCTTCTATAATCAAGAAGGATGTCGTTTCACCACCTCGCAACTACCTGCTACCATTCCTTACCACTGCAACTTCGAGAATGCCACCGAGTGGAATGCTTGGCAGACCAGTTCCAACACCTATATCAACTGGGCTCGCGGCACTGCCGAAGTCGACTCCGGTACCTATTCCATGTACATCTCGCCTGACGGTGGTACCACCTATGGCAACGAAGGTTTCACCTCCATTGTCAATGCCGCCATCTTCCGTGATGTGGACTTCGGACCCGTCTCCAACAGTTTCACCCTCACCTACCGTGCCAAGGTCGGCGGCACCGTCTCAGCTCGTTATGATGCCTTGATGGTCTTCTTGGTCGACCCGGCTATTCCCGCTGTCCCCTCCAATTCCGGCATCACTTCGCCGTGGGGCAATGTCAACGACCTCTACCGTATCTCGCTTGTCTATCTCGACACCAACTGGAATACCTACACCTCCTCGTTCGACACCATCAGCGGTGTGAAACGTGTCGCCTTCTTCTGGTTCAACCAGAACACAGGTGCCAGCTATCCCTTCATCGGTGGTCCTGCAGCTGTCGACAACATCCACATCGACTACAGCGCATGCCCGCGTCCGGTGAACCTTGACACAATAAGTGTCACCAACACCACGGCCACTCTCCATTGGGATGGAGCAGCGACAGACAACTATCGTGTGGCCTACCGCGTAGCAGGCGCTTCGGCCAGCACCAACGTCTATGTCAACACCAGCACCAACAGCATCACCCTCACGGGTCTCGACCCAATGACCACCTATCGTGCATGGGTACAGAAACTCTGCGGTACAGATAGCAGTCTGTTCAGCGATGGTGTCGAATTCCAGACCGACATGTGCGCCGATGCTGTCACAACCCTTAACTACGATCCCACATGGTCTACGACCACCAGTTCCTATGGTCCCATCGGATATAGTTTCTACAACTATAGTTACGTCCAGACCCTCATCGACAGTGCTCAGATGGCCGGTTTCACTGGTCCCATCACTGCTATGGAATTCAATCCTGTCGATGGCAGTCAAGGCAATTACTTCACCAATATGGATATCTATCTTGCAAATGTTCCCGAGAGCGACCTTTCATCCGGATTCATCGTGCCTGATGCCAACCATATATTTGTCCAAGTCACCAACCACGCTGACCTCTCTTACACCGATGGCGGATGGCATGTCGTTGGCTTCGACACCACCTTCACTTGGGATGGACATAGCAATGTCCTCGTTGCATCCAACCGTCACCACGGATCTTACTCCAGCGGTGCCACCTTCCACGCCCATAACACCACAGGTGTCAAGACACGCTACATCTATCAGGATAGTGGTCCTTACTCCATCACGAGTCCTGGTACTGGAACAACTGCCAACTATGTTGGCGACTTGAGGTTCGTCTCCTGCGGCTCCGTTCCCGTCTGTCATGAACCCATCATCACAGGTCTCAGCCACACCTTCGGGTCTGCCACTGTCACTTGGTCGGGCGATGGCAACAACTACGAGGTCAATATCAAGGAAAACACTGCCCTCAACTGGCCTACTACCGACATCGTTGTTACCGGCAACACCTACACTTTCAACGGCCTCATGCCTGCCACCGACTACATTGTCCGTGTACGTCAGGATTGCTCCATCGACACGCTTGGATATAGTGACTGGGTTGAAACCACCTTCACTACCGACAGCCTGCCCTGCATTGCTCCCAGCAATCTGCACGCCACAGCCGTCACCAACACCACCGCTACCCTCGACTGGACTGTCGTAGGCGACGAAACCAACTGGGACATCCATGTCTGGTTCACCGGTGGCTTCGACAGCATCTACCGTGTCAACACACATCCTGCCACCGTCGGCGGCTTTGTGGCCGGCCTCGCCTACCACGCCTCCATCCGTGCACTCTGCGGCACCAACCTGCTCGAAGGCGACTGGGGTGACACCATCACCTTCAGCACCGCCACCTGCCCCGATGTCACCGGCCTCACCTCCAGCAACGTGACCACCAACAGCGTCACCCTCAACTGGAACAACGACCCGATGGCTGAAAGCTGGATTATCGAGTACGGCTACGAAGGCTTCAACCAAGGCACCGGCATCACCGCTACCGCCACCTCCAACAGCTACGTGGTCACCGGCCTGACCGACGACAGCGACTACGAGTTCTACGTCAAGGCAGTCTGCGGCACCAACTGGAACAGTGAAAACTGGGTCAGCACCACCGCCACCACCCTCGCCAGCACCGTCCCCTGCGACGAACCCACTGGTGTAACCACTGCAGTGGCCGACAACTCCGTCACCGTCAACTGGACCGCCAACACCGGCAACATCAGCTTCGAGATTGAATACGGCACTCACGGCTTCAACCATGGCGCCGGCATTGTCACCAACGCCACCGCTTCGCCCGCTGTCATCAGCAATCTCGAGTACGAGACCGACTACGACATCTATGTCCGCGCCGTCTGCGACCAGAACACCTACAGCGACTGGAGCACCGTCGCCACCTTCACTACCGGCCAGCGTCCTTCCGAGGACTGCAACCCCGTCACCGACCTCGCCGTCTCCAACATCACCGACAACGCTGCCGTTGTAACCTGGACCCCCGGCGCCCCCGACGATAACAACTGGCAGGTAGTCCTCACCGACGACCACGGCAACGACGTCCTCGACACCTACCGTCAGGAACCCAACATCACCCTCAGCGACCTCACACCCGGCACCAACTACGTGGTCAAGGTCCGCACCGTCTGCGCCGATAACAACTTCAGCGCCTACGTCTCTGTCAACTTCCGCACCACTGGCGGTGAAGGCATCGACAACGTCTCCGGCGCTTCCTGCTCCATCTATCCCAACCCCACCAGCAACTCCACCACCGTCAGCGTGAGCGGTGTCAACGGAAAGGTCAAGATAGAAGTCGTCGACATGAACGGCCGCACCGTTGCCTCCGAGACCCTCGAGTGCAGCAGCGAATGTGTCAAGACTATGGATGTCAACAATCTCGCTCAGGGTGCCTACTTCGTACGCATCACTGGCGACAACACCAACATGGTGAAGAAACTGATTGTTAGATAAACTCTCCTATCAGTAAGACAAGTCTTACTGGTTTACTCCACCAAGGCGGATAGTTCGTTGAACTGTCCGCCTTTCTTTTTCACTATTTTTCACACTCCACACAATAAAAAGGTCCTTTTTCTGTTAACGATTTATAATCGTTCATTATGACTCGACAACAACGCCGCATACAAATCATCCAAGCATGCCTTCAGCAACAGCAACAGCTGGCCGACACTGCCAAACAAGAAATGGAGTCGGCTCAGCAGCAAAGCAACGACTATGGTGCCAATGTCGACCGCTACGACTCCTACCGTACCAAAATGATGCGCACTCGCGACATGTATGCCAAACAGCTCTCCAATGCCAATGCCGGCATCCGGGTTCTGCAAGAACTTCTCAACCATTCCCCCTTTGAAAAAGCCGAGCACGGAGCCATCGTTATCACAAACCGCCAAAACTTCTTCCTCAGCATCGGAGCGGGGAAGTTCATGGTTCCTTATCGCTCTGCCGAATCCGTCCCGCAGCAAGTCTTCTTCGCCATTAGTGCACAGACTCCCATTTATATGGCTCTCAAAGGGAAAAGCACCGGCGACTCTATCACTTTCAACGGTATCACCCAGACCATCACTGAAATATTATAACCCACATAAAAATCCGACAATCATGATCAACATCATCGAAATCGTAGGCGCCTTTTTGGTTCTTTTCGCCATCATCGACATCACAGGTTCCATTCCCATCTTCCTATCGCTCAAACACAGCGGAAACAAATACAATCCTCTCTATGCCGCACTCATCTCCCTGCTCATCTTCGTCATTTTCTTTTTCCTTGGCGATGCGGCTCTCAAACTTTTCGGTGTCGACATCCAGTCGTTTGCCGTGGCTGGTTCCATCGTACTTTTCATCATGGCTTTTGAGATGATTCTGGGCGTCGAAATCTTCAAAAACGAGAGTGGTGGCGCAGGCTCTACTGTTGTACCTATCGCTTTCCCCCTCATCGCCGGTCCCGGGGCGCTCACAACGATTATCTCTCTCCGCGCCGAATATAACGACTTAAATATACTCATCGCCCTTCTGGTCAACATTGTTATCGACTATCTTGTGCTTCGCTATATCGACCGTCTGGAAAGGATTCTGGGTGGCACGTTGATTTCTATTCTCCGAAAATTCTTCGGTGTCATCCTCCTTGCCATTGGTGTAAAACTGTTCACTACCAATCTGGGTAGCATGATCCACAATTTGAATCTCTAAGAAAGGACATATTAATGAATGCGCTAATACATTAACGTGTCAATCAGACTAACGAATCAACACATTCTCGAATAAAAAAGGCCCATGCGAATTGCCGTACTCCTGCCCTGCTACAACGAAGAGCCCACCATTGCCAAAGTGGTGACTGACTTCCACACTGCCCTTCCCCAAGCCGACATATACGTCTACGACAACAACTCCACTGACGGCACCGCCCAAGCCGCTCTACAAGCTGGTGCCATTGTGCGCCGCGAACCCATGCAAGGCAAAGGCAACGTCATCCGCCGCATGTTCCGCGAAGTGGATGCCGACATCTATCTTATGGCCGATGGCGACGACACATACCCTGCTGACCAAGCCCCCCAAATGATTCAACCCATCATTGACAACAACATCGACATGGTCATTGGCGACCGACTCTCCTCCACCTACTTCGAGCAGAACAAACGTCCCTTCCACAACGGTGGCAACCGCATGGTACGCTGGCTTATCTGCCATTTCTGGCACACCGATGTTCACGACATCATGACAGGCTATCGCGCTTTCAGCCGTTCGTTCGTAAAGAATTTCCCCGTCATGTCTGGCAATTTCGAAATTGAGACTGAGATGACTATTCATGCCCTCGACCACCGTTTCCTCATCTGCGAAATCCCAGTGGTCTACCGCGACCGCCCCGAAGGAAGCGTGTCGAAACTCAACACTTTCTCCGACGGTCTCAGCGTGCTTAAGACTATTGTCCTTCTTTACAAAGGGTACCGACCCCTGCGCTTCTTCTCGTGGATGGCCATCCTCCTTGCCCTTGCGGGAGTGCTGATGCTCATCCCCGTCCTTATCGAATACTTCCACACGGGTCTTGTCCCCCGTTTCCCCACACTCATTGTCTCCATGTTCCTCCTGCTGTCGGCATTGCTGTCGCTCTTCACAGGTCTTTGTCTGGACGTTATCGTCAACAAAGACCGTAGGAATTACGAACTCCATCTAATTCAGCAAAGCAACAATCAATCGTCAGTTCTATGAAACGTCCATGGGTAAAATATCCTGTCGTCTTCGCTGCATTGATTGCGGTTTATCTGCTCTTTGCCCTTGTGGCCAATCTGCTGCCCAATGCGCCCATCATCCGCCATGCGGCACGAACTCTTGCCAAAGATGATTTGCAGAACGACTTCTTCTTTGTCTACTCTTTCCGTCCAGCTTACTATCTCGATAATTTCACCGACGCCCTTATCCTGAACCAAGCCTGCAACGGGGGCAGCGAACATTTGCTCACCAGCATGTTGCTCAATCCCCGAGCTCATAATGGCGAAAGCGAGTGCGAAAGTCTGAAATGTTTCATCCATGCCGACACTACCCTGCACACCATTTACTATGGTCGCTACTGGCATGGCAGCACGTTCCTGATGCGTTTCCTGCTCTCGTTTTGGGACTACCCGTCTTTGCGCATTCTGTTTTATCTGATTTCCTCGGTTCTGCTGGCATGGGTTGCCGCCGTGCTATACCGCCGCATAGGCAAAGCTGTGGCACTGTTCTTCGTACTGGCTTTGGCTTTTGTCAACTGTTTCATGATGCAACACTCCATCCAATTCCTGCCCGTGCTGCTCATTGCTTTAGCCGCCACACTGTGGGTGGCTTACCGCGTAACGGAGCCTCGGCAGCTGACGCTTGTCCTTTTCATCGCGGGTTCGCTGACGGCCTTCTTCGACCTCCTCACCTGTCCTGCCATGACGTGGGGCATCCCATTGTGTGTCTACCTCATGAAGCAACAACGCCATCCCGACGGCCGTTCCTGGCTCCGACGGGTAGGGTCATGGGCTGATGCATCGGTGATGTGGGCTATAGGCTACGGTGCCACATGGGTCAGCAAATGGGGTATCGCCACTGTCCTGACGGGCGAGAACATCATCCGCGACGGTGCCAAGGAGTTCGCCCTCCGTGCCGGTGCCCAAATCGACTACTCCCGCCTCGATGCCGTCACCAACAATCTATCGCTCATCCCTTGGTATTACGTTGTCTATATCCTTATCTTGATGGGAATTCTCATGCTGTGGCGTTTCAACCGCAAAGGCCTCGGCACGGCCTTGCTCTGTCTGCTCACCGCCGTGCCGCCGTTGCTGTGGTATTTTGTCACCGCCGACCACTCCTACCTCCATAACTGGTTCACCTACCGCAGCCTTTCGGTCTGCCTGATGGCAGTATTCTTTGCCCTCACCGCCCTCGTGGACTGGCAACGCATTAAGCAATTAAGAATTAAACATTGACGGCAAGCTAATTTTCAATTCTCACTTTTCAATTTTCAATTCTCAATTTTCAATTCCTCCCCGTGATATTCAGTAGCCACATATTCCTCCTCTATTTCCTGCCGGCATTCCTGCTGCTCTACTTCCTTGTTCCCGTCAAGTGGCGCAACACTGTCCTGCTTGTCGCATCCATCGTCTTCTACGCTTGGGGCGCTCCTGATTTCATCCTTATCCTCTTGGCCTCCACCGTTGCCAATTTCTATCTGGTCAAAGCCATGCACCATGCAAAACGCTTAGGCCTGAAGAGACTCTACTGCACATTGGCCATCATCCTCAGCCTCGGCTTGCTGGCCTACTTCAAATACGCCAATTTCTTTGTCGACAATGTCAATGCCCTCCTCACCGCTTTCGGTCTTGGCGCCATGTCGTGGACAAAAGTCCTACTGCCTATCGGTATCAGTTTCTTCACTTTCCAATCCCTCACTTATGTGGTCGATACCTATCGCGGTGTCAACGCCCCCATGCAGCGGCTCACCGACTATGTGGTCTACATCATCATGTTCCCCCAACTCATCGCCGGCCCCATCGTGCGCTATACCGACATCGCCGACCAAATCACAGCCCGCCGCCGTTTGCGCTGGGACGAATGTCTGCAGGGATTCTACCGCTTCGTCATCGGCCTGAGCAAAAAGGTTCTTATTGCCGACGTCATTGGGCGTACCGTCGACATAGTCCTCGCCTCCGACCTCTCCTCGCTCGACTCTTCCACCGCCTGGATTACCATCATGGCCTACACCATGCAGCTCTATTTCGACTTCTCGGGCTACAGCGACATGGCCATCGGTCTGGGACGCATCATAGGATTCCGCTTCCCCGAAAACTTCGACAATCCATACAATTCGACCAGCATCACCGAGTTTTGGCGCCGCTGGCACATCACCCTCGGTGCCTTCATGCGCAACTACCTCTACATCCCTTTAGGCGGCAACCGTCACGGCACCGCTCGCACTTATCTCAACCTCTGGGTTGTTTTCCTTCTCAGCGGACTGTGGCACGGTGCCAGCTGGAACTTCGTCCTATGGGGAGCCTACCACGGCTTATTTCTCGTAGTGGAACGCATCCTGTCCCGCCACATCCCCCTATTCGATACCAAACGACGCCACCCCCTCTTCGTATTGCCCACCTTCATTATCCTACTTGTCGGCTGGGCCATCTTCCGTATTGAAGACCTCCCTTCCTGCTGGCTTTTCATCCAACGGCTCTTCGATTTCGGCAAGCCAATTTTCAATTCTCAATTCTCAATTTTCAATTCTCAATTCTACGTCACCCTCCTTGTCGCACTCTTTTTTGCTTTCCTCACCCTCTTCCCCTTCGGCAAACGGATGCAACGCTTTGCTTTCCACACCAACTATAGTCCCAAAGGCCACATCCCCGTATGGCTCACGGCCTGCCTGCTCTTCTTTTTCTGCCTCGGCGCACTGACCGCCACCGATTTCAGTCCATTCATCTATTTCCGATTCTGACACCATGCGCAATACGCCCAAGATACTCTGCCTTGTCACCATGACGCTCTTCCTGCTCACCATCCTGCAGGAAGCCACACATCTCATCAATGTCAAACCGCTCAAAGGGGCATACATCAGCACAGACAAGCCACAGTTCACCTTCAAAAATTTCATGGCAGGCGACTGGCAACATCAGATAGATGCATATAGCAAAGACCATCACGGCTTTCGCGAGCCCGCCATCCGTTTTTACAATCAATATCTCTGGTCCGTCTACCACCACTCCACCAACCCCGGCTCGGTGGTAGTGGGAAAGGACAATTATCTTTTCGAGCCCTATTTTGTGGATGAACACTACACCGGCTGCTTTCACCACTACTACCCCGACAGCATCCCGGACTACGAGAAACCCAATATCTTCTACTGTCGCATGAGCCGTCTGGCCAAACTGCAAGCCATACTTGAAGAACAGGGTGTACATCTCTTCCTCGCCCTCCTGCCCGGCAAGGAACGCATCTACCCCCAATATTTACCTGACCGCGGAGCAAAAGCCCACGGCGACCGTCTCTGGGGTCACCACCGCGCCTACGACTACTACAGCAACTCCCTCTACGATTTCCGCCACATTGATCTCTGCCACTGCTTTGACAGCCTCAACGGCCACACCCCATACCTCCTTTTCACCAAAACCGGCACCCATTGGAGCAACATTGCCAGCACCTACGCCTTCGACTCCATTATGCGCTACATGCAGACCTTCGGCCCCACAATCCGTCCCGTCACCCTCGGCCAGCCCTATTACAGCTCCACCCGTGAGCCAGACGCCGACCTTGACGACCTACTCAATAAAACTTTCCGTATCCCTGCCGAACGCAACCAATACGTCAATGTCACGCTTGCCGAACCTGCTCCCGAGCGCAACCCATCTCTGATAGTCATCGGCGACTCCTTCTTCTGGAACATCCTCTACAACTTCCCCATACAGGAACTCTTCTCTGATTTCCGCTACTGGTACTACTTCAGCACCATCTACTACGACCCCGCCCACGACAACGTCGCCGACATCGACCTTGTTGACGAGCTGCTTCGCACCGACTACGTCATGCTCTCCTACTGCACCGTGCAACTATATAACTGTGGCAACGGCTTTATCAACCGCGCACTCCTCGAACTCTGCTACGACCCCGACGAGATACAAGCCGTCCGCGACAGCCTAAGGCGTACCGCCTTGGGTGATAACACCAACTCGCAAAAAACCATTGACGAACTTATCGACCAAAACTTGGAGCAGTACTTCCCCGCTTTGGCAGAAAGCCATCCCACCAAGCGTTGCTCCCGACTCGCCGCCGTGACCGCGGCAAAGCTGCAATAACCCCCTCATCCCATCCCCACATCTCGGTCTCCCCCTTTCAACCCAAATCTGGCAACCAATTTCAGGGAAAGTCACAGAGTGCAAATCACGCAGGGTTTGCCCTCTGCCGAGACGAGAAAACGACAGTTGCGAAGAAACCGACCCATCCACAATATGTTGTTCGTTTCATTTCTGCAATCGCGACAAACGAGATATAACCAGTTCTTCATAACTGTCCTTCATTTCCTTTCCCAGGAAAGAATTGTGGATGAGCGTCTGCCATTTGGGGAGAGCCTTTTGAAGGCTGGCGACAAGGCGCAACACCACAACATCCTCCAACCCCATTGTTTTTGCAGCGTTCATAAAATCATCTAAACCCAATCTTGACTTTCGTCCGGAAAGAGAAAGTGCCAGCTCCTCGTCGTCCTTTGGATTGACAATGGCCGCATTGATGAGGTCGTATGCCGGTGTAAGGTGATAATCATTGGCAGGACGGTAAAGCGAAAAGTTCTTCAAGTGCATGTCGTTATTGCCGGTGACAAAGCAAAAAAGCAGCAGTTGCATATAGTTTGCAATGTCAAGTTTTGGGGTGCCGCTATACTGAACGATAACCTTTGCTATCTGCTCATACGACCCTTTGTATTTATATTCTGTGGGATGCAATGTCAGTTGGCACATATCTTCCATGTCTATCTTCTCACCGTCTTTAGTTCGGTCAATACGCTTGGTGATATAGCCCAGTCGGCCATCTGCCAAACGAATCAGACTGTGTGGCACAACATTGATTTTTGCCGCCTCTGCAAGGTGCATGGTCAAGTCCTCGTTTTCGGGCAGTTGCGGATAGTCTTCCGTCTGTGGCTTGAAGATATAGTCACCCCAAAGCCCCACTATAGTCAGTCGACTGCAATCCTCATGTTTGCTGAGGTTGAGTGACAGCTTTGGCTGCACACCAGTCAGCGATGTCTGTGCTCGGATAACTTGTTCGGCCAACTGGTCGAGCTCTTCATGCCGATATTCCAGCAACGGAACATTCTTTGTCCCAAAAAACTTACGGGCACATTTTGGGTGAAAGTCTTTCTGACCTTCTTCCAGTTCTTGATAGCAATAAAGACACTTACTCATCACACTTCATCTCCTATGTTTTGTCTCGAAACAACACTGACAGAGCCTATGCACTCTTTGCAACAGAGCAGCAACAATGACATACGATCGAGAATGCTTATGTCGGTATTGCGGAGAGCAATGTCGAGCAACCAACCCTCGGGTATCAGTCCATCGAAGAAAGGAAACAGAACGGGACTCACAAACGCTTCTGACTGCAAAGGGAATGTCAGACTGACAGGCTGCGCGTCGTCACGCATAAGGTACACATCGTCATAACAAAAATGATACTCGCCTCCATCTTCTGTCAGAACACCTGCAAAGACTCCTTTTCGGTATATATCTGCCTGTCTCATTGTCTTTTGGTTGCTGTTAATTCGTAATTGAACAAATCCAAAAGCTGATTCACCTTATCCATCCTTAGTGATGGCTTCCCCTGCTCCAGATTACGCACAAAACAGAGGCCAACCCCCGACTTCATAGCAAGCTCCTCCTGTGTAAGGCCATACTCCTTTCTGAGGGCTTTCACCACTTTTGATAATTGCGTTGTTCCCATATCCGATTATATTATTTCGGCTGCAAAATTACACAATATTTTTCACATTACATTATTTCGCATATAAAAAAGCATACATTTAATACTTTTATATGCTTTATAATATAATCCAGGAATCTTTTAGAGCAAAGCGGAGATTTGTAAAATGGAAAGGCTGACAATAACCGTTTTACCCCATTTTTCGTCTCGATGGCCGATATAAGCCCGGCCACTCTTCCGTCACTCCTTATTCCTCAGTTCTCCCATCGTTCTCCCATCGTTCTCCCATTTCAAAAGGAGAACTGAGGTCGAAGGGCAAGCGAAAGGACGGACCAAGGGCAGCGCAAAATGGACTTGGGTGCAGGTTGGGGAGGATTCGCGGAAAAGGACGCGCGGTGATAAGGAATGACGGGAATGGAGGCATCGTTTTTGCTGTGCCCTGACAACGGGGAAGCCGGAGTAACAGGAAGGGACTTCTATGAACTGCCTTGAAAAGGCATGTGTCGAAGCAGTATCTGGATAATGCCTAATGACCCATGGGGAATCAAGGCATTCAGTATTCGGTAATTTCGGAGAACTGGCGCCAACCAACGGCTTGATGGTAAGATTCGTAGGTGGCCGTGGGAACCCGCACGGGGATGTCGAGATCCACTTGGTCGAAGGAGGACTCGTCAAGCTTGGGGGGCTCGGGGTTTTGAGAGACGATATACTCTATACGTTTGCATCCAGCAAAAGCACCTTCACCAATATCCTTGATAGTGGAAGGGAGAGTGAGTCGCGTGATGCGATCGCATCCAGCAAAGGCAAAGTAGCGGATAGCCGTGACGGTGTAAACGGTAGTGTCGTCATCTTCAGGGTCGGCATGGCGACCGCGCGAACGGTCGGGAGTGACCACATCGGGAATAGTCAACTGTCCGGAGGGTTTGCGGAAGCCTTTCCAAGGCTGCTCTTCACTATTGCCTGGGTAAGTGACTTCAACAGTTGCACCGTTCTTGCCTCCAGTGGAAGTGATATAGAAGTAAAGTGTGTTGCCGCCAATCTTTTTGGCAAAGTCATATTCTTGAGCCTGTGAAAAACTAAAAGCTAAAAGGCAAAAACCAAAAAGACAGAATGCCAAACCTTTTGTGCCTATCTTATAATTTCTCTTTTGCATGACAGTACATTTTTTGCCACAGATAACGCCCATGTCGGAAAAATATTGTATCTTTGCAGTCCAAAACAGGGGTCGAAAAGGTTGGAAAGGTTCGCTTTGCTTAAAAGTTTAAAAATCTGAACGGTATACGCACCTTTAAGACCCTACAACACAAATTTTTTAAAACCTTACAATAATCATGGACACAAAAGAGATTGAAACACGTGTAGCGAAAGCACGAGAATTGCATGAGAAGGGAATGAACTGCTGCCAGGCAGTGGTGATGGCTTATGCCGACAAATTACCTATCGAAGCGGAAAACGCCATGAAGATGGCATCCCCTTTCGGACGCGGCATGTCGGGGTTGCGAGAGACCTGCGGCTGTGTGACTGGCATGGCCATGGTGTGCGGTTTGTGCGACCATACGATGATGGTGAAAGGGCTGGGCAACCGTTTCCGCGAAGAGAATGGAGACCTGAACTGCTTTAAGCTACTGCAGCTGCAAGGCAAAGACCATTCGTGCAACGATTTGGTGGCCTGTGCCGCCCGCCTGATTGGAGAGACTTTGTAGGGAATGCGTTAATTCGTTAACTCGTTAATGTGTTAATTCGTCAATCTATTAAACTGACAACGATTATGAGAAGATTTATCTTATTGATTGCGACGATGGCAGCATGGTGCGGCATGGCACAGACATTGCAGACTCCGTGGGCAGCCAAAGTTGACAAGGAGATGCCTCATCGCGAATACCCCCGTCCTATTATGCAGCGCAGCCAGTGGTTGTGCCTGAACGGGCAGTGGGACTATGCCGTGAAGGACAAGGGATGCCCCGAACCCACCCGCTGGGACGGGAAGATAACGGTGCCGTTCTGCATCGAGTCGCAGTTGTCGGGGGTGCAGAAGCCTTTGACAGAGAAAGAGGAGCTGTGGTATCACCGTGAGTTCACCGTCCCTGCCCGCTGGAAAGGACAGCACGTGATGTTGAACTTCGGCGCGGTGGACTGGCAAGCCGACGTGTATGTGAACGACATCCACATCGGGTGCCACAAGGGAGGATACACAGCCTTCGGGTTTGACATCACCCCGTATCTGAACCCCAAGGGGAGCCAGAAACTGGTGGTGAGGGTGTTTGACCCCACCAATAAGGGCTACCAGCCTGTGGGCAAGCAGACGCTCAACCCGCGCTCGATATGGTATACCGCCGTGAGCGGCATCTGGCAGACGGTGTGGCTGGAGCCTGTGGCGGAGAACCATCTGACCCATATCCGACCTACTGCCGATGTGGAACACAGCACCTTAGAGTTGACATTAGGCAGCAGTAAAAGCAACGACGGAAGCATAGTAGAGGCTACACTGACCGATGGAGACCGTATAGTGTCCACAGCCAAGGGGATGCCCAATGGCACCATGCGCCTGTCGGTGCCCGACGCTAAGCTGTGGAGCCCCGAGCGGCCTTTCCTATACGGACTGCGTCTGGTAATGCGCAAAGAAGGAAAGGTGATGGACGAGGTGAAGTCATACGCAGCCATGCGTTCCGTTGGCACCGGCAGCGATGCAGACAACGGGCATATGCGCTTACAGCTGAACAGAAAGAATTACTTCCAATACGGCCCGCTTGACCAAGGCTGGTATCCCGACGGTCTTTATACCGCCGCAACAGAAGAGGCCATGCTATATGACCTACAGGTGACCAAACAATTGGGCTTTAATATGATAAGGAAACATGTGAAGGTGGAACCCGACCGATGGTACTACCTTTGCGACAGCATCGGGCTGTTAGTGTGGCAAGACATGCCCAGCGGCGACTATGGCAACCAGTGGGAACCCTACAAGTATAACGGCGGTACCGACAGGCAACGCACCTCCGCTTCGGCAGCGAACTACTACAATGAGTGGCGGGAGATTGTGGAGCAATGTGGACAACATCCTTGTGTGGTGGTATGGGTGCCCTTCAACGAGGGCTGGGGTCAGTTTGAAACAGAGAAAGTGGTGGCCTTTACCAAAGAGATTGACCCCTCACGGCTGGTGAACCCCGCCAGCGGAGGCAACCACCGCGCATGTGGCGACATCTTCGATATGCACCACTACCCACAGCCGACCATGCCACTATGCGACCCAGGACGGGTGAACGTGCTGGGAGAATACGGGGGCATCGGACTGCCCCTGCCCGGACACCTGTGGAAGGAGAACCAAAACTGGGGCTACGTGAAATTCCAGAACCGCAGGGAGGTGACGGATGAATATATAAAGTATGCCAAGGAGTTGAAAGAACTGGTGAAGCAGGGCTACAGCGCGGCAGTATATACCCAGACCACCGACGTGGAGAGCGAGGTGAACGGCCTGCTGACCTACGACCGGAGGGAGCTGAAGGTGGTGGCTGAGGAGGTCCGTCGCGTCAACAGAGAAGTAATAGCAATCGTAAACAACATCAAGGATATGGAGACATACACACTTACCAACAAGAATGGAATGACTGCACGGGTGACAAATTACGGCGGTCGCATCATGTCGTTGCTTGTACCCGACCGCAACGGAAAGCTGCAGGACGTGGTATTGGGTTTTGACCAACAAGAGGACTATCTGCGAGAGAATCACTTGAGTGATTTCGGCGCAGCCATAGGCCGCTACGCCAACCGAATAGGCAACGGCCGCATTACTGTAGCCGGACAGACCTACCAACTGCCTCAGAACAATGGCCCACACTGTTTGCACGGTGGCCCTACGGGTTGGCAGTATCAGTTGTTTGAAGTAATCAATGTGACAGACAGCAGCATTGTGCTGGAACTTACCAGCCCACACGGAGACAACAATTTCCCTGGCTCAGTACACGTGAGGATGGTCTACACACTGACCGACGACAACACTCTGGACATCCAATATTCGGCCACCACCGATGCACCCACTGTCATCAACATGACCAATCACAGCTATTTCAATCTCAACGGAGACGGGAACACCACTACTATGAACCACCTGCTGACAATCAATGCCGACCGATATACGCCTATTGACGGTACATTTCTCCCGATTGGCAGTTTTGACAATGTGGAAGGAACACCTTTTGATTTCCGCACTGCAAAGAGAATAGGCCAGGACATAGAACTCGACAATGAGCAACTGCACAACGGCAAGGGATATGACCACAACTGGGTGCTGAACAGCCGTGGCAGTATCGACAAGCCTTGTGCACGACTGGAAAGTCCCACTACAGGAATCGTGATGGAAGTGTTTACCACCGAGCCAGGGATGCAGGTGTACACAGGCAATTTCCTTGATGGCACAGTGAAGGGGAAAGGAGGCATTGCTTATCAGCAGCGAAGTGCCGTATGTCTGGAGACACAGAAATACCCTAACAGTCCTAACAACAGTTGGGCGGAATCGAACGCTTTCCTTAATCCTGGAGAAAGGTATGAGAGCCACACACGATACCAGTTCAAGATATCGCGAGAGTAACAGAAAAAAAGGCAGTCCCCTGTAGGAGACTGCCTTTCAAACAGAACAACCATTAAGTAATTATTCGGCGAGTGCCATATATTTATCCACCTCGTTCCATTCGGGACTTTCGGGGTAGTTGTCTTTAATTTTCTGGAAGGCTTCGGCAGCGGATTTCTTGTCGTTGAGCTGCAGGTAAATCATTCCGGCTTTCCAAAGAGCAACGGGAGCGACAGTGAAATTCTCAGCGTTGGCAGCGGCGGCTTTCTCGTAATATTTCACAGCCTCGGTGGCGTTGCCTTGCTCGGCATAAGCATCGCCAATAAGCATCTGTGAAAGGGAACCAGTGAAGAGGTCTTTGCCTTTGTAAGACTTAAGATAGTCGATAGCCTCGTCGTATTTGCCCAGGTTGAGTTGGCAGATGCCAGCATAATACTTGGCCAAATTACCGGACTTGGTGCAGCTATACTCGTCGATAATTTCGGCAAAACCCATGAATTCTTCGGTGCCGTTGAGAGCCTTTTCGAAATCGCCCTCGTTGAACCATTGCTCAGCGGCAAACATGTCCTCGGCGGCGCGAACCTGACGGGGCTGGGCTACCAAAGCCACATAAGCCCATATTGCCAGAGCTACCACAATAACAGCGCAACCTACAATGGTGATAGTTTTTTTGTTCTTTTTAATGTACTGCTCGGTTTTGGCAATAACGCCGCTAACCTCAAGATTTTTCTCTTCGTTAGTTTCTTTCATTATGTTTAGTTTTTTTATTTTTCGAAAGTGCAAAATTAGTCATTTTTTTTCATTGGGACGAATATTTTTTATTCTTTGAGTTTTTTTTTATGTGATGAAATATTTTTAACATTTTACAAAATGCTACATGATAGTACGTTATGCATAGACAAAAGAAATTCTTTCAAAAAAAAAAGTTTTAATAGCTTTTTTTATTTATCTTTGCAAATTGGATATTTATGTATAGAATACCAAAAAAATAGAGATTATGAACACTAATATAAAATATCTCGGCATGGAACTGAGCAGTCCGATAGTAGCGGGCAGCTGCGGTCTCACAGCCAATATAGACAATCTCTGCAAAATGCAGGAATGCGGAGTCGGTGCAGTGGTTTTGAAATCCATTTTTGAGGAACAAATAATATATGATATAAAACGTAATACCCATATCCACGCACCTGTGGGAAACTACGGAGACAGCTATGAATACATTGCCCAACACGTGGCAGCCGACTCTGTGGCTAAATATTTCTCGCTAATACGTGAAGCCAAAGACAAACTTACCATTCCTGTCATTGGCAGCATTAACTGTTTCTCACATGAAAACTGGATTACCTATGCCAAGCAGTTCCAAGATTCGGGATGCGATGCGCTGGAGTTGAACATGGCCATTATGCCTTTTGACACCTCGCTTTCGGCTGACGATGTGGAGCGCACTTTCAGCAACATTATCCAGTCACTGCGCAAATCCATCTCCATTCCCATCAGCATCAAAGTCGGAACCTATTTTACCGACCTTGCCAAGTTTATGCAACAATTATCGTGGTCGGGTGTTCAAGGCATCACTATGTTTAACAAATCCCTACAAGTGGATATAGACATTGATGAAGAGTGCCTGCGCAACGCTGACTCGCTCACCCAACCCGGTGAGATATACAACACCCTGCGCTGGACAGCCATTTTGAGCAAGAAACTGCGTTGCGACCTATGTGCAACTACCGGTGTCAGCAACGCCCACGACGTAGTAAAACTTCTCCTTGCCGGAGCCACAGCCGTACAGGTGGCTTCCAGTCTCTATCGCAACGGTGTAGAGTATGTTAAAGAACTCAATGCCGGGCTGCAAAGCTGGATGGAGAAGAAAGGGTATGAAAACATCGACCAATTCCGCGGGAAACTGGCTCTTAAACAAAATGACAAGGCCAGTATGCTGATGCGCACTCAATTCATGAACTATTTTGCAGAAATCAAATAACACAATGAGTTTCAAGACCGTTTCACTGTAGAGAAGGAAAAACTCATATTATCACTCTCAACGAAAGAAAGAAACAAAATAATAATGTAAACACTATCACATCATGGACAACACACAAGAAAAAACCGTGAGCTTTTTCCGCTTCGAGGATCTTCGCATTTATGCCAAAGCCACCGACTACAGCACATGGATTATCAACAACATCGGGCATCCCGAGAACGACATGCAACGCAATCTTGTCAACTCTTTTTGCCATTCCTCCTACGATATCGCACTGAATATCGCCGAAGGATCCTCACGCAACAAGAACCAATTTGAGCACTACTTGAAGATTTCAAAATCTGCCATCCGCGAATGCATTGTATACACCACTGTTGCTTTCAACACCGGACTCTTCAATGAGGAAGAATGCAACCAATCGCGCGAATACCTGATGGAACTGACTCGCATGATTGGTGCCCTCATCATCTCGCTTCAACGTGGCAGCTCTCGTCGCCGTGAAGAATTTGAAAACGACGACAACGACACTACCGACGACACTACAAGCGATATCGACAACATTGATACCAATTTCTAATCACAAGTTCCCCAACTCCCCTACTCCTACCCCTCTTGTAGCACACTCATGTACCCTATATTAAATCATTTACATCACACTGAGACCGGCAATTTCTTTCTAATTGCCGGTCCTTGTGTCATAGAGGACGACTCGTCCCCTTTCCTGATTGCCGAAAAGCTTGTAGACATCACCGACAAGCTGGCAATCCCTTTTGCTTTTAAAGCCTCCTACCGCAAAGCCAATCGCTCACGTATCGACTCTTTCACCGGCATTGGTGACCAGGCAGGCTTGGACATTCTAAAAGCCATTAGAGAGCGTTTCTGCATCCCCGTGGTAACCGACATCCATACCGAACAAGAAGCTGCCATAGCAGCCCAATATGTCGACGTGTTGCAAATACCTGCATTCCTATGCAGGCAGACCTCATTGCTCGAAGCCGCTGCACAGACCGGAAAATGCGTAAACGTAAAAAAAGGCCAGTTCCTTTCGCCCGAAGCCATGACCCACGCAGTGGAGAAACTCAAATACTTCGGCAACGGAAATGTCATGCTGACCGAGCGTGGCACCACCTTCGGCTATCAAGACCTTGTGGTTGATTTCCGCGGCATTCCTTTGATGCAGAAAAACCAAGTTCCGGTAGTAGTTGACATCACCCATTCCCTTCAACGTCCCAACCAAACCTCAGGAGTCACTGGCGGCAATCCCGAGATGATCGAGACCATCGGTCGTGCAGCTGTAGCAGTGGGTTGTGACGGCCTCTTCATGGAAACCCACCCCAATCCTGCCGTAGCCAAATCAGACGGAGCCAACATGCTGCGACTCGACTTGGCTGAAGACCTGCTCAAAACATTGCTACGTATCCACAACGCCGCCACGAACCATTAATTTCTCCATCATCATGCTACTCAACTTAGAAAAGCCTATTGTCTTTTTCGACCTCGAAACCACTGGTGTCAATGTAGGCACCGACCACATTGTCGAAATATGCCTGTACAAGGTCAACCCAGACCAAAGCACAGAGCAACTGGTGCAACGCATCCGTCCCGTCGGAGCTGACGGCAAGACAATACACATCCCCGAAATAACCACAGCCATACACGGCATCAGCGATGCCGATGTGGCCGACAAACCCACATTCAGCCAATTGGCACCGACACTTGCCGACTTTATCGGTGATGCCGACCTCGCAGGGTACAATTCAAACAAATTCGATGTGCCTCTACTGGTAGAGGAATTTCTTCGCACAGGTCATAAATTCGACCTCAAATGCCGCCACCTTATCGATGTGCAGAACATCTTCCACAAAATGGAACAGCGAACCCTTAAGGCCGCTTACCGCTTTTATTGCGGGAAAAACCTGGATCACGCCCACTCCGCCGATGCTGACACTTTAGCCACATACGAAGTCCTCATGGCACAATTGGACCGCTATCAAGACAGCGAATACACCGCCCCTGATGGTACCGTGAGCAAACCTATCGTCAACGACATCGAACAACTCAGCCGATTCACCGTCAACAGCCAATGGGCAGACCTTGTAGGCCACATCGGCTATGACAAACAGCATCGCGAAATATTCAACTTCGGCAAACATAAAGGAAAGACCCTCGAGTCCGTTTTCTCCAGCGAACCTGCCTACTACGACTGGATGATGAAAGCAGACTTCCCCCTTTCCACAAAAGAGTGCATAAGCGAAGTATGGAAGCGCCGTCAAGAGAGAAAAATACAAGACCTAAAACTGCACTTCTCTTCCCAGGCCTAACCCTCCTCTAAACATCAACCCAAATCGGTCTTTGGAACACCGTCTCTAATTTTAACATTTACAAATATCATAATACCTGTCAAATTGAGGCCGTTTTTTCTAAAAACAGCCACTATATGATTTGTTTCCCAAATATTAAACCCAAATCGGTCATTAGGGTTAAAAAAAATTGTTTGGAGAATAAAAAAAATGTATATTTGCATACACAAATAAAACAGAATCGTACGCATCCATCACATACAAAACACATATTTACAACAGTTTATATTTATCATACCATTTAAACACAATAAAAAAAATGAAAAAATTATTACTTATTAGTATCATTCTGGCTTTAGGTTCAGCTGCGACTTTGTCAGCACAAACCTATAGTATAACCATGAGCATCACTAATCCAGACCATGGAATTATCCGCCAGAACAACATCGCTTATGTTGAAGAATCGGTGGGCTCAGGATGGTTTGTTTACTTTAGCTCTCTCACCCCAGGAACACCTTCATCCCGTGTAAAGGTTCCCGAAGGGTGGTCAATCAAAGATTTCCACATCATTGACATACTACAGACATGTTTACCGACACTACCTACACCAAGCACACCGACACCAAGGGGAAAGATGTGCCTCATCAAATAATTTTCGGTTCAGTGAAAAATAATCCCGTGACCCATAGTCTGAACAACAGATGTCCATAAGCATAATAAAATGACAAATCAATATTCACCATAAAATCATGTATTATGAACAACAAATATTTACACACAGTACTATCCGTAATAGCAATGGCGGCAGCCTTGAACGATGCTGCGGCGCAATGGCAACCAATAGTCGATTACCCAAACCCTAATTACCTATATCAAGAGATACCCTGCCCTGAGAAGATAACCCCCTTCCGGGGGTTTGAGCCTCACATGGACTGGAGTCACCCCATGAGGATTTCTTATATTTGCGATTCAACTTATGAATATTTTACTATAGGGTGCCCCTTTTTATTCAAGGGGGAAGACAGCACAAAGACCGTGACCATAAAAGGGGTAGCTGCCTCACTCTTTTGTCAAAATCTTGAAATAAACGAATTCTCTTACCATTTTGACATAGATCATGACGTCACTGTGGTTATCTACAAGGCAAGCGTCGGATCCTCAGAGCTGCAGGTGGTGAAAGAGCAGACATTCCACATAGACAGGGAGAAGGAACCCGACATCATAATCAAATATCCCATCTACCAAGGCTCGGATCCAGTTGATGACCGCTACTACGATCCGACAGACCCCGAAAACTACTACAAGTATTTCCATGAATTCTACTTCGACCAGCCCGTGACTGTGAAAGGTCTTTTTATCATAATAATGATTGAAAAACTTAACCCAGCAGATGCCTGGAGGTTAGATGTAAGGTCCGCTAGTCAAAGGTTATATGGATGGATTATCGGAGGAGTCCCGGAGGAATGTCAGATACCGGGGTACTATCCTTACATAGATTATACGCATAGCACTGTATATGTGATTGAATACCACCCTATGTATCGTGGCATTCCCGACTGGGACAGCACAAGGCTGACGACACCCTTCGAACAAGCGTATTTCCCCATCATCACGACCAACGACATCGAGCAGGCAAACGGGCAGAGCAGCCTGAGGGTGCAGCCCAATCCTGCAAGGGAGAAAGTGAATGTGGTATCGGATGAGGGAATACGTCACCTCGAAGTGATAGACATGAACGGACGGACGTTTATCCGCCGCACCTGCGAGGAAATGACACAGAGCGTGACGCTCGACATCAGCCATCTGCCAAGAGGCACCTACGCAGTGAGGGTGAAGACAAACCGAACCACCGCCACCGAGAAACTCATCGTGAAATAACCCGCCATCGGAAGATGGGCTCTCACCCACTGTCCCCGCGGCCACCCCTCTCTGAGAAACGGCCGCGGGGACGACTTTTGGTCCGCAACACCCCTCCGCAAGCCCCGCCCCCAAACCGCTTCATAGCCATTCCTTCCCCCATCACAATCCTTCCCATCGAACTCTCACAAACTCAACAGTGATACGCTACGCCTTAACTTCGTTGATGTTGCTATAGCTCAGCATAGCAAGCTTTCTCTGCTCTCGCCTTACACAACGTTCGCCAGCGGTGCGGCCAATCTGCTCGAAACAAATACTAATCTGCCATGAACCCTAATGACCGATTTGGGATAAAAGAAGCCTCGAAAACACAATGTGCAAGGTTTTTGGGCAGAATAAAATATTTTTTCGTATCTTTGCAGTTTGGATTCTTTGTGCCGTAATGGCGCAAAGTGTTATTAATGTGCATGTAACAATGAAATAGAATCATATCATATATGAGTTACAAGGAGTATAAACAGCTTAACATGACCCAGATTGGCGAAGAGATTCGCAAGTTTTGGGAAGAGAACGAGACATTTGAGAAAGGGCAACAACTTGCCGAAGGGCATCCCTCATTCGTATTCTACGACGGTCCCCCGTCGGCTAATGGCAAACCCGGCATCCACCATGTGATGGCCCGCACGATTAAGGACGTATTCTGCCGCTACAAGGCGCAGAAGGGTTATTTCGTGGATCGCAAGGCCGGTTGGGACACCCACGGCTTGCCTGTGGAACTGGGCGTGGAGAAAAAGCTGGGCATCACCAAGGAGGATATCGGCAAAAAGATAAGCGTCGACGACTACAATCACGCTTGCCGCACCGAGGTGTTGCAATACAAAGACCTGTGGGACGAACTGACCAAGCAGATGGGCTACTGGATAGACCTGAAGCATCCCTACATCACATTTGAAAACTATTATATCGAGACCTTGTGGTTCCTGTTGAAGAAACTCTACGACAAGGGGTTGCTGTATAAGGGATACACCATCCAACCTTTCAGCCCCGCGGCAGGCACCGGCTTGTCAAGCCATGAGCTGAATCTGCCAGGTTGCTACCGCGACGTCAAGGATACCACCTGCGTAGCCATGTTCAGGATTTTGTCGGATTTGTCGGAGTGGCCAGACTTGTCGGACGGGTCGGACGTTCCCACTTATGCCATAGCTTGGACCACCACACCGTGGACACTGCCCTCGAACACGGCGTTGTGCGTGGGGCCGTCTATCGACTATGTGCTGGTGGAAACCACACATCCCTACAGCGGTGAAACCTGCCGTATTATTCTTGCCAAGGCTCTGATGGGCAACTTCTTTACCGAGGGCGAACCCGAAGAGAAGTCGAAACTGCTGCATTGCAAAGTGATAAAAGAGTGCAAAGGTACCGCATTGGAAGGCATAGCCTACGAACAACTTATCCCCTGGGTGAAACCCACCGTGGTGAATGCCGCCGAACAGAGCCACCGCACGGCTGTGGAGGGAGAAGCCTTCCGCATTATTCTGGGCGACTATGTAACCACCGAGGACGGTACAGGTATTGTCCATATTGCCCCCACTTTCGGTGCCGACGATGCCCGCGTGGCCAAGAAGGCCGGTATTGCAGACTTGCTGATGTATGACCGCGACGGCAAACAGGCCCCCATGGTGGACCGTACCGGAAAATTCTGGCGGATTGAAGACCTCGACCCTGAATGGGTAAAAGAGAATGTAGACCTGAATCTATACCAACAATATGCCGGCAAGTTTGTGAAGAACGCCTACGACTCTACCAAGACCGAGAAAGACATGAGTTTGGATGTGGAGCTGGTGGTCATGCTGAAAGAAGAGGGCAAATTGTTCAAGAGTGAAAAGCACACCCACAGCTATCCCCACTGCTGGCGCACAGACAAACCCGTACTTTACTATCCTTTAGACAGCTGGTTTATCCGCACTACAGCCATGCGCGACCGCATGATAGAGCTGAACAAGACCATCAATTGGAAACCCGAAGCCACCGGTACAGGCCGTTTCGGAAACTGGTTGGAGAATATTGTGGACTGGAACCTGAGCCGCAGCCGTTACTGGGGTACCCCGCTGCCTATTTGGCGCACCGAGGACGGTAAGGAAGAAATCTGCATCGGCAGCATTGAAGAGCTATGCCAGGAGATTGACAAGGCTGTGTCAGCCGGTTTCATGAAGAGCAACCCCTACCGCGAGGAGAAATATGACCTGCACAGACCTTATATCGATGATGTTGTGCTGGTGTCACCTTCGGGAAAGAAGATGATGCGCGAACCCGACTTGATTGACGTGTGGTTTGACAGTGGCGCCATGCCCTATGCTCAGATACATTATATGGGTGAAGAGCTGAAAGAAAGCCAGTTCCCAGCCGACTTTATTGCCGAAGGTGTGGATCAGACACGCGGTTGGTTCTACACACTGCATGCCATCGCCACCATGTGTTTCGACAACGTGGCTTTCAAGAACGTGATAAGCAACGGTCTGGTGCTTGACAAGAACGGAAATAAGATGTCCAAACGTCTTGGCAATGGCGTAGACCCCTTCGAGACCCTGAAGAAAGAGGGTCCCGACGCCACCCGCTGGTATATGATTACTAACAGCCAGCCTTGGGACAACCTGAAGTTCGACATCGAAGGTGTGGACGAGGTACGTCGCAAATTGTTCGGTACCCTATACAATACCTATAGTTTCTTTGCCCTGTATGCCAACATCGACGGTTTTGAGTATAAAGAGGCTGACCTGCCCATTGCCGAAAGACCCGAAATTGACCGCTGGATTTTGAGCGAGTTGAACACTTTGGTGAAGACTGTGGACGAAGCTTTTGCCGACTACGAACCCACGAAGGCCGGACGTGCCATACAGGAGTTTGTCGACGCCAACCTGAGTAACTGGTATGTGCGTCTGTGCCGCCGCCGTTTCTGGAAAGGCGACATGACCTCCGACAAGATTTCTGCCTACCAGACACTTTACACCTGCTTGGAGATTTTGGCACGCCTGATGTCGCCCATTGCCCCCTTCTTCAGTGAACGTCTGTTCTTGGATTTGAACAATGTCACCCACCGCATTGAGGCAGAATCGGTACACCATGTGGAATTCCCCGAGGTGCATGAGGAGATGATCGACAAAGCCCTCGAGGAGCGTATGCAGTTGGCTCAACATATCTGCTCCATGGGACTCTCGCTGCGCAAGAAAAGTAATCTGCGCGTGCGTCAACCCTTGGCAAAAATCATGCTTCCGGTGCAGAGCGAAGGCTTCCGCCAACAGGTGGAACTGGTTCAACATCTTATCTGTTCCGAACTGAACATCAAGAAAATTGAGTTTCTCTCGCCCGACAACGATATCCTTGTCAAGCGTATCAAACCCAATTTCAAGACCCTCGGTCCCCGTTATGGCAAAATCATGAAAGCCATCAGTGCCGAGATACAAGCTTTCTCGCAACAGCAAATCAACACCCTTGAGGCTGCAGGCCGCTGCGACCTGACCATTGAAGGACAACCCGTCGAGATACTGCTGAGCGACGTAGAGATTGCCACTCAAGACATTCCCGGCTGGGTGGTGGCCAACGACGGCAACCTGACTGTTGCCCTCGACATCACGGTGAGCGACGAGTTGAAGGCCGAAGGCATTGCCCGCGAACTGGTGAACCGTATCCAGAATATCCGCAAGGAAGACTTTGACGTGACCGACCGCATTACGGTTGACCTGCAAAGCGGTGAATGGGATGAAGCCGTGAAACAAAATATGGACTACATCTGTACCGAGACCCTCTGCACACGCCTGCAACTGCTGTCCTCAGTGGAGAACGGAACCACCATTGAGATTATCGAAGGCGTGAGTACCGGCATAGTCATTCAAAAAAGCAAATGACATGTTGAAACGTTAACTATAAAACGTAAAACATAAAATGGACAATATCATCGACATAATCAAGCATCTGGCTCATGAGTATCATGAAGAGACCGTGTGTTGGCGGCGATGGATGCACCAGCATCCGGAGTTGAGCCAACAGGAGTTCGGCACCATGGCCTTTGTGGCCGACAGGCTACAAGAGATGGGGTTGACGCCAAAGACCGGTATAGGCAAGACGGGTGTGATGGCGATGATTCGCGGAGGGAAGAATCCCGACGGTTACTGCATCGGGCTACGTGCCGACTACGACGCACTGCCTCTTACCGAGGTAACGGGGTTACCCTTTGCCTCGGAGAACCCCGGTGTGATGCACGCATGCGGCCACGACATGCACACCAGCACGCTGCTATGCGCTGCCAAAATCCTTACCACCATACGTGAAGAATTGGAAGGAAGCATCATGCTTATCTTCGAACCTTCGGAAGAGATGTATCCCGGCGGAGCCCGCATGATGATGGACGACGGTCTGTTCGACGAGGTGACACCCAACGAGATTTATTCCTTCCATTGTCTTCCCGAGATGGATTATGGCCGCATCGGCATGAAAAAAGGCCGCTACATGGCCTCGACCGATGAACTGTACTGGACCATCAAAGGCAAAGGGGGACACGGAGCCACTCCCCACATGAGTGTCGACCCCATCCTTATCGCCTCGCACATTGTGGTAGCCTTGCAGCAAATTGTGAGCCGCAACGCCGCGCCCATGATGCCCACAGTGTTGAGTTTCGGCAAGTTCATCGGCGAAGGACGCACCAACATCATCCCCGACGAGGTGAAGATGGAGGGTATCATCCGCACCTTCGACCCCCAATGGCGGCTCGACTGCCACGAGAAAATACGCAAAATAAGCTGCGGCATAGCCGAGAGTATGGGCGGAGAATGCGACCTGTTTATCGATTATGGCTACCCTCCCGTTATCAACGACGACGAGTGTACCCAACAGGTACACGACAACGGGGTAGCCTATATAGGAGAGGAAAACGTGGAATGGCTCGACCTCCGCATGACAGCCGAGGATTTTGCTTTCTTTGCCCAAAAGATTCCTGCCTGCTACTACCGTGTAGGCATACATATTCCAGGCACACCCTATAGCAATCTGCACCGACCTGACCTAATGGTCGACGAACGCTCAATGGAACTGGCCGGTGGTTTTGTGGCTTACAATGCTTTTACCGCCCTTAGAAACAAGATTAAACAGAACCTTTCATGAGTACCGAGGCCATAGACACCACCAAAGAACTGGGAACAAGAAACATTCGTTCCCTATTGTGGAAATATGCCTTACCCGCTGTGGTGACACAGATAATTGCCACGGTATATAATCTGGTCGACAGCATTTTCTTGGGTCATGCCGAAAACGGCCCCCTTATTCTTGCCGCCTTAGCCATCACCCTGCCCATCATGAATATTATCCATGCTTTCGGGTCATTGGTGGGAGCTGGAGCTTCGGCTCGTATGAGCATTGTTTTGGGACGGAAAGATGTTCGGTGGGCGGAAAAGATTTTGGGCAACAGTGTACACCTCACTTTCTTTTTCGGTGCCCTGTTTCTGTCCGCGGGCTACCTGTTCATGAAACCGATTCTCTCCTTGTTCGGAGCCTCTCCCACAACGATATCTTTTGCCCAGGAATATTTGGATATTGTGTTACCCGGAATGTTCCTCACCACCCTTACTTTCAATCTGTCGGGATTGATACGTGCCTCTGGCTATGCTTCCAAATCAATGTGGATACAAGTCAGTGGAGCCTTACTGAACATAGCTCTTGACGCCCTCTTCATTGTAGGGTTGGGCTGGGGCATCCGAGGCGGTGCTTGGGCTACAACAATTGCCATGGCCTTCTCCGCAGGTCTTGCGGTGATGCATTTTGTCAGCCCCAAGTCCTTTATCCGCTTCAAACGCCACTGCTGGGAACCCAAGATGTATATTGTCAAGAATATCCTTGCCATCGGCATCAGCCCCTTCTCTATGAACGTGGCAGCCTGTGCGGTTGTGGCACTGCTCAACTCACAGTTAATCCACTACGGAGGAGACCTGGCTGTCAGTGCCTATGGTGTGGTGAACCGTGTGGCCATGCTGGTAGTGATGATACTGCTGGGCATCTGCCAGGGAATGCAGCCCATAGCAGGCTACAACTATGGTGCCGGAAACAACCTACGGTTGAAGCATGTCTACATTCTGTCAATGAAATGGAATGTCGGAATTGGCATTTTGGGCATGTTGCTGGCGCTAATCTTCCCCCGTTTGCTTGTCATGATGATGAGCGACAACGAACAACTGATCTCTATTGCCATTCCCGCCATGCGATATCTCCTTGTCATGGCACCTTTGATTGGCTTTACCATCACCAATTCGCAATTCTTCCAATCCATTGACAAACCTTGGATAGCCATTGTTACCAGTCTTTCAAGACAAGTCATTTTCCTGATTCCTATGATGTATTTAGTGCCGATGCTATTCATGCAATTAGGAGGAGACGGGCTGTCGGGTGTGTGGTGCAGTTGCACAGTCAGCGACCTGTTGGGAGCTGTTCTTTCCGGTTTCTTGCTCCTCTCCCAGCGCAAGGTATTTGTTCCAGGGTATATACCCCCTGAACGCAAACCCCGAAAAGAACGTGGACCCAATGGACTAATCACCAAATAAACAACCTTTAATGCAAACCAATACTATATGAAAAGATACATTTTACTCATTGTCATCCTTATCGGAGCCCAGATGGCATGGGCTCAAGACGAGAGCAGACGTGTACTATTCATCGGCAATAGCTACACAGAAGTCAACAATCTCCCGCTATTGGTAAAGAATGCTGCCGAGAGTGTGGGAGATCGTATTGAATACGAAAGCAACACCCCGGGAGGGTGTACATTCCAACAACACTGCATCAACCAATCCATGGACATGATTTGCCAAGGTGGATGGGATGTCGTGGTGTTGCAGGAGCAAAGCCAGTTGCCTTCATTCCCGCAATTCCAAGTGGAGGCCGAGTGTTTCCCTTATGCCCATCAGCTAATCGATTCGGTTTACGCCAACAACGAGAATGGAGAGGCAATGCTTTATATGACATGGGGACGGGAAAACGGCGACCCACAAAACGCCACCGTCTTCCCCCCTTTGGCCACATATGAGGGTATGGACAGCCTGCTGTATGAACGCTATATGTATATGGGTCGGACTTACGATGCTTCCATCTGTCCCGTGGGAAGGGTATGGCGCTATCTGCGTACAAACAACCGAGACATCCAACTCTACGCTAACGATGGAAGCCATCCCTCGCTCGAAGGCAGTTATGCAGCAGCCTGTGCATTCTACACCCTCATCTTCCGCAAATCGCCACAGCTCATCTCCTTTAACCCCGGCATTGACGAAGAAAATGCCCGTGCCATCCGCGAAGCTGTACAAACCGTGGTCTTCGACACCCTCTGCTTTTGGTTGAGACAATGTCCAATAGACACTACACAAACTGACACCATACAGACCGACACCACACAGACCGACACCACACAGGTTGATACCGTTGCCTCTGGCATCAATTTCCAATTTCCTGAACACAAAACACAGATTACCGTCTACCCAAATCCAGCCACAACTGAGGCAACCATTGTTGTTGATGGCCCGGCACACTGCTTCGACGCTGTCCTTTACGACATGAATGGCCGCCGCTTGCGAGCATGCAAACTCAACCAACCCACCTCCGTCATTGACATGAACGACCTTGCCCCGGGCATCTACCTGCTCTCAATCCTGTCGCGAACTGACACCCGCACAATCAGGTTAGTCAAACAATAATCGCTCCCGTTCATGAAAAAGGCCATTCTCATACTGATTTTATCACTGACTGTTTTCTTGACGGCAACAGCCCAAGACACTTCAACAATCTCAGACCTGCGTCCTAAAGTGGGATTGGCATTGAGTGGCGGAGGTGCCAAGGGTGCCGCCCATATCGGTGTACTGAAATATCTTGATGAAATTGGCATCCCTATTGACTATGTAGCGGGAACCAGCATGGGTTCCATTATTGGAGGGCTATACGCTTTGGGTTACACTCCCGACGAGATGGCCACGCTCATTGCCGACATGGACTGGTCTATATACATGAGCAACAATGTCGACCGTTACTACCAGTCATCCACCGCAAGAGCCCGACAAAGCACCTACCTCTTCTCCGTACCTTTCGGGGCTGGCAATTTCGAAGAACGCTCCTTCAACATTCTCTCTACACTGCCCAGCGGAGTCATTAACGGGGCAAGCCTTATCAACCTATTCAGCCAACTGAGCATAGGCTACAACGATTCCATGGACTTCCGGCAATTACCCATTCCCTTCTGCTGTATGGCGACCGACATCCTCACCGGTGACTCAGTTATTCTCGACCACGGACAATTTCCAAAAGCCATACGTTCAAGCATGGCTATACCTGGTGTCTTCTCGCCCGTCGAATGGGAAGGCCGACTCTTGGCCGATGGTGGTTTGGTAAACAACTTCCCTGCCGACCTTTGCATGAGAATGGGTGCCGATTATGTCATCGGAATCGAACTGGCCGAAGAACTCCGCTCCGACCCTGAAGAATTGAAATCACTTCCCCAACAACTATCCCAATACCTCAGCATTGCCGTGCAGAACAACCGCAGCGAAAACCGCAAACTCTGTGACATCTACATGCATCCTGACATCACAGGATACAACATGCTTAGCTTCACCAAAAGTGCCATTGACACCATGGTTATGCGGGGATACTTGTGTGCCCATGCCCACCGTAAAGAGCTGTTCGAACTAAAAGCAATGCTTGAGCAATATGGCCACTGCCAAAAGACCCTCCAATCCCCTCGCGTCAAGGCACTTCAGCCCAACGACTCCATCTGGTTATCCTCGGTTTTATACAAAGGCGTACTTCCCTCAGATGCCCACTGGCTTATTAATAAAGGCGGTCTCCAAAGCGGCACTGCTTCCTCTCTCAACCAAATTCAAAAAGCCATAGGCATACTCATGGGTACCGAAGCTTATTCCAGCATTCTCTACAACCTATACCCAATTGACAGTAATGCTATCGATAGTACAAAATTATTGGATCAATATCGGCTAATCATCACCTTCGAACCCGCCGAACCTCATCTGCTCTCCTTGGGTTTCCGCTATGATTCCCAAGAAAAAGCCGCACTCCTTCTCCATCTCGGCATCAATGAACAGAAACTCTCAGGCTTCAAACTGAGGATTGATGCTAACCTAAACTACAACATCCGATTGGGTACAAAATTGTCATGGTGCAATCTGGGACTTGGCGATATCAACTTAGCCTACCGCTACCACAACAGCACTATTAATCTCGGTTCATCCGATACATCAGGCTATTCCATCTGGAAAGTAAACCATCATAACTTCAGCCTGTACCTGTCCGAGTTCCATCTCCGTAATATCACTTTCGCCTTCGGTATCGACGAAGACATCTATTCCAACCTCAATAGTTTCTCCCTTGACAATATTCTTTATGACGGAATTTTCCACTTCGACAACGCACGAGGTTTCTTTGGTGCATTCTTCCACAGCATTTTTGACAACCTTGACAACGCCTACTTCGCCACTCGCGGCATCTATTGCAATGCTGACTTTGGCTGGCACATCGACAATAAATACATCTTCAAACAATTAGATCTCAGCTTTCTTGACTTCAGCATCGCTGCGCAAACCTACCTGCAGGCAAATTCAAAGCTAACATTTATCCCTCAAATCTCCTCCCGACTGGTGCTGGGCAAAAATTCGGCTTGGTACGACAACCTCATTGGCGGAACCATCTCTGGCCGCTACCTTGACCATCAACTTGCTTTCGTCGGACTTAACCGGCCTATCCATGTCGACGACTTCGCAGCCATCGCCCGTGTCGATATTCGTTATCAACTCTTTCAGAAATTCTATCTCTACTTCATGCCCAATGTCATCTACACATCCGACTGGCCAAAACGGCTTGAAGCATCCCATCATTTCAACTATGGTTTCGCCCTTCGTGCCGCTTACAATAGCCCGTTGGGGCCTGTGTCTCTCGACTTCAACTGGAACAGTTTCAATCGCCGCGTTGGCCTATACCTCAACATTGGCTATGTTTTCTGATACATCCCATTATACTATGATATACAACACCTTTTCCATACCCGCCACAGCCGACCGCTACCTTGTCATCTCCCAAAAGCAAGAACTGCTTGACATTATCGAACAAGGCACACTGCAAAACTCTCCCTTCTTCATCCTTGGTGGAGGAAGCAACATCGTCTTCACCGACCATTATCACGGCACCATTCTCCACCTCGAAAACAAAGGCATAAACCTTCTTTCCGAAAATCCAGAAACCGGTGATATCTTAATTCAAGCCGCTGCTGGCGAAAACTGGGATACTTTTGTTCAATACAGCATCGCCAACCAATGGTACGGTGCTGAAAACCTCACTGCCATTCCCGGCACCGTCGGAGCATCACCCGTTCAAAATGTCGGTGCCTACGGTGTCGAAGCCAAAGACATCATCCATTCCGTCCAAGCCATTGACACTACCACAGGCCAAGAACGCACATTTCTCAACGACGAATGCCAATTCGGCTACCGCTCCAGCATTTTCAAAAAAAAATACGGAAACCAATACGTCGTCTGGTCCGTCACTTTCCGTCTACAATCCACATACAAACCTGATATCCGCTACAAAGCCCTATCCGAAGCACTGACAACTGCGGGCATTGACCATCCCACACCCCGCCAACTCTCCGACACCATCGCCACTCTCCGATGGAGCAAACTCCCCCGTCCAGAAGAAACCGGCAGTGCTGGCAGTTTCTTCAAAAACCCCATCGTCACCACTGACCACTACAACCAACTCAAATCCCGCTATCCCGACATCGTAGCCTATCCCGTCCCCGATGGTTTCAAACTGGCTGCCGGATGGCTCATAGAGCATGCCGGCTGGAAAGGCCGCTCCTTAGGCCGTTGCGGTGTATACCACAAACAAGCCCTCATCCTGGTCAATCTCGGCGGTTGCACAGGCAACGAAGTCGTTGCCCTCGCCGATGCCATCACCGCCGATGTCCAAAAACTTTTTGGCGTCACCCTCGAAAAAGAAGCAATCATCATTTAATATTCATCCCATGAACCCTACCGACAATCACACCGAAATATTCTGGAACTGGTTTGTTGCCAACAGCGAGCGTCTAACCATGCTCAACGACCTTGACGAGCCTGCCCGCCAACAGCTCTTAGACGAGATGCAGCACCAACTATCCGCCTACCACGACGGTCTCACCTTCGAAATCGGCGACCAGACTGCCCAAGGACGTACCCTCACCATCAGTGCCGAAGGCGATTTCGACCTTTTCCGCCATGTCATTGAACTGACCGACAACGCACCCGATGTAGACTGGTGGGAAATCATCCCCTTCCGCCAACCCAAAGGCAAAGCCCTCAAAGTGTTATTCGACAAATACCGCTTCGAAACCGCAAAAATGGCTTTCATGCAACTCGAAAACGAAGAAGAACCCGACATCATCGGGCTGCGTATTGCCATTCCCGACCTCGCCAACGGTATGAGTCCACGCCGCGACCAACTCGAAGACGACGACCTCCTTGTCGGTGTATATGTCACCATCGAAGCACTCATAGGCGAATTCGACTGCACCACGCTCATCGGCTACATAGAACTCTGCCCCATGCCCAAGGAACCCTTCAAATCCGGCTTTCGTCCACTGGACGACCTGCCCGAATTTGTCGAATGGTTCAAACACTCCCGCGACAAAGAATAGCCCCCTAACCTCACCCGCCACCTCCCCACAGCAACAAAAAAGGACAATCATCCTCCACCGTACACCTTACATAATAGGCAGTAACAAGGGGTAATAGACACTGAAAACAGAAACCTCGAAAGAAAAATTTTATCTAATTGAAAAAAAAATCGTATCTTTGCATACGTTAAACAGAATACTAATTTAATTAATCAATAATACAATGAGCAAAGTAGATGTTCTGCTGGGTCTCCAATGGGGTGATGAAGGCAAAGGCAAAATTGTCGATGTCCTAACTCCCGACTATGATGTCATAGCCCGTTTTCAGGGAGGTCCCAATGCAGGCCATACCATAGAATTCAATGGCATTAAACACGTTCTGCACATAATCCCCTCTGGCATATTCCACGAAGACAAACTGAACGTAATCGGCAATGGTGTACTCATCGAACCCAACATCTTCAAACACGAAGTCGAAGCCCTTCTTCAACGAGGTGTCGATGCTACCAAAAACCTTTATATCTCAAAGAAAGCGCATCTCATCCTCCCCTCCCACCGTCTCCTCGATGCCGCCAACGAGCAAGCCAAAGGCAATGCCAAGATAGGCTCCACCCTCAAAGGCATTGGCCCCGCCTATACCGACAAGATTGCACGCAGCGGTCTCCGCGTAGGCGACATTACCGCCATCGACTTCCGCGAAAAATACGAACTTCTCAAGTGCCAGCACCTGCAGACTGCCCACACCCTCAAATTCGACATCGCCTCCTTCACCATCGACGGTATGGCCATCGACGAATACGAGAAAACCTGGCTCGAATCGCTCCAACTGCTTAAAAAGTTCCAACTTATCAACAGCGAATACTTCATCAACAAATGCCTCAACGAAGGCAAAAAAGTATTGGCCGAAGGTGCCCAAGGCTCCATGCTCGACATTGACTTTGGTTCATACCCCTTCGTCACCTCTTCCAGCACCATCACCGCTGGTGTATGCTCAGGCCTCGGCGTAGCCCCTTCTCGCATTGGCCGCGTCATGGGTATCAGCAAAGCCTACTGCACCCGTGTCGGAGCTGGTCCCTTCCCTACCGAGCTTTTCGACGAAACAGGAAAACTACTTTGCGACCTCGGACATGAATACGGCGCCACCACGGGCCGTCCCCGCCGTTGCGGCTGGATCGACATCCCTGCCCTGCGCTATGCCTGCATGCTCAACGGTGTTACCGACCTCTTCGTCACCAAACCCGACGTGATGAACGACTTCGACGAAATAAAGATGTGCGTCCACTATGAAATCGAGGGGAACTGCACCGACGAGATTCCTTTCGAATTCAACGAAGTGGAAATCAAACCTCAGCTCCGCTCTTTCCCCGGATGGAAACAAAGCCTGCAAGGCATCACCGAATACAAAGCCCTGCCCCAAAACCTCCTCAACTATCTCGACGCTCTCGAAATCGCTACCGGTGTACACGTCAAAGCTGTATCCATCAGCCCCGACCGCAAAGACGTCCTTTTCAAATAGTGCTGTGCAACAACAATACCAGTCCGCCACAAAGTAACACATATCAACACGTTAACACAAAGGACAAATATTTTTTTAACTTTTGAAACAATAAAAAAATAAATATCTCGTTTTTGAGGGCAAAATATTTTGAATAAATGAAAAAGATAGTTCTTTTGCTCCTTCTTGTCTTACCATTGACGACAATGGCTCAGACCAAGATTAAAGAGACCCAAGTGCCCAAATCCGTTTTGAATGCACTGGACAGAAAGTACGACTCCTACAAGGTGAAGACATGGTATCGCTCACCCGGACAATATGTTGCCGAGTTTGTCTACGACGGACAAAACGGTCGTGCCTACTTCACCCACAACGGCGACTGGCAATACAGTTCCTTCCCCACCAAACAAGAAGACTGCCCCACAGCCATGAACCGCTACTTCATCGACAATTATCCCGGCTACCGCATTCGCTCCATCGACTACGTTGAACAAATGGACGGCGATGTCTACTACCGCATGATGATAGTCAAAACCGGTGTAGGCTATGAGGACAACGAACTTATTTTCGACCCCCGTGGCCGACTCCAAAAGAGCAACGCCCCCGACCCCGATGCCGTGAAGCGTGAATTCTACACCCTCAACAACCCCGACGACGACGTTGCTGACGAACACCTCCGCAACCTCAAGAGCAACAAAGGCGGCAAACGCCCTGCACCCGTTGAAGACATGCCCGAAGTTGTCAGCATCGACACCTCCTCCGACATCACTGCCCATTTCACCAAAATCTGCCCTCCCTCCAAAGTTGTCGAAGGTCCCGAATGGGTCAACCGTGTCCCCAACTTGGTCGTGGCATACTACATCAACCGTCAAGGCGTGGAAATGGAAGAAGTCTACGATGTCGCATCCGATGCCCACATCATGACCGGCAAAGTACTTGACAAGAACCACTACACCGCTGCCATTGTCAAATATCTTCAGCAGAAATACAAAGGGGAAACCTACAAGATTGAACGCATGATTGTCTACACCTACGACTCCAAATGGCGTGTCGACGGCAAGAAACCCAAACCCTACACCTATGTAGTCATCAGCCAGAAAGTCCGTGGTCTGGGCAACAAACTCAAATACACCCGCATGGAGTTCGACTCCGCCGGCAACTTTACCAGTCTGCTCTCACAGCCACTCGACAAAAACGATATTCAATAACTTGTTTCATAATAAATGTGGGGCTCTGCCACTTGTTGGCAGAGCTTTTTTATTCCAAACCGCTGAACCATGAAATCCTCCGAGCCTCCCCTATGCATGTACGGCCCGCCCGAAATGCTATTCCGACGGAAAGAAAAAGCCGAGCAACAACTACTTAAACAAATCGAAGTCGTCGCGGCAGTGCTACGCAACGGCAACAGCATCCTTGCCACCCAACGCGGTTACGGTCCTTGGCAAGGTTGGTGGGAATTCCCCGGTGGCAAAGTCAAACCCGGTGAAACACGCCATCAAGCCCTCATCCGCGAACTGCGCGAAGAAATGGACACCGACATCATCATAGACCGCTACCTCACCACCGTCGAGTACGACTATCCCGAATTCCATCTCACCATGCATTGCTACCTCTGCCACCTGGCCTCAGGCACCTTCACACTCAAAGAGCACCTCTCTGCCCGCTGGCTCACAGCCGACAACCTCCAAACCGTACAATGGCTCCCCGCCGACCAAGACCTCATAGCCGACCTCGCCTCCCTACTTGACCCACAAAAAAGCAATACCCTATAACACCCAGAGAGCGAATCAAAGCATGTCTTCGGATTCATCGAACAAACAATGGGTAGCCTAATTCGGAATGATATGGGTCAAAGCCAACATTGCATTGACAAAATCTGGTATAAAAATATGTGTAAATTGGTGCAAACAAATAAAGACAAACCAAATTCAACCAATACATAACAAGCAAATTATAAGACAGTTACACCACCCCGACAAAAATATGGTTAATTATTCACTGTCAAATAAAAAAATAATCGTATTTTTGCAATCGTAAACTTAATGTTAAGCAACGGTCGTTTGGCAGATTAATGGGTTCTGTCTGTTTTCACGGCTGAAAAAGTAAAAATAGAACCCACCCTATCAAATGTTTTTATCCTATGTACAAAAACTTTAAGAAAATGGCAATGCTGCTCTTTGTGGCAGCCACCATGCTCACTGTCGCTTGCTCAAAGGAAAACAATGGTGGCAACTCTGGCAGCGGAGAAAACACATTCACCATGGCTAAAGCCGATGTTACCTACCGGCTCACTGTTGAATCCTCGAGCGTCGAAGCACTACGCAATGCCTACGATGTCTTCATCGACTTCTACGACGCCAACGGCCAAATCCAAACCACGACGGAAGTCAATGCCGACAACCTGAATTGGAACAAGAGCCTTACTCTGACTACTTTCCCCGCATGGTACGGAACCCAGTTCCGTCTGGTTCCCAAGAGTGACCTCAGCGGTGTGGCCGAAGATGCTAAGTTCAACTTCACCGCCACTCTCGAAACGAAGGGCACTGGCACCTCCACCACTGGCAAGACCCGCTCCGTGGGCGAAGACAAACAGCAGATTGTCCATACGGGCATAAAACCACACAATGGACGTTCTTACAAGAAATGCTGCCGTTTTCAGGTTCAATCCGACGGCACCTACCACAGTAGCATGGAATGGGAATAGCATAAACACTTAAAATTAGTATAACCACTTTAAACAATAATACAATGAAAAAAATCTTTGCAATGCTCACCGTCATTCTTTTCTGCGGCACGATGATGGTCTCCTGCAACAAGGAAAACAACACCAACAACACCCAGTACCCCACCAAAGCCGATATGGCTGGCACTTGGGAGGGCTCTTTCCAGGGATCCACTACCATTGGGAACGCCCCCGAGAACTACACTATCAACTGGGTCCTCACACTCAACCCCGAAGGTTCCAGCAATGTTGGAAGCCTCAAATACACTGCCAAATTCGCCACCTTACAGGATCTTTCCAATGAGGTGATTGTCAATGACTACTATCCCTTCCAAAATGCCATGCAAGGTCGCATAAAACTCACCGGAAACATGATGGCGGGAATCGTAGAAGACATGATTGATTTCGACATCGACCTCAAAGCCCATACCTTTAAGGGAATCCTCGAGGTTCACACCAGTCTGGATGAGGAATCGGTCAGCCTTGGCGGCGAAACCACCCTCAAAAAGAAATAAGACAACAATAGACAAACACGCATACCGCCCACTCTTCGTCAAAAAAAGAGTGGGCGGTTGCGCATAATAATGATTTAGTCTATAATTCTGGCAAATCCAGTTTCTAAAATAGATAGTCAAATATTGGTGTCCGATTAAAATCATAAATGAGCGAATTCCTTATTTGATTACGCTGATACAGAGGTATCATACATAAAGGTGTCAACTGTGTGGCTGATGTAAGCCCTCCCCCTACGAGAAATCCAGTTCCAATTGACCTGAAGAAACCTTACATCGTTTGGCATTAATCCTTTCCCATGTCCGCTCCGGATTTTCAAGGAAGCTGAAGATGTCTATGTAGTACATCAGCATCTGCCTTACCGCCGTGACAAGGTTGGAGAATGCCCAGCGACGCTTTACCTTGCGGCTCACCACAGTCAACAGGAGGTTGGCTATCAGGCAGACCCATATCTGCGATTCGATGGCGGTGACGCTCTCGCCGTAGAAATACTTCAAGGGGAAATTCTGTTTGAGTTGCTTGAAGAGCATCTCGATTTGCCATCGGTTGTCATAGATGGCGACGATTTCCTGCTCAGACAGCTCAAAGTTGTTGGTCAGCAGCGTGGCGTGTTTCCCGTTCTTGTCCCAATACTCAATCATCCGGGCGGTGTGCAAGACATCGTCCTTTGCGAATTGCACTTTGCTGATTGTCATCTCCACCTGGCCGTCAGGCGTCACCAGCGTAGCGGAGGACAGTGTGCGGAATGCCAGATTCTTCTTCATCTTGGTGACATAGCACACTTTCTCCCGGGTGAGTCTCTCCATTTCCGCATAGTCGATGTATGCCCTGTCCATAGCAATGAACGAACCTGCGGGAAGATGGAGCCCTTTCAGCAAGCGTATGTCGTGTGTGGCTGCCGAGGTGAAGTCCACGAAATGCGGGGTCCACTCGTCGTACTGGATGACGCAGTGCGCCTTGATGCCGCCCTTCTTTTTGCCGTGCTTTGGGTTGCGACCGGCACCCTTGAGAATGGTTGAAAATAATGTTATCGTTGTAGAATCAATGATATACAGTCGTTTCTGGACTTCGGACAGACGGCTGTCCGACAAAATGTGCCTGTACCGGTTGTACAAGTGCTTGTAGATGTCCCTGAAGAACTGGCTGCTGCGGCGATTGTTTGCATCCGACAGCGTGCTTCGTTTGACCAGATAGTCCACTCCGAGGTGCTGTAACTTGTTCGCCTCGGCCATCATGCCTATAACAGTCTCCCTAAGCGTGTCGAAACGCATTAACACAGCGAACAAAAAAGCCACAAAGTGGGTGTATCCGTCCAGCTTTTTGACGTATCTGTCATACCCTCCGCGTGAACTTATCTTCTTGATTTTCTCTCGGTCTACGAGATTTAACAATTGTACATATACCGGCTGTCCGATAAAATTCGTATCTTTGCCCATTGGTTTATACTTTTTTGTTTGGCGACTGCAAAGATAAACCAAAGGGCTGACACCACAAAATGTCAGCCCTACTTTTTTTCAACTTATCAAAAAAGTTTTATCGGACACCAATAATTTTTTTTCAATTCGAAAATTAGTTGTATCTTTGTCATGCTATTAATAATAAACAAAATATATTAATATACTAATATTCATACATATATAAAAAAACCATTAACAAATATATTAGTTCATTTTTATATTTTTATCAATATTTCTCGGAATCACAGACGGATAAAAAACGGATAAAAAACAGTTATCAAACGTTAAAAAATATTAAAAATATTTATTAATAATCAAAAAAAAACAAAAAAATGCAAAAAAAGAACACAACCTACCAGAAACCACAACTCACAGTGGTATCGTTCCAGGTAGAAATTGGCCTTATGGGAGCATCGAACGGTGAGGGTCAACTCGATTTCGGAGGCAATGCCGACCGCGGATTATTGGCTCCTGGACAAACCGACGACCGTTCAGGTTTAGGCCAGTACCAGAATGGTGGCAACATCTTTGGAGAAACATTGTGAGGTTAAGAATTAAAAAATTATTGACAATGAAAAAGAGTATTTTATTAGTCCTCTGCATGGCAACGATGGTGACTGCCGTGCTGACATCATGTAAGAAAGACAACGACACCGTGTCGTTCCGTGCCACCATATCGTCATACCAAAACACGGGTAAAGATTCGAAGGTGTATATCGACGCCAACCGCTATGCCAACTGGCATGACCAGGATGAACTCATTATTAACGGAGCCAACTATACGTTGGAGGTGTCCCAATCGGACGGCAACCAAATAGCCTCCATCAATGGCGTTCCCGTCGTCACTGATGACAATGGCGGCTACTATGCCTTCTATCCTGCAGAGAAAGCACTGACCACGCCGGCCACCGGATTCCCAGAGATACTGCTGCCACAGGTGCAGATCTACCGCAACGACAATCCCGACAACCCCGCCCAGGGCAACCAGATAGTCGAAGCACCTATGGCTGCCTATTGTCCTGCCAGCCAAACCCCGGCCACACTCAACTTCACCAACCTCTGCGCCCTGCTGAAGATTGAACTCGACGAAGCCATGGAAGTGGGCTATATTACCGTGAGCAGCTCCAACAAACCGCTGTGGGGCAAAGCCACCATCACCGGCACCACTACTCCTACCCTCTCCGCGCCCAATATTTCGGAGATGTACTCTACCGACAACACCGTCACCCTCGACTGCACCGCTCTTGGCCTCCACGGCCCCAATTCAGATGCGTCTGCAGGTGTCACCAGTGCCGGTCCATTCTACATCGTGTTGCCCCCCGCCACTGGCGTGGAAGGGCTTACCGTCAATGTCTATGTATTCACAGGCGCCAGCAGCAGCAGCAGCCGTCGCACAGTATTGAAATACTCCAAGACAACAACCAACACAGTACCCATTGCCGCCAATAACCTTTACGTCACCGGCGACCTGCCCGAGGAAGGTGAAGTAGTGCCCGATGCACCATTCCCCCACCTCAGCACAGGCGAATTCTCTGTTTCCAGATCCAAGAAAGTGCGCTTTGCCCTTGGCAATTTGCAATATCAAGCCAGCACTGGCACTTGGCGTTTTGCTGAAAAACAATATGACCGTATCGGGAATGCTGCCGGCAACAACGTAGCCACTGGGCGAAGCACACAAACGGCATGGATAGACCTCTTTGGTTTCGGCACAAGTGGTGTCAACTACAATCCTTGGGCAACCTCCACGTACAATACTCCAGATAACAACAATCCTTACGCCCGCGGCCATATTAACAATACAGTTAACGACTGGGGAGTAAACGAGATATGCAACGGCGGCAACCAACCCAACAAGTGGCGCACCCTTACCGAAGCAGAATGGAAATATTTACTCGGACAAGGTGGTAGTATACGTCCAAATGCGAGCAACCTCCACATTCCCGTCGTATATATTAAGATTACCAACAGCAACCAAATTAGGGGAACTATGATATTCCCCGACGGGTATACAGGCAGCAAACCGTATAGTAACGACAGAATCACCCTTGCCCAGTGGAGAACCTACGAAGCTGCCGGAGCCGTATTCCTGCCACCTACAGGACATCGCAGTGGCACTACAGTTAATGCTTTGACGACAGGTTACTATTGGACAAGTACATTCGAAACTTATGAAGATGCCAAAACTCGTGGCCGCCAGGTCTATTTTGATGGCAGTGGCGACCACGTTGGGTATGACTATACATATATGGGGAATGCTGTCCGTTTAGTACGCGACGTGAACTAAGCACAAGGATTCTAAAAACGATAACACACAAAAGGAGGGTGTCCCAAAAGTTAAGGACACCCTCTTTTCATTTAATCAGTAGTTTGAGGTCTGTTCCAAATAAGCATTTCTTGTTAGGGAATAAATACTTATTGGACACCCTCCTGTTTTTACATGCACAGCAGCATCTCATCGGACACGCAATGATTGCGGCAGCCGTCCCCTCCCCGGGAGAGGCAAGGGGTGGGGGTCTTCCTATCAACACCGACGAGAGGAAACGCACATTGCCCCCTCTGCCCACCCCTGACCCTTCCCATGGGGGGGGACGCGCGGAAGCGGGTCTTATCCCCAGCCAAGAAAGGAATGCACGTCAGCAAAAGTACAAAAAAGAGAGCCGGGACACGAGGGTGTTCCGGCTCTTTGGGTATCGGATGAAACCGAAGGATAGGCAGGGGATTATTCGCCTTTCTGCTCTTTTTCGATTTCTTCTTTCAGGTTAGCAAGGACGCTGAGGTCACCGAGAGTGGTCTTCTCAAGAGTCTCGTTGATTTTCTTAACGGTCTTCTTGGTGGCGCGCTCTTTCTTGGCCTCCTCGTTCTCAGCCTTCTGACGCTCGCCCTCGAGGTTGTCCTGATAGACGCGGGTGTGGGAGACGATGATTTTCTTGTTTTCTTTAGAGAATTCGATGACTTTGAAGTCGAGGGTTTCACCCTGACGAGCTTTGGACTTGTCCTCTTTTTCGAGATGACGCATGGGAGCGAAACCTTCAACACCATAAGGCAGAGCAATGGTAGCACCCTTGTCGTTGATGCTGGAGATGGTGCCCTGATGGATGGTGCCTACACCAAAGAGAGACTCGTAGACATCCCAAGGATTCTCTTCGAGTTGCTTGTGACCGAGGCTGAGACGACGGTTGTCGGCATCGACCTCAAGAACGACGACCTCGATGCTGTCGCCAATCTTGGTGAACTCGGCGGGATGTTTGATTTTCTTGCTCCAGCTGAGGTCGCTGATGTGGATGAGACCGTCAACACCTTCTTCAAGTTCGACAAAGATGCCGAAGTTGGTGAAGTTGCGGACAACAGCGGTGTGCTTGCTGCCGACAGGATATTTCTCGGTAATGGTCAGCCAAGGATCGGGCATGAGCTGCTTGAGGCCAAGGCTCATTTTGCGCTGCTCGCGGTCGAGGGTGAGGACAACGGCTTCGACCTCTTGACCCACCTTGAGGAAGTCCTGAGCGCTACGGAGATGCTGGCTCCAGCTCATCTCGCTGACGTGGATAAGACCTTCGACACCGGGGACGACCTCGACGAAAGCACCGTAGTCGGCAATGACAACGACTTTACCGTGGACGTGGTCACCCTCCTTGAGGTTGGGATCGAGAGCATCCCAGGGGTGAGGAGTGAGCTGTTTGAGACCGAGGGCGATGCGATGCTTAGCCTCGTCGAAGTCGAGGATAACGACGTTGATTTTCTGGTCGAGCTCGACAATATCCTTAGGATCGGAAACACGGCCCCAGCTGAGGTCGGTGATGTGGATAAGACCGTCGACACCACCAAGGTCGATGAATACACCATAGGGGGTGATGTTCTTGACGGTGCCTTCGAGTACCTGGCCTTTTTCGAGGTGGCTGATGATTTCAGCTTTCTGGGCTTCGATTTCATCCTCGATAAGAGCCTTGTGGGAGACTACCACATTCTTGTATTCGTGATTGATTTTGACGACTTTGAACTCCATGGTCTTGTCGACAAATACATCATAGTCGCGGATGGGTTTGACATCGATCTGCGAACCGGGAAGGAAGGCCTCGATATTGTCGAAAACGGTGACAATGAGACCGCCTTTGGTACGGCTCTTGACGTAGCCAGTGATGATTTCCTGATTCTCGTAAGCCTGGTTGACACGCTCCCAGCTCTTGAGGATGCGGGCTTTCTTGTGGGAGAGGAGCAGCTGACCGTTGGAGTCTTCCTGGCTCTCGACATAAACTTCAATTTTGTCGCCCACTTTGAAATCGGGGTTGTAGCGGAGTTCGGAAGCGGGGATGACACCGTCGCTCTTGAATCCGATGTTGACAACGGCCTCACGGTCGCTGATGCTGACGATAGTGCCTTCGATAACTTCTTGTTCGGTGAATGATTTGAAGGTCTGCTCGTACTGTTCGGTCATTTGTTTGACCTGTTCATTGTTGACTTCTTCTTTTTTATCGATAGCACTCCAGTCAAAATCTGCTATCGGCTGCACATTTTTATAATCCATGTGTGCGTTTTTTTGTTTTTTATGGTCCCTGCCGACCGGGTGAAACTTAGATTAACGCTCTGGGGTTGACTGCATTGACAGGAATACAGGAGCCCGAGAGTGAGCGACAAAGATACACATTTTTTCTGACATACAAAGAGTTGTGGAGAAAAATGTCGCTAAATTTAACCCAAATCGGTCATTGGAATCAAGATTCACGTTGACACAAACCACAAATGGGATGGTGTATGTGGATAAAAAAGGACGTTATGGGACTCTGCAGGATAAATGAAGAAACTTGTGTGTGTTGCGTATACGAAGACGTTTTATTAGAAGCAATATTGTTTATCTTTGCAGACGGAACAATGGTAAGGAGTAGTGCGTTAGGGAGGTCTGTTTCAAAGAGTTGTTTGACATATTGGGTTTTGGATAAAATTGTATTGGAATATACAGGCTATTGCTTACGGGGTGTTAGAATCGTCATACCAATCACTATATGTTTTATAACGACCGGTTGGGGTTTAAGAAAAATAGCCTGTTCGAAGAGTCCCATGACGGGAAGAAGAGCAATGGGAGAAAAAAAACAATTGCCATTTTACGTCATACACAATAGAGGTGGAAAAAAAACGTTATACGACGAAAATTTATATCTTTATGAAAAGTACCTCTTTCTTTAAACGCACTCCAGTGAAGATTGCTTTGCTTACACTGGCTTTCATTGTGATAGGTTTGTTGGGCTTTTTGCCATTATGGATTGTCCAGCACATGTACCAGACTCTGGCCATTCGTGTTATTATTGCCGTGGCGGGTGTTGTGTGGGGTATCGGAACGGTTGTGGGGCTATGGGTATGGACGGATTACAACGGAATGTGGAAAACCTGGCGTAAGGAAATCCGCAAAAAGAAGATGAACCAGGGATACGAGAGCAACGATAAATACATGAAGCTGAGGAATAAGTACCCGATATCAGTGAAACACCATGAACTGCATTACCGGAAACATCATCCGCATATGTCGAGCAAGGAGATTATAGCAAAAGCTTTGGCGATAAGCGATGAGGAGTGGGCAGAGCGAGAAGAGTTTCATCGCAGGAATCACGAAGAGCGGAAGAAATATAATGAAAACAAGCCTCCGGCACTGTACAGGGATGGTTCCGACAAGGGCCAGAGGCTATAGTTATTTATTTGTCTGGCATGAAGCCAGAGAGGATTACTCGGTGGGAATGTCTTTGTTGACATTCTTGCTGCCCCAAAGGGCATAGAAGAGGATGTAGGCGAAACCGGCTATGACAATCCAATAGCTGCTCACGTAGCCTACACTGTCAGCAACATAATTCTGGATGAAAGGCAAAATGCCACCGCCACAGACCAAAGCCATGAAGATGCCACTGGCCATGGGTGTATATTTGCCAAGACCTTCGGCTGAGAGGTTGAAGATGGCACCCCACATTACAGAAGTGCAGAGGCCACAGAGCGTGGCAAAGGCAATCTTGAGAGGCACATCGGAGCCATGGAGATGGATGGTAGTAGTGACCGGGACAAAGATAAGACAGAGCAGGAAGAGGATGGCGATGGTGGCTGTGGTGGATAGCATGGCTTTCGACGAGACCTTGCTTCCCAACAAACCGCCAATAAAACGGCCACAGAGCATCAAGAACCAGTAGGCACCTATGAACCAACCAGCGAGGTCAGCACCCAATCCCAATCCTCCACCTTCTGCGCCTGTTGTCATATAGAGGTTGGCCGTGTTGGGGATACCCACCTCTACTCCCACATAAAAGAAGATGGCAATGGCTCCCAGAACGAAATGACGGAAACTAAGAGGAGAATGGGAGTCTTTTTGCTTGGCTGCACGCATCTCTTTGGTCTCGAGATGAGGTTCGGGGATTTTGGTCAGGACAATGACCACAAAAGCAACGGCGAAGATGGACATGGCAATAATCATTGCAGGGGCAGCATCGCTGACTGAGGCCTGACTTGCAGCCCCACCGATAAGGTAGCCCAAGAGGATGGGGGCAATTGTACCACCAGTAGAGTTTATAGTACCTCCCCATTGAATGAGCTGGTTGCCACGATTGCCACCGCCACCAAGCGTATTGAGCATGGGGTTGACCACAATATTAAGCAAACACATTGAGAATCCGGCCACGAGCGCTCCGGCTACATAGACAGCAAAACTTTCGGCATAGCCGGAAAGGAACTGGATGCCCACTCCGATAAAGCCAACGGTGACGGCCAACAGAGAGGTGAATTTATAGCCCTTACGCCTCAAAATGATACCGGCAGGAATACCCATACACGCATAGGCAATGAAATTGGCCAAAGTGCCGAGCTGGGCTACAGCATTACTGGTGCCAAACTGATTTTTCACAATAACTCCCATGGAGCCTGCGAAATTGGTGACGAACGCTATCATGAAAAACAGCAGAAACATCACGATGATAGGGATAGTGTAGTTTTGTTTCTTTTCCATATGAATGATATTATTGTTGCAAAAAAAATACAGCGCACAGGGACCAAAAGTCCCTATGCGCTGTTAGAGGTAACACGGAGTGTACATTTCAATTACCCTTTCAATGCCTCAGAACCGCTAACAATTTCGATAATCTCGTTGGTGATGGCGGCTTGACGGGCTTTGTTGTAGCTAAGACGCAACTCCTTGAGCAGTTCGGTGGCATTGTCTGTAGCTTTCTGCATGGCATTCATACGGGCTCCATGCTCGGAAGCCAGCGAGTCGAGAATGACACGATAGAAATGCGACCGTAGGGTAAGCGGAATCATCTCGCGCAGAATCTCTTCCTTTGAAGGCTCATAGATATAGTCGTTGGCCATACCTGAACGGACACCTTTCTCATCTTTGGACGGAATGATGGGGAGGAACTGCTCGGTGCTGAGAATCTGCACAAGCGAATTCTTGAACTGGTTGTAGACCAATTCAACACGGTCATATTTTTTGTCTTGGAACTGCTGCATGACATCATCAGCCAAATTGGCTACGACATCGAACTGGGCATTGTCGAGGATGTCGTCGTATGAACCCACTACATTGTCGAACCTCTTGCCGAAATATTCGCTGCAACGCTTTCCTATTGTGATCATTGCAAGTCGTGCGGGTTGCTCGGCCGTGGCAATTGAGTGGTAATAATCAATCCGGGTCTGGGCCTGTTTGATGACATTGCTGTTGAATGCACCACAAAGACCCTTGTTGGATGTCACTACCACCAGCAGCACGTTTTCGAGACGACGAACCTCGTGGTAGGGAGTTTGTATGCCATCGCCCGTATCAATACCGGCAGCAATCTCTACCAACTGGTTGGCATAGGGGCGCATGCCGACAATGGCGTTCTGCGCACGACGGAACTTGGCCGCCGAAACCATCTTCATAGCCGAAGTGATTTGCTGCGTGGAACTGACCGATGCTATACGGGTTCTGACTTCTTTTAAGTTTGCCATACTCTACTATTTTGCATATTTCTCAGCCAAATCGAGGGCGACACTCTTGAGGGTGTCAAGGTCTTCATCGACAAGTTTGCCTTTGCGAAGATTCTCAAGAATCGCCGCGTGGTTCTGATGGAGGAAGAAGAGATATTCGCTTTCGAAATTGCGTACTTTGTCAGTAGGCACTTTCTGGAGCAAGCCCTTTGTGCCGCAATAAATAATGGCCACCTGATCTTCGACAGGCATGGGGCTGTATTGCGGTTGCTTGAGGATTTCGACGTTACGGGCACCCTTATCAAGCACTGCCTTGGTGGCTGCATCAAGGTCGGAACCGAATTTGGAGAAAGCCTCCAGTTCGCGGTACTGAGCTTGGTCGAGTTTCAGAGTACCGGCAATCTTCTTCATTGACTTAATCTGAGCTTTACCACCTACGCGCGATACAGAGATACCAACATTGATGGCCGGACGAATGCCTGAGTTGAAAAGATTGGTTTCAAGGAAAATCTGGCCATCGGTGATTGAAATAACATTGGTGGGGATATAGGCTGAAACGTCACCGGCCTGGGTTTCGATGATAGGCAGTGCGGTGAGAGAACCGCCACCCTTCACCTTGTCCTTGATGCAGGAAGGAAGGTCGTTCATCTGACGGGCTATCTCGTCGCTTTGGATAATGCGTGCGGCACGCTCCAATAAACGACTATGGAGATAGAACACATCGCCAGGATAAGCTTCACGTCCCGGCGGGCGTCGGAGCAACAATGAAACTTCACGATAAGCTACAGCCTGTTTACTAAGGTCGTCATAAATGACCAATGCATTGCGACCTGTATCGCGGAAATATTCACCGATGGCAGCTCCTGCAAAGGGGGCATAGAACTGCATGGCAGCAGGATCGGATGCTGTGGCGGCTACAACAATAGTATAATCCATAGCGCCCTTCTCCTCGAGATTCTTAACCATATTGGCGACAGTCGAACCTTTCTGTCCACAAGCCACATAGATACAATAAACGGGGTCGCCGGCATCGAAGAAACTCTTCTGATTGATAATTGTGTCGATAGCAATAGCCGTTTTGCCAGTCTGACGGTCACCAATGATAAGCTCACGCTGACCACGTCCGATCGGAATCATGGAGTCGATTGCCTTGATACCCGTCTGGAGAGGTTGTTCAACAGGCTGACGGAAAATAACGCCAGGAGCTTTGCGTTCTATGGGCATTTCAAAAAGTTCGCCTTCAATCGCGCCCTTGCCATCAATAGGCTCACCGATAGTGTTGATTACACGACCCACAAGGCCTTCACCCACACGGATTGATGCAATACGTTTGGTTCGCTTGACCGTGTCGCCTTCATTGATGGTGCTGGCCTCGGCCAACATCACCACACCGACATTGTCTTCCTCAAGGTTCTGAACGATACCTTGCTCTCCCGATGAGAATTCGACCAACTCGCCAGCCTGTGCATTGTTGAGGCCATAGATACGGGCAATGCCGTCACCTACGGTAAGGACAGTTCCCACCTCTTCCAACGCCACATCGAGATTGACATCGGCCAATTGTTTTTTCAGAATCGCCGATACTTCGGCAGGTTTAATTTCTGACATATATTCAATGTATTAGTTTATTTCTTACAATTTGCTTTCGTACACATTCTTGTCAAACTGCTGACGGAGCTTCACCAGTTTGGTGCTGAGACGGGCATCGTATATATTGTTGTCGTACTCGATAGCAAAACCTCCAATGATTTTGGGATCCGTCTTCGTTATCAGCTCCACTTCTTTGCCTGTATAACGAGCCACTGTCTTACTGACAATCTCAGTGATGGTGGTGTCAACCGCTGAAGCGGTGGTGAATTTGGACAATACAATATTATGATTGTCGCGGTACAGGTCAAGATACGACGCACTGATACCGTTCAGATTCACTGAACGGCTTTTCCGCACAACAAATTCAAGGAAAGCCATTGTCGTTTTGCAGACATATTGCGCAAAAATATCCTGCACAATGGCAATCTTTTTCGACATCTTAATCTCAGGATTATGGAAGACGACGTTGAACACCCTGTTCTCTGAACAAACAGCGTTCACCAGCCTCATATCTCGAGCCACTTGATCCTGCTCGCCCAACTCGTCGGCCAACATATAGAGTGCCTTCGCGTAATTTATATTGATTCTATAGTCTTGCACGGTAACAGTATTCTGATGATTGATTACAAAAAGTGAATAAGACTAATTGAGATGTGCGTTCTCCAGCTCACGCTCTATCAAGCTGTTGGCTTTCTGATGATCCGACAACTCAGCCTTCATCAGTTTCTCGGCAATCTCAATAGAAAGATTGGCAATCTGATTCTTCAAATCATGCATTGCTTTCAACTTCTCGTAATTGATACTTTGGCGCGCATTCTCAACAATGCGGTCAGCTTCTTCTGTGGCTTTGACACGGGCATCTTCAATAATTTTCTCACTGGTCAAGCGGGCATTCCGCAGCAACTCGTCACGTTGCACTTTGGCCTCTTTCAGCAAATCCTCGTTGTGGGCTGTAAGCTGAAGCATTTCCTCGCGAGCTTTCTCAGCAGCATTCAGCGAGTCAGCAATAGCCTTTTCACGTTTCTGCAGTGACTTGAGTAGCATGGGCCAACCCCATTTGCCAAGAATAAAAGCCAAGACCCCGAACGAAACGAGCATCCAGAAAAAAGTACCTATACCAGGATTAATTAACGGGTTATTCATTTATTACTATTTTAAAGATTCTGATTTAAGAGTGAATAAGAAGGGATGTTGATGCCAATCGCGCCAGCACCCCTTCTTTTTTGCGTCGGGACTACTTGAGGACAACCAACAAGCAGACAACAACTGCGAAGAAGGCAACACCTTCAACCAGTGCAGCGGCAATAATCATGGTAGAACGGATGTCGCCACCAGCTTCGGGCTGACGAGCCATACCTTCCATTGCACCTTGACCAATTTTACCAATGCCGAGACCAGCACCGATAGTTGCCAAACCAGCTCCAACGGCTGCTCCGAAATAACCCCAGGCCATTTGGGCAGCTACTTGTAATAAAATGAGTAATGACATAGTTGTGTTTTTTATGTGTTTTATTAATGTATTTATATGAATTACAATATTATAAACATATTCTCCAGCATTGGCATACAGCCTACTTTTGAACACGCAAAATTAGATAAAATATTTCACTTACACAAGTTTTTAACACTTTATTTCTTAATATTTTTTACAAACATCTGATTTGCAGTCATGTTTATGCCAGAAACTGATAGTCGTTACTTTCTGTTGCAAAAAAGTCCTTTACCACCCTCTTCTCAGAGTGGTAAACTGACAAGCATTGTAAAGATAAAACACTGAATCTTACTTTAAAACGCCACTGATTCTGTCAAGACACTCCTTCAAAACTTGACGTGGACACCCCAGATTGATTCTGAAACAACAATGGAAACTATTCCCTCCGAAGGTGGTTCCATCGTTCATTGCCACACGGGCGATATTGATAAACCGATCCCTCAACTCCTCATGCGACAAACCTGTGTCGCTGAAATCAAGCCAAGCAAGATAAGACGCCTCTGGGAGAATTGCTTTCACCATGGGCAGATTATCGACCAAATAGTCATGGAGGAAAGCCACATTCCCCTCAAGATAGTGCAACATCTGTTTCAGCCACTCCTCGCCCTTACTAAAGGCCGCCTCCGCTCCCACATAGGCAAAGATATTACCTCCCGCCACTTCATATCCATCTAAATAACCGAAAAATCTGTTGCGCAATGCATCATTGGGACAATAGCAAACCGAGCTTCCAAGTCCTGCCATATTGAACGTCTTACTGGGGGCAATAAATGTGATTGAAATGTCCTTTGCATGAGAACTCACTGTACTGAAACTCACATGCTTATGACCAAAAAGTGCCATATCGGCATGAATCTCATCCGATATCACATTAACATTGTTTCTGTAACAAATGTCGGCCAAACGTTTCAAAACCTCTTCGCCCCAGACCGTACCTCCCGGATTGTGCGGATTGCTGAGGATCATCCACCGGCACTGTCTCGCACGCCACTCTAAATCTTCGAAGTCAATGGCAAATCGGCCGTCCACAATCTTCAACGGACTGCACACCAACTGGCGATGTCCCCCTTGAGGCAAATTGAGGAAAGGCGGATAAACTGGTGTGGTAACCAACACCCCGTCACCTGGTTCAGTAAGCGCCTGCAACACAAAAGAAATACCCGAAACTATGCCTGGGATGAAGTGCAACTCTTCGCGTTTAGCACTGATACGATAATGATTTTTCAGCCATTCACTCACCGTCTGCCAATAGCTGTCGGGTGGGAAAACATAGCCTAACACTTCATGTTCACAACGATGCCGCAATGCACCCATTATAAAGTCCGGGGTACGGAAATCCATATCCGCCACCCACATAGGCGTAAGGTCTTCTCTCCCGAAGTAATGTTGCAAACCATCATGCTTCACACAATCAGTACCTTTTCGGGGAATGACTTCATCAAAATTATATTGTTTCACAAAAAGAGGATTAATACGTTGCACATATTCTTAACAACTCAAACGGGGCAAGTGGTCACCTTCATCCGCGTATTTTCTCCGACCCGTCAAGTAGGTCAATCGAATAATGCAGACCCACATTCTCGCGCCTTGCACGAGCCATCTTGATAATAAGATAAGCACAGGCAATCAAATTACGCAATTCGCTCAATTCCTCGGTCAACACGGAACGGTTGTACAAATCTTCGGTCTCGCGGAATATGAGATTGAGACGATCGAAAGCGCGTTGCAGCCGCAAATCGCTGCGAACAATACCCACATAATTCCACATCAACTCCTGCAACTCACGTTTAGTTTGAGTAATGAGAACCATTTCCTCATTGAGCACCATGCCTTCCGCGTTCCAATCGGGCACCTCGTGACAAATGCTACGTGTCTTCACACGCTCAATAGCACTCATGGCGGCATTGTGGGCATACACAACGGCCTCAAGCAACGAGTTGCTGGCCAGACGGTTGCCTCCATGCAAACCAGTACACGAACACTCTCCAGCGGCATAGAGGTGATGAATTGACGACTCACCGTTCTTATCCACCTTAATGCCCCCGCATTGATAGTGGGCTGCCGGGCGTATGGGAATCATATCCTTCGTGATATTAATACCTAACTCCAGACATTTGGCATAGATAGTGGGGAACCCCCTTATAAGCTCGTTCTTGTCTATGCTGCGGGCATCAAGATACAGATGTTCCACACCCGCAATCTTCATTTCATTATCGATAGCGCGTGCTACAATGTCACGCGGGGCAAGTGAGAGACGCTTGTCATACTTATGCATAAACTCATTGCCCTTGAAATCCTTCAGAATGGCTCCTGCCCCACGCATCGCCTCGGTAATCAAAAAGGCAGGCTTTTCGGCAGGGTTGTAAAGCGATGTAGGATGGAACTGCATGAATTCCAGATCGCTCAACACACCCCGAGCACGATGAACCATCGCTACACCATCTCCTGTCGAAACAATAGGTGTTGTCGTGGTAGTATACACATTGCCCATGCCGCCCGTGGCCAACAGGGTGACTTTTGCCAAATAGGTGTCAATCTGGTTTGTTTGGCAATCAAGGGCATAAACACCATAGCATTCTATATCGGGCGTATGCTTGGTCACCCGCAGTCCCAAATGGTGCTGGGTGATGATGTCGATAGCGAACTGATGCTCTTTCAGCTCAATGTTGGGGTGGTTGTGCACCGCTTCGAGCAAACCGCGTTCAATCTCGGCACCTGTGTTGTCTTTGTGGTGCAATATCCGGAACTCGGAATGGCCACCTTCGCGATGCAGGTCGAAACGGTCACCGCCACGGCTCTTGTCAAAATTGACACCATATTGCACCAACTCGCGAATACGGTCGGGAGCCTCGCGGATGGTCATTTCTACCACCTCGCGGTCGCAGATACCGTCCCCAGCCACAAGGGTGTCCTGTATATGTTTGTCAAAACTATCGCTGTCGTACATCACCGCGGCTATGCCTCCTTGGGCATAACGCGTAGAGCCTTCGGCAGCTTCACCTTTGCAAAGCACACACACCTTGCCGAAACTTGCCACCTTGAGTGCATAACTCAAGCCCGCAATACCCGACCCGATGACCAGGAAATCGACTTCGTATCTCATCGCTATTGCCTAAACAAAAGCCCAGATTAAATATTCTTGAGCATAGGGAGCAGATAAATGGCCGCCACTATCGCTGCCACAACTGCAAGAATAATGATGACAGTGAAAATACTTGTAGCGTATTTCCACATTTTATGTGACTCACGGAGAAACTCTACAATGGGGTAAATCTCCTGTGTGGATTTCACCTGATTGGCCATACGCAAAGCACGACGCATATACACCACAATAGGCACCAGGGCACCCGCCATTAAAATAAAAGCGAGACCCAACATCCCTAAGATGTTATCAATATAATACGGAGTGTTCTCATCAAGCACACTGCTTACATAAAGCATCACAATGCCTCCAATTGCTAAAAACAGCATACCAATGACTGCAAGGAATGAAAAAACATTCATTCGGTTGCCAACGCGGGTAACATACATCTTGCTATTTTTCAACAGCATAATTTCATTTTCTTCCATGATAGCATTTTATTATTGTTCATGCAAATATAACACATTTTTTTAATTTGTTAAGAAAAAACACCTTTTTTGCAATCTTTTTTTGACAACTGCCAAAACAGGGGCATCGACATCCATCGAATAATAATTGGTCATTCGACTTCAGTTCCAATCAGGGTTGAGCCTCGCTCCTTTCTCGCTTGTTCCACCTCATTTCTCCCTCACTGGAGGAATAAATGAGGAACAACGAGCTATGGAAGAACCAAGTTCGGTTTTTTCTAAAACCGTTAAACAACATATAGAAATATATGGATTAAACACTTGTATGCTACCGTTCGGAAAGGTTGGTGCCTGTCGTTTGACAATCGGTCTCTCACAATCTTTATAAATAGAGTTTTTTTTGTATTTTTGCAATTTGTTATGAAAGGATTTTTTTGTTGGATTAGTTGGCTGACGATATGGGCTGTCCTGGCTGCAGGGTGTGGTAAAGAACACTCTGACGGGCAGGTGGATTTGCGTCTGCGTGCCCGCATCGATCGCTTGAACAAGGGGGCATTCATGAACCGTTTTGACGACCCCCACCTTTCAATTAATTGCGCCTACCGGGCTGTGGATTTGCTGCGCGATTCGTTGCCAAACTATCACGACGGACTGATGAGGGCATACAACAATCTCGCCTTCGGCTACTATATGCTGGCTGAACATGATTCGGCAGCGGCTTATACTGACAGCGTAGTATGGGTAGCCGAACAGCCCACTGTTAACCGGCTTAGAACCTTAAGGCGCAATGCCGAGGTGGAGCGCGTCATAGCACAGTTAATACAGGTGCGCCTACTGCAACGCAGTTGCCGCATTGCAGACTCGTACCAACTGCTTTACGACATTAACCAGTCGAAAGTGTTGAAACGCCAACCTGACAATTATTTGTATTCCTTTGCACAAATGGAGTATTTTATCACCTCATTGACACTGAACTACCATTATCGAAACAGTGCTTTGGCATCGTCCTCGGGTACCACCCTTTCTGAAGATACCAAAGCGGCCATGCGACAGCTACTTTCCGAAGTGGAGACCGCCCGCCAAGGGCTGATGTGCGATTATGCCGAAGACATGTCGCTAAACTATGCTTTGGCTCACAGTTACTACCGTCTTGCAGCAACCTCACAAAGCGACCCTTCCCTGCTGGGTAAGGCCTACGACTATCTTGATGCCAACGCCAAGATGCTGGCCATTCCTGGACAAGGATGCATCTACCATCTGGCCAATGTGTTCCAACTCCAGGCGTTTATTGCCGCTGACACAAACATACAACGCGAGACCTATACGCAGAACGCCAGATGCCGGAAAAAACTGGCACAGCTGATGCATCATACTCAACGGATATATGCAACCGACACGTCGCTGGCTGCACCCGACTACGGGTTGAACATGTTCGACGTGTCGACCGAGCTGTTTTTTCAAACTGCTGACCCCTATCAGCACTTGGGTGCCGTGGTGGCAGCAGCTGAGTTCTGCCTGCAAGTGGGAGCCTACGACCAAGCATACAACTATTACTCAATGGCATTGGAAGACACCACTTGGCACGATGGAATGGCACCCAAATTCGAGTCAATGCTCTATGATGGGTTGATACGGATGGGCTACTCCACCTCTGCCGACGACAATGCCCGTTGGCATGCCCGCGAGATGGAACTGCTGGACTTGATAAACCACAACGAGAGTGCCGACCTTATGCTGCAGGATCGCCTCTTCCGGTCTGAGACTCGCAACCAGTACTATATTCAAACCATTGTAGTAGGGGCTGTATTCCTAATATTATTAAGTGTGCTGGTTGTACTGTTGCGACATCGTTCAAAGGTGCTGCGTCGAGAAAAGAGAGCATTGCAGCTGGCCAAACAACAGGACATTGAACGCATTGCAAACGTTGAGACATGTCTTTCGGTAATGCGACACGACATCAATCCGTTCCTTTCCTACCTCACCGGCAAAAACCTGAGTCCCGAAATGAGACAGGAGGTGTTGAACCAACTGTTGCGCACATTTGCCAACATCAAGAACTGGACCAATCTCTCCATTCCCAGTGGACTTCAGTTCCAAGACTCCGTATTCCCATTGGGCGAAGTGTTCGATAGTGTGTCCGCCTCATGTGTAAGGCTGCACCCTGATGTCGAACTCATCTTCTACCCTACCACACTCAATATCCAGGGTGACCGACAACTTACCGAAATTCTGATTCGCAATTTGGTCAACAACGCTCTCCAACACACCCAGCAGGGCAAAGTGACTGTTCTCGCCGAAGTATCGCAAACCGACAACCGTTTTGTCCATATCGAAGTTGACGATACAGGTACAGGCATGGACAGCGAGACTCTCGAGAACCTGTTCCGAGCCGACAAGAAGGTGCAGACAAGCAGCGACCCCGATGCCCCCCATGGTACAGGTTTCGGGTTGATATTATGTAAATATATTATTAAACGGCATGACGACAACACGCTCAGGGGATGTCGTATCTGGGCCGAAAGCGAACTCGGGAAAGGCAGCACCTTCCATTGTTTGCTGGCAGGAAGCGACAACGAGGGATGAACACCCTACCCGTGGCGTAAAAGCAACAATACAAACTGATATACTCACATATGGAGCCCATCAAAATCATCATTGTCGACGACGAGCCTATCATACGCAAGGCTCTCAAAAATGAACTGAACAACCAATCTGCAGCAATAGCCTGCGGCATGAACGACGACGGGGAAATAGAGTATCGCAAAGTGACGGTGCTGGACACTTTTGCCAACGGGTCGCAGTTGATGGCGGCACTCGACAGCCCCACAGCCCACGAAATGCCCGATTACCTGTTACTCGACATGGAGTTTCAGGGAGAACCCACCGGCGGCATATTCCTGGCAGACCGTGTTCACCGCAAATATCCCAACATAAAGATAGCCATTCTTTCCGGCCGCTTTGACAACCCCCTGCCTAACGAAGGCAACCGCCATGAACGTATGGTTGAGATAGCCCGTGTAGTATTCGAGTCGTTAGAACATGGTGCCTGCGCTTTTGTCAGCAAGAACGCTGCAGGGGGATTCTCTGTGGAGAACGTGTTAAGAGCCATAGAATCGCTCGAACGAGGGGAAAAGTACTATTTCAACTACCCTGTGATGCTGACTCTGAAAGAGGCTGCCGAGCTTTATTTAAAAAATGCCTCCGAACACCGCAACGATATTGTCATCAGCAATACCGAACGAAAACTACTGCTTCTCGAAGCGGCTGGATGTACCGCATCGGAGATCGCCACATCGCTCCAAGAAACCGACAAGAACATCCAAGAACACCAGAAAGACCTGTCAAAGAAACTGGACATCGTAAACAAGTCTGGAGCCCGGATTGCCAAAGCCCTACAATACGGACTTATCGATACCAAAGAGATAAAATTCTTGAAAAGGTGAACATACTTTTCCCATCCAAAAATGTAGAAAAACGTCTTCCAAGATAATAAAAAAACGCATGTTCCTAATCAATGCCTGAATAATTAATAGCCACAAATACAGATAGTCAAGACAAAAAATGAAAAAATATTTTGTCAATTGGGAAAAACTTCGTACTTTTGCAATCGCTTTTAAAGGGAAATAAGGTCGTTTGGCCGAGGGGCTAGGCACAGGTCTGCAAAACCTGCTACTCCGGTTCAAATCCGGAAGCGACCTCCAAAAGAAAAGAGACTCGAGGGCGAGTCTCTTTTATTATTTCGTGTGCTTGAAGCCCGGGATTTTTTCAATGATAATGTTAACCTGAGGCGAAACATTGAGTTTGTGAACAGCGACAAGTGCCACAACGGCAAAGATTGCCGTACGAATCAAGGCCTGAAGTATCACCACCGCTATGCCGTCACTGATACGCAGAATCAAGGGCGACAGCAACCATTCCCAAAGAGCATTGAGGGCAAACAATGCAAGGATCAGCATGATCACACCCAACTGCTTACGACAGAACAATGTCACCTTGAGCTTTACCCATAGCAAAAATAGCAAGGGGATAAAATAGACTAAATATGCTACAAGTGTGGCACAGGCAGAGCCTGTCACTCCCATCAGAGGAATAAACCATAGGTTCAACACGATTGCCGCAGCCGTAAGGAGGGATATGAAAAGAAATGAATAGGCAAAATGTTTCGAAAAATTGAGGATATTGGTAGCAATGCTGAGGGTGGAATTCAGAATGTTGGCCATGCCCAAAAAGAGCACCACACCCATACCTGACACATAATCTTTACCGTTGGGGATGAGAGCGAACAACGGTGTGAGGTTTATCCAGATGAAAAAGAGCAGCATGCAAGCCACCAACAACTGATGGAGCGACACTTGCTGCCCCAACCGATTCACCTCGTCCATATTGCCCACTGCCACAGCCTGTGAGATAACGGGGCTTGAGATGGCACCCAACGAACGATAGGGAATCTCTACTACATTGGCAATATAACAAGCTATCGTGTATATGCCTGCTGCCGCCAAACTCTCCTTGGCGATGAAGATAGAGTTAAACAACTTGATGTTGCCCGCCAACACTGTGGCGGTCATGAATAGTGTGTACACCCCTATTTCGCGAAAGAGAGTCTTGTCTATAAAATGCCAATCCGGTTTGAACGAAACCCGTCCGAGCGACAACAAATAGACAAAATTGACAATCATTGCCACCGCATACGACGAGCAAAACAAGATTACGAACAGGTCGAGATCTATCACCTTGAATCCATAGAGTAGATATGCGACCAAATTCAAAACTCTGATCAGCACTTCGCGCACAAATTTTGGCAAGGCGATATGTAGCAACACACTTGCGTTCGTCTCGAACACAGTCATATACAGAACGAAGAACGTCAAAGGCAACAGCAGATAGGCGAAATCAACCAACAGGGGAGCTTCCTCAGAATAATATGCCACAATATTATCCTTGAAAACAAAGAACAATACCGCCAAGACTGTGAATCCCAGCAATGGCAACAACAACGTCCAGCCAAAGAACCCATGGTCGCGCAGCTCGGGACAATTGGGCGTATGGAATCGTGGATAGAACCGAAGTATTGAGGCATTCGTACCCAACTGAGCCAAACCAGAAAAAAGCAAAGCGGCATCCACCATCACACGGGTAAGGCCAATCTCCTCCTGTGTCAGCAAATCGGTTACCACAAAGAAGGTGGTCACGGCTCCTATCAGGACACCCAAATAATTGGCCAAAGCCCCTTTAATGCTCTGCTTAGCTATTACACCCATATTTCTGAACAATCAGATACCTCTATCCCAGATTTGAGACTTGAAATAATTTGCAAAAATACTACATTTTTTTTGATATTTCAGTATTTCTCATTCTTTTTATTTATTAATTAGAAATTTCTTTGTATCTTTGCTTTTCAGTATTTTTGGCGCAAAGGGACACTATTGCTCCATATAATATTTGTATACAGATATTTACAATCACAGCAATATAGAAGATCAATAACAAAATTATTATAATAACATGAAAGTATATCAGACATCCGACATCCGCAACATCGCCCTCGTTGGCGGTGCCAAATCGGGCAAAACCACTATGGCTGAAGCCATGGCTTTCTGTGGCGGTCTTATCAACCGTCGCGGCAGCGTAGACAACAAGAACACCATCAGCGACTATCGCGAAATTGAGATTGACCGCAAATACAGCGTCGAGACCACCCTCATGTACACCGAATTCGGTGGCAAGAAAATCAACATCCTCGACGTTCCCGGTTTCGCCGACTATCAAGGCGAACTGGCTGCAGCTCTCAATGTGGTTGAAGCCGCCGTTGTCGTGGTCAACGCCCAGAGCGGTGTCGAAGTCGGCACTGAAGTGGCCTACCGCTACACCAATAAACTCGGCACTCCCATGATATTCGTCGTCAACCACCTCGATGCTGAGAAAGCCAACTTCGACGACAGCGTCAACCAACTGAAAGACTTCTTCGGTGGCAAATGCACTGTCCTCCAGTTCCCCGTCAACCAAGGCCTTGGCTTTAATCAGATTGTCGACATCGTTGCCAACAAACTACTCACCTTCAAGGACGGCAAGATGACTGCCAGCGATATCCCCTCCGAATTCGCCGACCGCGCTGAAGAGATGCGCATGGCTCTCGTTGAAGAAGCTGCTGCTGCCGACGACGAATTGATGGAAAAATATTTCGAGAACGGCGACCTCACCCCCGAGGAACTCAGCAAAGCCCTTCGCCTTGCCATTGACAAACGCGACCTCTTCCCCATTCTCTGCTCCAGTGCCAAAGAAAATATGGGTGTCGAACGTCTGCTCGAATTTGTCTGCCAAAATGTTCCCGCCCCCAACGAAGTGGCTGAATGCAAGAAGACCAAAGCCGGCAAAGAACTCAAATGCGACAATGCCAATCCCACCGTTGCTTTCGCTTTCAAGAGCGCCAAGGACAAGAACCTCGGTGAAATCACCTATCTCCGTATTTTCGATGGTGAATTGACCGAGAGCCAGGATGTTGTCAATGCCTGCAACCAGAGCAAGGAACGCGTCAGCCAAGTACTCGTCTGCAGTGGCAAAGACCGCCAAAAAGTCGAGAAAGCCTGCGCCGGAGATATCATTTGCACCATCAAACTGAAAGATGTCAAGATCAATCATACCCTCACCACCCCGAAAAACAGTGAAGACGCTGTTGAGGAAATTGTCTTCCCCACCCCCATCTACACTGTGGCCGTCAAAGCCGCCAACAGCAACGACGACGAAAAGGTCGGTGCCGCACTGAAGGATCTCGTCACCTACGACCGCAGTCTCACACTCGAGAACAGCCGCGAACTTCGTCAGGTCATCCTTGGCTGCCAAGGCGAACTGCACCTCAACACCGTCAAATGGTATTTCGAGAATCAGTACAAGTTAGCCGTCAACTTCACCGCTCCCAACATCCCCTACCGCGAAACTATTACCAAGAGTGCCGAGGCCATGTACCGCCACAAGAAACAGTCCGGTGGTAGCGGTCAGTTCGGTGAAGTCCACATGCTCATCGAGCCTTACTACGACGGCATGCCCAATCAGACCAAGTACCCCATCCGCGACACTCAGGAATACACTCTCGACTGGGGCGGTAAACTGATTTTCAACAACTGCATTGTCGGTGGTAGCATCGACGCACGTTTCATGCCCGCCATCCTCAAGGGTATCATGGAGAAGATGGAACAAGGTCCTCTGACCGGCTCCTATGCACGTGACATCGTTGTCAACATCTACGATGGTAAAATGCACCCCGTAGACTCCAATGAGACCGCTTTCAAAATTGCCGGCCGTACCGCTTTCCGCGAAGCCTTCAAACTGGCAGGTCCCAAGATTAAGGAGCCCATCTACGACGTCGCTGTCACCGTCCCGACCGAAAGCCAGGGAGGTGTGATGACCGACCTGCAGGGCCGCCGCGCTATCGTCATGGGCATGGATGCCGAAGGCAAGTACACCACCCTTAAAGCAAAAGCCCCGTTGGCCGAGATGAACCGTTACTGCACCGCTCTGAGCTCGCTCACCAGTGGCCGTGGCACCTTCACCATGACCTTCAGCAGCTACGAACTCGTCCCCACCGACGTACAACAGGCACTCCTCAAAGCTTACGAGGAAGCCGCCTCCGAGGAAGAGTAATCGAGTGCCCTTACTGGGCAATCAAGCTACAAAATATACCCCCAAGCCGGAAGTCCCTCTCTCGAGACTTCCGGCTTTTACTTTATATACTTCATATATACATGTATACATGAGACTCACCCAACCCAACAGCAACATCCATGCCTATCATATGGAAGATAAATTATCGGACATTTCTTGTGATTTCAAAAAAAAATGTATTTTTGCAGTGTTGACATATCATCGAATTAAAAACAATAGTCATTGGTTCACTGAATAATGCACAACAATCCTACTCCACGCCCGCATACTACGCACTATAATCTACGACACTTTCATCCACCATTAAGCAACGTTATTATACCAGTATAAATACAAATGGAAAAGTCTTTACACATCGGCTCCCTCATCCGCGAAGAGTTGCGCAGGCAAGATCATACCAATGCTTGGCTGGCTGAAAAAATAGGTATTACACCCCGTGCGCTGCAAAAGATTTTCAACAAACAGTCTATTGACACCCAACAACTCACCGTCATCTCTATCGCCCTCCAAACAGACTTTTTCAAATTTTTCTCCGATGCCCTTTTGGAACAATAGTCTCCAGCATTTCCCCGACCATCCTACCCACTCTCTTTAGACATCGCTGCGGGTGTTTTTTAGGGCAACATCCAAGACCCAAAAAACAAAAAACATCCTCCTTTTTTCCGACATTTTGCATCGAAAAAACACCGATCAATCCCCTTTTTATATTATCATTTTTACCATACCAAAAGGTATGTCTTCTCGTTATAGCCCGCACCATCCTGCCAAACCATATAGAAGATAACATTTATTATTGGCACACAAGAGGCATAATTCCCACCAAAGAGGTTCTAATCCACTCCGTTTACAATAATCACATATGCCCATTTTGGACATCTTATGGAAATAAAAAAAAGAGTACTTTTGCACCCGAAAAAAGAGCAATTATGCCCTTCAAAAAAAACGACTTCATTACTTCATTGTCTATTGAACTCCAACCTATCAGAAAAACGGTGACAAAAACATTTATTCCGATATTCCGAAAACAACAATATTAATCCAAAAAATTAAAGTAAAAAACGAAATGAAAGAAAAAAAGATGTATTGCACCCCCGCTATCGAGGTGCTGAATGCAAGAGTCGAAAAAGGTTTTGCTGGTAGTCCAGATAAACCCGATCCCGATCCCGTTAGCGGTTTCAACGCAGGTGGAGAGACTGGTTGGAGCACAGGTAACACTGACGATTGGTGGACTTGATTTTCAAACAGAAACCAACCTGACCGTTTATCAAAACTTTACAACTTAAATTATTCAATCGAAAAATGAGAAAAGTAATAAGCAAATCAACCATTATCCTTTTTGCCGCCGTCATGCTCATGACTGGTTGTAAAAACGAAAAAGAGCAAATCTTCAAGCTGGACATCCCCGAATTCACCGGTGAAGACAAAACCACTTTCGGTTCGGGCAATACCACCCTGTGGGCTCCTGGCGATCCTGTTCTGATCAACAGTAACACCTGCGCTGTCCAGACCAATGGCACAATCGCTGTAAACGAACCCGTTCCTCCTGTGAACGATATGTTCTACTCCCTCTATGCCGGTCGCGCTACCAATGGCACTTTCAACGGTGAAAACGGCTACACCCTCACCATGCCCAACAGCTACACCTACAATGCCAACGACCTTAAGGCCACGCTGCTTGGTATTTGCGAATATCAGGGTCCAAATGTCATCCACACTATTCGTTACGCCAACGTCTGCACCTTGTTGAAACTTGAGTTCGTTACTATCCCCGACCAAGTTGTCATCACTTCTGCCAACACCGCCATCAATGGTGATTTCAGCTATGTTTACAATGGCGAAGATTGGGTTGCCACCGCTCCCGCTCCCACCACTGCCAACAAGACCCTCACCATCAACAATCCCAGCTATGCTTCTGTCATGTATATTCCTCTGCCTGCTGGTAACCACCAGTTGACCATCGTCGGCAAGACCTTCACCAAGGCCATGGCTCGCGCTGTCAATATGCAGAAAGGTGTCTTCTATCCCATCAAGTGCGCTCACGCCTTCTCCGTATCCGCCAGCCGCAAGGTCTTCTTCTCTCCTGGTAACTTTGAATATAAAAACACCAGCACCTATTTTACTGACTGGGTTGCCGGCCCCGTCGGTGGCAACAACGGTAGAATGTATACCGAAGACGGTACCGTTTGCGCACGCTTCGCCCTCAACCAGTGGGATCGCAAACAAGCCAACAATAGAGATTTCAGAAATGTCACCGGCCTTTTCGGAACGGTACTTGCCACCTATGCTTGGCCTAAGACCGACGGCGCTTGGATTGACCTCTTCGGCTGGGGCACCGGCACCATTCCCGGTTACAACTATGCAACTGCAGTGGGTACCAGCGCTATCATCGCCTACGACGATTTCAACGATTGGGGTACTTTCTACGGTGACCGTCTGAATGCCAATTCCCACACTACTGGTTCCTGGTTCACCATGAACCAAGGTCAGTGGAGCTACCTCCTCAACCTCACCAACAATGCTATGCGTAGCGGCAAAAGCAGAATCGGTTCCGTCAATGGCGTTCCCGGTCTGATTATCGCTCCCGATGATTACAGCGGATCTCTCCCCGCCTCTATCACTTCCACCAACTGGGTCAACGACTACCAGAAACATGGTGTTGTCTTCCTGCCCAGCGGTGGTTGCATGGACTACCAGCCCGCTGAGAATTGGTCATGGGGCTTCATATCGAGCACTGCTGGTTACTGGACAAGCAACGAATACAACGACCGTCAGGCTTACTATGTGAAAATACCCGAAGGTGCATCTGGCAACCCCTCCATCCAATATGGAAAAGTCAACCAGTCTCTCACCAACAACGGTAACAAACCCGCCAAACTCTCTGTTCGCTTAGTTCAGTATGCCAACTAAACAAATGCTAATTAAACATTAAACCAATAGGAACAGTTTTGCCCCCCCTCATAATCAGGAGGGCAAACTGTTCTTTTTAAATCAATAAACATTTAATAACCAATAAAAAATCCAATAAAAAAACAAAAAAACAACATGGAAAAAGAGACATACAAGACCCCATGCATCAAAACCGTAGCCTTCCAAGTGGAGCAAGGCTTCAACGGCGGAGTCTACTTGAAAGCAGCCTCCGACACCTACGATGATAATCACAATGTCCTTCTTCGCGGAACCGAGGAAGTGACCAGTTCTGGCAACATCTTCAGAGGCAGTTCTTTCACCCCATATTCAAACTAAAATAAAACATCTGCCATGAAGAAAATATATACCATCCTTTCATTCTGTGCGGTTGCGGCACTCTTTGCCTCCTGCCAAAAAGACAACCTTACGGGCAGCACCTTCACCGCCACCATCGAGCAATGCAACGACTCTAAAACCAAAACCGCCCTCAACGGCAGTATCCTCAATTGGGTAGCCGGTGATCAAGTCGTTATCATGAACGACCGTGTGACCGCTTTCGGCATCTATTCCGCCCGTGAAGGAGGTTCCACCACCACCACCTTTATCCACCAGCCCAATTTAGGCATTGATATCAGCGACCCCGAAGCCAGTTGCTACGACGAATACTACTATCCCGAAAACGGCGACGACTTTTATTACATGGCCATCTATCCTGCCGACATTGTTGACATGAATGCTGGCGGTGCCCTTCTGCCAGCCACCCAAGTAACCACCGACGGCACCCTGCACGGTTTCCCCATGTTTGCCCAATCGCAAACACGTGACCTGCGTTTCAAGAACGTCTTTGGTCTGCTCAAAATCCATCTCTATAAACCCGAAACCTCTATCACCTCCATCTCCGTCACCGCCGACCGCGTGATCAACGGTCTCTTCGTCATGAATTACAATGTGGCATGGCCCGACAATGTTCCCGTCCTCATGTATGCCGAAGACGGTAGCGGTACCAACACCGTCACCCTCCAGTGCGGCACAGGCGACGGCATCTCCATCGATAACAACGGTGACGGTAAAGACTTCTACATCTATCTGCCTCCCGCCACTGACTATCACAACCTCACCATTAATATGATCAACAGCGAGGGCGGTTTCTGTTCACTGACATCCTCCGCAAGTGTAACTATTCCTATTATCCGTAGCCAATACACCACCATCGCGCTGGGCGACAATGACCTGAATTTCATTGAAATCGATGGACTCTTTTCTGTCGCTCCCGGCCAGTACGTCCAATTCTCCCCTGGCAACCTGCAATACAGTATCAGCAACAATACCTGGCGCTTCGCACCCTCCCAGATTGACATGATTGGCGAACTGAACTACAACTATTTCACTGGCACAACACCTACCACCGACTGGATAGACCTTTTCAGTTGGGGAGAAACCCAAGTGGCTTCCCTGACCCCGTCTACCACTGGATACTCGTCATTCTATGAATGGGGTAACAACATGTCAGGTGGATGGCGCACCCTGACCAACGATCAATGGAACTATCTTATGTTCCAACGTCCTGATGCTACCAATAAATTCGGTGGTGCCACCGTTGCTGGTGTAAAGGGGTTGATACTGCTTCCCGACAGTTGGTCTCTCCCTGCTGGTTGCACATTCACTCCAGGATTTAGCTACCCCAACTACTACAACACCAACATCTACAGTGCAACCGAAGCTGATGCCATGCAGTCTGCTGGAGCAGTATTCCTGCCTGCTGCCGGAGTTGTAGTACATGGAACAGAAACACACAATGGTCAAGTAGTTCCTGTATGGTATTATTCCCACACTATCCTCGATCTCGAAGAAGACTGGTTTGAAAGTACTGGATTCTTAGCAGGTTTAGGACATATGATATACGTAATCATCAGAGATGCAAACCTCTATTGGTCAAGTACCCCATACCAAGGTCAAGATGGATTAGTAGGTGATGCGAACGTATATCAAGCCTATGGCATGGCGTTCACGAATTTATCCGGCATAACAGAGGATGTAGAACACGGTGGTAGCGATATTTTTGGCTATCCCAACAATATCTGGGTTATCAACGAAGAGACAAACCGACATATTAACTTTAACGACATTTTTAACAACCCTACATTCACATATACTCCTGGCCAGTATATCTTCGATCTTCCTATACCCTCAGGATTAGCTACAGGTGCCGTACGCTTGGTGCATGACGTTACCCTCGGTTCCAGTAAATAAGACTTCGTAACCAACCGATATCTCTAATCAAACGGAAGTTCCCAAAAGGAGCTTCCGTTTGTTGTATCCACCATTTATAGAAGTCCGCTACACGATTTCTCTTGCATCTGTGCGTATTACAAGAAATTTATGTAAATTTGCATAGACATCAACAATAGCAGTAGTCACACAACACACTAATCATCAGGACAAAACACCTCACACTGGCAACACCCATTCCTCCGTCAGAAAAGCAAATAGGAAACCCTCAGGATACAACTATCAGAAAAAAACATGCCCCCATGTCACTTTTCGGCCACAAAATGGCTCTAACGTAGTTAAAGAAATGCAAAACACAGAAAGGCAAACACAAACCGACCTCCACGAACGGTACATGTCGCTGCATCGAACTCATTTCCGGCAGATAGAAAACTACTGCATCAAACACAGCAACAACCGCGAGGACGCCGAAGACTTGATGCAGGAAGTGTTTATCGCCGTGTGGGAAAACCTCAGCAGCATCCATGCCGACAGTTCTCCCCGCCAGATAAACCGATGGCTGCAGAAGGTCATGCGGACGGTGTTTGTACGCCACATACGGCAACGACGCATTCGTGGCAATGCTCCCCTCTCCGAGGCCGACCAGTTGGCAGACCCCGACACCGAAGTCCACAGCGGTCAGCTTTCGCGACACGACACCGAACTGATAAACGAACTGGTGGCTCATCTCCCTCCCGACGACCGGGAACTGCTGCAAGAACGCTTCGACGGCTATTCGAATATCGAAATCGCCCAACGCCACAACCTTAAAGAGAACACCCTCAACAAAAGAATGAGCCGCATAGTAGAGAAACTGAAAGAAATAGCTGAACAACTTAATGTGTAAATCAACTGACATATTAACACATTAACGAATTAATACATAAAGAAATGAACCTTGAAGAGAAAGACATAGAACTGATGCTCCAACAGCACACACGCCACTGTCTCGAGCAACGCATGCTCAAAGACATGGATGCACAGTATAGCAACTATCTGCGTCGCATCAACCGCCGCCACTACACCCTTGTGGCTTGTGTCGCCGTGTTGTTGCTTCCGGCTCTCTGGCTTGCCACACCGCAGGTTCAAGCCCAAGCCACCAGTCACGGCTCCTTGTCCTCCAACAACGAGGCCATCGCCACCGCAGACCTAATAATCCAAAACCTATGAAACGCCGCTGGATCATAACCCTGATTGTCATACCCCTTGCCGTAGGACTTGCGCTGGTACTCAAATACTGGCCTCGCACCCTCGACGACGGGGAATGCAGCGCCCTCTACCGCAGCTATCTCGGGCGCACAGGCATCCGCTCCACCTTCATCAAAGGGAAAAGCCTCAACGACACCCTCCGCATCGACCTCACCCTGCTCCAAGCCACCACAGCCGACGGATGGGCGCAGCTGCAAAAAGATTTCGACATCCCCGAACCCGACAGCACCACTGCTGCCCTGTTGCAGGAAGGCAACCCCGACATCATTCTCTCCCTCTTGAATGATGAATGCGGGAATGGCTCGGACGGATTAGCCCCTTCACAAGACAACGCATTCCTTCCCGTCGATATTGCCGTCGCCTCACGTGCGTTGCAATGTGTCAGCATCTTCCACGCCTGCACACGCGAACAATTCGACATTATTGTCGACAATCATATCGAACAACTTACATCAACCACCCAAACACGACCCAACGACCAATGAAAACAATAAACACCACCATACTTGCCATCGTCCTGTTCAGCCTTGCATCCAGCTGTACCTCCATCACCAACATGGCAACCGAAATATATTGGAACATGGACGACCCCGCCCCTGTCGACCCCGATGAAGCCATCGACACTCTCTGTATCATCAAATACATAATCGACAACGAACCTCGCCAGACTGTTATCCACAACCAGAGGGACATTGACATATTCCTCTATCAAATCCTCTCCAACGCCAAACAAAGCAGCGACATCTCCATGCAGACCAGTTGGTCGCGCGGGCAAACTTTCATCCAGTCATTCTCCGACAGCCCCGTTGTCACATTCAACTCGTCCGACATCAACAAAGTGAAAGAATGGGCCAAACGCATGTTGTTGAGCGGCTACAAAGTGGAAATCACCTACAACAAGAAAACCAAAGAATACCACTGTACCGCCCGCCCCAAAAACTAATCATATGAATTCGCTAACGTCTTAATTTGTTAATTCGATAGACAATTTCACATTCACACCTTCAAAAACGCCCACCATGAAAAGACAAAACATCATTCTCCTTGCCGTCCTGCTTATCTCCTGTGCAGCGCAAGCACAAATCCACTATTACCACACCCCTGCTCCATGGACAGGCGACAATATCTACCTCTTCACCGTCGGGTCGTACTACCAGCCCGCCCCTGCCTCCCTCAATGCAATCGACTACAAACAAGGCGTACCCCTCTCCCTCTCCTTCCGCTACGACGGCGAAGAAGCTCTCGGCACCCATTTCGTCATGGGGTTCCAAGCCGAATTGAACTGCAACCTCTACCACACCACCTACACCCTTGACGGCGATACCTATGTCTTCTATAGCTCAAAACCCTATTCTGGCAGATGGGTACACCACGACCAGCACGGCTGGAATCTACTCGTCGAAGTCCGCTATTTGGCAGGCTACTACATCGACGACAACTGGGAACTGCAACTCGGTGCCGGCATCTACTCAGGCCTGCTCTCAAACAGGAAAGACAACACCTACTGCACCATCAAAGCCACTGACGAGCCAACCCCATTCACCCATGATAAAGGCAAAACAGCTTTCGACTGGCGGTTAGGATTCAGTGGTTTGTTCAGTGTCAACTACTATTTCAACGACAACTTCTTTGCCACTGCCGCCGCCAAAGTACGCATCCCATTCAAGCAAGACAGCGAGATGCAAAACAACATCCCCAACTACGGCATGCTGGTAGGCGTGGGCTATAAATTCATCCGTTAACAGCATCCAATCAAACTCCTTTCAATTCTCAATTCTCAAAAAAGATGTCAAAACAATCCAAAATATTTATGCTGACGCTTGCCGTCCTCTCGCTGTCACTCCGTGGCATGCCACAGACCATCACCTTTGACCAACTACCCATAGGCAAGGGAGTTGTTAAAAACAGTGTACCCCGTTTCATCGGGTACGACGGGCAGAACCTGGTACTTCTCCAATACACAGGCCGTCTCAAGAGCCATCTCGAACTTGTACGTTACAACTCCTCCCTTCAGGAACAACAGCGCATTCCGCTCAACAAAGACAAAGGCCACACCTGTCATGGCGGCTACATCAACGGCAACTACATCGACCTGCTTCAATCCGTCAACACCGGCAACGGACTTCACGTCTATCGCGACCGTCGCAGCCTGCAGACCCTCCAAACCGTCGACACCTCACTTACCCTTGCCCGTTTCGCGGGCGAGAAAGACGACTTCTTTTCTTTCTCCACATCGGTATCGCCCAACGGGAAACTACTGGCCGGGGTCTCCATTTCCAAACGCATAGCCCAGGAACCCGAAATGAAAATAGGTCTCTACGACCACCAACTTGAGGAATACTGGACACAGACCATCGCCTGTGTCAATGCAAGCAATGTCTCTGTCACTGACCAAGGCGACATCATCCTCTATTCCCTCTACGACAAGGGGGAATGCAACTTCACCATTCTCGATGGCGAGAAAACCAAAAACATTAAATTCAAACTGCCCGACAGTGACCCCATCATCGAGCGCACCCTGCTACGCTATGGCAACGGCAACATTCTCATCGCCACCGCCGTCCAGCAAGAAAACCATCTCATCATGCCTGCCGGTTCCAACATCGACCGTGTCGACATCTATTGCTACAACATACAGAAGAAAAAACTCAGTGTCACCCGCCACCCCTTCACCCTTACAGAAGTGAACCGGCTCACCAACAGCCGGGAAGACAAAAAACAAAACCATAGCTGGGTACAATTCGGCAACATCTGCCAGACTCTCTCCGACAGCACCGGTGCCTATCTCATCCTCGACCAATTCTGGTCAACCTCGACAAACAACGTGATAACCGAAATCCATCGCATGGGCATGATGGTCTTGCGTGTCGACAGCAACGGCAATATTCTATGGTCAACCGCCAAACGTCTCTCCAACAACACCGCATGGAACAAAAGCGACTTTATTGCATACCGCTGGCTACCCACTCCCACCGGCATCATGCTCGCCTGGGTGGACCATTTGGACAACGCCACCCTCCCTATGGGCAAACCCGTCAAAGCCTTCACCCTATTCAAGCACCCCTCAGCCCTCAACGTATGGTCTCTCACCTCCGACGGCCACGAAGACCAAAGTTTCATCGAACTGAACCGACAAGTCTCCGCCGGTGCCGCCCACTGCCTCGACACCCTCGGCCAATACATAGTCCTGCTCACCAACGGCCGCAAAGACCAGCTTACAACAATCAAATTCTACTAAACCCCAACCGCCATCAATCCACACCCCACTATCAATTCCCCAAACAACCCATCATGAAAAAAATCCTTCTCATATTTTTAATTCTCGCTTTTCAATTCCCAATTCTCAACCCCTTCACTGCTGCCGCACAACCCCTCCGCAGCCAAGGTCCCCTTCCCGACGACCTCCGGCTCAGCATAAAACAACTATACGACAGCGACATCTGGCGTGCCGAACAATATGTAGGCAAACGGGTACGCAACAAACAGCAGATTCTCAATGCCTCCTACCACATCAACCGCCTTCTTGCCGGCGGACACATTGTCTACGGCGACCCTCTCAGCACACTCGCCTCACGCATTGCCGACACCCTGCTCAAAGACTATCCCATCCTCCGTTCCGAACTGCGTTTCTACACCGTCACCACCCCCGACGTCAACGCCTTCACCACCCCGCAAGGCATGATATTCATCAACACGGGACTCATGGCACAACTCGAAAACGAAGCCCAGCTGGCTTTCATCATTGCCCACGAGATTATCCACTACTACCGTGCCCACGGCATGGAAACTTTGACAGGCACCCGCAATAAAAACAAAGCCAAAGACCTTGACGACGTTGCCGAACTCAATGCCGGAAGCCTGCCCATCCATGCCCGCAGCCGCGAAATGGAATTTGAGGCCGACTCACTCGGCATAGCCCTTTTCTATGCCGCCAGCCCCTATTGGAAAGGCGTTACCGAGAGCGTGTTTGACATTCTACAATACAGCGACCTCCCTTTCGACGACCTTCCCTTCGACACCACCTTTTTCAACACCCCATACTACCGTCTCCGTGGCTGCTGGCTCGACTCCACTGCCGACATCACCACCCGCGACAACTACGACGACTCTCAACTCACCCACCCCAACATCGTCTCCCGTCGCCAACGCTCCGAACATGCCTTGGCCCACCTTCCGCAAGGAGTCAAATACCTCATGTCAACCCCCGACCAATTTGCCCAACTGCGCCACACCGCACGCATGGAATGCATTCGCCAGGATTTGCTGCACGGTCACTTCGCCCGTGCATTCTACAACAGCTGGATTCTCCTCCGCACCTCGCCCAACGACGAACCACTGAACCTCTACACCGCCCAGGCGCTCTACAGTATCGCCGTAGCCAAATGCAACGAACAGGAATACACCGTAGCCGACGATTACCTTCGTGTCGAAGGAGAAAGCCAGCAAGTACACTATGCCCTCCACACCATGACAGCCGAGCAAACCACCCTCGCCGCCCTCCACAAAGTATGGGAAAGCCACATGAAATACCCCGACAACCAACACCTCAACGCTATGGCCTTACACCTCATCGACCTTCTCCGTAACCCCCTCGGCAAATCTGCAACCGACTTCCTCCTCACCGTAAACACCGACACCCTCGACTCCGACAAGACCAAAGAACTGCAAGACACATCAACATCCAAACTAACCAAATACGAACGCATCAGACAAAAACGGCGGCAGCAAACCCTGCGCAACACCTCATCCTATGCACTCACCGATCTCACCATGGCCGACAGCACCCTCGTCCACATCCTCCGAAACCGGCTCACCACCTCCACACAGAACAACGACACCGGCAAAAGCGACACCGTCACCCCAACCCAATCGAAAACAATCCTCTTCAACCCCACCTATTGGGTGGTTGACGGCCATGACAACCTTGTCACCGACCGAAGCATACGGCATGAGGAATGGCTTACCGGCCACATCACAAACACTATTGAACACCTCGGAGGCAGCACCGTGGACTTCTCCGACCAAGGGATGCACAACATGACCACCGCTGAACAATACAACGACTTCCTCACCATTTGCGAATGGACAAATGAATTCTGGCTCACCAAAGGGCGTTTCGAACACCACCGCATCATGCAGCCAGCCATGGACAGCCTCTTAATGCGCCACAACGCCCGCACACTCACCATGACCGCCATACTCAATGTCGAAGGGCAGAAAAAAGGCAACATTGCAGCCTACTCGCTTCTATTGCCCTTCCTCCCCGTGGTAGTCTCGTCGTCCCTCACTGGACTTGAGAACACCACCATGGTGTCGCTCGTGGTAGACGCCCACAAAGGCACCATGCTGACCCGCCAAGCCCGGCTATACAAAGTGGCCGACCATCCCGCCTTAATCGACGCCATGCTATACGACACCTATGTCCGTACCTTCCATCCCTCCAAACGGGAACCCATAGGTTTTCTGGGGCGACGTCTCGGCTTGGCAGCAGGTGCCAACTTCGGCATGAGTGGCTACCAACCCACAAAGAAAGGCACCTATATGGCCGTCACCCCATGGGCCTCGGTCGAGTTTGTGGTGGGACGCCGCACCTCGCTCGCCCTTACAGCCCGCCACCATGGCGCCTACAGCGACATCACCCACACCTACCGCGTCCCACGCGAAGTCCACGGCAGCTACTACTTGGTAGACTCTTTGGCCCCCGGGTCGCGCAACATGCTCACCATCGGCTTCGAACTGAGACGATACAAAAACTCCGATTTCGCTCCGCTGGGGCCTTATATTGACTTCGGGGCTCATATGGTTCGTTTCACCACTCCCGACGGCAAAGAAAGCGGCAACACTTTCGGCCTGCATCTGGGCTTGGGCCGCAACTACATCTTTGCCGGACGCCTGTTGCTGAACTATCAGATAGGCTATGCCTACACCTACGGCATACACAAAGTGATGGGTTTTGCAGAAGACACCATGCCTTACCTGCACTATTCCGACGCCATCCTGTCCAACATCCTGACCATCAAAGTGGGCGTTGGTTTCATTCCCTTCTAATCAAGACAAAAGGGAATAATCCAAACGAACCTTGTCCCTAAGGTTTTTATTATCTCGGCTTTTCAATGATTGTTCTTCGGTTGTTCCATGCTCAAACACCATTGCCCCCCCCTTCGGTCATCCTCCCCAACCTGCACCCAAGCCCCTTCTGCACTGCCCTTGGCCCGCTCTTTCTTCCACCCTACGACCTCAGTTCTTCCTCATTTATCCTTTTGAAATGGGAGAACGATGGGAGAACGATGGGAGAACTGAGGACTAAGGAGCGAAGGAAGAGCGACCGAACCTACATCGACCATCAAGACGGAAAACAGGATAAAACGGTTATCATCAGCCTCACCACTTCATATGTCACTATTTTGCCTTTGAACGGCCTCCACTGGAGGACTGCTTATCCTGATGACCGGTTCGGGTTGAACAACCGAAGAACACCCCTTCAAAGAACAAAGAATTTCCGGCCGAAGCAAATGGGCAATAAAAAGAACCATGGATTCCAGAATCCGGAATCCATGATTCAATATGAGGTATGTGCGGCAATCAGCCGACGCTTTCTTTCAGTTTCTCAGCGTTTTCAGCCAACTGAAGGGCATCGATGAGGTCTTCAATGTCACCGTCCATGAAAGCGGGAAGATTGTACATGGTGTATCCGATGCGGTGGTCGGTGACACGGCTTTGGGGGTAATTATAGGTACGCACTTTCTCACTGCGGTCGCCAGTTGCCACCATGGTTTTACGCTTGGTGGAGAGTTCTTCCATGTACTTGTTGTATTCGCGCTCGTAAAGACGGGTGCGGAGAATGGCGATAGCCTTCTCCATGTTTTTGATCTGCGATTTCTGATCCTGCATCGAAACAACAATGCCCGTGGGGATGTGGGTGAGGCGGACAGCGGAATAGGTGGTGTTGACGCACTGACCGCCGGGGCCTGACGCGCAGAAGGTCTCTTTCTTGACATCGGACATGTTGAGCTCGACATCGAACTCCTCAGCCTCGGGCAAGACAACGACACCGGCAGCAGAGGTGTGGACACGCCCTTGGGTTTCCGTAGCGGGGACGCGCTGCACACGATGGACTCCGCTTTCGTATTTCAACATGCCGTAGACCTTTTCGCCCGTGACATTGAAAGTAATGTCTTTGTAGCCGCCGGCAGTGCCTTCGTTGAAACTGACGACTTCTATTTTCCAGTGTTTTTTCTCACAATAACGGCTGTACATGCGGAAAAGGTCACCGGCAAAGATACAGGCTTCATCGCCACCTGTGCCGCCACGGATTTCGACAACAGCATTCTTGCTGTCGGTTGGGTCTTCCGGAATGAGAAGAATGCGAATGTCTTCTTCCATTTTATCGCGACGTTCGGTACACTCGGCCAGTTCGAGTTTTGCCATCTCGCGCAGTTCATCGTCTTTCTCGGTGCTGAGTAGCTCACGACATTCGGCGATGGTGTCGAGGAGCGATTTATAGTCGTGGTAGGCCTTGACAACGGGCTGAAGATCCTTATAGTCTTTGCTGAGCTTGACGTAGCGCTTCATGTCGGATGTGACCTGGGGGTCGTTCATCTGCTGCTCAATCTCCTGGTAACGGGCATAAATGGCTTCGAGTTTATCTATCATATTGGATTCGTTATTCGTTAATTCCTTAATTCGTGAATTGATTTAGACATTAACACGGCAACACATTCTTCAATGGGTTGGCGTAAATGCTGAGGAGTGTTTGGCGGTATTCGGGGCCAAGGGGGTAGCGGAGGCAGGCTTGTTCGATGTAGTGGTTGAATTGTTCGGCCTGTGGGAAGTCGGCAATGGTGTCACTCTGCAACAGACGCGCAGCCATCTGGTTGGTGTCGAACATCTTGTAGGCTTGGTTTATGCGGCTGTCGACAAGGGCAGCCACTTGGTCGGGATGGCCTTGGGTGGACTGCAGTTCGGAGAGGGTAAGCGGTGGACAGACGGCAAGGTGGACATCTCCTTTGTATTCGGTGATACCGCTGACGATGCTTTGGCTGTCTTCGCCCGGGGCTTTCTGGTAAGGGCCTCGGCTACGGAGACAGAGTTCGCGGGCTTTGAGGGGTGCACAGGGCTCCCATTGGTAGGAGATGCTCAGTGGGACGATGTTCATGTCGGCAAGGGCATGGACAGGGTCGCTGCCCGTAGCGGCAATCATCTTGATGAGGGCGGGGTCGGTATGGTCTATGCCGTCCTTGGTGCGCCCGTTACGCTGGGCAATCCAAACGCTCTGCCCCTTAAGGGTTACCAGGCTCCGTAAAAGGGTGGAGAGTTGCATGAGATTGCTGTAGTAAGCTTTGAGTCCACCGGTACGGGGGATGGCAATCATTTTGTTGACTTTGGCCATCTGAGCCATGAGAGGCATCTCGAAAAGATTGGAGCCAATGACGATGTGGGTGGTGTCGTGACCAAGGGACAAGAGCTGGTACTGCAGCAGGAGGCTGTCGACCACAATGTCGCGATGGTTGGAAATGAAAAGTGCCGGGCGACCGTCGAGATATTCCTGTCCGGAACAGGTGAAAGAGCCGATGGTTTGCCGGATTACGAACTGGGTGGCGCGATACATGGCATCGGACTGGAATGCATGTATGCCATCGTAGGCCAAGAAACGTTGCTTGATGGCCTCGGCAGATAGTTCAGGAAAGAGTTTCAAGGCCAAAGGATGGTCTGAAAGAGTATCCATTATGGCTTTAAACTCTTGTGGCTGACAACTGTAGGTTTCTTCACTCAATTCCATAATAGTTTACAAAATTACAAAAAATATTTGATTCATTGAACTTTTTGTAGTGAGCTACACTCGGCTGGGCATGTTTTGTCAAACGGAGATGGACAAATGTTAAATAAGTTTTAACCAAGTAATAACGCATATTTTTTATTTATGTATGATTTTTTGTGTATATTTGCACCATGAATTTGAGAGCCACAACATTGCTCATCGTTCTGATTTTATGTTCATTACCATCTTTTTCGCAAGACCCGAAGAATGATGGTGATTTTAATTATACCCATATTGTGGGCATGTTGGACAGCAATTTGGGAGGTTCCTCATCACTTCTTTTCTATAACAACGAGCTATGGACGAGCAACGACCACGGGCTGTTGAGGCTGTTCAGCCTTGACACTTTGTCGGGCAAGACAAAGGACAGTCTGCAGTGCGGTTTGAAGTTCAAGGATATGGAGGAGGTGACACAGGATGATGAGTATTTCTATTTTGGCGATTTTGGAAATAACGGTTCCCGGTTACGGGAAGATTTGCGCATATACAGGGTGTCGAAAGGATTGATGAATCAGGGTGTGTGCCAAGCGGATACGATTTTTTTCACTTATTACGGATATGACCCTTCAGGCGAAGGGAGCAGGGGTATCCCTACGACTGATTTTGACTGCGAATCGATGGTGGCAATAGGGGACAGCATATATCTGTTCAGCAAGCAGTGGAGTTCATTGCAGACAGTTTGTTATTCGCTACCGAAAGAGCCTGGCACATATGTAGCCATGCCCCAGTTTAGACTGAATGTGAATGGACTGGTGACAGGAGCCTGTTACTACTCTTCACCATCACCGACAGAAAAAAAACGTTGCGTACTGGCATTATGTGGCTATAGTATGCTTGTCCAGCCATTCATTTATCTCGTCTATGATTTCTATGACACCGATTTCACCCATGGCAAATATGAGAAAGTAATATACTCCTCTGATTTAGGATGGCAGACCGAAGCCATTGCCACAATCGATGGCATGCACTTTTGGGTGACAAACGAGAACTTTTCCCGCATGGGTGTGTCTAATTCAGCCCATCTTCTTTCAATAGACCTCTCCCGTTATCTCCAGAACTATCTGGACCACAGAGGTGGCAGGAATTCCATTGAGGAGGGAGAATTGCTGTGGCCTACACTGGCTCCGAATCCTACCGATGGAATGTTGGAGTTGTTTCCATCGAACAACGAGGATATGGCCAAGATGAAAGTGGAGGTTTGGGACTCTCAGGGACATCCACTGACAGATGTGGTAAAAGGGACATGCATTGACCTTAAAAACCATGCCGAGGGAGTATACTTAGTACGCATGACCACCCCAAAAGGCGAAGTGGCAACCCGTAAAATCCTGAGAGTCGCCAAAGGACGTTAATCTTTTGAATGTGTAGATTCGTTAATCTGACTAACACGTTAACACATTCACACATTTACACATCCATTATTCCACCATTGCCAGCTGAGTTCAGCTTGGGTATGCAACATGGCGAGTCCGTCGAAGACTTGCGCACCAACTTCTGCTGCCATTATCAGGAAAGCTGTGGGAGCAGGATTATAGACAAGGTCGTAGCAGAGATGACGCGGACTTAATGCTTGCGGGTACGGCCACGGATTCTGACCAATGTTGGGAAACATCCCCACTGGAGTGGTGTTGACGATGAGGAGATGTGTTTTTGACAATTGTTCAGCTTGCTGATAAGAGACCGCACCCAGATGACAAGAAGGATACCGAGAGACCAGGGTGTAGGCTATACCTAACTGGCTTAGGGAATAGCCGACAGCCCTTGAAGCTCCTCCTGTACCCAACACAAGGGCATGAGTATGAGCCGGACTAAGCAATGGGGAAAGGGTCTTGGCAAAAGCAGGAGCATCGGTGTTGTGGCCTATCAGCATCCCATCACGGCACTCTACACAATTGACCGCCCCAATAGCCGAGGCTTCGGGGTCGAGTTGATCCATGCTGCCAACCACCTGCTCCTTGAAAGGGATGGTGACATTGAATCCTTCGATGCTATTTGCGACAGCCCACTGTCTTAGGTTCTCCACACTATCCATCTCATAAAGACGGTACTCGGCATCATGGATTCCCTGCCGGGTAAATTTCTCGGCGAACCATTTTGGCGACCATGAGTGCGAAAGGCTTTTCCCTATCAATCCGTATTTTTTCATGATGCAAAGATACAAAATATTTTTTGAATTCGTTAATGTGTCAATTCATTAACTGGTTTACACGTCGACACATTCACACATTTACAGACTCATTAACACGTTCATTAAGCGGTATGGAAGTTTGGCGGAATATCTTTTTCGTCGGAATGAATTATTATTCGTATCTTTGCAATTTCAAGTAAAAAACACTTATGAAGGGACTATTTCGTGTTATTCTGCTAATTATCAATCTGCTTTTTGCGGGTGCACTTATTGTTTCCACACTGGCGGGAGTGATAGAACCCAGCCGAATGGTGATTGTTTCCATTCTCAGCTATGGATATGTGGTGTTCCTGCTGGCGAATGTGGTGTTTATTATCATCTGGCTATGCCTTGCGCGATGGGAGTTTCTCATCTCAGTGGCAGCCATCGTTGCACGACTCTCGTTTATTCCTTTGTTTTTTCAGATCGGAGGGACACTCGAAGCCGCTACAAACGACAATACGCTACGGTTGATGACTTTCAACGTCCATAGTTTCAAAGGTCAGGATAACGACACCTTGTTGACTGCCGACTCGGGTGCTGTTCTGTTCCTGAAAATGGTAGATGAGGAGCAACCGGACGTGATTTGCCTGCAGGAGTATTCAGCAATACGTAAGCTGAAGGTAAAGGTTTCCCTGTTGGAGAGAGGCTATGCACACAGTTTCGGTGCCCACGGGCCGGAGAAGCCTTCACAATGCACACTCTTTTCGCGATACCCCATTGTAAAGGGTGAGGAAATCGACGGGAAATCGAAGTTTTACGTTGACGTAGATAAGGATGGCAAGATGGTAAGAATATGCTGTGTGCATTTAGATTCTTATCAATTAAACTCGGACGATTACGAAAGCTTAGAACGCCTTTCCCATGTCCAGACAGACAGTTCTACCCACAAACTGCTGCATAAGTTCACCGAAACTGCTCAACAACACGAACAAGAATGGAACGAGGAGCTCCTCCCGTTGATTGAGTCAACAAAGATTCCCTTTGTGATTGCCGGAGACTTCAACGACACACCCGCATCATATATCTATCAGCAAGCCTCCAAACTGCTCTCTGATACTTTTGTGGAGCAAGGACGCGGTTTCGGCACCACCTACCATGGTCTTTTCCCCGCTTTCCGTATCGACTATATCCTCCACAGCAACGACTTGGAGGCTTTGTCGTACAAACGGATCTCTACCCCTATCTCCGACCACTTCCCTATCGTGGCAACAATGTTGATTCATTAAATGTTGATATGTTTTATGTTGATATGTTTAACGACCCGCATCATATCAACGGATAACAGACTAATGGATTGACACATTAACGAATTAACACATTAAAAAAAATGACCCAGAAGGAACGATATGAACGATTGATTGCCTATTTCGAAAAGGCACAGCCTACGGCGCAGACCGAATTGCACTATGACGATCCGTTCCAGCTGCTGGTAGCCGTAATCCTTTCGGCTCAGTGCACCGACAAACGGGTGAACATGACCACTCCCGCGCTCTTTGCCGCCTACCCCGACGCTCCCTCCATGGCAAAAGCTTCACCCGAAGACATATTCCTTTACATCCGCTCCATATCCTATCCCCACAACAAAAGCAAACATCTTGTGGGCATGGCTCAGAAACTGATGGAAAACTTTGGTGGTGAAGTCCCCAGCGATGTCGACGAACTCCAAACGCTTCCCGGTGTGGGTCGCAAGACTGCCAATGTCATCGCATCTGTGGTTTTCAATCTGCCTGCCCTGGCCGTCGACACCCATGTGTTCCGTGTAGCCAACCGCATAGGTCTTACCCGAAACAGCAAGAATCCGCTACAGACCGAACGTGAATTAGTGAAACATATTCCCGAAGAAAAAATCCCCATTGCCCACCACTGGCTCATACTCCATGGCCGCTACGTGTGCCAAGCCCGCAAGCCCCACTGTACTGAATGCGGACTAACAGAAATATGCCAATTCTTCAAATCAAATGCGTTAATGTGCAAACGGGTAAATCAGACTAACGAATTGACACATTAACGAATTAACACATTCGAAAAAATCATGTTGACCCAACCCCTTTTCCTTATAGGCCTGACAGCGATAGCCATCCCCGTTATCATTCACCTGCTACAGCTACGGCGCTACCGCAAAGTCTATTTCAGCAATGTCGACATGCTCCAAGAACTGGAGAGCGAAAACCGCAGGCAACGAAACCTCCGTCAACTGCTCATTCTTGCTGCCCGCATCCTGACCATTCTTTTCATCGTTCTTGCTTTCTGCCAACCCGTCATACCCCACAAATCATCACGCCTTCAATCCGGGAGCACCGTAGTAAGCGTCTACATCGACAACTCATACAGCATGGAATGTGGAGGATTGAACGGTAGCCTGATGGAAACCGCCAAGCAGAAAGCCCGTGAGATTGCCGCCGCCTACGACCCCTCCATCCAGTTCCAACTCCTCACCAACAATGCCCATGGCAGTCAGTTCCATTGGCTCAGCCGCGAAGACTTTCTCAATGCCCTTGACGAAATACAAGCCGGTGCCGTCACCACTCCCCTGTCTTCTATTGCTTTGCGCCAAAACCAGTTCCTCCGTTCCTCTTCTGCTGCCAACCGCCATGCCTACCTTATCAGTGACTTCCAACGTTCCACAGCCAGTCTTGACGACTTCCCTGCCGATACCGCTATCCTCACCACCTTCATCCCCCTCGGTGGCAGTTCGCTCTCGAACATCTATCTCGACACCCTCATTTTCAACAGCCCTGCATACTTCCCCGGCGCCACGGTAAAAGTTGAAGTACGTGTCCGCAACGGGGGGGACAAAGCTGTTGAAAAACAACCTCTGCGCCTCTATGTCGGCAACAGCCAGCGGGCAGTCACCTCTGTCGATATCGCTCCCAACAGCTCCGCCACAGCAACGCTTACCTTCACCATCCAGGACGACAGCCTGCTGCTTGGCCATGTCGAAACCACCGACTATCCCGTCATCTTCGACGACCGGCTCTACTTTGCCCTACCCGTCTCCTCACGCATCCCCCTTCTTGTCGTAAGCGGGAAAAGCGAAAACCCATTCATACATAAACTTTTTGCCAGTGACTCCCTCACCCGCTATCGGCAAGAATCCTACAACAGCTTAGATTACACACACATCTCTGAAAGCCAATTCATCATTCTCGACCAACTCCATTCTATTCCGTCCGGTCTGGCTCAAACCCTTTCCCAGTTCATCACCGACGGTGGCACCCTGCTCGTCATTCCGCCAGTCGATGCCGAGACCAACTCCTACAATCAATTCCTTTCCATGCTTCGTGCACCCCAGTTAAACGCATGGCAATCCCGACCCACTCGCGCCCATAGCCTGCAATACGAACACAATCTCTACCGCGGTGTATTCAACAACCGTAACGAAGATATGGAAATGCCCAACACCCAAGGCCACTACATCCTGCAGCAATCCTCAGGCACCGTCGCCCACCAAGTCATCGGTCTCAACGACGGCAACTCTCTCCTCAGCGAGACCCCTCTCGGCCAAGGCCGCCTGTACCTCTTCGCCACACCCTTGCTCACCGATTTCACCGACTTCGTACACCAAGCCCTCTTCGTACCCACAATCTACAATATGGCACTCTTCAGCTATCCCCAACCGCAACCCTACTATCTTCTCTCCGCCACCGACCCCATTCCGCTCAGCACCCAGCTTCCCTCCTCGCAGCCGCGCCGCATAACCAACATTGAACCTTCCGACCCCGCTGTAGAGTACATCCCCGACATCCGCCACATCGGTTCTCACAACTGCCTGATTCCCCATGGCGAAATCACCTTTGCCGGCAACTATCTCCTCTCCCCGTCGCCTTACGAAGGACTCGCTTTCAACTATAGCCGTCAAGAATCCGACCTCACATGCCTCACTCCGGGCGATATCAAACAACATATTGCCGATGCCCAACTCACCCATTGCAGCGTCACCGCCTCGGCCTCCAAATCCATGACTGACTACATCCGCACCCGCAACCAAGGCACCCCCCTGTGGCGTTGGTGCATCCTCCTCGCTCTTCTCGCACTCCTTGCCGAGACACTCCTCATCCGCATCCCTTTCCGTAAAAACAAATCCTAATCCCATCCAGCATGTTAACCATCAACAATATCTCCAAGACATTCGGCACTTTCTGCGCCCTCAACGGAATCAACCTCCATGTCCGGAAAGGCACTGTCTTCGGGCTCTTAGGCCCCAATGGCGCCGGAAAAACCACCCTCATCCGCATCATCAACCACATCATTGCCCCCGACAGCGGCACCATCCTCTTCAACGGCCACTCCATGACCCATTCCGACGTCATGCAGATAGGCTACCTGCCCGAAGAACGCGGCCTTTATAAGAAAATGCGCGTAGGCGAACAAGCCGTCTATCTGGCACGGCTCAAAGGACTCGACAAATACACCGCCGAACAGCGGCTGCACCAATGGTTCGACCGCCTCGAGATCGACTCCTGGTGGAACCGCCGTGTCGAAGAGCTCTCAAAAGGCATGCAGCAGAAAGTTCAATTTGTCGTCACCGTCCTCCACAATCCCTGTCTCCTTATTCTCGACGAACCTTTCAGCGGCTTCGACCCTGTCAACGCCGACCTCCTCAAGCACGAAATCCTCCGCCTTAAGGAGCAGGGTGCTACCATCATCTTCTCCACCCACAACATGCCCTCAGCCGAAGAACTCTGCGACGACATAGCCCTTATCAATCATGCCCATGTGGTGCTCAGCGGTTCCCTCGCCGACATCAAAGCCCGCCACCAAGGCGCACCCCTCGACCGTATCTTCATCGACACCGTGCAGAATACCTCCGTCAGCAACAACCAATAGCGACTTTCCGCCTATTGAAACTTCATAGTTCTTAACCTATAATTCCTAATTCATGAACAAAATCCTCCTCGTCATACAGCGCGAATACCTCACCCGCGTCAAGAAACCCTCCTTCTGGATTCTCACCATTGTGGTTCCCATCCTTTTAGCCGGAGTTTATGCCATCCCCATCATCTTGGCCGCCCGTCCTCTTGAGCATGCCCAAGTGCTCGTGGTCGACGACACTGGCCTCTTTCAAGGGCAATTCCGCTCGGGTCGCGACATCACTTATCACGAGGCCGGCAGCATCGACTACGCCCGTCGGCAACTGCAGCAACACGACAGCATCGATGCCATTATTTACATCCCCGCCCGCGAAACCACCCTGCCACGCGACGCTTACCTCTTCTACCGCTCCGACACCCCATCCCTCACCGTCCAGACCGATGCGCAAAACCAGCTTCAGGAAATACTGCGCAACCGTATCCTGCTCGACGTCCACGGCCTCACCCCCGAAGACTACACCCTCCTCACCTCCACCCATATCAAACTGCGCACCCAGGACATCGAGACTGGCCGCGACGGTTTCCTCCAAGTCAAAATTGTGGTCGGCGTACTCCTCGCCATGCTTGTCTTTATCGCCGTCTTTATGTTCGGCTCGCAAGTGATGCGGGGAGTCATGGAAGAGAAGACCAGCAGAATAGTAGAAGTCATCGTATGCAGCGTCAAACCCTTCCAGCTCATGATGGGCAAAGTGGTGGGCATAGCGCTTGTAGGCCTCACCCAGTTTGCCCTTTGGGTACTATTAGCCGGTGCACTGGTCATGGGCGTGCAACTGACCCATGCCGACCTCTTCCAGCAAGCCACCGAACGCCATAGCCAAACCGAGATTGCCTCAAAAGGCACCGAAGCCACCTACCAGTACCAGACCGAACAGGAACGTGCCGCCCAGTACCAGGCTGGCGAGGGCATAGACAACAGCATCCAAGACCTCATCGAAGGCCTCACTGGAATCAACTTCTCCATGATTATCTTCCTCTTTCTCTTCTACTTCGTATTCGGTTACCTGCTATACGCCTCTCTCTTCGCCGCCGCAGGCTCGCTGGTCGACAACGAGACCGACTCGCAGCAGTTCACCCTGCCCCTCACCATCCCCCTGATACTGACCCTCCTGCTCCTCCCCTCCATGGTCAGCCAGCCCTCGGGCAGCATCAGCGTGTGGCTCTCCATCATCCCCTTCACCTCTCCCGTAGCCATGCTGATGCGCATCCCCTTTGGTGTCCCAGTATGGCAGGTAGTGCTCTCCATGCTTCTGCTCCTTGCCACCTTTCCCCTCTGCATCTGGGCCGCCGCCCGCGTCTACCGCTCCGCCATCCTCCGCTACGGACAGAAAGCCTCTTGGCGTGACGTATGGCGATTGCTTAAAAGAGACAAAAAGATTAGATAAAAACCCTTATCCCCAATAAACTATGACACACAAACTAACCCTCTCCATCCTGCTACTGACGCTTAGCCTCGGCTGTGCTGCACAAGAGCTGCAACGTACCTGGAGCCAAGGTCCCCTCACCTGGGACGACTTTACCGCCACACCCACCAACACCGATGAAAACTCACTGCTACAATACAACATCGGATTCAGTCCCGTACAGGAAAAAATAGACGGTATCAAATCCTTCTTCTACCGTGCCGAAGCCTGGATGCTTCCTTCCTCGTCGTGGGTCACTGCCGACCACCGCACCCCCCAGTTGCTGCGATATAACCAAGTGATATTCGACATGCTCGAAGTGGAGCGCCGCACACTGCAACGCTCGCTCAACACCTCCGACAACCCCGGCACCTACAGCAACATGCTCTACGGTGCCAACGACCGGCTCAACCAACGCATAGCCTACTTCCGCCAACTGACACAGGACGGCACCGATACCGCTGCCCTTGCCGCCTTCGAGCAGAAAGTCTGGCACCAACTCGACATGCTCCCGCCCTACTACCAACCCACCTACACGCCCCGTCCATTCGGCTACAGCGCCTACTTCTCGCTGGGGATGTCCTGTCCGTTCGGCTCCTTGGGACAATCCTTTACCACCGCATTCACCATCGGTTATGGCTTCGCCTTCCAATGGGAAAGCCATCTCCTCGACATCGAAGCCATCATGGGCAGCTACGATGCCCGCAAGACCGTGTCCATCTTCAACGGGAATACCCTCCAACACGTGGAAGGGACCTTTCTCAAAGACCATTCCTACAGCCTCACCATCATCAACATCGGCTACGGTTTCCTGCTCGTCGACAACAACCACATGCAGCTCTCCCCCATCATCGGCCTCGGTATGCACGAACTCAGTGCCAAACGGAAATGGGAAGAACACTTTGCCTACACCCGACTCGAGCCCACCGTGGGGCTTATGTTCCGCTACCACTTCTGGCAACAAAACACCTTCCCCCGATTCAGTCCCCTGTTTGGCGACCATCGCATCAGCGAACGCAACCACATCTCGCTACAGGGCAAACTGCGCCTCTCCTACTCCTCGTTCCCACGCATCGAGGGCAGCCCCAAAGGCCTCTGTCTGACGGCGCAAGTAGGCATTGCCTTCGGCGGACACTACCACACAGTTGAATAGCCCGCCCTGATACCCATACAAAAAAGATTCTGCTCTTCGGTTGTCCAATAGTGATTACTATTGAACAACCATTATCCCAAATCGTTCATTGGGGTTCAAGTCGGACTTCCCCCTCATTTTACATTACAATTTGATTGTGCTTTGTTTATCTTTTGTTTACTGTACCTAAATAATAGCTAAAGTAAAGGTAAACAAAAGGTAAAATAAATAACTATGAAACTACGACCGATTTGCATGTCTCCTAAAGCGTTTTCAGCTTCCTTATGACCTGTTTGGGATTATCCATCTGAAAGCCGACCTGGTGGTAGAAACACCCTGTTCTTCCCCTCCGCACTGCCCAATCCTGCCGCCAGCTGTGGGGACGACGTGCAGAATCGCCACAATGCAATAGTTGTCAACCCATTATCCTCCGTTCAGGTAAAAAAAAGATTTTTTTTTCATCCAATCCAAAAAAAAGTCGTACCTTTACAACCAGTAAAAAATGAAAGAAAAACGTTGGATATTAAGGGAAGATTATGACAAAGAGGTAGTTAAAAAACTTGCGGAAGCATTAGGAGTTGACGAAATTATCGCCACGCTGCTTGTTGAGCGTGGTGTTACGACGTTCGAAGAGGCACGGTGTTTCTTCCGACCAAGCTTGGACCAGTTGCATGATCCTTTCCTGATGAAGGACATGGACCGCGCTATAGCTCGTATCAACGAGGCGGTCCGCCGTCACGAACGAATCCTTGTTTATGGGGATTACGATGTGGACGGCACTTCGGCTGTTGCCCTGGTGTACTCCTACCTCAGTACATTTCACCGCAACATTGATTTTTACATTCCCGACCGCGACAGCGAGGGATACGGTATTTCGTTTCAAGGCATCGACTATGCCCATGAAACGGGGGTGAAACTCATCATCGCTCTCGACTGTGGCATTAAAGCCATGGAGCAGGTCGATTATGCCCGCTCACTGGGTATCGACTTCATCATTGGCGACCACCATCTGCCCGACGGCGAGAACATTCCAGCTGCTGTGGCAGTGCTCGATCCCAAACGAATAGACTGCCCCTATCCCTACAAGGAGTTGTCGGGTTGCGGCATTGGGTTCAAGATTGTCGAAGCCCATCAAGAGCAACGCATGGGTGTGCGCCTGTGTGATGCACCGGATCGGCTTGACGACATCCGTCGCGAAAAGCGCGACGCCCTGCAACTGCACTTGCTCAAATACCTCGACCTGGTAGCTGTGAGCATCGCATCGGACATCGTGCCCATCATGGGTGAAAACCGGGTGTTGGCCGCGTTCGGGCTCAAGGTCATCAATACCCATCCCCGTCCCGGCATCGAGGCAATCCTTACATACGGCCACATAGAACGCCGCACCGACGAGGAGGTGCGTTCACACCCTGAGGACAAATCCTATTTCCGCAAGGAACTGAACATCACAGACCTCGTCTTTTTGGTCGGACCCCGCATCAACGCCGCCGGACGTATACGCAGTGCCTTCGATTCTGTGCGCCTGCTGCTCAGCGACAACGCCACTCAGGCAGGCATGCTGGCCGAGGAGATCAACGAGTATAACACCCAACGCAAAGACCTCGACAGCTCCGCCACCGAGGAGGCTAAACGCCGCATTGAGAGCAACCCTGTGATGCGGAACCGCAAAAGCATCGTGCTGTTCGACGAGAACTGGCACAAGGGTGTGGTGGGAATCGTGGCATCGCGACTGGTGGAAGCCTATTATAAGCCCACGGTTATTTTCACCCGCTCGACAGATGACCTCTTTACAGGGTCAGCCCGCAGCATCAAGGAGTTCGACGTACACGCCGCCCTTGAGCAATGCAGCGACCTGCTGGAGCATTTTGGCGGCCACCGCTGCGCTGCAGGGGTATCGGTGAAACCCGAAAATCTGGACGCTTTCATTCTCCGCTTCGAGGAGGTGGTGAATCAGAGTCTTCCTCCCGAGGTCATGGTACCTGAAATAGAGATTGACGCCGAGATAGACTTTGGCATGCATATTACTCCCAAGTTCCTGCGAATACTGAAACAATTTGGTCCCTTCGGCCCGGAAAACAATGTGCCGGTGTTCATGTCGCACAGCCTTGTCGACACGGGATACCCCCGTATTGTGGGGTCGAACCATCTCAAGTTTAACGTCATCTCCCTCCTTTCCCGCTCCAAGACCTTTCCCGCCATTGGGTTCCAGCTGGGACATTGCTATCCCCGCGTCAAGAAAGGCGACCCCTTCACCATCTGCTACACCCTCGAAGAGAACTACTGGAACGGCAAGACTGAGATACAAATCAACGTCAAGGATCTCCGCTTTGACGAAGACTAAAAAGGTTTGACTTGATAGAAAAAAAAGACAAGATAGAACCGATAGACTTAATTCCATTAAGCCTTATCAATTCATAAACCCTCAAAAAGAACTCCAACCTATGGCTGACGACAAAAAAATCATTTTCTCGATGGTAGGTGTGGGCAAACTGATACCGCCTTCCCGCCAGATACTGAAAGACATTTATTTATCCTTCTTCTATGGTGCCAAAATAGGCATTATCGGCTTGAACGGATCGGGCAAGTCGTCGCTGCTGAAGATTATCGCCGGGGTGGACAAGGACTACCAAGGCGAGGTGGTGTTTGCTCCAGGCTACAGCGTGGGTTATCTGGAACAGGAACCCAAGTTAGACGACAGCAAGACCGTCAAAGAGGTGGTACAGGAAGCCGTGCAGCCCGTGGTGGATGCTCTGAAGGAGTACGAAGAGGTTAACAATGCTTTTGCTGAACCCGATGCCGACTTTGACAAACTGTGTCAACGGCAGGGCGAACTGACGGAACTATTAGAGCAGTACGATGCTTGGAATCTGGACAGCCGATTGGAACGTGCTATGGATGCCTTGCGCTGCCCCGACGAGAACGAGCCCGTGAAGAACCTCAGCGGTGGCGAGCGGAGACGTGTCGCCCTGTGCCGTCTGCTGTTGCAAGAGCCGGATATCCTATTGTTGGACGAGCCCACCAACCATCTGGATGCCGAGAGCATCGACTGGCTGGAGCAGCATCTGCGCCAGTACAAAGGCACTGTAATTGCCGTAACGCACGACCGCTATTTCCTCGACAATGTGGCTGGTTGGATTCTGGAGCTTGACCGCGGCGAAGGTATCCCCTGGCAAGGGAACTACAGCAGTTGGCTCGACCAAAAGACACAACGGCTGGCCATGGAAGAGAAGCAGGAGAGCAAACGCCGCAAGACCCTCCAGCGCGAGTTGGAATGGGTACGCATGGCTCCAAAAGCAAGACACGCCAAAGGGAAAGCTCGTTTGGCAGCCTACGACCGCATGATGAACGAGGACGTGAAAGAAAAGGAGCAGAATCTGGAGATATTCATCCCCAACGGCCCGCGACTGGGCAACAAGGTGCTGGAGGTGGAGGGTGTAAGCAAGGCCTACGGCGACAAACTGTTGTATGAGAACCTTACGTTCAGCCTGCCCCCTGCAGGCATTGTGGGCATTATCGGCCCCAATGGGTGCGGCAAGACTACACTCTTCCGCCTTATCATGGGGTTGGAAAAGCCTGACACCGGCACCTTCACCGTGGGCGAGACTGTGAAGATAGGCTATGTCGACCAGCAACATGTGCAGATTGACCCTGAGAAGAGCGTATATGATGTGGTGTCGGAGGGCAACGAGCTTATCCCCATGGGGGGACGCTTGGTGAACGCCCGCGCCTACCTGTCACGATTCAACTTCACCGGTACCGACCAGAGCAAGAAAGCGGGCGTGCTGAGTGGTGGTGAACGAAACCGTTTGCATCTGGCACTGACATTGAAGAGCGAGGCCAATGTGCTGCTGCTTGACGAGCCCACCAACGACATCGATGTGAACACGATGCGCGCCTTGGAGGAGGGTTTGGAGAACTTTGCCGGCTGCGCCGTGGTCATCAGTCACGACCGCTGGTTCCTCGACCGCATCTGTACGCACATCCTTGCCTTCGAGGGCGACTCGCAAGTCTATTTCTTCGAAGGCAGCTACAGTGAGTACGAGGAGAATCGCCGCAAACGCCTCGGCGACGACACCCCGCACCGACTGCGATACAAGAAACTGATGAAATAATAATTGAATGTGTTAATGCGTTAATGCGTTAATGTGTTAATGCGTTAATTCGTGAGTCTTTGATGCGACAGCAAATAGACTAACACATTAACACGTTCACACATTCAAACAATCTTCTTAAGCCCATGAAAAAGATAATACTGATACTTTTAATTCTCAATTCTCAATTCTCAATTCTCAATTCACTTTGGGCACAGGAGATTGGGGTGAAATATGACGAGCATGGCCGTGTGGTCAGTTCGTCGCACGGGGTGGTCGATGCCAACGACCGACTGGCGGTGCTTGTCACCTACACCTACGACAGCATAGGCGTGGTGGAGACCCGCACTTTGCAAAGCTACGACAAGCAGGGACGCCCCGTGCGCAAAGAAGTATATACCGTTGACGAGTACCTGCTCTATACCGAGGAGAACAAATACGACTGCCACGGCAACCGCACCCGCTGCATCCAGACCACCTACGACGAAGACGGCAAACCCACTCCCACCGTCTACAAATACCGTTACAGCAAACAGCCCGACGGCAGCTGGAAGCTGACCTCCATCCACCTGAACGGGAAAGAGGTCCTGCTTGAGGAATAAGGTTCTATTGGGGGTGATATGCGTGGAAAGACCTTTTTTTTTGCAAAAAAAATATATATCCTAACTGCCTAATCAAAAATATTTTGTATCTTTGTAATCGCCATTACGGTAATGACGATTATTTAAAATGCTGATACAATGAAATTCTACGGTAGAGAGCAAGAATCAGAAAGTCTGGATTAGAATTTCTGGGTCAGAGTGTTTTTTAACAATTGAAATTTCGGGGAAAGGAGAAATAGTTATATTTTTGCACCTGAAATCAATAAAAATACCAATAAAAGACAATAACATTATACCTCTGCAATCGTCAGAAAAACCGTCCATTAGTTGAGGAGATAAGGCAGATTGCATAAACAAAACAAAAATCACAGAAGAAAAGCAATAAGCCACCGCGCAAAAAGACTGCGCACAATGTGTGTAATTTTGCAGCCTAAAACGAAACGATTATGCCTACTAACAAAAACGCTGTAACACGGTATTACATACTGGACGAACTGTTGCGCAACCGCTATCACAACTACTCTTCCAAGGAGTTGTGCCAGCTTGTCAATGAGAAACTGAAAGAATTGAAGACCCAGGAAGAGTTGGAAAAGAAGGAGGCGCCTGTTAGCCTTCGCACCATTCAGCACGACCTGAATTATCTTGAATTCGGGCCTTTCCTTGCGGAGATTGAGCATTACCAGATTGATGTTCCAAGTCAGAAAAACCCATACAAGACCGTCAAGAAGACCTGCCACCGCTATGCCGACCCCTCTTTCTCCATCTTCAAGAAGGAGATGACGGAGGATGAGAAGTATCTGCTCTCTGAGGCCTTGTCGCTGCTGGGGCAGTTCGACGGACTCCCCAATCTGGAGGGCTTAGAAGCATTGAGAAAGAGTTTGAACGTGAAGACCGACCGACAGATAATCTCCTTTACAAAGAATCCGTTGGAGAACTCCACTCTGCTTGGCGAGCTCTTCACGGCCATTTCTCAACGGCAGGTGGTGGAGCTGCACTATCATCGCTTCGACACTCCCGACGAGGAACGGACGGTGACGTTACATCCTTATCTGCTTAAGGAATACAACCGCCGTTGGTATCTTATTGCAGCAGCGGAAGAGAGCGGGAAGTTGCTGAACTTTGCCCTCGACCGCATAGACAAAGTGGTGCCGTTGCCGTCGCATGCATATGTACCGTATGATGGCGACCTCAACGAGCGGTTCGAGGACATTGTAGGCGTGACACTCAATGATAACAAGGATTTGCAGACTATTGTGTTTTGGGTCAGCAACGGCTCCAAGGACTATGTCGCCACCAAACCCATCCACGAGTCACAGCGCAATATCCGTGGGGAACGGGACGCAGAGCTCCGCGAGAAGTACCCCACGCTATGTGAGGGACGTTTCTTCTCTATTGACTGCATCGAGAACTACGAATTGACTCGTGAGCTGACCTCCTTCGGCAAAGACTTGATAGTCCTCTCACCGCAGAACATTGTAGAGCAGGTGCAACAAAGGATTATAGAGATGCAAAACGAATACGCTGCTGTTTTCAAAAAAGATTAAAGCATCTGAGATATTTGGGATTGATATGAAAATATTTTCGTATTTTTGCAGAGAGAAAGAATGACAAAAGTTTAGGTTTCCAAAAAAGAAATGGTTAATACACACGACATAAAGGAATTGCAACTACAGCAGGAAGGCCAGCAGTTTGACCGTAAAAGCTTTCGCATTGATGCCAAGACTTTGGCAGTGTTAGTAGTGGCTTTTGCCAATGCAGATGGCGGCGATGTGGTGATAGGCATTGAAGATGATGGCAGGATCACTGGCATCAATGGAAATGATGACCACCTTAACGAGTTGCTGCGTGTGCCCTTCGATTTCTGTTTGCCATCTGTGCCTGTAGAGGTACATTTTGTGGATTGTATCGATGAAGAAGGGAAAGCCAATAGGGTGCTGGTGATGCATGTAGAACCCAGTATGCGAGTGCATGCCAATCAGGCCGATGATGCTTTCTATCGTGTGGGCGACAAGTCGAAGAAATTGAATTTCGAGATGCGCATGCAGCTGTTCTATGCCAAGGGTGGCCGCTACTATGAGGATGAGCCGGTCTATGGCGCGACCATTGATGACATCGACCTTGACTATGTTGCCCTGCATTGCAGGAAGATTGGCTATGCGAAGGACGCAGAAACCTATCTACGTACCAACAAAGGGTATATTACGACAGTAAACGGAGTGGACAAAGTGTCGGGTGCAGCCATATTGCTGTTTGGCAAAGACCCTCAGAAGTTCTTCCAACGGGCACGTATCCGTATAGTACGCTATTTGGGTGATGAAGAGCGTTTTGGCCGCGAGATGAATGTGGTGAAGGATGTATCGTTCGAGGGTCGTATCTTGGAGATGACACAAAAGGCAATCGCTTTTGTTGATACGCAAATCAAGGAATACACCTTCTTGGGTGAAGATGCCAGGTTTGTAACCATACCGCAATATCCCCCATTCTGTTGGACAGAATTGATAGTGAATGCCGTTGCCCACCGCGACTACAGCATCTTGGGTACCGACATCATGGTGAAGATATTCGACAACCATTATGTGGTGGAAAGCCCAGGAATCTTGCCTGGCATGGTGCGTATCGACAATATCCGACAGATGCATTTCTCGCGTAATCCCAAGATAGTAGAGTTTATGCGAGAATACAAACTGGTCAAAGAGTTCGGCGAGGGTGTAGACCGTATGTTCCGTGAGATGTCCGAGGCCGGCAACCCTGCCCCCGAATACAAGCAAGTGGAGTTTATGGTCAAGGTGCGGCTCAATTCTGCATTACGTGATGAAAACGGAACAGAACAGAAAGACGGGCAAGATGAAGTTAGGGAGAAAGGAACACGGGAATCAGGAAGTGACCAGAAAAAAGACCAGAAATCGACAAAGTGGCCAGAAAATGTCCTAGAAAAAACACATAATAAGGAAGTGCAATTAACAGAAAGGCAGGCTAAAATAATCAACAGGATGAAAGAGACCGGCAAGATGAATGTCCTAGAAAATGTCCTAGAAAATAACCTGGAAACCTCCGCTTCATTGGCCTCCTATTTGGGTGTGAATGGAAGAACCATTCGGCGGGACTTGCAGTTTCTTCAGAAGCAAGGCATCATCCGCCGTGTAGGGCCTGATAAGGGTGGACATTGGGAGGTGATATTGCAAGGTGAAAGAGGAGAGAAACAATAAAAGCAAATGAATGGCTTGACAAGTTTAATGAAAACAGAATAGAGAAAATAGAAAACACTGAAAAATAGATAGAAAAACCACCGCGCAAAAAGATTGCACTTCGAGGGTGTAATTTTGCAGCCGAAATATGCAGATTCCGTACAGAAAAACGAGAAAAAGTCGTTTTTCTGTACGGATTTCTTTCTTTTTCCCAAGTAGTAACAAGAAAAGCAGTGTACGCAAATATCGCACTTTTGGGGTGTATTATTGTTGAAAAAAGAGAAAAGGACTTTAAGTGGGATTAAGACTCTTTTTAGACAGATTATTGGCTGATAGTTGAAGCCACTGTATCTACTTTAGTCGTCAATTTAGTATAGGGGTTGATGTTTTTTGTGTTAATTGGAAAAAAAGTAGTATTTTTGCAATTGCTTTCGAGAGATAGAAAGTGATTGCAAGAAAAGCATTGTAATACTGTCCTTGTCTATAAAATCGGCAAATTTTAAGAAGGAGGAAGAGCATTTATGCTTTCGCTTGAATGTGTATGCTATATTCAATCAGCATACCATCAGGCGTGAGATATGTTCTCCAAGACGCCGTTCCTTCGATGGTGTTTGCCGATACCAATAGACAAACGGACATGAGCACATAACCTCATGCCTTTCTTTATTGTATAAACGCCCGTTGGAGGTTCGAGACAAAAACGATGAATTACCTATTGCGCAAATAGATTGCACTCGAGTATAGTAATTTTGCAATTGAAAACAAACAAGACATGTAATAACATTAAAAATGATTAATTATGACTGAACGGAAATTAAGATTATTAATTGAAGGTGCATATGCACAGACAGCAACATTACCTGGTTTTTGGTTGAAGTATGATGAGTTTAGAGACTGTTTCAATGAATTGGTAAAAAGTCAAGGAGACGAGATAGTTGACATAGACACGGAACTACCTCGTTTATATCCTGATATCGCATTCGAAGACAATTACCAAATAAAAGGAACAGAAGAGGTTTTTCAGGCAATCAGGTTAGCTCCTAACAAACTGATTGAAATAAAAGAGCTACGAAAAAACATCGAATCAAAATACAAAAATGCCACAAAGGATAATGAGGGTTGGGCAAGTTTTGCTTTGTTTGGTTTGAATGGATTAAAAGAAAAGTGTCATGAGATGGGTTTTGTTGGGGTAAGGCAAGCTGTTCAATGTATTTTTGGAAAAAGATTCGAATTTCGTGCAGGTGACACAGGAAAACATGAGGCTCCAGTATTAGTTAGAGACTTGAAAAAGATTGGACAAGAACAAGATGATGAGCGAAAAAACGATGAAAAGTATTATAAGCCAGGTATTGTTCCTCCAGAATGCGAAACAAGCCCAAAACAGGGACCATTCATAGGGGATGCTATAGATAAATATGCTTATTTCCCAAGGCCCAAAAATATAGAAAAGGGATATGGTTGGGATATTGCTATTAATCGTTTAGCGGCAGATGTTGCACTTGAAGAGAAGTGGTATTATAAGGAAAAGGATAGGATGTCAAAGCCTATATTAAAAAACTACTTATCATATACTTTCGAACGCTTATTATATGAAGATTCACTGGAAGAAGAGGCGGCAAAAAAGGAAAACAGGGAACCCCAAAAAAAGATATTAGAAAATTCACAATATGCAGTATGGAATACTGGGCTTGCAGATAGCATTTATGACCCAGTTTATGCATTCTTTACACGAAATGATGGTAGAAATCCGAATGTTAGGCAGCCATGGATTTTCTTAGCGTTTGATACAGCGAATAGTTCATATCAGAATATAATTTCTGAGTTTCGAAATCCACCACGTAGAGCAGAATACTTTTCGTCCCCTTCAGACTTGTATTATGACTGCAAAGCACAAAAACCCACTTTGAATTGGCGGCATTTTTTTAAGGATAATATAGAACGCCTTCCGATTGGATTCATTAAAAGAGGAGCTCCAGACGGTTTTCAATTTAAAGATGTTAATAATTTGAGTTATAGTGAAAAAGAGAATTACTTTAAAGAACTTGCAGATGCAATATATGCAGACGATGACTGGCTTCAGTATTTAACAACTAGATTTAGAAATGCATTAGATATATCACTCAGCAGGGTGGCCTGGAATTACAAAACAGCTATTCCTGTTAATTACTTCGATAAACAAAATGGCACACAAAAGATTTCATTACTACTTCCTCTTGCTTTGGAGAAGAAAGGAGTCATTGATGTGGCATTAGTCTGTCAACACAAATATAGACCCGAAGATGGTGTCAACAATTATGAAGGGAAAACTATATTTACTTTGGAGATGGCATATAATAATGCGCGCCTTATTGCAAGACCTGATAGCGATTGGTTAAAACCATTGGATGATGGTGAGAACAAGTAGCTCATAATAGTTGTAATTAATTACTTCTTTATTAAAGATGACTAGTGTTTTTCTAGTCATCTTTTTTTGGTAATAAACATGTTTGAGTGCAACAAATATAAAGATTGCTATGCGCAAATAGATTGCACGTGGAGGGTGTAATTTTGCAGCCGAAAACAACAAAAACCAAATAGACTATGGAAACAACGAATGACACCACAAAGCAGCAAGAGATTACGATGGATGCTGACCAGCAGAAGGCATTTGCTCTTATCGAGAGTACCAACACGAGCCTTTTCATCACGGGAAAGGCAGGTACCGGTAAATCCACCTTCATCAAGATGATTCAGGAGAAGATAGACAAGAACTTCCTGGTGCTGGCACCGACGGGCATTGCCGCCATCAATGTAGGCGGGCAGACGATGCATTCGTTCTTCGGTTTCCCCTTTGAGGTGATAGGTCCCCATACAGAATTGAGGATTTCGGACGAGAAGCGTGATTTGTTGAAGCATATTGACACTATCATTGTGGATGAGGTGTCGATGGTGCGGTGCGATATGGTGGACGGGATGGATAGGTATCTGTGCGAGGCATTCCATACCCACATGCCGTTTGGCGGCAAGCAGGTGGTGTTTGTGGGCGACTTGTTTCAACTGCCCCCCGTGGTGGCAAACACTGCTGATGAGGACATGCTTGGTGATTTATGGGAGAAGGGTAAGCCCTACTTCTACAAGGCACATGTGCTAAAACGGATGAATCTTCCCAAAATAGAGTTCAGAACTGTGTATCGCCAAAAGGATAGAGATTTTCTTGAATTATTGAACCGCTTGCGCTTTGGGGATAGCACGCAGGAGGATTTGGATCTACTCAACCAAAGAGTGGACTACGATGGGGACACGGAAGACTATTCTGTTATCTTGACAGCCTATCGGCGCATGGCAGACAATATGAACGAGGAGAAGTTGTCAGAATTAGACACCGAAGAGTATTGCTATTCCGGCAAAGTGGATGGTAAGTTTAGGACGAAGGATTTTATCGTTCCGGAACTGCTGAAACTGAAAGTGGGTGCACAAGTTATGTTCTGTAAGAACATCTCACACAGTTGTGTCAATGGCACAATTGCGAAGGTGTCAAATCTGAGTGAGGACACCATCACTGTGACATTGGAGAACGGAGCAGAGGTGAATGTGGAGCTGACTGTGTGGAAGAGCTATGAGCGAGTGTATAACCGAGAGACAAAGAAGATGGAGTCTGAGGTGGTGGGCACCTTTACCCAATACCCGTTGAAGTTGGCATGGGCTGTCACTATCCATAAGTCGCAGGGGATGACTTTCGACAGGATGCATTTCGATCTTTCTCATGGTACGTTTGCTCCAGGTCAGGCGTATGTTGCCATCAGCCGTATGCGTAGCTTGGAAGGTCTGACATTGAGTGACCCTATTCAGTCATACCATATTATCCAGAATCCCGAAATCAAGGCTTACGCCAATTCATATAACGACACTGCCATGATTGAAGACGAGATGGAAATTGGGGAGAAGGTGTATGGCTGTCTTAGGAAGAAGGACTATGATGGGGCGGTCCGCACCTGCCTGACCTACGTGGTGGAGAAGAGCAAGCGGGGCGACTACCGCAATGCAGCACTGCTGGCAAAGAAGATGTTTGACGTGATGCTGGACGACGAGTGCCTGATGGGAGAAACGGAGGGTGTGGAATTACTTAAAGATAGCAGTATGACTTGCAACTTCTTGAACGCGGTTCTGTGCTTGTATGGGAACAGGTATGAGGAGGCCATCGGCTATGTCGACCTGGTACTTGACAGGAGGACGTGCCTTGAGGCCATGTTTGTCAAGGAGCGGGCAATGTATACGCTGGGGCGGTTTGACGAGGCGTATGATGTGGACTTTCAAATCAGCATGGCTGCCAACGCCTCAGACGACAAGAAATGCATTGACAAGAAACAGCTGCTGTTGGAAGCGAAGATCAATA